>Ga0075421_100007019_pt1 | contig 13764 bp, 13 predicted proteins | sample SoiMetdeltSBSDD5_FD_75292 | JGI IMG/M metagenome (GOLD analysis project Ga0075421, IMG submission 75292) | Bulk soil microbial communities from a Populus tree surrounding site in Tennessee, USA - Soil MetaG P. deltoides SBSDD5 | ecosystem: Environmental > Terrestrial > Soil > Tree plantation...
GTCAGCATCAGCAGCGGGTCGGAGCCGATGACCGTGGTGGCCCGCAGGCGCGCCCGGGGACGCAGGCCGAGCTCGGCGGCCTTCTGTCGAGAGGTCAGCAGCAGCGCGGCGGCGCCGTCCGAGATCTGGCTGGCGTTGCCGGCCGTGGCCGTCCCGCTCTCGCCGAAGGCCGGCTGCAACGCGGCCATCCGCTCCAGCGAGGGCGGGATCCGGATCCCCTCGTCCTTCTCGAACGAGCGCAGGTGCCCGGCCTCGGTCGGCACCTCGACCGGGACGATCTGGGAGGCGAAGCGGCCGGACTCGGACGCCTCGCCGGCCTTCAGGTGGCTCTCGAAGGCGTACTGGTCGAGCTCGTCGCGGCTGAGCCCCCACGTCTCGGCGATCAGGTCGGCCGAGATGCCCTGGTTGGCGCTGATCTCGAGATCGGGCCGCTCCATCAGCTTCGGGCTCCAGGTGGCGGGGTAATCGGCGCCCATCGGGACGCGGGTCATCGACTCGACGCCGCCGGCGATCACCACGTCGGCCTGGCCGCTGCCGATCGCCTGGGCCGCGAAGTGGACGGCCTGCTGGCCGGAGCTGCACATCCGATCGAGGCTGACGGCCGGGACCTCCACAGGGAAACCGGCCTCCAGCACGGCGAGCCTGGCGATGTTGGCGCCCTGCTCGCCGATCTGGGCCACGCATCCCAGGATGACGTCGTCCACCACGCTCGGATCGACGCCGGCCCGCCGCATCAGCTCCGACAGCGTCAGCGCCATCAGCTCGTCCGGCCGCACGTCCTTGAGCGAGCCGTTGCGCCGCCCGATCGGCGTACGAACGGCCTCCACGATCACCACGTCGTCGAGTTGACCGGCCATCGTTCCACCCTCCCAGGCGTCGGCGCCTCCGGCAGCCGTGGCGCCGCGCGCCGGAAGGATAGCTCAGGAGTGCTGCCCCGAGCCCCGGTGGACCACCCCACCCCGGACGGGCCAGTCCCGAGACGTCGCCGTCGCTCGTTTGACAGGATGCGCCACCGGCGAGTAACCTACTCGCCCGAACGGATTGGAGGTCAGATGCTGTCCGCGCGCACGATGTCGGTCGTCGTCCCAGCCTATAACGAGATGGGAAACCTCGAGAACGCCGTCAAGGACGTCGTGCACGCCCTGCAGGCGTTCGACGATTACGAAGTCATCATCGTTAACGACGGCAGCCAGGACGGCACGGGCGAGGTCGCCGACCGCCTGGCCGCCACCATTGACCGCGTGCGGGTGATCCACCACGAGCAGAATCGCGGATTCTCGGCCTCGTACCAGACCGGCCTGGCGAACGCGCGGATGGCGTACTTTACGTTCGTGCCGGGCGATCACGAGGTGGCGCTGGAGTCGATCGAAGGGATCTTCGACGCGGTCGGCAAGGCGGGTCTGGTCGTTCCGTACCACGGCACCCCCTGGAACCGGGCCTGGCATCGCCGGGTGCTGACCTGGATCTGCACGACCCAGTTGAACGTCCTGTTCAGCCGCAACCTGAAATACTTCCAGGGCCCGGCCGTCTACCCGACCGCGCTGGCGCGCGTCCTGCCGAACCACACCGGCGGCTTCTTCTTCGCCACCGAGATGCTGGTCAACGCGCTCTTGATGGGGTACTCGTACGTCGAGGTGCCGCTGACGCACCACGAGCGCACCTACGGCCGTTCCAAGGCGGTGAAGCCGTCGAACATCGTCAACGCCCAGCTGACGATCATCCGCCTCTGGTGGACGCTGCGCGTGCGCGGCGGCGTCGCCGCCAGACCCGCCGCTCTGGAGGAACCCGTCCCTGCACTCGGTTCGGAGGTCGGGGCCGGCTCCGCGCTCTAGTCAATGCCGATCGATTACACCGCGAATCTCGGAGCGCTCGACCGCTGGAAGAACGACCTCGCTATGCGCATCAGGCGCAAGGTGTACAGGCAGTTCTGGCGGGCGATGAAGCCGACGCCCGAGATGCTCGTGGCCGACTTCGGTGTCTCGGGACACCGCGACCACCCGGCCCATTACTTCTTCGAGTCGCTCTACCCCTGGACCGATCGGCTGACCGCCATCGGGCGGGCCGCCGAGCACGCCGACTGGATGCCCGAGCAGTTTCCCGGCCTGACGTTCCTGGAGGCCGATCTCCGCGCGATCCCGCTGCCGGACAACTACTTCGACATCGGCATCTGCAACGCCGTGGTCGAGCACGCCGGCACGTACGAGCAGCAGAAGGCGCTGGTGCACGAGGTCTGCCGGGTCAGCCGCAAGGTGATGTTCACCACCCCGAACAAAGACTTCCCGGTCGAGCTGCACACGTTCGTGCCGCTCGCGCACTGGCTGCCGGACGCGCAGTTCCGGGCGGTGTTGCGCGGGCTCGGCCATCACGACCTGGCCCGGATCGAGCAGTTGAACCCGCTGGACGCCGCGACGTTCGTGAGCCTGTTCCCGCCCGACCGCGACACGCGGCTCACCGGGAGCGGCCTGCCGGTGCTGCGCACGAACCTGATCTGCGTCTCCGCCGCCCGCGACGGTCGGTAGGGCCGCCAGGCTCGCGGCCCGACCGGGCCGGCCGGGTGCGGGCCGGACCTTCAGCTCCCCGGCTACTCCGGGCCGGGCCGGAGGGGACCGAAGAGGCCGAGCGTCGCCCGCGGCCCCCTGCGCGAACGCAGCCGCAGCTCGACGAACAGACGGAAGATCGTGTCGATCACGCTCTTCAGGTTGCGGAGGCTCACCGCGTTCGAGCGGCCGGTGGCGCGCTCCTCGATGGCGCACGGCACGGCGACGTAGGTGTACCCCCGGTGGATCGCCCGCAGCAGCGCCTCGGCCATCGAGGCGAAGCCGGATGTCGTGATGACGTTCGAGCGCAGGTGCTCGATCGGGTAGATCGTCAGGCCGTGGTAGTAGCGGAGGTTCAGGCCGAACAGCAGGTTCAGGCCGGCCGTGTACGCCGACGACAGGATTCGCCGCGCCGGCACCCGGACCTCGGAGTTGATCGGGTACGACGTGACGATGTCGGCCTCGCCCATGCTGCCGAACAGGTCGCGCAGCGACGGGTACGGCCAGGTGTTGTCGCCCGGGATGAAGACGAACGACGCCATCCGGGCGGCCTGGATGGCGCGCATCCAGCCGTAGCCCAGGCCCCGGTTGCCGGGGTTGTGCAGCACCACCACGCGCGGGTCCGCCGCCGCGAGGACGTCGGCGACTTCGCCCGTGCCGTCGGTACTGCCGTCGTCGACGACGATGATCTCGTACTCGTCGACGGTCTCGTCGAGCGCCCGGCTGACGGTCTCGACGGTGGGCCCGAGGTTCTCGGCCTCGTTGTAGGCCGCGACGAAGACGCTGACGGAGCGCGGGTGCGAGGCCGTCATGGATAGCGAGCGCTCCGTTCTGGTCGGATGGTGCGCCGGGCGGCGAAGCGGACGGCATGATACAGCCGGGGAGGCCCCGCCCCCTAACCGCTGCGCGGCGCGGATCACGCCTCCCTCGGAGTTCGCTGGACTCCGGCGCTGCACGCCCACGGGGCCCCGCCCTTCGGGCTTCCCCGTGGCATCGGCTGCGACGCCGCTGTGCCGCGCAGCGGTGCAGTGGTAGGGATGGTCGTCCGAAGGACGACGTTCGTGGGGCCGCGCCCCGACGTCCCTCCATCACCCCTACCATGGGCCCCCTACCCCACGGCATCGCGATGGAGAGCGGGAACATAAAGCCCCTCCCCCGCGCACGGGGGAGGGGTTGGGGTAGGGGATACCCCGGGCTAGATCGCGGCGATGTTCGCCTGCAGCTCCTGCCAGCTGTTGGTTTTCGTGCTGGGCACGCGGCGCGGCACCCACAGCGAGTCGACGCTGATCCGCACGAAGACCGGTCCCTCCGCCGTCAGCAGCGAGGGCCACTGCTTCGCCAGCTCATCCGCCGACTCGATGTTGGCGGACGTCTTGTAGCCTGCCGACCTGGCCAGGCCGGCCCAATCGATGATGTCCTTGCCGGGGGTCGGCTGGGCGCCGCTGGTATCGTAGGTCGCGCCGTCGAACACCACGTGGACCAGATTCTTCGGGCCCTGGGAGGCGACGGTCACCAGCGTGCCGAGGTTCATCAGCAGCGAGCCGTCGCCGTCCAGCACCACCACACGGACGTCAGGCCGTGCCAGGGCGATGCCGAGCCCGACCGACGACGCCTTGCCCATGCAGCCCCGCAGCGGGTAGTCGAGATCCGGGCGGCTGGAGATCGCGGGCCAGGCTCGCGCCGTCGACATGGTGGTGATGACCACCTCGTTCGTGCGGTTCTCGGCCAGCATTTCGAGCGCCTTGTTTCCCTCGATCATTCTCCGTACTCCCCGCCGATCAGCACGGCGACCGGCCCGACTTCCTGGGCCTTCGCATACATCTTCGGCACCACCTTCGAGACCTCGTCGTCGGTCTGGACGATCTCGTACGGGATGCCCCAGGCCTTGATGACCGGCTCCAGGAACGTCGCCGCCGAGTCGGCGGACGGCCCGCCGCCCTCCCAGCCGCGGTAGCCGACGAGCGCGAGGATCGGCAGCTTCAGGTCGATCCAGATCCCGCGGATCGAATCGCCGGACTCGAAGAAGCCGGTGTTCTGGATGCAGACGACCGGCTTCTTGCCGCCCATCAGCAGCCCCTGGGCGATGGCGAACGTCTCGCCCTCGCGGGTAACGGGGATCAGCTTCAGGTCCGCGTCCGTACTCAGCGACTCGTACAGGTAGCCGGACTCGGTGTCCGGGAGCCACACCAGGTGGGTGGCGCCACACTGCTTCAGCGTGTCGATCATGATCTGGGCGTTGAGCGGAGCGTTGTCGACGGTGACCACGGGCGACTCCTGGCTCATCTCTGGGTGTCGTGACGATGGTAGGTACGGTAGCCGAACCGTTATGACGACGCCAACCGCTCACGCTCGGCGGCGACCGGGCGCGGCTCCGGCGGCGGCATCCGGTTCAGTGTCTCGCGCGCCACCAACGTCACCAGCGCCGCCGAGATCAGGTGGAGCGGCGCGAACGCCGCGAAGGCGACGCCGGCATTGCTGATGCCGGCGATGAGGCCGCCGAGGATCGGGCCGCTGAACGCCCCGACCTCGCCGATGGATCTGCGGAACGCCTGGACCGAGCCCCGGGCGTCCGGCGCGACCATGTCGTACGTGAACGAGGTCATCGATCCCGTCGCCAGGCCCGAGGCGAGCCCGAGGACGACCGACGAGAGGACCAGGCCGACCGGCTCGCTGGAGAGGGCGTAGCCGACGAACGCGACGGCGCCGCAGAGCGCGGCCGGCACGACCGCCGCCTTGCGCCCGATCTTGTCCGAGATGAAGCCGGCCGGCACGATCATCAGGAGTTGCACGAACCCGACGACGCCGAACAGGTAGCCGACCTCCGAGGCGCTGTAGCCGAGATCGCTGATGACGTAGACGGGCAGGAGGCTCTGGACGCTGGTGCCGCGCAGCATCGAGCAGAACGACGCGAACATCACGACCTGGAACGTGACGAGGTAGCCGGGCGCAATCGCCTCGAACGGGCGGAAACGGCGCTTCTCGGCGGGCTTGCGGCGCGGGGGGCGCGCGCGGTCGCGGTAGGTCAGGCCGATCCCGCTGACGATCAGCGCGAACAGGCCGGCCACCACGAAGACGGCCGCGTAGCCGGCCCAGTCCGTCAGCCGGCCGCCGACGACCGGTCCGAGGGTGGTGCCGGCCGACGAGACGCCGAAGAACGCGCCGATCACCCGGCCGCGCTGCTCGGCGCGGATCTGCTCGACGGCGGCGATCTCGCGGCCCAGGCTCCAGAGCCCCTCGCCGGCCCCGACCAGCGTCATGCCGGCCAGCACCAGGGTGAACCAGGGCGTTGTGGCGATCAGCAGCACGCCGGCCATCACGACGAGCGGGCCGGCCGCCATCGCCGCGCGCCGCCCGAAGCGGTCGACGACGTAGCCCCACGGGAAGTACGAGACCGTCCGACCGATCAGGAGCGCGGTCACGGCCTGGGCCGCCACTTCCGGCGCCACGCTGAACGACCGCGCCAGGATCGGCAGGGTTGGCAGCAGCATGCCCAGCCCGAACCCCATCAGCACGGACGGGACGTAGATATGGAGGACGATCCGGGCGAGGGCGGGCGTGACTACCCGTTCCACTCCTTCATGCCGCCCCAGATCGTCTCGAGGTTCTGCGTCGCCCAGGGCACCCGGCTGCGCAGGCTGTCACGGACCTGTTCCATTTGCGCCTTGCCGCCGGCCTTGTGCAGCTTGCGGCCGATGCTCCGGACCTCACCCGCCTGCGGGCTGGTCGGCGAGATGCCGCCCTCCGCCTTCACGTCCGGCACGTCGTAGAGCGTCACTAACTGCTGCAGGGCGGACTCGGGATCGATCTCCGAGGATCCCTTGCCGCCTCCAAAGAGCTTGCCGAGGAACCCCATTTCGGTCCCCTCCCATTCGCTGGTCCCGTCTTCGGCCATCGGTGGCACGCCCAGATACGCCGGCCGATCTCGGGGCGCAGGCAGTATACTCCGCGAGCGTACACCCTCGACTGGGAGCCCGACCCTGGGATGCAGATTCTGGTGACCGGGGCGTCCGGATTCATCGGTCGGCACGTCGTCGCCGAGCTTGTGGCGGCGGGCCACGGGGTGACCACCCTCCATCGGGGCGCGCCGCTCGCCGAGCGCGACGTCGGCGGTCCGGCGCCTCGGCACCTGCCCCTGGACGTCCTCTCGCCCGAGGCGCGCCAGGCGGCCGCCCGAGCCGACGCCGTGGTCCACCTGGCCGGGCGCGGCGACGTCCAGGCATCGTACCGCGAGCCCGTCGAGTACGGCCGGGTGAACGCCCACGGGACGCTGAACGTCCTGGACGGGGCGCGCGCGAGCAAGGCCCACGTGGTGCTGGCCTCGACCCAGCGCGTCTACCGGCCGACCGAGCGCCCGATCCGCGAGGACGCGCCGCTGGCGCCCACCGACCCGTACGCCTACTCGAAGCTGGTCGCGGAGCAGTGGTGCCGAATGTACGCCGAGCAGCTCGAGACCCCCACGACGGTGGTGCGCCTCTTCTCGGTGTACGGGCCGGGCCAGGTCGGGCAGGGCACCAGCGGCGTGGCCAGCATCTTCCTGGACCGCGCCCGGCGGGGCGAGCCGCTGACCGTCCACGCCGACCAGCAGCGCGACCTGACCTGGGTCGGCGATATAGCCAGAGGGATCCGCCTGGCCGTCGAGTCGCCGCCGCGCGCAGACGCCCCGGCCCGGGTCTACAACCTGGCAACCGGCATCGGCACGACCCTCTACGAGCTTGCCCGACTCGTCTGCGCGGCCGTCGACTCCCGCTCCGAGATCGTGCCTCCGAGCGGGCGCTCGGACGAGGGCGACCGGGTCGCGGACGTCTCGCGGGCCGGGGCCGAGCTGGGGTACGCGCCGAGCGTGACCGTCGCGGACGGCCTGGCCCGGCTGGCGGAAGGGGCGCTCGCCCGATGAGCGCGCTGGTGCTGCTGAAGGCGCGCCCGACGCCGACGCAGCTCGCGGACCGCCTGCGCGAGCCGCGCCCGGCCGGCCTGGAGCTGTACCTGGACACGGCCGACCTCGCGACGCCCGAGGCGATGGATGGGGTCGTCGCCAACCTGGAGGCGTGCGCGCTGCCGTCCGATTTCGTGCTGCTGGTGGAGGGGCCGATCCGCTCGCTGGACGGCGAGTTCTTCGACCTGACGCGCGACAGCGAGGCCGACCGCGAGCTGTCCCGGCGGATCGTGGACCTCGCGCGGCGGATCGGCGCACGGGGCGCCAACGTCCACGCCATCGCCCCGGACGCCGAGCCGGCCGGCCTGACGCTCCACCAGCGGGACCGCCTGCTCGATCGCGCGCTCGGGCCGTTGCGCTTCTTCGCCGACGTGGCGCTGGCGGCCGCCATCGTGCCGACGATCGAGAACATGCCGCCGATCCTGCGGATGCGCGAGAGCGGCTTCTACTACTCGGCAATCGGGATGCCGCCGCAGGACATGGTCGATCTTGCCCGGGCCGTACCCGGCGTGCGGGTCATCCTGGACACCTCGCACGCCCAGCTCTACCTGAACGTCCGACGCGGCGTCGAGCAGGAGGTGCCAGGCCAGGATCTCGGGCCGCTGCGGCGGTTCGTCTCCGAGGCGCCGGGCGTCGACACGATCGACGAGTACCTGGACGTCCTGGGCGAGACCGTGATCGCCGCGCACGTCGCCAACGCGGCCGGGCTGCTCGGCGAGGGGCTGCCGTACGGCGAGGGCGACCTGGACCTGGACCGGCTGCTGCCGACGCTGGCGCGGCAGGCCCGCTACCTGGTGACCGAGACGCTGGAGCCGGACAACGACCGCGCCGACTTGATGCGCGAGGCCCGCGAGCGCGCCATGGCAGCGCTCGACGGCCGCCGCTGACGATGCTCGACCCGACCCGGCTCGACCCGCCCACGCTGCTCGGCCGCCCGGAGCTGCCGCTCGACTGGACGGCGGCGCGGCGCGAGCTGGCCGGGGCGCGGGTGCTGGTGACCGGGGCCGGCGGCTCGGTCGGGTCGCGGCTGGCCGAGACGCTGCTGGATCTGGGGCCGAGCCGCCTGACGCTGCTGGACCACCACGATCACGCCCTCTTCGGGCTGCGCCGCCGCCTCGACGACCTCACGCGCGAGCGGCCGAAGTCGACCGCGTCGCCCACCTGGAGCCTGGCCCTCGCCGACGTCCGCGACCGGGGCCGAATGCAGCGCGTCCTGGACGACGCGCGGCCGGACGTGATCTTCCACATGGCGGCCTACAAGCACGTGCCGTTCGGCGAGGAGTTCCCGGAAGAGACGTTCGCGGTCAACGTCCTCGCGACCGATCAGATCCTCCGGCTCGCCGCCGAGCGAGGCATCGACCGGCTGGTCTATCCGTCCTCGGACAAGGCGGTCCATCCGCCCAGCCTCTACGGCGCCACCAAGCGCTTATCCGAGACGCTGGTCGGCCGGTTCGCGCTGGACCTCGATCAGCGGTTCGTGGCGGTTCGCTACGTCAACATCCTGGGCACGCACGGCTCGGCGATCGAGACGTTCGCGGCGCAGGTCGCGGGCGGCCAGGCGTTGACGATCACCGACGCGGCGATGACCCGCTACTGGGTCAGCATGCCGGAGGCGATCTGGCTGGTGGTCCAGGCAGCCGCCATCGGGGCGCCGGGCTCGGTGCTGATGCTCGACGTGACCGACGAGGTGCCGATCGTGACGATCGCCCGCCGGGTCGAGGCGCTGGTCGCCCCCGGCCGGCCGGAGCTGCCGATCCGGGTGACGGGCCTGCGCCCCGGGGAGCGGCTGCGCGAGGAGCTGCTGAGCGAGCACGAGGCGTTCCGCAACGGCCCCTGCACGGGCCTGCTGGAAGTGGTCAACCAGCGGAGACGTGCCAACCTGGACGTCATCCACGAGTTCCTGGAGCACCTGCGCGCCCTCGCCGAGGCCGGCGACGGCGAGGGGCTGAAGGCGTCGGCGATGAACGCCGCCCGCGCCCTCCAGTAGCCGCCGGTCGAATCGGACGCCACGACTGCCCGAATGGGGGAGTATTGATCCCCGATCGGGCCGTCCCGTACCATCACCCTCCGGTGCCGTGCGGCGTTCTACCTGGCGATGTACGCGTACACTCTTGAGCACCATGACGAGCCGAGCCTGACGACTCCCCGACGCCTCACCTCCCCCCTGCACGACCACGTGGAGCGCCTGCTGGTCTGCCCACGCTGCCGGTCCGCGCTCAGGGTCGTCGAGGACGCGATCCGCTGCCAGAACGCCGCCTGCGGCTTCGTCGGCCTCGTCGCCCACGACGTCGCGGTGCTCGGCGATCACTCGGCGCCCTCGTTCTTCGACGACCGCCACGCGATGATGACGGCCGGGAACGCCCAGGAGGGCGTCCGCTGCCTCTGCTACGAGGACCAGGCGCACGTGGTCGAGCCGCTGCTCAAGCCGGGCGCGCTGGTGCTGGACGTCGGCTGCGGCCCGACCCTGCCGTACAAGAAGCCTGACGACACGTTCGTGATCGGGCTGGAAGCGTCGTACGACTCGATCAGGGCGAACCGCGCCGTCGACCTGCGCGTCTACGGCTCGGCGCTGGAGATCCCGCTGCCCGACCGGGCGGTGGACGTGGTGCTGGCCTACTACGCCGTCCACCACATGACCGGCACGTCGCTGGCCGAGAACCGCCGGAACCTCGAAAAGGCGTTCCGCGAGCTGGGGCGGGTGGTGAAGCCGGGCGGCGAGCTGCTGATCTTCGAGGTAAGCCCGTGGCGCGCCGTCTGGCTCGCCGAGAAGCTGCTCTGGAACACGGCGAAGTCCGCGATCGGCGACAAGCTGGACATGTGCTTCTATCCGGCGGACGTCTACGAAGGCGTCGGCAGGAAGACGCTGCCGCACGCGGCGTTCTCGATGCAGACGTTCCGCAGCTCGCTCCTGAGCACCTTCCCGCCGGCGTTCAGCCTGCCGTGGCTGGCGATCCCGCGCTTCCTCTACCCGTTCCAGGTCAACCTGTACCGCTGGCGGTTCTAACCGACGCCGGGCGGGCCGGCCTCACCGGCGGAACGCCATGACGGCGTCGATGACGTCTTGCTGCTCCGGCGGGGCGAGCGTGGTGAAGAACGGCAGCCGGAGCAGGCGGTCGCTGACGTCCTCGGTCACCGGGCAATCGCCGGGGCGCCCGCCGAACTGCCGGCCCATCTCCGAGGTGTGCAGCGGCAGGTCGTGGAAGACGGCCCGGATGGCGGGCGCGCAGCGACGGCAGGAGCAGGTACTACATGTGGTACGCCTACTCGCAGTGCGGCGGCACGATCGGGGTGCGGACGCCCCGCTCGGCGGCCCAGCCGCGCAGGCCGGCGTCGTACCGCTCCCAGATGGCGCGGCGCCGGGCCTGGATCTCGTCGGCCACTTCGAGCTGCTCCCAGAGGAACACCGCCAGCAGCCGCGCAGATCCCGCCGGCACCACGCCAACGTCGGGTTGACTCGCGCTCACGAGCACGCTCCACCCCTCCAACCTCGCGCCGGGCGGCAGGATACACCCCGGCGGGCACGGACACGGCGATGCCATCCTCGACACCGTGCGCGCCTGAACAATCATGTATCGCCCGGCCGATCGATCCGGATCTGCCCCCAGTTGATGGCGAGCGTGTGCTAGAATCGGTGCCGCCAGAATCCCGGACGTCGCATGCTCTCAAATGTGCGGCCCATGCGAGCGATGTAAGTGTCAGACACGGCCGTTTCCAGACCGCCACACGCTCAATCGTTCGTCGTCCGTCCCAGCGCTCCGGCTCTGCCGACCATCGCCCGCAGCCACGCCCTCGCCCACGTTGGCTCCTGCCTGTTCTTCGTCGGCATCGCGCTGCTGCTCTTCCGCCTGAGCCTCTTCCAGGGCTGGACGTTCATCGGCGACTCCGATCGCCTGAACAACATCATGAACCTGCGCCTGTTCGAGGTCGTCTCGCTGCTGGAGCGCGGCGTCATCCCGTCCTGGAACGAGTACGAGTTCATGGGCTACGGCGTCTCGGGGGTCCACTGGATGCTGCCGGGCTCGCCGCCGCTGCCCCAGCTGCTGGCGCTGCTGCCCCTCTCCGAGTTCTATCACGCGCTCGGAATCTTGGCCGCGACCCTGTTCGCCGCCACCATGATCGCGACGTACTGGTGCCTCGGGGTGTACACCGCGGGGACGGTCCAGCGCATCGTCGGGGCGCTCCTGTACGCCACCGGCGCCTACATCATCCATAAGCTGACCCAGCTCGATATCGCCTTCCTCGCGCTGGTCGCCCCGCCGATCCTGCATCGGCTCGTCCACATGACCAACCGCGAGCGTGCCCCCTGGACCTTCCTGGGCATGGCACTCTGCTGGTCCATCCTGATGGTGCTGACGGTCCTTCAGGAGGTCGCGTACATCGGCATGTTCTGGGGGCTCTACGCCGTCTTCCGTTCGATTCGCCTGCGTAGTCCCTGGCCCCTGGCGGCGGCCGGCCTGGCGTTCATGGTCGGCGTCACGCTTGCAGGACCGCGCGTCGTCACGATCGCTACCGAGATGTCGGTGGTCGCCAGGACGACGACGAACATCGAGACGTCGACCGCCGAGGCGGTGCGGTACTTCGGCGACGGCCTGCTCGGGCGGTCTCACGGCGAGCAGGCCCTCCTGGACGGTCCCAAAGCTAACCTGCACGAAGGGGTGCAGCTCCTGGCCTCATCGCTCGCGAGCCTGGCCGTGATCGCGCTCGGCCTGCTCTCGCCGTCGCGCTGGCTGCGCTTCTGGAGCGTCGCGCTCGTCGTCGTTCTTTCGGCCGGCCTCGACATCTATGCTGGGACGTTGTTTCGAGCCGGCAGGTTCGCTCTGGTCGGCGCGCTCGTCTGCGGCGCGATCGGCGGGCTCGTGCGCCTCGCGCCAGTACGACGCGCCGTTCTCGATCGGGGAGTCCACCTTTCGACTCCGCGAGCCACCGTTCTGGGGCTGGTTGTCGGGCTCGTCATCGGTCTGGTCTTCTGGCTGGTCGGCGAGTCGTACCCTTCGGTACCGCTGCAGACCATGGCCCTCACCGCCGTGCTGATCGGGTTGCCGTTGTGGCTCCTCGGGCGATGGCTGGCCCACGCGACGGAGCCGGTGAGCCCGGCTCCTGGGCGCCCGGATAGCGGCTCGTCGGAGTCGCCGGCCGTCGCCGAGGATTTGCCGTTCCTCTTCGGGTTCGTCACCCTGGGACTTGCGGCCATCCTGATCCCGGAGTTCAGGGCCGTCCTGTACTACGGCTTCATGAAGGTGGACTTCCAGCATTCTCGGCTCTCGGTCGCCATGACGCTGCCCATGGCCATCATCTCCGGCATCTTCCTCGATCGCTTCCTGTCGGGTCGGTCCGCGGCGTCGACCACGGGCTGGCTCACGGTGGGCGTCGTGCTCGCCCTGGGCCTGTGGATCGGGCGGGAGGCGGCAGCCAATGCCGTCGTCGCCCAGATCGGGCCGGCCATCGACGCACTCCGGCCTCGACCCCTCCTGACCATCGAGGCGGTCCGGGTGGTCGCGAGCCTGCTTGTCCTGGTGGTCGGCGTGGCGGTGGTGGTACGCCGAGCCCCGGCTCCCTGGCTCACCGTCGCCGGGGGAGCGCTGGCCGGCTGGATGGTCCTCGAGACCGTCGGGCTGGCAGAGCATCGAACGAACGGTCCCCCGGCGACGGCGCAAGAGCGCCCGTTCGCCAACATGGATTACATGCAGGTTCCGCATGGGCAGATCCAAGTGCCATCTCTGGCGGAGCGTGCCGCCGTTCAGGAGCGCCTGGAGTCAGACCACTATCGGACCATCCTGATCGACGACCGCAGGATGTTCGAGGCCCTTGCCGATTCGCATCTTGCCGCGTTCTGGGGCCTACGACTTGTCGAGGGGTACAGCACCGGGTCACCGCGACGGTACGGGGGCGTTCCCTGGAGCTCGAGCTTGGTCTCGACCCATCATGCGGATATCAACAGCACGCATGAGGACGGGAGTATTCCTTGGGAACTGTTGGCAGCGCTCAACGTCAAGTACGCCGTCAAGGTCGATCGTTCGCTCTGGTCTAACCCGGCAGGAGGCGGACCGATCCCGCCGGTCGACGTATCGCAGCTCGACGTGACGGAGAACCCGTACCCGGTCACCCCGCGTGCCTTCTTTTCGGCGCGGGTCAGCCCCGCCAGAACACCGCCGCGCATGGCCGGTGACGATGGTCGGCGGCCGGCGATGCGCAACCCGCCGATCGAGCAACCGCGCCGGAACAGCATCGCCGAAGGACTCCCCGCACGACTCCTGCTGCCGACGGAGGGCACGATCGAGGCGAAGTTCGACGGCG
>Ga0075421_100007020_pt1 | contig 13763 bp, 9 predicted proteins | sample SoiMetdeltSBSDD5_FD_75292 | JGI IMG/M metagenome (GOLD analysis project Ga0075421, IMG submission 75292) | Bulk soil microbial communities from a Populus tree surrounding site in Tennessee, USA - Soil MetaG P. deltoides SBSDD5 | ecosystem: Environmental > Terrestrial > Soil > Tree plantation...
TCGGCGGCGAAAAGCGCTCAGCGCCTTGTTGATACTTTCCCGCGTCGTCCCCACCAGGCTGGCGAGGTCGCTTTGCGTCAATGCCAAATTGATGCGCACACCCTTCGGCTCGGCCACCCCGTGATTCTGCGCCAGGTCCAACAGTTTGCGAGCCAAGCGCGCCGGGACATCCAGAAACGCCAGGTTGCCCAACTCGCCCGTGCTGTGCCGGACGCGCACACTCAACGCCTTCATAAAGTTCAGCGCCAAGCGCGGCGAACGAAACATATGCTCGCGGAAACGATCGCGCCCCAAGCTGTGGACGATGGCGTCTTCTAGCACGACGACATTCGCCGAGCGCGGCATATCATCTATAACGGCAAGTTCACCGAAGATGTCTCCCGGCCCGCACAAGTTAACCGATGTTTCCTGGCCCGTCTCGTCCTGAACGTAAACCCGCACCTGACCGGCTTCGATGAGATACAACACCTGGCCCGGATCGCCTTGCTGAATAATCGCCTCGCCCTGCCGGAAGTCCCGGCGCGAAAAATCTTTGGCCAAGGCTCCCAACTCGGCCTCGGCCAGTCCCGCAAACAGCGGAACGTTTTTAAAGAATTCTTTTTGCTCTATCACCCGACGATCCATCCAGCCCGACGCGCGCAGCGAGGCTGCATTGTACGCTGGCTCTGGTTGTGTGGCAATGACTTTCATTTCTACCGCCTCCGCTTCACCTTCACAGTTCCATAAGGGCGAAGCATTCGCGAAGTTCAGCGAATGCTTCGCCCTTACTCACACGTACCGCAGCCCCAGCCCAATCGCCACCGCCAGCGCGACACTCGCCAGCAATTCAGCGACATACAGCTTCGCGCGCGTTGTCCCGATCACCTGCCGTCCCTCAAAGACCAACCGAGGCACCGTCACGACTGGGATCAGCGCGAACTGCCCAAGCACCACAAAGGTCGCGATCAACCAGCGCTCCAACGTGCCCACGTATTTGAGATGAGCCACCCGCGCCATATCCGGCGGACAACCGCCGACCAAACCGTACACCAGGAACTCGACCAGAATCCAAGCGGGCATGGCGATAAAGACGTAAGCCAGGACGAATGCCAACCACCGATCCTGATGCAGCTCGAAAAGGATCTGTTTCCCAATTTGCTCCAGCGGCACATAACCCGACCACACTAACGCCAGCACGATGATGCTCAAGTGAATCGTCTGATCCACGATCAGGCGCATCAGGGCAAAGCTGCCGCCGCCCTTGATTGAGAAGCGCCGCATGAGCCAGGGCTGAATCCCATCCACCACAACGTGCGTCAGGCCGATGAACAGCGCCCAGGGCCACCAGCTTGGGTCAAGCGGCAGGGTGAATAACCACGTCACCACCAGCACGATCAGGCCATGAAAGACCGCGCCCTTAACTTCTCGGCTCTTCCAGCGCGCCAGACCATCCCATTGCAAGACATAGTCGCCAACCAAGTGAGCTAAAAACATTGCGATAACCATTACAGAACTCCTTTCCTTACTTGCTGCTTGCCCCCTGCATGTTTTTTAAGATACTCGGCTTTACGACTGTCCGCTATGAAAAAAGTCACACCGTCCAAATGGGCTAGTTGGAGGTAGAATCGCTGAGGACGCTCTCTATGGAAACCCTCGAAGGCCTCATCGAACGCATCACCTTCTTCAATCCGGAGAACGGCTACACCGTTCTGCGGCTGAAGGTCAAAGGCCGCACCGATCCGGTCACCGTCGTCGGCAACTTGCCGGAACTCGCCATCGGCGAAAGTTTGCGGTTGCACGGGCGGTGGTCAAATCACGCGACGTATGGCCGCCAGTTTCAAGCCGAGCGCTGCGAGCAAGTGCTCCCGGCGACCACCGAAGGCATTCGGCGGTATCTCGGCTCGGGATTGATTAAAGGTATCGGGCCGCGCACCGCGGACAAAATCGTGGACACGTTCGGGCCGGAGACGCTCTACGTCATTGACTCGCAGCCGCAGCGCCTGCGCGAAGTCCCCGACATCGGCCAGAAACGGTATCGCATCATCACCGAAGCCTGGCAAACTCAAAAAGCCATCAAGGAAGTGATGGTCTTCCTCCAAGGTCACGGCATCTCCGCCGGGCTGGCGATCAAGGTCTACAAACAATATGGGGATGGGGCGATCCGCGTCGTGCAGTCTGATCCGTATCGTCTCGCGCGCGACATTTGGGGGATCGGGTTCAAGACCGCGGACAAAATCGCGCGCGCGCTCGGCTTGCCAACGGACGCGCCCTCGCGCCTGGAAGCCGGGCTGGTCTTCGTCCTCTCCGAACTCGCCGATGAAGGCCACACGTTTGCGCCCCAATCGGAACTCTTCAATCAAGCGAGCGCCTTGCTGGAAATTCCATCCGAAGCGCTGCGCCCCGCGCTCAGCCGCCTCATCTCGAATGAACGTCTGCGGCGTGACAAAGTGGCGGAGCACGACGCAATCTACCTTCCACCTTTTCTTCACGCCGAGGCGTGGTTGGCGATGCAATTGAAGCGCTTGATGAATACTCCCGCTCGCCCGATGCAACTGGCATTAACGCGCTTTAGCGCCGATCTCTCGCCGGAGCAACTATCTGCTGTCCACATGGCGATGGAAAGCAAAGTCAGCGTCTTAACCGGAGGCCCAGGGACTGGTAAAACGACAACACTCCGCGCGCTCATCCTCGCGCTGGAAATGACCGGGCGGCGCTACGCCCTTGCCTCTCCGACCGGCCGCGCCGCCAAACGTTTATCCCAGGCGACGGGGCGTGAGGCGAAAACGATTCACCGCTTGTTGGGCTACTCGCCCGACGGCACGTACAAGCACAACGAAGACAATCCGCTTGATATAGACATGCTCGTCGTGGACGAGACCTCGATGCTCGATTTGGTCCTCGCCTATCATCTACTCAAGGCGGTGCCCGCTGCCGCGCGCGTGCTGCTCGTCGGCGATGTGGATCAGTTGCCCTCCGTCGGCGCGGGCGACGTGCTGCGCGACATCATTCGCTCCGAGCGCGTCCCGGTCACGCGGCTCACGTCCATCTTTCGACAGGCGGAAGGGAGCGGCATCATCCAAAACGCGCATCGCATCATCCATGGTCAGATGCCAATCTTCAACAAGAATGTGGCTGAGGGCGGAGACTTTTTCCTCTTCGAGCAAGAGGAGGAAGCCGAGGTGGCAAAGTGGGTGGTCGAGGTGGTGTCGAATCGCGTCCCGGCCCGCTTCGGCCTTGACCCGCTCCGGGAGGTGATCGTGCTTTCGCCGATGTACCGGGGTTCGGCGGGAGTCGGCGCCTTGAACGAAAACCTGCAAGCCGTGCTTAATCCCTCCGCACCGGGCAAAGCGGAGAAGACGATTGGCGGCCGGACATTTCGCGTCGGCGACCGGGTGATGCAGTTGCGCAATAACTACAACCACGATGTTTACAACGGCGACATCGGCCAGGTGACGGGAATTGATTTGGAGATGCAGCGGCTGGAAGTGAACTTCGAGGGGACCTGGGTGGAGTACGATTGGACAGAGTTGGATGAGATCACGCACGCCTACGCCGCCAGCGTGCATAAAGTACAAGGCTCAGAGTATCCGGCGATCGTGCTTGCGCTACTGCCACGCCATTACATGCTCTTGCAGCGCAACCTGCTCTACACCGCGGTCACACGCGCGCAGAAGCTGGGCGTCATCGTCGGCAGCCGCCGGGCGATTGCGATGGCGGTGAACAATGACAAAGTCGCGCAGCGTTGGAGCGGGCTTGAGGAGCGATTGAAAGCGGAGTAAGAGCTGTACACGGATTACACGGAAAGATCGGATACCACGGATTTTTTAATTTGTTTTCAGTGTCATCCGGCTCTTTCCGTGCCATCCGTGTACGCTTTTGACTTTTTACTTCCGCCCAGCCCTCAAATCATTCAGCAACGCCGCATATGCCGCGCGGTCGAGCGGGAGCGTCACGGCGCGATCCGTATAACTAGAGAGCACAATCGCGTTCGCCAGTTCGAGCGACATCAGCGCCTCGCGCCCATCAATCCGCGGGCGGCGGCCTTCCGCAATCGCATGTTGCAGATCGCGATAAATCGCCAAATGTCCGCCGCCGTTGCCCTCCGGCACGTTGATTATTTCCGACTTGACCGTCGGCGAACTAAACATCTCCGTCGCATTGAGTCGGTGTTCCGGCAGCGAGGGGTCGAAGTGATACAACGTCAGTTGATCGCCCACCAACTCCAACGCGCCCTTATCGCCAATCACTTGCAAGCGGCTTTGCACCCCGGCCTCCACCGTGCTCGCCGTGAAATAACCGGGCGCGCCGTTCGGGTACTCGAACATTGCTTGGGCCGAGTCTTCACATTCCATTTGATGAACGCGCGTGCGCGTCCAGCCCCAGACTTTGGTCGGAAGTCCCGCCAAATGGCAGAGGATGTCCAACGTGTGCGGCGCTTGATTCATCAGCACGCCACCGCCCTCGCCTTTCCACGTCCCGCGCCATGAAGCGGAGCGATAATACGCGGCGGGGCGGAACCAGGGCTCGAGGCACAACGTCCGCACCAACGGCCCAATTTCGCCCGCATCTATCAGCGCGCGCGCTTTCTCGACGGCCGGACGAAAGCGCTGTTGAAAATTAATCGCGAGCAGCCGGCCAGCCGCCTCGGCGGCGGCAATCATTTTATCGGCTTCTTGCACCTCGACGGCGATGGGCTTCTCGGTCAAAACGTGCGCTCCGGCGACGAAGCAATCAATCGCCAGCGGCGCGTGGAAGGGATGTGGTGTGCAGATGACGGCGATGTCCGGCTTGGTCCGCTCCAGCATTTCGCGGTGATCCACAAAAAACGGCGATTTCGATTCGGCGGCGCGCGCCGCCCCGCGCTCGGCGTTGATGTCTGACATGCCAACGATCTGCGCCGCGCTTGCGGGCAACTGGGCCAGCGCCTGAAGATGAAGCGGTGCGATCCCCGCCGCGCAGCCGATAATGGCGTAACGAAAGGTGGAATTTTTGGAGGAGGGCATTTAGATAATTAATCCTTTCTGAGGATCTGTAGTTCAGAACGTTTTTATCACGAATATCACGAATGAACGAATAACTCGAATAAAACCTTAAAACTCATTCGTGGCATTCGTGATAAGAAAACGCGGATCATTATACCGACTACTCTCAAAAACTGGAGTCATCCCATGAAAATCACCCGCATTGAAACTTATCTGACCTCCGAACTCGCCATCATCAAAGCGTACACCGACGACGGGCTGGAGGGGATTGGCCAGACCTCGCCGTATCAGGCGGCGATCACGGTCGAGGTGCTGCACAAAATGATCGCGCCGTTCTTTCTGAATCAGAGTCCGTGGGACGTGCAGATACTTGCCGAGCGCTGCTTGACCAAGCTCTACAAATTCAGTGGATCGTTCATCTGTCGCGCGTTGTGCGGTGTCGAGACCGCCTTGTGGGATTTGCTGGGAAAAGCCTCGGGCCAGCCGGTCTATCGTTTGCTCGGCGGCGCGGCGCGCACCGCAGTGCCGATGTACGCCTCCAGCATGCGCCGCGACATCTCGCCGGATCACGAAGCCCAGCGTCTCTCCGACATTGTGCGCCGCTACGGATTCCGCGCGGTCAAAATCCGCATCGGCGACGCGATGGGACAGGATCGAGATGCTTCTCCGCAGCGCACGGAACGGTTGATCCCGGTCATGCGTGAAGCGTTAGGCGAGACCGTGGACATCAACGCCGACGCGAACAGCGGTTTTTCACCGCACCGCGCTATTCAAGTGGGACGGCTGTTGGAAAAGTACAACTACTTTCATTTTGAAGAGCCGTGCCCGTTTCCCGAACTGGAGAACACGGCGACCGTCGCCGCCGCGCTCGATATTCCCGTCGCGGGCGGTGAACAAGACAACTCTCTGCCACAATTCAAGCGCATGATTGACATGCGCGCGGTGGACATCGTCCAGCCGGACATTGGATATATCGGCGGGCTGGCGCGGGCGCGCAAAGTCGCGGAGATGGCGGAGCTGGCCGGAATCCCCTGCACCGCCCACTGCGCGAATCATTCACTGTTGCAAGTCTTCACACTCCATCTCGCCGCGGCGATGCCCGCTTGCTATCATTATCAGGAATGGAGTATTGAGAACGATGCTTGGGCGGAGGATATCTACGAGCCGGTCTTGGAAGTCGTCAACGGCGCAGTGGCGGTGAATGACTGGCCCGGTTGGGGGATTACGATCCTGCCGTCTTATATGAAGCGGGCGGAGGTGAGAGCATCAACGGTAGATTAATATCGGAACATCTTAGCCACGAATTACACGAATTTCCACGAAAAAAATTCGTGAAAATTCGTGGCAAAAGGAAACGTCTAGCAATGGATATCAACAAGTCATGAAAGACAAAATAATCATCCACCCCTACGATCCGCACTGGCCCGAACTCTTTTCACACTTAGGAGCCGACCTCCGCAAAACGTTGGGCCAAACCGCGCTGCGCATTGATCACATTGGCTCAACGGCGATCCCCGGTCTGGATGCGAAGCCCATCATTGATGTTCAAATCTCAGTCGCTACCTTTGAGCCGGTGGAGGTCTATCGTCTGCTACTTGAGGGCCTCGGCTATGTTTTCCGGGCCGATAATCCGGATCGTACCAAACGCTATTTCCGTGAGACGTCCGGACAACGCCGGACTCACATTCACGTGCGGCGAGCGGGCAGTTGGGCCGAACAGTTCGCTTTGCTCTTTCGAGATTATCTGCGAGCGCAACCGGGTGAAGCGAGGCGATACGCCGCCCTCAAATATGCCTTAGCGGAAAAATATCAGACGGATCGGGAAGCGTACACGGAAGCCAAAGAGCCGCTCATCTGGGAAATCATGGTGAACGCCAGCGAATGGAGTCAAGCGGTCGGTTGGCAGCCGGGTCCGACGGATGCTTGAGACCTTCTCTCAATACTGATTACTTCTTTAACAATCCAACCCGCTTGCCACAGGAGGCCGAGCCTAACCACGTGTGCGGGTTGCCCGCCCAGCACCAGCCAAGTTTTGGCCGACCGGCGCTGAGCCACAAAGCCGGAACCCGGCGGTCGCCGCAGCGCGAAGCCAGCATGGAGAAACAGTTATTCTTTTTCAAGAAGTCCGGATAGTGGGTGAGGACCGCAATCCCCTCGTCAATGGTCAGCGGTGAGCGCTTTGTTTTTTTGATCATCTTCAACGCTGCGTCGGGAGCAACATTGAGAGTCTTTTTACCCCGATCAACATCAAGCAGTAAGTACGCCCGGCTGCGAGGAATTTTCACGCCTTCAATCGGCTCGAAGCTCTCCGGCTTGACCGGAAACATGCTGAGGAATCCCCTTTTGCCTTTACGTTCTACCCGCTGGAGGGCTTTCTCAGTAGAGACCCACTCGCTCTGAATGACGATGACGAAAGGCAGTTTTCCTTCATCTAGTTTTATCTCTGCCACCGCGCTCTTCGTCACTTTAGCTCTGAGCGGCTGCAAAGCCTTTGTAAACGCCGCGGCCGAAACCCCGGCCAGCTTGGGATAGCCTTTTTGCAACAGGGTCTCGACCTGGTGATCGAATTCTTTTTTCAAGCGTTCGGAATGTTCGGATTTCATCTAATTAAGCAGACCTCAGGTCTTTAAGACCTGTGAGGTCTCGCCCCAAAACCAGGCGTGAGAAGCCGCGCGGAGTAAATGATAGTCCGTTGGCCATAGCCTTGGATTATTGACCCGGCTTTAACCAGGAATAAATGTAACCTCCTAAGGCAGCAATATTCACAACAAAGCTTAGAATGATTACCAATGGATGATCCTTCAGAAAGTCGCCTATGCGTTCTGGATAAATCCTATATGTTTTTGCCAAATCGCTTTTTGTCTTCAAGATTCCATCGTTAGCGCGTTCTGCTATGTTAGCCAGTACATCTACTTTCCTTAGCGTGGATTGATGAAGCTTTACGTATTCCTTACTTTTGAAAGCTTGAGCTTCTTCTGTTCCGTCGAGGAAATCCTTACCACTAACATCATTCTTTTCCATAAGCTTAGTCAGTCGAGGATGTCCAATATAAGCAATACCATAAATTGCAACCAGAAGGCGCGAAAGATCAAAGAGATTCGCCTCGGGAATTTCGGGCGGCTTTCCCCCTAGAATCTTATGTCGGTGAGCTAACGCCGGAAACCCATAATTGGCATTCCTCATATTCCAATGAAGCCACTTGTAGCCAACATGAGCACGGGCATAATCGTAGAACTCACTGAGCATTAGCTTTTCAAGTTCATCATACCGAGTCTCTATTTCTTCTTTCTTGCATTTGTTTCTCTCAGCAATCTGATGAATAGAAAACGAACTGGTTTGAGCAGATTCGAGATTTCGAACAGCAATGGAAGTGATTCTTGGAGATGAACCATCTGGTCTTTCATAAAAACTTTCACAGGAGTAATGAACGACTATTACATGCTCTGGATGATCCATCAATTCGGCAAGTTTTTGTCTTGCTTGATCACGTCTCTGAAGTATTCTGTTAGCTCGGCTCATATTTCCTCACAAATTTATTAGGTGAATCCGTTTACTCGAAGCGGTTTCGTATCTGTTGACGCTGATTCTAATCGAGTTGCAGACCTGTGAGGTCTTAAAGACCTCACAGGTCTACGCAGGTCTTAATCGTAAGAATTCTGTTGTAGCTAAACATTGCCCGCTGGAATCCCCCGCCCCTGTCTGCGGTAAAATACACTTGGTTTTGGAGTTACACTGGCTGTCTTGATGTGCATGATATTCCATTTATTGGTGTACTGCAACGAAGAGTAATGTTAATCTCACCCCATCCTGTCCCATTCACTTTGCTTAGGACACCCCCTCTCCTGACGATGCTCTTGTTCTTTGTCGTCAGGAGAGGGGGACGGGGGGCGAGGTCTCCCCGCACCTAACCAACGTTTTATGAACTCCGCTCGTTTCTATATTTTTATTGCCATCACCTTCGGCGCCGCGCTCGCCTGCGCGCGCACGGATTTGCCGGAAAGCTATAGCAACATCACGCCCATCGGCGGCGTCACGCCCTTTGGCGCGGAGTCGTTCACCGCCACGCCGACTCAAATCCCGCCCAGCGAAACGCCCACCCTCATCCCCACAGACGCACCTCCCACCCTCACGGAAACGCCGTGGATCATTCCAACCGCCACGCCGCGCCAACCGGGGGACACCTCCGGCTCACCCACTCCGGACCCGCCGCACGTGGACATCATCAACCGCACCACCATCGAAAGCTACACCATAGCGCGCGGCGACTCGCTCAGCAAAATCGGGGAGCACTACGGGCTGAGCGCCACCGAAATCGCCCTATCCAACGGGATGATGATCACGGACACGCTCCACGTTGGGCAGGTGCTGCTCATCCCCCTTCCCAGAGAAAAACCTTATGGCCCGGACGTGAAGCTGATCCCGGACAGCGAACTCGTCTATGGCCCGAACGCGGCGGGCTTTGATGTGCGCGCCTTCGCCGAGGCGTACGGCGGCTACCTGGCCGGTTACACTGAAGACGTCTCGAATATTTATATGGACGGCTCGACCGGCCGGACCACGCTGGCCGGAAGTGAAATAGTCCAACTGGTTGCCCGGCGCTACTCGGTGAACCCGCGATTGCTGCTCGCGCTGTTAGAATATCAGAGCAGCTGGGTCACGCGCCGCAACCCGCCCGGTAACACGTTGGTCTATCCCTTGCGACAAGTGGAGGTCACGCGCGAGGGTCTGTATCGGCAGTTGGCCTGGGCCGCGAATCAATTGAACCGGGGCTATTACCTGTGGCGCGTGAACGGAGTCAAAGCGTGGGGCTTTCCCAACGACTCGATCAAATTAATTCCGCCCGGCTTGAACTCCGGAACCGCGGGCGTGCAGCATTTCTTCTCGCTCCTGCTCGACCCTACAGATTGGGGACGCACCGTCTCCGCCGAGGGTTTCATTCTGACGTATCAGGCGCTATTCGGGAATCCGTTCGCGCTGGCGATTGAGCCGCTCGTCCCGACGGAGATCGCGCAGCCGGAACTGCATCTGCCGTTCGAGCCGGGCAAAGTATGGGCATTCACTGGCGGGCCACATGGCGCGTGGGACACCGGCTCCGCGTGGGCCGCGCTCGATTTTGCGCCGCCTACTGAAGCCGAGGGCTGCCTTGAATCGAATGAATGGGTCACGGCCGCCGCAAATGGTTTGATCGTTCGCTCGGAGTACGGCGCGGTGCTCGAAGATTTGGACGGCGACGGTTACGAGACAACCGGCTGGGTCTTGTTCTATATGCACGTCGAGACGCGTGATCGGATTCAAGTTGGCGCGCGCGTTGCGGCCGGCGACCGACTGGGCCATCCCTCGTGTGAAGGCGGCTTCGCCAACGGGACGCATGTACATCTCGCGCGCAAGTACAATGGCGAGTGGATTCCCGCCGACCAGTCCATCCCCTTTGTGCTCGATGGTTGGATTTCCACCGGCTTGGGCAAAGAGTATGATGGGAATTTAATTAACGGCGACGTTTCACTGGAAGCCTGCGACTGTCGTTCGGAGGACAACGAGATTTCTCGACCATGAACCCACGCCGACCTTACAACCCGGATCGCCGCAAGTCCGGCTCGCCAGAAACGCGCGGCCTTTGGATTCTTTTAGGGCTGCCGTTTTTCGCGGCGATGCTCTTCTTTATATTTCGTCCGACCGCCGCCAAGCCTCAACCGACTCCGTTCGATGTTTCTTCGACTCCGCGCCCTGACAGCAGTGTTTGCTGTGTCGAAGGGCCAAGCGCGACGCCGGGCCTTGAGATTGTCGAAACCCCGACCCCGGTCCCTGACAGCGGTGTTTGCTGTGTCGAAGGGACGGAGCTTGTCGAAGAGACGGCGACGACTCCGCCCGAACCGTCACCCACGCCCACGGCGCTGCTCACCCCTTTGGCGACTCAGCTTTACCTCACCCAATCCGGCGACACACTTCCGGCCTTGGCCGCGCGGTTTGGCGTCAACCCCGCTGACATCAGCGCGCCGAGCGGCTTGCAAGGCAGCACCACGCTCGTCGAGAATCAACTGCTCGTCATACCCAACACGCTGAATGGCTTCGGGCCGGGCTACAAAATCATCCCGGATTCAGAACTCGTCTTCAGCGGCGGCGGCGCGGGCTTTGATCCCCAAGAATTCGCCGGGCAGCAGGGTGGCTATCTGTCTCACTATCAGGGCTACATGGACGACCTCACCCTCTCGGGTGGCGAGGTTGTACTGCTCACCGCGCAGCAGCACTCCATCAACCCACGGCTGCTCACCGCGCTGCTCGAATACAAAAGCGGCTGGGTGACTCAGCCCGAGCCGGCGGCCGACGCACTCTCCTATCCCTTAGGCTACTTGCACACCTATCGAAAAGAATTGCCGGCCCAGTTGAGTTGGGCCGCCAGCCAGCTTGCCATCGGTTACTACGGTTGGCGCGCGGGCACCGTCACCGAATTACACTTCCCGGATGACTCCGTGATGCGCCTCGACCCGACGCTCAATGCCGGCACGGTCGCGCTGCAATATTTTTTTGCGCAGTCACTGAACCGGCCGGAATGGGACACGGCCATCAGCGCCGAGGGTTTCGCCGCCACGTACCAAAAGTTTTTCGGCGATCCGTTTGCGCGCGCGGTGGATCCGCTCCTCCCCGCCGACCTGACTCAGCCCGAACTCCGGCTGCCCTTCCTCCCCGGCCATACCTGGTATTTTTCCGGCGGGCCGCACGGCGCGTGGGAGCACGGCGGCGCGCAGGCCGCGCTTGACTTCGCGCCGCCATCGATTCAAACCGGCTGCGTCAAATCGGAACAGTGGGTGACGGCCAGCGCGCCGGGGCAAATTGTCCGGCGCGGCGCCGGCTCACTGCTGCTGGATTTGGATGGGGATGGGCGCGAGGCGACGGGCTGGGTGATTCTTTATCTGCACGTCACCGAGCAATATCGTCTCCCAGTCGGCTCGTTTGTCGAAACGGGCGACCTGCTGGGCCATCCCTCGTGCGAGGGCGGCATCGCCACCGGGACTCACTTCCACCTCGCGCGCAAATATAATGGCGAGTGGATTCCGGCGGATGGCTTGATCCCGTTCAACTTGAGCGGCTGGAGCGCGCATGCGGGGAATGGGGAATATGAGGGAACGCTGACGCGTGACGATGAAACGGTGACCGCCTGTACCTGCGCCGCGGCCTCGACAGCCATCAAAGAATAAAATCCCAACTTCCAAATCCAAAAGGACCAAGGGCCAAGGACAAAGGGCCAAGGACCAAGGGCCAAGGATCAGGGAGCAAGGACAAAGATTTTTCCATGAAACGCTTTTCTATTTCAATCTTTAGATCTCACGTCTCACGTGTCACGAATCACGCGTCACGTCTTGCCCCTTGGGCCTTGGTCCTTGTCCCTTGGGCCTTGCTCTTTGCTTGCACCGCTCCCACCCCTCCCTCCTCCACCCTCACCCCTCCCCCCTCCACTCTTCCCATCTCTACCTCTCCTGTATCTCTCGATCCAACCCCCTTGCCCACCCGCGGTGTCATCCAGCCCGGAGAAAAACTGCCGTACATCGTCCAGACGGGTGACACGGTAGCGGCGATTGCCGCGCATTTCAACTCATCGCCGGAAGAAGTACTGGCCGCCAATCCGGGTCTCTCCCTCACCGCCACCCTTTCCTCCGGGATGCCGCTCAATGTCCCTGCCTATTATTTTCCACTCGGCGGGCCGGTCTTCCACATCCTGCCGGACAGCGAGTTTGTGTATGGCCCGGCCAACAAAGACTTTAACGTCACCACCTATCTGCAATCGCAGCCCGGCTACCTGCGGATGCCGTCCGGCTTCGTCGCCCGGCGCCAACGCAACAGTGACAAAGTCATTCAATACGTCGCCGATCAATACTCGATCAATCCCAAACTGCTGATTGCGCTAATCGAATGGCGCACAGGCGCGGTAACGAATACGAAGATTACGCCGGAAGTCAGCGACAATCCGCTCGGCCCGGTGGAAGGCATCACCGGGTTCTACCCGCAATTGCTCTGGGCCGCGGAACAACTCAGCCTCGGCTACTACGGCTGGCGCGCGGGCACGCTCGCCTCCATTCATTTGCGCGACTCCTATCTCTCGCGCGTGGACATGTATCAAAACGCGGGGACGGTCGGTGTGCAATACTTAATCGCCCAGCTCGTGCCACACGCTGAATTTGAAACCGCCGCCGGCCCGGAGGGTTTCGCCGCGACGTACTTCGCCCTTTGGGGGAATCCGTTTAACAATAGTGATCCGCCCCCGGACGTGATTCCGGGAAACCTGACCCAACCGGAATTGGCGCTGCCGTTCGCGTCCAATCAAACGTGGTCGCTCACCGGCGGGCCGCATCCGGCTTGGGGTGAAAGTGCAGCTCTACCATGGGCCGCGCTCGATTTCGGCCCGCCCGGTGCGAAGGGCTGCGGCGACACCGAGAACTGGATCACATTCTCCGCGCCCGGCATCATTGCCCGCAGCAGCGATAACACTGTCGTATTGGATTTGGATGGCGATGGTTACGAGCAGACGGGTTGGGTGCTCTTCCACTTTCACGTCGCAGAACTGGGAATGATCCCGAAGCGAACGCGAGTCAAAACCGGCGACCTGATCGGCTATCCTTCGTGCGAGGGCGGAACGGCGACCGGCGCGCATGTTCACCTCGCGCGCAAGTACAACGGCGAATGGATTCCCGCCGCCGGCATTTCACCTGACGTTGTACCCTTTGTATTAGGTGGCTGGAGCGCGCAAGCGGGCAATGCGCCGTATGAGGGCAAGCTAGTGCGCTTGGGCGCGTGGGTTGAAGCCTGCAC
>Ga0075421_100007024_pt1 | contig 13759 bp, 9 predicted proteins | sample SoiMetdeltSBSDD5_FD_75292 | JGI IMG/M metagenome (GOLD analysis project Ga0075421, IMG submission 75292) | Bulk soil microbial communities from a Populus tree surrounding site in Tennessee, USA - Soil MetaG P. deltoides SBSDD5 | ecosystem: Environmental > Terrestrial > Soil > Tree plantation...
GTCGCGCCGGCCTGGATCTCCACGCGTGAGACGCGAATCTCCGCCCGATCGATCAGCCGGGTCGGCCGGACGCCGGGATCGGCTTCACCCGGCGCTTGCGGCGTCTGCGCCACCGAGGGCGGCGCCAGGAATATGCTGCCGACGAGTGCCAACGTGCCAGCCAGTCGCCGCATGAGTCACCTTCACTTCTGAGGCAGCGCGAACACCGAAAGAGTATCGGTTGCCGTGATCGCGACAAACTGCCGGCCGTTCCGGCCCCGATACGTGATCGGGTTGGCGTTGCCGCGCCGCGCCAGCGTCGTCACCCACAATTCCTTTCCCGTCTTCGCGTCGAGCGCGCGGAAGCGGTTGTCGTCGGTCGACGCCACGAACACGAGGCCGCTGGCAGTGACGATTGGACCGGCGAGCGCCGGACGTCCCGTGTTCTGCCTGCCAGCGGGGAGTTGCTCGGTGATGCCGAGCGGCACCTGCCACACGACGTCTCCGGTCGAGGCGTTGATCGCGGTGAGGCGTCCCCACGGCGGTTTCTGGCAGGGCCAGTTCGAGTCGCCGACGCGCACGTCGAAGCTGCCGCGGCCAGGACCGACGCGCTCCGGCGTGTTCTTGTCGTAGGGAACCGGCGATCCTTCTTTCGCCCTCTCGATCCAGCCGAGCGCGCCGACGTCCTGTGAGACGACGAACGCGATTCCGGACCGCCGATCGACCGCGATCCCGCCCCAGTTCGCGCCGCCAAGCCCGCCGGGGAAATTGACGGTCACTTTCGGCGGCGCGCCGTCGGCGCGGTAGGCCCAGGGTGTGAACGGGCCGGCGTTGTACAGGCCGCCGTTCGCCGCCACCAGATCGGCACATGCCTTCGCGTGTTCGGCGGTCGTGTCGGCCGCGGTGACGAGATCTTCGGGCTTGAACGCGACGCGGCCGAGCGGCGGCGGCTTCACCGGGATCGGCTGGGTCGGAGAAGCGGTCTCGCCCGGCACGTCGCTCTTCGCGACCTCGCGTTCTTCGGTGCCGAAGATCGGCTGACCTGTCTCGCGATTCAGGATGTAGAGGTAACCCGATTTCGTCGTCACGCCCAGCGCCGGCACCGTGCGGCCGTTGCGCGTGATGTCGAACAGCGCCGGCGGCGCTGGTGGATCGTGATCCCAGAGGTCGTGGTGGATGGTCTGGAAATGCCACTTGTACTTGCCGGTCTGGACGTCGACCGCAACCACCGAGTTGCCGTACAGGTTCGCGCCCTTGCGATCACCGCCATACGCGCCGACGATCGGCGACGCGAGCGGCAGGTAGAGCAGTCCGCGCTGCTCGTCGACCGTGAAGTAGAACGGCCACGCGTTGGCGCCGAGGCGCCCTTTCCAGCTCTCGCCGTCCCAGGTGTCGTGGCCGGGCTCGCCCGGCTGCGCCACCGAGTTGAACTCCCACAGCTTGCCGCCGTTGCGCGCGTCGAAGGCGCGCGGGTTGCCGATCCCGCCAATCGTGCCAGGCGGCGTGTTCGCGCCGACGACGACCACGTTCTTGTAGACCAGCGGCACCGAGTTGTACGGCACGCCGATGTCGACGACGCCGCCGTCGCTGCCGAAGCCGAGATCGCGCTCGCCAGTCTTGGCGTTGACCGCAATCAGCCGGCGCCCGGCCATGAAGATGATGCGGGGCGGCAGCGTGCCGTCGCCGGGCCAGTAGGCGACGCCGCGCCGCGTCAGCGCGCCGCCGGCGACCGAATGCTGCCAGAGCACTTCACCCGTCTCGGGGTTGAGCGCGACGACGCGATCCGCCGCCGGCACGTAGAGGATTCCGTTGACGACGATCGGCGTCGCCTGCGAATTCACCGGACCGGCGCCGCCTCGCGCGGCGGGAGCAGGAGCGGTGGGCTGCAGGCTGTAGGTCCAGGCCTGCGTCAGGCTGGCGACATTCCGCGCGTCGATCTGCATCAGCGGCGAGTAGCCGGTGCCGGCCTGGTCGTGCCGGTACATCGGCCAGTCGTTCATCGCGCTGCCGCCGGCGGGCGTACGAGTGCCGCCCGATTGCGCGGCGAGAACCGCCGCCATGGTTCCGCCGGCCAGGGTGATCAGCCAGAGCGATCGCATCAATTTCCGACCTCCTGCGTCGAGTTGCTGAGCAGCCCGTGCTAAAAGCCTGGCTGCATTCGACGGGCGATGCATCCCCGCCAGCCGCGTTGCTCCTCGCTCAAAGACTCCCGGTATTGCCACGCCACCGTGCACAAGCCGCACGGCGGGGGCCCCGGCGGCTGGTGGTCGCGTCTCGCCCTCTCGTGCGACGTCAGGCTTTCACCGCGAGCTGCTCGGCGCAAAGGATCACGAGCGTCGAAACTGTATCCCAGACACGCGGAGGGGACACGGACGATCTGCAGGCCGTCTGCATTTGTTCGTCACAGGCCAATCCTGCAGTGGACTGGCTTCGCAAACCGTGCGTGATAGTCTCGAATCCATGACAGCTACTTCGATTGCCGATTCGGTGTTGAGCGCCATTGGCCACACGCCGCTCGTCCGCCTGCGGCGCGTCGTCCCGGCGGCGGCGGCCGACGTTCTCGTCAAGCTCGAATCGGCCAACCCGACCGGTTCGTACAAAGATCGCATGGCGCTCGGCATGGTCGAGGGCGCCGAAGCGCGCGGCGCCCTGCGGCCCGGCATGCGCGTCGTCGAGTTCACCGGCGGCAGCACCGGCTCGTCGCTGGGCATGGTCTGCGCCGCCAAGGGCTACAAGCTCGTCGTCCTCTCCTCCGACGCCTTCTCGCGCGAGAAGCTGTTGACGATGGAGGCGTTCGGCGCGGACCTGCGGATGGTGCCGAGCGACGGCGGCAAGGTGACGCCGGCGCTGTTCGAGAGGTTCCGGCAGGAGATCGCCGTCCTGGCGAGCGAGCCGGACACCTTCTGGACCGATCAGTTCCACAACCAGGACGCCGTCACCGGCTACAAGAACATCGGCATCGAGCTGCTGGAGCAGACCGGCGGCCGAATCGACGCGTTCTGCGGCGCGGTGGGCACCGGCGGGATGCTGCGCGGCGTGGCGCGCGCGCTGCGCGAGGGCGGCAGCCAGGCGCGCGTCGTCGCGCTCGAGCCGGCGTCGTCGCCGGCGCTGACGGAGGGACGCAGCGGCGCGCACCGTGTCGAGGGGATCGGCACCGGCAGCGTGCCGCCGCACATGACGGATCGGCCGTACGACGAGGCGCGGAAAATCGACGAAGCCGACGCCCGGGCGATGTCGAAACGTCTGGCGCGCGAGGAGGGCCTGCTGGTCGGAACGTCGAGCGGGATGAACATCGCGGCGGCGATCCAGCTGGCCCAGGAGCTGGGCCCGGGCAAGACCGTTGCGACGGTCGCTGTCGATACCGGGTTGAAGTACCTGATCGGCGATCTGTTCACGGCTTGAGCGTCGACAACGACGACGGGCGAACGCAGAGATCGCAAAGCCCGCGGAGAAAAATTGGTAGTGGAATTCGGGTGCCCAAGCTTCTCCTTGATCAGGCGAACCTGCCCGACGAAGTCGAACTTCGCGCCGAACCCGAAGCGTAAGTAATTCGTATTCTCTGCGAGCTCAGCGGGCTCTGCGTTCGATCGTCGTCCTCGTTCGCTACGCGAATAGCTTCGCAGCGTCGAGAAACTGCCGGATCTCGCCGCGCGTGTTGAACAGCGCCGGCGACACGCGGATCATCGACCCGCCCTCTCTGAAGCTCACCTGCACGCCGGCTTTGTCCAGCACCTCTTTCGCCCGCGCCTGGTTCCTGTCCAGCCGGATGCTGACGATCGACGACGTGTTGTCCGGCGGGGTGAACATCCGGAAGCCGAGCGCCGCCAGGCCCTCGTGCAGCTCCCGCGCCAGCGCCACCGTGTGCTGCTCGATCCGATCGACGCCGACATGCTGCAGGTAGGCGAGGGCGGCGCCGAGCTGATAGACCTCGGCAAACGGCAGCGTCGCGTACTCGAACTTCTTCGCGGTGCGATAGATCTCGAAGCGATGGTCGGGCAGCTCCTTCTCGACGTGCAGCGCGCCGAGCCGGTCGACGCGGATGCGCTCGGCGAGCTCACGCCGGATGAAGAAGGGCGCGACGCCAAAGCCGCCGAGCAGCCACTTGTAGGTGCCGCTGGCCATGAAGTCGACGCCGGCTGCGCGCACGTCGGCGGGAAACATGCCGAGCGCCTGCACCGCGTCGGTGTAGAACAGGGCGCCGTGGGCGTGCGCGACGTCGGCGATCGGCCGCATCTCGTGCCGGAAGCCGTTCTGGTGCGACACCCACGCCACCGACACCAGCCGCGTGCGCGCGTCAACGGCGCGCGCGAAGTCGTCGGCCATCACGCGTCCGTCGCGATGCCTGACGATGCGCAGGGCGATCCCGCGCGTCGCCTCGAGGTGCCGGTAGAGCACGAAGGTCGTCTCGTAGTGCAGCTCGTCGACGACGACGTTGTCGCCGGACTTGAGGTCGAGGGCGGAGGCGACGATGTTCTCGCCTTCACTGGTCGCGAAGAGAAAGCCGATCTCGTCGGGCTGCGCGCCGACCAGCCGCGCGAACTGCCGGCGCACCTCGTCGGTCTTCTGCAGCATCTCGCCGAGCGGAATCGGTTTCGACATCTTGCGCTCGGCGAAATCGCGCCCCGCGTCGGCGACCGGGCGCGGCACCGGCGTGATGTACGCCGAGTTCAGATAGAGGCCGTTCCGGACCACGTCGAAGTCGCGACGGACGCCGAGCGGGTCGTCCTCGTCGCTCTTCTGCGCCTGCGCCGCCAGGGGCGCCAGAGCCGCGGCGCCTGACGCCGCGCCGATGAATTGCCGCCGGTTGAGATCCACGTCACCCTCCAACGTGTCGTACGCAGGTCACGGCTTCGGCCGTGCCGCGAGGCGCCGCTGAAGCGGCGCCCTACATACCGAGCAGATTAAAACAACTTCGCAAGCCGTTCCGCGTCCGCGTCCGAGATTGCGACCGGCAACGCCGCCAGCGCCGCCTCGAGGTGCGCCGGCGTGCGCGGCCCGACAATGGCCGCATCTACGCGCCGATGGTGGAGCACCCAGGCGATGGCGAGTGCCGTCATCTCGACGCCGCGGGCTGCCGCTTCGTCCGCGAACGCCGCCAACCCGCGGAACACGCGGTCCGACTCCAGGTGCAGGTACGGCTCCGGCCGCAGCGTCATGCGCGATCCTTCCGGGTACGACCCCGCCGATCGGTACTTGCCGCTCAGCCAGCCGCCCGCGAGCGGGCTGAAGGCGGTGAAGCCCACGCCGGTGTCCTCGCACAGCGGAAACAGCTCGCGCTCCGGGCTTCGATCGAGCAGGCTGTAGGAATTCTGCACCCACTCGAAGCGCGCGAGCCTTCGAAGGTCGCTGATCCAGAGGCCTCGCGCCAGGCGCCAGGCTTCGATGTTGCTGGCGCCGACATACAGCACTTTTCCCATCCGCACCAGATCGTCCAGTGCCGCGAGTGTCTCGTCGAGCGGCGTCTCCGGATCCGGTTCGTGGATGAGATACAGATCGAGCCGATCGGTCTGCAGCCGCGCGAGGCTCGCGTCCACCTGCTGCAGGATGTGCCGCCGCGAGAGGCCGCGATCGTTCGGCGCAGGGCCGACCGGGTTGAACACCTTCGAGCTGACGACGAGCTGCTGCCTGGCGGCGGATCCTTTCGCCTTGAGCCAGCGCCCGATATATTCCTCGCTGCGGCCGCCGCCGTAGGCGTTGGCGGTATCGAACAGGTTGATGCCGGCGTCGAGCGCGCGATCCATCAGCGCGGCCGCCTGCGCCTCGTTTTCGCCTTTCCCGAAGAAAGCGGGCGCCGATCCGACGCCACCGAAATTCCCACACCCGAGCGCCAGTCGCGACACCTTCAGGCCGGTGGATCCGAGCCGCGTGTAGTCCATCGCGCAGAGAGAGTACTCGTTCGCGGCGCCGTCCGCCACGACTCGCGGTAACATGGCGCCCGCATGAAAGCTTTTTCACACGTCGTCGCGGCGCTTGCGATCGCGGGCGCTGCCGGACCTCCGCCAGCCGGCCCACAGGCCGCGGCGCGCGCGGCTGTCGTCCTCGACAACGAGCGCGTCCGCGCTTACCGGACAATGGCGGATGTCGTCGACGGCGTCGATCACGGCGGCGGCGTCGTCATCTGGCTGCGCGACGGCGCCGGCGGCAAGGCCGGCCGTGCGATCTGGCGCGACGACGCGGCCGCTCCTCCGGCGCAAGGCGTGGGCCGCGAGGAGGTGGTGATCGTGCAGCCGCGTGGCGCGCCGATGCCGCCGGCGAACGCGCCGCCATCCGGATCGAAGCCGGGCGAGGCGGTCTTCACCGGCATGAGCTTCGTGCCGCTGTTCGACAACGCCCGCGCCGCGGTGATTCGTGCGCGCATGGACGTGGACGCGCGCGAGGGTTTTCACACGCACGCGTCGGACACCATCGTGGTGCACCTGTCCGGCGGCGAGATCGAGGACACCGCGAACGGCAAGACGATCGTCAACCGCTGGCAGCCCGGCGATGTCGAATTCGAGGGACGCGGGTCGAGCCACTCGGCCCGCAACATTGGCCGCCCCGTTGACGTCGTCCTTGTTGCCCTCAAGCCATAGCCCCGCAGCGCCTGGCGGCCTGCGGCGTGTGCTCGGCCTCGGCTTCGGCCTCGCCGTCATCGTCGGCAGCACGCTCGGGATTGGCATCCTGCGGACGCCAGGGCTCGTGGCGGGTCAACTGCCGTCGCCGGCGGCAGTGCTCGTGGTCTGGATCGTCGGCGGCTTGTATACGCTGGTCGGCGCGGTCTGCTTCGCCGAGCTCGGCACGATGCTGCCGAAAGAGGGCGGCTACTACGTCTACGCGCGGCACGCCTTCGGCGACACAATCGGATTCGCCGTCGGCTGGACCGACTGGCTGGCCTACTGCTGCGTGCTCGGCTACGTGTCGATCGGGTTCGCCGAGTTCGTGCGGGTCCTGCTGCCGTCGCTCGCGCCACCGGTGACCGCGGTAGCCGTGGCGGTGCTCGTCGGCCTGGTCGCGCTGCAATGGGCGGGTGTCCAGGTGAGCAGCCGCTTCCAGCAGGCGGCCACGGCGGTGAAGTTCCTCGCGTTCGTGGTCCTCGTGCTCGCGGCGTTCGCAATCCACGGCTTCTCGATCGCGCCGGACTCATCGGCGCCGGCCGCCTCGGCCGCCGGGATGGTCTTCGCGCTGCAGGCCGTGGTGATCACGTTCGGCGGCTGGCAGAGCGCGCTGTATTTTTCGGAGGAGGATCGCAGCCCCGAGGCCAACATTCCGCGATCGATGATCGGCGGCGTTGTCGCGGTGATCGCGATCTACCTGCTGATCAACCTCGCGCTGCTGTCGCTGCTGCCGCTCGGCGATCTCGCGCGCTCGACGCTGCCGGCTGCTGACGCGGCCGGTATCCTCGCCGGCCCGGGCGGACACCTGATCATCACCATCCTGTCGCTCATCTCGCTGCCGCCGATGCTGAACGCCATCATCATGATCGGCACGCGGATCCTCTTCGCGATGGGGCGCGACGGGCTGTTCTGGGGAAGGACGGCGACGATTGGCGCCGGCGGCACGCCGACAATCGCGATGCTCGTCACCACGGCCGTCGCGGTGGCCGGCATCATCACCGGCACGTTTCAACGCCTCGTCGCCTTCACCGCGTTCTTTCTGGTCCTCGACTACGCGATCTGCTGTCTCGCGCTGATCGTCCTGCGGCGGCGCGAGCCCGGGCGTCCGCGTCCCTTCCGCGCCTGGGGCTATCCGTGGACGGCCGGCATCGTGTTCGCCGGTGCGGTGGCACTGGTCATCGGCACGCTCGTCGGCGATGCCGCGAACGGCGCCGGCGCGCTCGGGCTCCTGGCGGTCGGACTCGCCGGCCATGCGGCATTCGGCCGGACCAGTCAGCCCTCGTAGAACGCGCGGCTGTCATACTTCCGCGCATGGTGGTGCCAGGCAGAAGCGCGCTCAGGCGGACGCTGTCGCGCCGCGATCTGATCGTCTACGGCCTGCTCTTCATCGGCCCGCTCGCGCCGGTCGGCGTCTTCGGCGTCCTCGAGGCGCGCACCGGCGGCGCCTCCGCGCTGGTCTATCTCCTCGCCACGATTGCGATCGCGTTCACCGCCTGGTCGTACGCGCAGATGTCGGCGGCGGTCCCTCATGCCGGCTCGGTCTTCGCCTACGTGACCCAGGGCGTCGGCGGCAGCGCGGGCTTCCTCGCCGGCTGGCTGGCGATGCTCGACTACCTCCTGATCCCGTCGGTCGCGTATCTGTTCACCGGCATCGCGATGCACGCGCTGGTGCCGTCGGTTCCAGCCTGGGTCTTCACGGCCGCGGGTCTGGTGATCACGACGGCCTTCAACCTCGCGGGCGTTGTCGTCGCGGCGCGCGCCGGCTTCCTGGTACTGGTCGCGGAACTCGCGGTATTCGTCATCTTTGCCGTCGGCGCGCTCGTCGCGATCGCCACCCACGGGCCGGCTCGGCCGTGGACGGCGCCGTTCACGGGCGCCGGCGTCCTCGATCCGCTGTCGATCGCGGGGGCGATGTCGGTGGCCGTGCTCTCCTATCTCGGCTTCGATGCGATCGCGTCGTTCGCCGAGGAAGCCACCGGCGATTCACGGCAGGTCGGCTCGGCGATCCTCTTCTGCCTCGGCGCGGCAGGCGTACTCTTCGTCGCCCAAACCTATCTCGCCGGCGTGCTCACCTCGCCGGCAGCCGCGGCAGACCTGGCCGCGCATCCCGCGTCGCAGGGGACCGCGTTCTACGACCTGACGCGGACGACCATCGCGCCGTGGCTGGCGACAGTGCTCGCCGTCACCAAGGCGATCGGCCCGACCTTCGCCGCGATGAGCGGCCAGGCGGCCGCGGCGCGGCTGCTGTTCGGCATGGCGCGCGACGGCCGGCTCGGGCGCGCGCTCGCAACCGTCGACGAGCGCCACGGCGTCCCGCGCGTCTCGCTGCTCACCGCGGCGGCGCTGACCCTCGTGGTCTCCGTCTGGGCAGCGCGGCGCGACGACGGGCTGGATGTCCTGGTGTCGATCGTGGACGTCGGCGCGCTGGCGGCGTTCACGCTGCTTCACTGTTCGGTCGTCGGGTATTTCGTCGTGCGGCGCAAAGGTGCGGTGCGGATGGCGCACCGGATCGTGCCGGTCGCCGGCGCGGCGGTGACGATTGCGATGCTGCTCGCCGCCAGCTCATTGGCGAAGATCGTCGCGCTGGTGTGGCTCGCTGCCGGAGTGCTCGTGCTCGCATGGCGGGGCGTGGAAGGCCGGGCTCATCCCGGCGCGGCCCCCCGCCGACCGTAGGTCTTGATTGCCGCATACAACCCCGGAACCGCCAGCAGCGTCACCGGCGTCGAGAGCGCGAGGCCGCCGACGACCGCGAGTGCCAGCGGCCGCTGCAGCTCGGCGCCGGCGCCGAGGCCGAACGCGAGCGGCAGGAGCCCGAACAGCGTGCAGAACGTGGTCATCAGGATCGGCCTCAGCCGTATTCGTCCGGCGTGTCCGATCGCCGCGGCGAAATCGTCGCCGGCGGCGTGCCGCTTCTCCGAGAGGTCGAGCAGCATGATGCCGTTCTTCACCACCAGGCCGACGAGGAGGATCAGCCCCATCGCCGACGAGATGTTCAGGTCGGTCCCGGTGAGCCAGAGCAGCAGCAACGCGCCGCCGAGCGACAGCGGCGCCGCGACGAGGATCAGGATTGCCGGCAGCCACGCTTGGAACTGAACGACCAGGATCATGAAGACCAGCACGACGCCGAGCGCGAACACCATCAGCAGTTCGCGGAACGCCTGGCCCTGCGCCTGATACTGGCCGCCGATTTCGTAGGTGTAGCCGATCGGCAGCGCGAGCCTGTCCAGGTTCGCCTGGATTTCACCGACGGCGCTGCCCAGGTCTCGCCCCTCGAGGCGTCCGCTCACGACCGCCATCGGCCGCAGGTTCTCGCGGCGCAGCTCGCCCTGGCCGTTCGCGCGCACCATCGTCGCCACCTCGGACACCGGCAGCGGCGTGCCGTCGGCAGTCCGGATCAGCGTCGCCGGGAGCCTGTTCGGATCGAAGCGAAATGAATCGGGCAGCCGCACGCGAACCGGTATCGTCCGATCGGCCAGGCGCAGATCGGTGGCGACGTCGCCGAGCCAGTTGCCGGCCATCTGGTTCGACACCTGCTCGACGGTCAACCCGTAGCGGCCGGCGGCAACCGGATCGATCACCCATGTCACCTCGGGATTGCCTTGCTGCACACCCACCACATCGACGACGCCGTCCACCTTGTCCATCATCGCTTCGACCGGTTCGGCGAGCGCGGCGAGGCGCTCGGGGTCGTCGCCGAAGATCTTCACCTCAATCGGCTCGGGGTTGCCTTCGAGATCGCCCAGCATGTCCTGCAGCAGCTGGACGAATTCGATCTCGACGAGCGGCGCCGCCTCGTGGACGCGCTCGCGCACGTCGCTGATCACTTCCGCCGATGAGCGGGCGCGCTGACCGCGAGGCTTGAGGCGGACCAGCACGTCTCCCGTGTTCTGCGCCGTCGCAAACAGGCCGAGCTCCGATCCTGTTCGCCGCGAATACGAGGCGACCTGGGGCGTGTCGGCGATGACCTTCTCGATCGCGCGCACCTGGCGATCGGTTTCCGAGAGCGCGCTTCCGGCCGGCGTCAGGTAGTCGAGGACGAAGCCGCCTTCGTCAGCCGCGGGGAAGAACCCGGTTCCCATCGCCGCGAACAGTCCGGCGGTGAGCGCGGCAAGAAGGACGGCGAAGACGACCGCGACCACCGGGCGTCCGACGACGACGCCGAGCAGGCTCGCATAGATCCGGTCGAGGCGCCCGTGCAGCTCGCCAGCCGGCCGGTGACCGGTGGTGGCCCAGCGAGCCATCAGCGGCACGATGGAGATCGAAAGCGCCAGCGACAGCAGCACTGCCACCGAGAGGCTGAGCGACAGCGCGCGAAAAAACTGCCCCGGGACGCCGGAGAGCAGCGCCAGCGGCGCGAATACGACCACCGTGGTCAGCGTCGAGCTGACCAGCGGCCCCATGAGCTGCTGCACCGCGTCAACGACGCTGCTGCCGCCTTCACCGGCCCGCCGGTGAATGTTCTCGACCACGACGACGGCATCGTCGATCACCAGGCCGATCGCGACCGCCAGCCCGCCCATCGACATCAGGTTGATCGTCCCGCCGAACAGCCACATGAAAACGAAGGTCGGCACCACGGCCAGCGGCAGCGTGATCGCGGCGACCATCGTCAGGCGCCAGTCGCGCAGGAAGACCAGGAGCACGACGATGGCGAGCAATCCGCCGACGAGGATGGCGTCGCGCACGCTGGCGATCGATTCGGCAACGAACTCGGCGAGGTCGTAGACGCGGCTGATCCGGATGCCCGCCGGCAGCGTCTTGCTGATCCGCGCCAGCGCGCCGCCGAGGCCGGTCTGGAGGTCGAGGATGTTCGCGCCAATCTGCTGGGCGATCGTCATCACCACCGCGTCGCCGCCGTTGCCGGTGACCAGCAGCGTCCGATCGGGCGCTCCCCGCGTGACGCTGCCGATATCGGAGACGCGGATCGTCGCGCTGCCGGTGATCTTGACCGGCGCCGCCGCGATTTGATCGAGATCCTTCCACAAGCCCGATGCCAGCGTCAGGTGCTGCAGCCCTGATTCCTGGAAGCGCCCGACCGGCAGAATCGTGTTCTGGCTCTTGAGCGCGTCGGCCACGTCGACCACGGTCAACCCGCTCGCCGTCAGCTTCCCGGGATCGAGGACGACTTCGATCTCGCGCGTATCGCTCGACTGGACCTCGATGATCCCGGCGCCGGGGATGCGCGCCAGCTCCGGCCGGACGACGAAGTTGGCAAAGTCGTGCAGGTCGGGGGTCGGCAGCGCGCCGGTGAGGCTGAGGATGAAGACGGGAAAGATTTCCGGCGTCATGCGCTCGACGCGGAGCTCGGTGCCGGCCGGCAGGTCGCCGGTGATTTCGGCGACGCGGTTCTGGACCATCTGCAGCGCGATCACCATGTCGGTCGACGGTGCGAACTGCGCCGAGATCTCCGAGGCGCCGCGGATGCTCTTCGACCGGACGCGGCGTATCCCGGGCACGGCCATCACGACCTGTTCGATCGGCCGGGTGACGATCAGCGACATCGACAGCGGCGGCAGCGTTCCCGAGTGCGCGACGATGACGATGCGGGGGAACTGCAGCGGCGGGTAGATGGCGCTCGGCAGCGCTCGCGCGGCAATCGCGCCGCTGATCACGAGCGCCGCGGCCAGCAGCCCGAGCGCGCGCGCGTGTTTCAGCGCCAGCGCCGCGACGCTCACTTCGGCTCCCCCCCGGCGGGCGCGCCTCCGCGGCCGGCGTCGCTCACCGCGCCTGGTCCATCCGCCACCGCGATCGCCGCGTCGTCGGGCAGACCGGCCTGACCGTCGACGATCACGATCTCGCCGGCGTTGACGCCCGACAGGATCTCGACGTTCGTGCCGTCCGAGAGGCCGATCTCCACCGCCCGCCGCTTCGCCTTCGAGTCGATGACGACCAAAACCGCCGCGTCTTCGCCGTCGCGCACGATCGACACAGCCGGCACGAGGACGACGCCTTTGTGCAGCTCGGCGTCGATGTCCACCTGCACTGGCGTGCCGGCGGGGATGTCGGCCGGCGCGGCGAACGCGAGGCGGACCGGGATCGTGGCCGTGCCGATCTCGACCGCGGCCGGACGGGATGTGACCGTCAGGCGGACGTCGGCGGCGTTGCGCGGCGCGGACGCCAGACGGCCGGGCGCGCCGATCTCGATGCGAGGGGCGTCGCTGAGCGGGATCGATGCCACGACTTCGATCCGGTTGGGATCGACGACGCGCAGCACGGGATCGGAAGCCGAGGGCTCCGCGAGATCGCCCGGATTGTGCAGCCGCCTGGCGATCACGCCGTCGAAGGTCGCGCGCACGATCGCGCGCCCGGCGAGCGCCTGCGAGGCGGCAAGCGACGCCCGCGCCTCGGCCAGCGCTGCATCGGCATCGGCGACTCCTCGGGTCGCGTCCTCGACTTCTTTGCGCGCCGCGACGCCGCGCTCGAACAGTTCGCGCGCACGCGTGAGCGCCGCCCTCGCGTTGTCGATTGCTGCCTGCCCCCGGGCGACCTCGGCCTCCTGGCGCTGGACTTCGGCGGCGGCGGTCGGAATCTCGAAGCGTACGAGCAGATCGCCGCGGCGGACGCGGTCGCCTACGGCGCGAGGCATCTCGACGATGCGCGCCGACTCGGGCGCGACGACGACGAGGTCGGCGCCCGGCGCCGGCGTGACCAGACCGGTCGCGTGCACGATGCCGCGAATCGTGCCGAGCGAGGCCGCGGCCGTCTTCACGCGAACGACGGTCTTGCTCTCCACCTCGTCCACCTTCTGACTGCCGCAGGCCTGGAGCGAGGCCACCACCGCAAACAGCCCGGCGGCGAGCGCCAGGGGCTGACGCATCTTGCCTGTGGTCATGGCAGCGGCGCTCCGATCGCGCGCTCGAGATCGGCGAGCGCGGTCTGATACTGCGAGACCCTGTCGAGCGAGCGGAGGCGCACGTCCCGGGTTGACTGAAGCGCCTGCAGCAGCGCGGCGATTCCCGTTTGTCCGAGCTGATAGGAATCCTGGGCGAGCTGCTCGACCTGCTGCGCCTGCGGCAGGATGAGGTCGCGGTAGCGCACGTAGGCCAGCCGCTGCGCCTCGGCCATCGCCGCGGCCGCGGTGACCTCTCCGTCGATTCGCAGCTGGGCCGCCTGCCGCTGCGCGGTGAGCTGGGCGAGCGTGGTTTCCTCGACCGTCACGCCGGCCTTGTGGGTGGTGAACAACGGCA
>Ga0075421_100007025_pt1 | contig 13759 bp, 8 predicted proteins | sample SoiMetdeltSBSDD5_FD_75292 | JGI IMG/M metagenome (GOLD analysis project Ga0075421, IMG submission 75292) | Bulk soil microbial communities from a Populus tree surrounding site in Tennessee, USA - Soil MetaG P. deltoides SBSDD5 | ecosystem: Environmental > Terrestrial > Soil > Tree plantation...
TTCCCCCTCGCGCTCGGCTGCATGGGCATGTCGGGCACGTACGGTCCCACCGACGAGCGCGAGAATATCGCCACGATCCACGCGGCGCTGGATGCCGGGATCACGTTGATCGACACGGGGGACTACTACGCCGCGGGTCACAACGAGCTGCTCATCGGCCGAGCGTTAAAGGACCGCCCGGGTCGTGCCCTGCTGTCCGTCAAGTTCGGCGCCCTTCGCGCGCCGGATGGCACGTGGCTCGGGTTCGACCTCCGGCCGGTGGCCGTCAAGTCCGCATTGGCCTACAGCCTAACGCGCCTGCGTGTCGATCACATCGACATCTATCGCCCCGGGCGCACCGATCCAGCCGTCCCAATCGAGGAGACCATCGGGGCAATCCACGACCTGATCGCCGCGGGATACGTGCGCGCCGTGGGGCTCTCGGAAATGGGCGCGGCGACGATTCGTCGGGCCCATGCCGTGCACCCGCTCTCGGACCTGCAGATCGAGTACTCGCTCATCAGTCGAGGGCCGGAGGCGAAGATCTTCCCGGCGCTCGCGGAACTCGGAGTTGGCGTGACGGCGTACGGCGTTTTATCGAGGGGGCTTCTCTCGGGCTCGCGTCCGTCGGGACCGGGCGACTTGCGCGGGCATCTCCCGCGCTTCGGCAGCGAAAACTTCGAGCGCAACAGGCGCGTGGTCGAAGCACTGAACGCGGTCGCGCGAGCGAAGGGCGTCACCGCATCGCAGCTTGCCATCGCGTGGGTGCTGGCGAAGGGGCCGCGAATCGTGCCCGTCGTCGGCGCGCGCACCCGCGCGCAGCTCTCGGAATCACTCGGTGCGCTCGACGTGACGCTGTCGGCGGAAGACATCGCGCAGATCGAAGCGGCGGTGCCGCCGGAGGCCGTCGCGGGCACGCGGTACGGCGCCGACCAGATGACGGTGCTCGACAGCGAACGGTGACCCGCGTTGCCAGTGTTACTGGCCGCCTGCAGCAGCGCCTCAGCGCACGATCTTGAAGTTGAAGAACGGTGTACCCAGCGCACCCCGGAGCCGACCCCAGATCGGGAGCAGCATCTCCGCGCCGCGCGCCGTCGTGATGTCACCCAGATCGATCACGTTGCGCCACCCGAACCAGTCCCTCAACAGCTCGGTGACGCGCGCCTTCGCGGCGGCATCGTTCCCGCTGACGAACACGTCGTGATCGCCCCCGCCCACTCGCGCCGGGTTCACCATCACCTGTGCGTTCGTGGTATTCAGCGTCTTCACCACCTTGACGTTCGGGAACGCACGCTGGATCTGCTCTCCGAGCGAATCGGTGTTGCACACCGTGAGGCTCGGCGGCATGCCGCGGGAGAAGTCGAGTGGGTTGGCGACATCGATGAGGATCTTGCCATCGAAGTTCTCCGCGCCGGCGAGGGCCAGCGCGTCGAGCGAACCGCCGCCGTGCGTGGCGTTGATGACGACGTCGCCGTGCGAGGCGGCGTCGGCGAACGATGCGACCCGGGCCTTGCCGTTCGTCGTGCGGAGCCACTCCTCGAGCGACGCGCCCATCCCGCGCTTGTCCTCGAGCTTGTCGGGGGAGCGGGTTCCGAGCATGACGTCCTCATTGCGTTCGACGAGCTTCGCGCCGAGCGTCTGGCCCACGACGCCGGAGCCGAGGATGCCGATGTTCATGGTGGTCCTGGGGTGGAGTGTCGCCTTCGATCACAGACGCACGCTGTCACCTGCGCGTCGGCGCGAGCACCAGTCGGTGCTCCGTGACCTTCTCGACGGCCGCCCGTGAGTACGCGAGTGGGAAGTACTCGGCGCGACCGTAGCTGTCGACGAGGTTCTTGTAGAACGGACTCTCCGGCTGCCCCGATTGCCCGGGAACGTTGGTGGCGAGGGACGCGTCGAGGTCGTTCATGTCGATGATCTCACGATACGTTGCGCCGACTGCCGCCACGAATCCCGCCCCACCGTGCCGCTCGACCGGAGGAATGTCGTACGCCTTCACGAACGGATGCGGTAGCTCGCTGCGATTGATCCGACCCCAACGCCATTGCCCCGGGTCGCTTCCCTGCGTCGCCCGCAGCGAGTCCATCGCCACGGCGAGCGCTCGCTCGAGCACCGCCTGGCGCCTTGCTACAGGAGTGCCCGTCGCGCGCGCCTCAGCGGTAATCGCGGGGGATGCATAACGATAGACCGCCGCCGCCATGCTCTCGCGCCGATGCTGCGCATCCCACTCGGCGATCGCCTTTCGAACACGCTCCAGCTCCGCGTTGCTCGGCGTCCAGTCACGGAAGAGGGGGATGTCGCCCACGGCTGCCGCGTTATGCGCGTCGTGCTGGAGCGCCCGCATATCGGCGAGCGAGAACTTCTTTCCGCTCGACAGCACCTGCGCGATGCGGTCGTAGCGCGCGGTCTGCGGCCCGTTCTTGAAGAAGAGCGGCGGATCGTACTCGGGCGGGTGGATGTCGTGGTTCGCCGTCGCGATCCAGCCGCGCGCCGGGTTGAGCTCGCGCGGCAGGTCGGTGCGCAACCCGTTCCACTCGTACTCTCCCGTGCCTGGCACGGGCAGCCGCCCATGCCAGTTCGGTCGCTTCGGTGACGCGGCGGACGCCTGCCACGCGATGTTCCCCTTCGTGTCGCCGCAGATCATGTTCTCGGTCGGCGCGAGGTAGTACCTCTGCGCGTCGAGGAATTGCTGGCAGTCCTCGAGCGCGTGGTAGCGTAAGGCGCTCAGATACCCCGCGCTCCCTGGCTCGTGCATGGTCGAGCGGATCGCGTACGCCTTGTGGCGCACGGTGTCCTCATAGAACACGGGACCATGGCGCGAGAACTTGTACGTCACCACCACCGGGGCGGCACCCTTCACGCGGATCGTGTCTCGCACGATGCGCAGCGGTTCCCACGCGCCGCGGAATCGCACCTCGTTTCGGTTTGCCGGATTCACCTCCTCGACATACACGTCCGACTGATCGGTGCCTACGATCGTCAGCCCCCACCCGATGCGCTCCGTGTGACCGATCATGACACCCGGAAGAACGGGCTCGGTCGCTCCGATCACATTCCACCCGGGCGCGTTGAGGTGGACGATGTAGCGGATCGACGGATTCGAGACGTTGCGGTGCGGATCGTTGGCGACGATCACGTGTCCGTTCGTCGTCATCCGACCGCTGAGCACCCAGTTGTTGCTGCCCGGTGAATTCTCCCGGACGCCACGGTTCTCGCTCGGCAGTGACGCCGAGAGCGACCGGTACTGCGGAAGGATCTCGGGGCGAACGACACCGGTTCGCATCCCCTGGAGCGCGGCGACGACGTCCGGCCCGATGTTCGAGAGGTCGACCCCGTTAGGCACGACGAGGTCGCGGTAGGGCGACGGCCGCGCCAGCTTGTTGGCCGAGTCGACGCCGAATCGCGATACGTCGCGCGCGAGGCGGAGCTCGGCGCTCGCGTCGCCCGTGGGCATGGCCGTCTGCGTGCGGAGCAGTGCGACGTCCGCGGTCCACGGCTGCGGACGGATGCCGGTCAGGCGGAACTCGACGGGCAATCGATCCCCCGCCTGGGCGATGAATGCGTTCACGCCGTTCGCGAACGCGTCGAAAATCCGCCGACCCTCAGGATGGTAGCTCTTCCACTCACGGTCGTCGAACGGCCCGCGGTGCCGGAGGAGGCGGACAAGCCGGTCGTGCCGCACATACTCGGGGCCCATGATTTCGGCGAGCGTGCCCTCGTACGTCCGACGGTACATCTCCATCTGCCAGAGCCGGTCCTGCGCCTGGACGAACCCCTGCGCGAAGAAGAGGTCGTCCAGACTCTTCGCGTAGATGTGCGGCACACCCCATCGGTCGCGCATGACGTGGACGGTATCGCGCACGCCGCGAAGTGAGATGCGTCCGTCCATCTGGGCGAGCGACGCGCGCGCGAGGGCGGCGAGCGAGGTAGGCTGGTTTGGTGTGAGTGCCGGGACGGCGGCGAGGAGGGCGGCCAGCGGGATGGCGAGGCGAAGACGCATGGGCTCGACGGAGAGGGAATTGTCGTAGAGTGGCATGCGGGCGCGCGGATGGCTACCCGTCCGGGCGTCGCATTCGCACGTGTCCGTTCGTGCTCGGGATTCACGCAGACACTTATGAACGGTGGTCCACTCGCCACGCGGAATCCACTGCGGCATGCACGCCGCACTCCAGGAGCACGACGATGAACACGACTGTATCGCATTCACTCCGGCACACGCTCGCCATCGTAGCGACCGTCGCTGCGCTCGGCGCGTGTGCCAATGAGACCCCTGTCCAGCCCGTTCCACCGCTCGCGAGTCCGGCGCCGCTCGCGACGCTGCCGGCAACGAAGACGGACGGGATGATCGCCACGCTCCAGCGCGTGACGGCTCGGTATCACGACCTGAACGTCGCCAAGGACGACGAGTTCGTTCTGCTGCACGAGTGCGAGAGCCGCCCGGGTGAGGGCCCGGTCGGTATCGTGTACGTGCACATGGGTCGCTTGATGGACGGCGTCATCGATCCCGAGACGCCTGACGCGTTGATCTACGAGCCAACCCGCAATGGACGGCCGAGGCTCGTGGGTGTGGAGTTCGCGGTTCCCTACCTGCTCTGGACGCAGGAAGAGCCGCCCAAGTTCCTCGGCGCGACGTTCCAGCGGGAGGATGAGTTCGGCGTGTTTGCCCTCCACGCCTGGGTCTGGCGTTCCAACCCCGAAGGGCTGTTCGCCGAAAGCAATCCACGCGTGTCCTGCGGAGAGGGCTGATCATCACGACGCCTCCGGAGTCTCGCTGCGACGGACGCGTTAGGTCCGGCGCGGCGCCTCCGGAGCGGCGTCATTACCGACACAAGGCCGCTCAATGTACTTCACAACCCCACTCCGCCGTCTCCTTGCCCTGTCGCTTGGTAGTACTGCGCTGGGAGGTTGTTCGGATGTCGACCCGTCTGGAACCATTGCTCCCACGACACCGGCAGCGATGGTGGTCGAGACTGACCTCGACACCGTCTTGCGCGCGTACCTCGCCAGCCACGGTTTCACCGGTCGAATCGGGAGCACGTTGGAGGCGCGACTTGGGCGACGGATCGACAAGCAGCTCGCGGAGGTCGGGCGTCAGTTGTGGTTCGATCCGATCCACGGGCTCAACGACGACAACACCTGCGCCGGTTGCCATTCTCCGACCAACGGCTTCGGCGACACGCAGTCCATCGCGATCGGCATCGACAACAATGGGATCGTTGGTCCGGGGCGAACGGGGCCGCGCAACCAGCGCCGGTCTCCGATGGTGATCAACACGGCGTTCTACCCGACGCTGATGTGGAACTCGCGGTTCCACGCGCGGTCCGGTGATCCGTTCGACAATCGCCAGGGCTTTGCTTTTCCCGCCCCGGAAGGCACCACGCTCTCGTACCTGCCGCACCTGCTCACCGCCCAGGCGTTCATCCCGCCGACCGAGCGAGTGGAGGCCGCCGGGTTTCACTTCCCTGGCGACAACAACGCCATCCGTACCGAAGTGCTGCGCCGGCTGAATGAGAATGCCAACTACCGTCAGCTCTTCGGTCGCGCGCTTTCGCACGTCAAGACCGGGTCGCCGATCACGTTCGATGACGTGGGTCGCGCGATCGCCGAGTTCGAGTTCACGCTGACGTTTGCGGATGCGCCGATCGATCGTTATGCGCGCGGGGCGCACAAGGCGTTGAGCACGTCGCAAAAGCGGGGAGCAGTGTTGTTCTTCGGCCGGGCCGGTTGCGTGAAGTGCCACGCTGTGTCGGGCCAGTCGAACGAGATGTTCAGCGATTTCCGGGAACACGTGGCCGGCATTCTGCAGATCGTCCCGTCGTTCGGCAACGTGGTGTTCGACGGACCCGGCGCGAACGAGGACTTCGGTCTCGAGCAGGCCACCGGGAACTCGGCGGACCGGTATGCGTTCCGGACGTCGCCCCTCCGCAACGTCGCGTTGCAACCGGCGTTCATGCATAACGGTGCGTTCGCGCGATTGGAGGACGCGATCCGCTATCACCTGGACGCGGTGAGTGCGGCTACAACGTACAGCACCGCGCCGCTTCCGGTGGATCTTCGTGGTCCGACCGGTCCGATGCAGCCCGTTCTGGACCGGCTGGACCCGCTGCTGCGCACACCGGTGCCGCTGTCGGAGGAGGAGTTCGAATCGCTCGTCGATTTCGTGCGCGACGGTCTGCTGGATCCGGCGGCGCAGGCGCAGCGGCTCAGACGGTTGATCCCCGAGAAGCTACCGAGTGGGCGACCAAGCTTGCGTTTCCCCTAACGGGTCCGCGGCCGGAGTCGCCCGTAAGCGAACAGGGGATTCACGGCCGTGCGTCCGTGGATGAGCGCCGCGGCGTGCTCGCCGAGTGCGGGGCCCATCTTGAAGCCGTGCCCCGAACCACCACCCACGAGCCACACGTTCTCGAACTGGGGGTGGCGGTCGACGAGGAAGTGTCCGTCGCTCGACGTCTCGTACTGACACACGCGCGCTTCCACCAGCGGCGCGTTGGCGAGCGCGGGGAATCGCTGTCGTACGATTGCACGCGCGCGCTCGAGCCCTGCTGTAGTCGGCGTGCGGACCATCGTCGTCGGATCCACCTCCTCACCTGCGGTGTCGTCCGCCACTTTGAGGCCGCGATGCTCGTGATCCGGGACGCCGTAGACGAGTCGGTCGCCGATGTGCACCCAGACGGGGAGCGTACCTGGCTCGTATCGCGTGTCGCCCGCCGGCGTGCCGAAGAAGAAGACCTCCTGGCGTGTGGCGACTATTCGGCGGCCAATCACATCCGGAAAGGCCTGCGCCATCCATGGACCACATGCGAAGACGAAACGATCCGCGTCGAGCGAGGTGCCGTCGGACAGTGTGACGCGCGCGAGTCGGGAGCCCGTCGTCGCACTCGGGCGGACCAACGCCTGCTTGTATTCTCCACCTTCGCGGACGAACGCCTCGCGCACGAGCTCGCACGCGACCCGCGCGGTAATGAACCCGGCTTCCGGCTCGAAGAAGACGGTGCGGACGTCGCGAAAGTTCATCTGCGGGTAGCGACGAGCGGCATCCGCCGGGGAGAGCTCCTCGACCGAGAGGCCGACCTTCCTCATCGGCTCGATGGAACGCCGCACGTAGGAATCGTCGTCAGCGCACATCCACACCGCGCCCGTGTGAAAGAGCACCTGACGCTTCCACTGTTGCTGCGCCTCGCGCCAGAGCGCGAAGGCGCGGACGGCCATCTCACTGTAGACCGCGACGCCGCCGTAGACGCCGCGGATGACGCGTGTCTCGCCACCCGACGACGCGCGCGAGTTCCCGGCACCCCACGCGTCCACGAGCGTCACGCGCATCCCCGCGCGGCGGAGCGCGAGCGCCGTCCAGCCGCCGAAGGCTCCGGCGCCGACGACTACCACGTGATCCTCGGAGCGTCGCGTGGCCGACGGAGTGGCGGCTGAGAGACCTCGGATCCGCGTCCCCACCGACGCGGCCATCGCTGACGCGACGAACTCGCGCCGCGATATCCCGGTGGTCTGGTGTGCAGGCGCCGGTGGGTCGAGGGGTTGCCTGCCTTGATTGTCCTCCCCCCGACCGTCCCGACCAGGCTGCCTAACGCCGTACCGGTCCACTGCCCATATCAGTAGTTGAACCCCAACGTCAACCCGAACGTCCGCGGCTGATTCGTCAGGTAGCCCACACGCGCGCGCGTGCCGCGCTCCCGATCGAGCGCGAGGTACGCCCGTTCATCGGTGACGTTGTTCATGTACAGCGCCGCCTGCCAGTTCGCCCGGGTCAGGCCCAGCCGGAGGTTGACCAGGTTGTACGCCGGGAGCTCCGGATCGAACGTGAATTCGGACGAGGTAAGCGGCCCGCCGATCGTGTTCGGCGCGAACGAGTTGAGATCGACCACGCCAATCCCCGCGGCGAAGTCGTCGATCTGCGTGTAGCGGGACCCGATGTGGTGGTACGTCGCCGTGAGGAACGCATCCGCCCCACGCTGCAACGGCCGGCGGAGCGTGACCGCCGCCGCGGCCTGCACCTTCGGCACGCTCGGCAGGCGATTCCCCTCCTCGATGCCCGACACCACGGTGACCTGCCCCAACGAATCCGTCGAGGTCAAGGTCGAGCGCAACTCGGCATTGTTCAGCGTAGCCGAGACGGCGAAGTCGAAGTACTGGTTCGGCGCCGCCGTCAGCTCGATCTCCGCCCCCTGGCTCACCGACTTCGGCACGTTGAAGACGAGCCGTGAGGAACAGGAGCCCGCCGTCACGATCAGCTGGAGGTCGCGGATGTCCATGTAGAACGCGGACACGTTCAGCGACGCACGACCGCCCATCCACTGCGTCTTCGCCCCGATCTCATAGTTCCACGCCGTCTCATCCTCCCAGGAATCGCGGCCGCTGAACGTGGCGAGATCTTCGGGCGTGCAGAGCGGAACGTTGAGTGGGTCATTGATGCCGCCGAGCCGGAACCCGGCAGACGCCTGGGCATTCAGCGTGATTCGATCGTTGGCTCGGAAGCTGGCGATGAACCGCGGCGCGAACCCATCCGCGCTCGTGGAGCCAGGCACCGAGACCAGCGACGTTCCGGTGTTATCGTTGGCGAAAATTCCGTCGAAGACCTGATCGCGATCCTCGTCGAAGTTGTAGTAGCGCAGCCCCGCCGTGAGGTCGAGTCTGTCGAACACACTCATCGTCGCTTCGCCGAAGATGGCGGCCTGCTTCAGGTCGTACGACAAATCGGAGAAGAACAGCTCGTCACGCTGTGCCCGAAGACCCTCGGTGGGGATGTCGGCTGCCCCCTGGAACCCCGACACGAAGAGACTCTGCCCGTAGTCGCGCTTGTTGGTGCTGTAGAAGCCGCCAACGAGCCACCTGAAACGCTCGGTGCCGCCGGCGAAGCGGAGCTCCTGCGTGAACACCTTGGACTTGGTCGCGTCGTCGAGCGGCGCGTTGAGCGTGTAGACGTCCTCAGACAGCCCGAGGCTGCCGCCCGTGATGCTCGACGTCAGCGCGCCGGCGTCGCGCACGACGAGGATGTCACGATCCGTATAGGATGTGATCGACGTCAGGTTCAGCGGCCCGAAGTCGTAGCGCAGGTTCAACTCGCCGAGCACGAAGTCGTCGGTGAACGGCTCCGGGATCTGCGTGAAGAGCTCCCGCTCACCTAACGTGACCGCCGGGCGCGTGGTCGTGTACGGGTTCGCGAGAATGTTGTACCCATCGATGCGATTCCAGCCATCCATCTCGACCGTCTGGAACACGAAGCGCGGGGTGATGCTGAAGCGCGTATTGGGCTCGAACCGGACCGCCGCCCGCACACCTGTGCGCGTGCCGGTGTTGACGTTCTCGTCGAGGCTGAGGTCGGGCTGCACCGCATCCATGTAGCCGCCGAGCACATTGTGATAGACCGCCACGCGCGCAGCCGCCTTGTCGCCGAGCGGCGCGTTCGCCCCGAGCTTCACGCTTGCGCCGCCGGTGCCGCCGTCGACCCAGCTGCCACCGATCTCGCCGAACGTGGTGCGAAGTCCCAGCTCCGGCTGATTGGTGATGTAGCGAACGGTGCCCGAGAGCGAGCCAGCGCCGAACAGCGTTCCCTGCGGGCCGCGCAGCACCTCGACGCGTGCGATGTCGAACAGATCCAGGTCCGGCGTGAACAACGAGAGGGAGATGGGAGAGTCATCCAGATACGCACCCACCTGCTCCTTCACACCGGGTTGGTCGCGCGCGATCTGGCCCGCAGAAGCGCCGCGGATGGCGACCTGGCTCTGGCCGGGACCGAGGTTCTGGACGCTGAACCCGGCAACGTTTGCCGCGATGTCTTCGATGGTTTCCGCGCCGCGCTCGCGAAGGACGGCGGCCGTCGGGGCCGCAATCGAGAACGGTACGTCGGCAATTTCCTGCTCGCGAAGTGTGGCTGTGACCGTGATCGCTTGAAGCGCCAGCGGCTCGAGTACGAGGTCGACTGTCACTTCACCGTCGACCTGAACGTCGGCACGAGTTGCCCGTCGGAAGCCGATCAGTGACGCGCTGACGGTGTAGGCGCCTGGAGAGACGCCGGCAATGATGTACCTGCCGTCGGGCCCGGTCGGCGCGCTCCGGGTCGCGCCTGTCACTCGGTTCGTCGCCCTGACCGTAGCTGCTTCTCTCGGCACGCCGGCGGAGTCGCGCACGAGACCACTGATTCGACCGGTTGGCGTCTGCGCGAACGCGGGGACCGCTGAAAGAACCGTGACGAGGACAGCGAACACCGAGTTCCGGCAACCGAGACCGAGCATGGAAGCCTCCCCTGGATGAATAGGTCAGCGGGTGGGGTTGAGTTGTCCTGTGGTTAGGCACGCCGTCCCGGTTTGTCAATACCGTGGTCTCGCTTGAGCCCGTCGCCCGCCAGGGTGCGCGCGAGGTGTGCATGGCAGGCGCTATCAACATCCGCACAACGATCCACCAGTCACGGCTCGAGGCCTACACGTCGGCGAGAGTGAGAGGACGGGGCGCCTTACCGTCGATGTCGGTGAAGCCGTAGTCCTTCGCAACCGCCGCGGCGACGAGGATCTGCCCGGTGTGGCGAAGCACCTCGGGGTCGCCCGCGAGAGCCGCGACCGCGCGGCCGATGAACTCGGGAGACTCGGAGTTGGACAGGTCGAGCCACTGGGCGGCCTCCATCACCTTCTCCGTCCTAACGAGTCCCGGGTAGAGCGACACGACGGCGACGCCGAACGGCGTCAGCTCCGCCGCCATGTCGACCGTGAGCTTGTCGGTCGCGGCCTTCGAGACACCATACGCGACGTTACCGATGCGCTTCTGGGCCGCCCAGAACGAGATGTTCACGATCAGCCCTCGGCGCTGGGCGATCATCCGGGGTGCGGCGCGCTGGCTCGCGTGGTAATGGGCGCGGACGCCCGCGTCGAACATGGCGTCCCAACGCCAGAGCGGCTGCTCCCAGAATGGCTTGGGCCAGGTGAACTCGCCGCGCTCGAGCATGTCCTCGTAGCCGCCCCACACGTTGTTCACGAGGATGTCGATCGTGTTCGCGTCGCGCGCGATCACGTCGAACGCGGCATCCACCTGCGCATCATCTCGATGGTCGCAGCGGATCAGGGTCGTCCGCTCATCGAGGCGCTCGTACTCCGGCGCCGAGCGACCGGTGACGAAGACCCGTGCGCCCTGCCGAGCGAGCTCGGTCGCGACCCCTCGGCCCACTCCTCGAGTGGCGCCGGTGACGACGGCGACTCTTCCGTCGAGAGCCATGGCGAGAAGAGAACGCCGCGGCGATTCGTCGGCAAGGCTGAGCTCTTCGATCGTTGTGCGGTGAACTCGTCACGATTGATGCGCGTCGTGAGCGCCGTGACGGAATCGCGGTCCACGGCGAAGCGCACATGTGTGCCGTAGTTCTCTCGGAAAAGCGGGTCCCGCCACCACACCCAGAACCCCGCATCGCCGTGGTACTCGAGATCCGCCGTCTGACCCTCACCCATCTGCAGGGTCAAATGCGATCGCTCCAACCGCACCCAGATGGGGCCGAACAGAGGGTGGTCGTATCGGCCGGCATATGCCGACAACGGGAGTGGTGGTGGCGCGTCGCTCTTCATCTCCGCGACCGCACGCATCGCCGAATCCTGTGCCCTGAGCGTTGCCGGCACACGCGCCAGCGTCTCACCGGCCCAGTCGCGCGCTTCATATCCGAGATACGTATCCAGTATGCGATTCACGAGCGCCGCGTGGATGAGCGGCGCGGACCAGGTATTGACCAGCACGACCACGCCGAGGCGCTCGCGGGGTAGAAGCGCCATGTAGGCGATCTGGCCATCGCCGTTGCCCGTATGCCAGAGCAGTGGATGTCCGCGATAGTCCATCACCTGCCAGCCCAATCCGTAACCGACCAGAGTATCCTCGACCAGGCGCGCGGCTCGCATCGCCGGCGTCGTGGCGATCGGGACGTGAATGGTGTGCATCGCTCTCATGGACGAATCGCTCACGTACCGCTTGCCGTCGAGCACGCCGTTGTTGAGGTGGAGTCGCATCCACCGCGCGAGATCCGTGACGGTGGATTGCACGGCCGCAGCGGCTCCAATGGGCTGACGCTGCACCTCTCGCCGGATCGGTTGCTGCCGCCCTGCAATGGTTGCGTGGGAGGATGCGACGTTAGGCATCATCGCAGCCTGCTCGTATGACCACGTCGAGGATAACAGGCCGAGCGGTTTGATCACGAGGTCGCGAAGCAGAGCCTCGAAGGTCGTGCGCGCCGCCGCCGCGGCCGCTTCGCCGGCGACCGAGTAGCCGATGTTGGAGTAGATCATGCTCTGCCTTGGTGATAACCGGACCGGCACGTACCGCATCCGGCGCAGCACCTCGGCGCGATCGACGGCCGTGAGCACCCACATCATGTTCACCGCCTCCAGCCCCGTGCGGTGCGACAGGAAATCGCGAACGGTCGCGTGCGTCGTAAGCTGATCGTTAGGTAGCACCAGATCCGGGAGATACTTCCGGACGGGGTCGTCCCACTGGAGGACGCCGCGGTCCACCAGCATGGCGACCGCTGTCGCTGTGAACGACTTGGCGAGCGACGCGATGTCGAACACGGTGTTCTCATCGACGCGGTCCGGCTTGCCCATCTCGCGCACACCATACCCTTTCGTGACGAGCACGGAGTCGTTCCGCACGACCGCGATGGCAACGCCCGGGATCCGTCCGTCGACGAGCACTCTCTGGATGTATCGGTCCAGGTCCGCCGGAAAGCGCTCGTTCGGGGGCGTGCGCTGTTGCGCTCCGATGCTCGATGCGAACAGCAGCGAGACGCACTGGACGACGGGCAGACTGTCGAGTGCCAGTTTTTTGACACTTCGGCCGACGAAGCTTTCGCAGAGGATGCCCATGGCTTTCGGAGTCAGAGAGTGTTGAGCGCGCGTTCGGCCGCGTGCCGAACCGCAACGTGGCGATCGCCGAGTCGAGCGCGAACGAGGTCGCGAGCGTCGCGCCCACCAACTACCGCGACGTACTCGACCGCCTCGCTCCGCACCTGCCAGGCCGGGTCGGTCAGCGCGTCGCGCATCACCGCGAAGGCTCGTGGGTCGCGCGACTCCCGAAGCGCGTACGCGGCCATTGCTCTCACACGCCACACGGGGTGGCGCAGGAGGAAGATCAGTTGCGGAACGGCGCGAGCATCGTTGGCGATCGCAAGAGCCCAGGCAGCGTACGCCTGGATGCGCCAATCGCCATCACTCAGTGACTCGAGCAACGGCTCGATGAGTCGGCCTTCCGTCGCCCGAGTCAGCGCCCAGGCTGCGCGCTCGCGCACGAGGTCTGCCGCGTGCGTGGGCGTGTGGCGCGACGCGATCAGGAGACGCCTGGCCAGCAGAGAGTCTCTGCCGGACAGCGCCTCGGCCACGCGCTGATCGAGGCGGCCGGCATAGATGCGAACCGGAACACGCTCGCTCGCCGGTGTTGCAACCGAATCGCCCACGCGATCGGGCTCCGGGGGCAGCGCCTGCGCAATGGCCGTGTCGGCAGCGCTCAGCGTGAGTGCGGCAGCCGGCAACGTGATCGACGTGCCAGTGGCCACGAGCGCGATCGTCACCGCCCTGGAGACGGGCGAATACGATGCTGGCCCGTCGAGCAGCATAACGAGGCGCGATTCGAGCTCTCGCGCGCGGGACATCGCCGTCGCGGCTCGGGACGCGCCGAGCGCGCACCGGCCAGCGTGGGCGGCGCGCAGGAGAAGCTCCGCATATGCGTTGCGGTCAGTGCCGGCAGTGACGACTCGCTCGTCGCACGACCGTTCTGCTTCCAGGCGAAGCCGCTTCGCCGCGAGACGAAC
>Ga0075421_100007026_pt1 | contig 13758 bp, 12 predicted proteins | sample SoiMetdeltSBSDD5_FD_75292 | JGI IMG/M metagenome (GOLD analysis project Ga0075421, IMG submission 75292) | Bulk soil microbial communities from a Populus tree surrounding site in Tennessee, USA - Soil MetaG P. deltoides SBSDD5 | ecosystem: Environmental > Terrestrial > Soil > Tree plantation...
CGCGCTCGCCGAGTTCGGCGACGTGAAGCGCTATGGGGCCGAGACGCGCCGCATCGACCGCGGCTACGCGCGGGCGACGCGGGTGAAGGAATTCCTCTGGTCCGTGCGGTACGACCTGGAGTACACGCTGCGGGGCCTCCGCCGGAGCCCCGGCTTCGCGGCCGCCGCCATCCTGACGCTCGCGTTAGGCATCGGCGCCAACACCGCCGTCTGGACCATCCTGGATGTGCTCATCCGGCGGCCGCTCCCTCTCGAGCGGCCTCAGGAGCTTCACACGGTCGTGCGCACTGGGCGCCCCGATGACGAGACCCTCCTCTCGTACGCGGGGTTCCTCCGGCTCCAGGGTGTCATGCCCGACTCCGGAGACCTGGCGGCCATGACGGGCGCCACACGCCTTTACGCCACGAGCGGCGACCAGCCCGAGCCGGTAAACGCCCAACTCGTGTCGGCCAACTGGTTCCGGATGCTCGGCGTCGGTGCTCAGCTCGGACGACCAGTGGGGCCCGACGACGCGCGCCCGCCCGACGGTGCTCCCGTCGCGGTCTTGAGTGACGGGTTCTGGGAACGCCGCTTCGGCCGCGATCCGGCGGTGGTCGGTACCACGGTTCGGGTGAACGGCGCGACACTCCGGGTGATCGGCGTCGCGGACCGGGGATTCGGAGGCCTAACGATCGGGCAGACTGTCGATCTGTGGCTCCCGTTGACGCTGCAGCATGTCGTCCGCTACCGCGGCAACAACTTTGCCGTCGACTCGGACACCGAGAAGCCGTGGCTGGCCCAGGAGGGCGTCAGCTGGCTCACACTCGTCGCCCGCGTGCCCGCTACCTCTGCTCCCGGCGTGTCTGCGGCAATCGACCGGCAGTTCCGGACGGAGCTCGAACAACGCGTAGCGAAGCTCGACTCGGCCGCACGCGTGCACGAGCTGCGTCAGCACCTCACGTTGCGTCCCATTCCGGGGGGCTTCTCCCCGCTCCGTCAGACGTTCGAGGACCCACTTCGAGTCCTGATGGCGAGCGTGGGACTCGTGCTGCTCATTGCGTGTGCGAACCTCGCCGGTCTCTTTCTCGCGCGAAACTCGGCGCGCATCCACGAGACGGCCGTCCGCATCTCGCTCGGCGCGAGCCGGTCCCGTCTCGTGCGACAGGTCCTCACCGACAGTCTCACGGTGGCGCTGCTGGGTGGTGCCCTGAGCCTCGTCGTAGCCCATTGGGGCACGGCCATGCTGCTGCGGGCCGCGTCGTCAGGCCCACGTCCGATCCCGCTCGACACGTCGACGGACCTCCGCGTGGCCGGATTTGCGCTTGCGGTCGCAGTCGTCACGGGGCTCATCGTTGGCGCCTTCCCCGCAATTCGCGTGTCCCAGCTGAGCCTCTACGATGCGTTCCGGGCTACTGGCCGAGTGCTGGGCACCCGCCCGTCGCACCGCTTGCCCCTGGGTCGAGCGCTCGTCGCCTCACAGATTGCGCTCTCGTTAGTGCTCGTAGTGACGGCCGGCGTGTTCGTGCAGACCCTCCGCAATCTGCTCGACATCGACACTGGCTATGACCGCGGCCGCGTGATCGTTGCGCGCATCGACGCGCGCGCTGCCGGCTACGACTACGCGCAACTGCCATCGCTCTACAACGGACTCCTTCGCGAGGCATCGTCGCTCCCGGGCGTGAGCTCGGCGAGCCTATCGCTTCTCACGCTTGGCGGGGGTGCGCAGCGCACCAGCAGCTTCGTCGTCCCGGGTCGCACGTTGGCGCCTGGAGAGAACACCGCGCAGGAGAACCTCGTCACACCGGATTTTTTTGCGACCGTCGGCATGCCGCTGCTGCAGGGTCGCGCCTTTACGGAGGCCGACCGTGCCGACACGCCGCGCGTGGCGATCGTCAGCGAGTCGATGGCCCGCCACTTCTTCGGCACCGACCGCGTGATCGGGGCTCGGTTTGGCTACGACGCGCCACCTAACATCGAGGTGGTGGGCGTCATTCGCGATGCGCGAGTGAACGAGCTGCGCGAGACGCCACCACGAGTGGTGTTCTATCCACTCGCGCAGGCCCCGCAGGATTACGCCACCAGCCTTGCCGTGCGGGTCGCCGGCCCGCCGCAGTCCGTGGCGGCGGCGCTGCGCGGCGCCATCCGGAAGGTCGATCCCACGCTGCCGGTGCGCGACGTCGTGACACTCGCCGACCTGGTCGAGCGCGGCTTGAGCCGCGAGCGCCTCGTTGCCCGGCTGGCAGGAAGCTTCGGCGTGCTGGCCCTCCTCCTCGCCGGTGTGGGCCTCTACGGCGTCATGGGATATTCCGTCGCCCGTCGGAAGAACGAGATGGGCGTCCGCATCGCGTTAGGCGCGTCCCCGGCCGGCGTCCGGCGGCTCGTGCTGCGCGAGAGTCTCACCCTGAGCCTTGCGGGGCTGGTGGCCGGGTTCGCGCTGCTCATCCCCGTTCGCGGACTCACGGGGCGGCTGGTTTACGGCCTGTCAGCGCGCGATCCCGCGACGGTGGTGATGGCGACGGCGGTCTTGCTCGCCGTCACGCTGATGGCGGCCTTCATTCCCGCGTGGCGGGCGTCGCGCGTCGATCCCGTCGAAGCGATCCGCTCGGCCTAGAAGCCTGCAGGCCAGGCGCGATCAAATGGGGTCGATCAAATGGGGTCGGACTCCATCGATCGCATTGTCGCGCCCGGGACGCTTCGCGAGCCACAACGTTGGACGGGTTCGGAACAACGATTGAACGGAACCAGCAGGAAGAGGCCGGATACTGCTGAACGGCGACCAGCCGGACAGGATGGACGGGATGGAACAGGATGACGGCCCGCAGGGCCGACGTCCCGCGCCGGACCAGTGAAAGAGGGGAACGACCTGACGAATGAGTGGCTTCCCGGGCGGCCGTTCCCCTCTCCCGTTACTAGTGGCGTGACAAGACGGCCCCCCCGAGCCGTCATCCCGCCTATCCGGTCCATCTCGTGCCGTCCGCCGTTTCGCTTATCCGGCTGTTTCTCGCCGTTTATCCGTCGAATCGTTGTTCCGACCCGTTCCAACTGCGCGAGAGGACGAAACGTCCACCCGCGCGCGAGAGCCAGACGCAATAAGACGATGCGTTATGACTCTGACCCCTAGGTCGTACCCGAAGAGCGGGAACGACTCGATGAACGAGCCACGCCCCGCCATGATCTCCGCCCGGCCACTCGAGAGGAGGTCGAGCGTCGCAAAGGACTCGAACACGCGCACCGGGTCGTCGGAGCTGAGGACCGTCACGGCACTCGTTAGGCGTATCCGCTGCGAGCCCCCGGCCGCAGCGCCAGTACCGTCGCGGGGGCGGAGATGGCATAGTCCGGACGGTGATGCTCGCCGACGCCGTAGACGTCGAGGCCGACCTGGTCGGCGAGCGCGACCTCCTCGAGCAAGTCGCGAAGCCGCTGCCCCTCGACCACCGAACGATGGCCGTGCGGGGCGGGCGGAACATCACCAACCGTGTAGATTCCGATTTCCATGGCCGCGTCACTCAGCGATACCCGAGTCGCTCATCGAGCGGCACACGACTAGGCATGAACGTGCCGGATCCACGCGCAACCTCCTTGCCGTCACTGTCGACGATCACCCCCTCGCCGATGATCAGGCGCGTCGACCGATTGACGACCTTGCCACGCGCGTGCATCTCGCCGCTCGAGACGGGCCTCAGGAAATAGATCGTGAACGACGTCGTGAGCACGAACACATCGTCCACGAGCGAGCTCGCGGCGAAGAAGGTCGCGTCGTCGAGAAGCTTGAAGTACACGCTGCCGTGGACCGCACTGGCGGCGTGAAAGAAATCGGGGCGAACGACCAGCCGGACCTCCGCCGTTCCTTCGCCGATCTGGATCTCGGGCCGGAAGTACTCGTTCGTGGGGGCCGAGCGGTACATCCGCTCGAGCCGGCGATGGTGCTCGTCGTGACTCGTGGCCATGGGCTGTGGTAGGATAGATTCCACCCGCCGCTTGGACCAGGGCGAGCGCGACGCTGGCGTCGTCGTGCATTACTCGAACTTGTGACAGGAGAATGAAGTACGTTCTGACGGTAGCTGGCTTCCTTGTCCTCGGAAGCACCATGGCCGCCTGCGACGACCCCGCCGCGACGGTCGATGCGACCACCGGCACCGTCCGCGATTCCGCGGAACAAATGATGTATGGCGTTCGGTCCGCGCTCACCCACGAGGGACTGCGCCGCGGCGAGCTCACCGCCGACACGGCCCTCTCGCTCGATGCGGCAACGCGCTTCGAGCTCCGCGGCATTCGCGTGCTGTTCACGTCCACGTTAGGCCGGCCGCTGGGCCAGCTGACAGCACGCGACGGGACGTTCTGGCTCAATCGCGCGCTGCTCGAGACGCGAGGCACGGTGACGGTCGCGTCCGACACGAGCGGCCGGAACGTCTCCGGTGCCTGGATACGCTACGACGCGGGCGCGAACCAGCTCATGAGCGATAGCCCATTCGTCGCCACGGGCCGTGGCCGGCGCCTCACAGGTGTTGGCTTCACAGCCGATCCGGGGCTGTTCACCGTCAAGTGCGCGAAGCAGTGCAGCGGCTCGCTCTCGCCCTGAGCCCACAGGTCCACATGCGATTCCCCTTCGCTGTCACGATCGCGATCGGTACACTCGGCGTCGCACGTCACGGGTCATTCGGTCAGGCACCGGCGACGAGAGACACGGTTGCGCGACAAACAGACGCGGATGCGTACACCCGGTACGAGCTGCTGGCCCCAGGGTCCGGCAAGTTCCGTATTCTCTACGAGGTGTCCGCAACGACGCCGGGCGCGCGTTACTACTTCAACCCGATCAGAAAGGGGAGCGTCGCCAGCGACGAGCGAGTCATCGATCGCGCGACGGGTAAACCCCTGCCGTTCGATAACGTGAGCGGCGTCATCGCCCGCGCAAACGGCGTGCGAAACGCGGACTCCACGCAGCAGTACATCCGGGTCACGCTGGCGCGGTCGGTACCGCCGAACGGCGGCGAAGCGCGGATCCTCATCGACAAGACCTACGAGGACACGGCGAGCTACCGCATCGACGGAACCGACATCGTCTTCAACCGACCACTCGGCATCAAGCGCAACGCCATCGTCCTGCCGACGGGATACGAGCTCGTTGCCTCGAACTATCCATCACAGGTGCTCCAGGAGCCTGACGGCCGGATCAAGGTGTCGTTTTGGAATGCGACGCCCGCCGAAGCACCGCTCGTCCTTCGCGGGCGCCGCGTGGCGACCCTGTCCGCGACATCATCGCCCGTGAGTGCGAACCGCTTGGCCGAACGCGCGTATCAGAACCGTGAGATCGTGTATTTCCTGCAGCAGCCCGAGACCCACGCGTTCGACCTGTACCATGATTACACGGAAACGCGACCAGGCGTGAGCACGTACCTCAACGTCGTTCGCGCGGGTAGTAGCGTGTCGAACCCCTCGGCGCGAAACCTCGATACGGGGGAGCCGCTTCCACACGAAGTGGTTCGAGGCGACGCGATCACCAAGGCGGGGCTCGACGTGTCGAACGTTACGCGCGAGACCGAGGTGGTCGTGTTCCGGTTCCCCGCGGTGAAGTCGGGCGAATCCATCCGGGTGCGGATGTCCGAGACATATACCGACTCGGCCCGGTACAAGCTCGTGGGCGATGAGCTGGTCTGGGATCGCGCGTTCGGCCGCCCCGCGAACGCGGTCGTGCTGCCTCAGGGATGGCTGCTCACGAACAGCTCGATCCCGGCGACCGTCACGACGCTGAGCGATGGCCGCGTACGTCTCGATTTCATCAACCCGCGACCCGACGAGATTCAGGTCCTCATCACAGCGCGTCGTCGACCGAACTAGACCTTAGTCCAACGGCCGGGCAGACGAGGGGTTTCCCCCTTGTCTCAGGAACGCCGGCGCACCAAATCCCATCGTACGTCGAAGGATGGACGATCCGCTCCGGGAGGTGCCCAATGTCGAAGAAGATTCTGATGATTGTTGGCGACTTCGTCGAAGACTACGAAGTCATGGTCCCATTTCAGGCGCTGCTCGCGGTAGGCCACACGGTGCACGCCGTCTGTCCGGGCAAACGCGCGGGGCAAACCGTACGCACCGCCATTCATGACTTCGAAGGCGACCAGACCTACACCGAGAAGCGTGGTCACAACTTCACGGTCAACGCGACGTTCGACGACGTCGACGAAGCTTCGTACGACGCGCTCTGCATTCCTGGCGGCCGCGCCCCCGAGTATCTGCGCCTCGACAACCGCGTGATCCAGCTCGTCCGCGACTTCGCCAACCAGAAGAAGCCGATTGCCGCGATCTGCCACGGACCTCAGATCCTCGCCGCCGCGAGGGTGATCGCCGGCAGGAAGATCAGCGCCTATCCCGCGGTCGCACCCGAGGTCCAGCTCGCGGGAGCGACGTACGCCGACATCGGCATCGACGAGTCTGTGACGGACAAGAACTTCGTGACCGCGCCCGCGTGGCCCGCCCATCCGAAGTGGATCGCCGGGTTCCTCAACGTGCTCGGCACGCGCATCGAGCATGAGGCCATGGCAGGGGTCTGATTCGCGATGTCCGCCGCGCCCAGCGCGAGTTCAGCAGTGATCGACGCCACGGCGAGAGTCGTGGCGTCGATCGTCATCATAGCCGCGTTTGGCGTCAGCGCGGCCGGTGCGGCACAGTCCCCACCCTGCGACGTGTTCTGCCATTCCCTCCACGCAAGGCGCGCCGAGGCCGCGGGAAACTACGCAGAACACGAGGCCCACGTCCGCGCGATCGCCGGGCTGGCACCGAGCCACCCCGGCGTCGCGTATGAGCTCGCCCGTGCGTTCGCTCGCCGCGGCAACGCTGATTCGGCCATCGCGGCCCTAACGCGTATGGGCGCCATGGGAGACACGCGCGACCCTAACGGCGACTCCGTGTTCAACGCGCTGCGGTCCCATCGCGCTTACACCGCAGCTCGGAATCAGCTCCTTGCAAACCGGCTGCCAATCCTGGACGGGCGCCTTGCGTTCCAGTTGCCGGACCCCGATTTCCTCCCCGAAGCACTCGCCTACGACAGCGTGCGCGCGCGGTTCCTGATCGGGAGTCTCGCGCGACGCACCGTCGCCGCGGTGACACCGAACGGGACGACGACCCCGTACCTCCAGGCGGCACCCGGTGTGCTCCGAGTGGTTGGCGTGCACATCGATCCACAGCGCGAACGCCTGTGGTTTGCGACGTGGGCACCTGACTCGTCGCGACTCAGCGATTCGTCCGACGTCCCCAGCGTGACGCGTCTCTTTCTCGCCGATCTGGCAACGGGACGCGTCATCCGCTCGTGGGTTCCTCACGGCGGGCGTCCCGGTCACTTGTTGAACGACTTCGTCGTGATGGCCGACGGTAGCTTGGTTCTCACGGACACGCAGCGCGGCTTCATCTATCGCCTGCGCTCACCGACCGACACGCTGGAACTGTTCCTTCAGCCCGACCCGGAACGGTTATCGGCACCAAATGGCGTGACGGCGAGTCCGGACGAGCGCGCGCTGTATGTCGCGTCCATCGAGGGCATCACGCGCATCGATCTCGCGACACGAGAGGTCGCGCTCGTGCCGGCTCCCGACTCCGTGAGCACGGCCGCGGTGGACGGACTCTATTGGTATCGTGGCAGTCTGGTCGCTGTGCAGGGAGTGCCGACCATGCAGCGCGTCGTCCGATTCGCGCTTACCGAAGACGGACGTCGTATCGTCGCCGGCCACGTGCTCGAGCGCGGGCTCCCGGTGGTGCAACAACCGACGACTGGGACCATCGTCGGCATGCGCTTCTACTACATCGCGAACAGCCAGTACGGGCGCCTCGGCGACCGCGGTTCGGTCGAGCCGCAGACTGGATCGCCGGTACGAACCGCCATTCGCGCCATCGACCTGCGGTGGTAGTGAGCGATCCGGGTCGTGCGTGGGCTCACCACCGCACGCCGTCACGCGCTTTGACGACGACGAATCTCGTGTAATTGTCGTGCTGATCCTGCACGCCCTCGGTGAGCACGATGAGCCGGTAGAGGCGGGCCGCGGCCGCGCTCGCGATGACCCCGAGGGCCGTGGGCTCACTCGACCGATACGGCTCGAACCAGGGCGACGCTCCGTTTCGTGGCCGGTCCGTGGGCCCGTCCACGCCTAACGTGGCGAGCTCGCGTGCGGCGCCCGCGGTGTCGTACGCGATGCAGGGTCGGAGGCCGCGGCGGGTCGTGAACAGCCGCTTGCACTGCGCGAGCGCGGTCGGATGACTGCCGACGTAGCGCACGGTCGCGAACGAGGCCCCGGGAAGCGCCAGCAGGCAGTGCACGATCGGAACCGCCAGCTCCGACACCGTCTCGAGCCGAGGCGCGTGATGCCCCAGCAGGACCTGTGTGTCGTGAATGTCGCCGATGGTCGAGTTCCAGATCGGCATGACGGCGAAGTCCACACGACCCCGACCGACCAACGCGAGCGCCTCGGCGAATGTCGGCGCGCCGACGGCCGCCGCAACGCCACCCCATTCGTGTACGATTGCCATTTCCCCGAACGCGCCAGGCTCGCCCTGATACGCAACGCGCGGCGCCGTGGTTACCCGTGCATCCATCACGCACACGCCCGGAGTGAGGCCGCGCCGGCGGGGTCCAGCCGAGTGACATCCGCGTCGAGGGTAGGAGCACGTTCGATAGGACGGCCACACATCGCGGCGAGCGGCGCGAGTGAGCGCATCATCTCGGCGAACGCATCACACGAAAGCGACTGGGGGCCGTCGGAGAGCGCCCGCTCGGGCTCGGGATGGACTTCGACGATCAACCCGTCAGCACCCACAGCAACGGCGGCGGCTGCCAGCGCCGGCACGAGGTCCGCCCGTCCGGCGGCGTGACTCGGATCGACAATGACCGGCAGGTGCGTCTCCAGTTTCAGGACCGGGATGGCCGAGATGTCGAGCGTGTTACGCGTCGCGGTCTCGAAGGTGCGAATCCCGCGCTCGCACAGAATCACCTGCGTGTTGCCGTGCGCCATCACGTGTTCGGCCGCGAGTAGCAGCTCGCCAACCGTCGCGGACAATCCGCGTTTGAGCAGCACGGGCATGCCGCTCTCCCCGACGGCGGCCAGCAGCGAGAAGTTCTGCATGTTGCGGGCGCCGATCTGAAGCACGTCGGCGGCACTCGCCACGGCGTCGATATCCCGCGCGTCCATCAGCTCCGTTACGATCGGGAGGCCCGTCGTCTCGCGCGCTTCGACGAGCATCTCGAGCGCAGCCTGCCCCAGCCCGCGAAAGGCATAGGGCGATGTGCGTGGCTTGAAGGCCCCGCCCCTCAGAAGCCTCGCGCCAGAGCGCCGGACGGAGGTCGCGGTCTCGAGCAGCATCTCCCTCCCCTCGACCGAGCACGGACCGGCAATGACTGTGAACGTCGCCGCACCGACGATCTCGCCACCGATTCGAATCGAGGTGGCGGGCTGCGTTTTGCTTGTGCGTGCGGTGAGTCTCGTGTCCGGCATTTGTTGCTCCTGGCCCGATCGGGGCAGAAAACGAAAAAGCTCCCGAGATTCCTCGGGAGCTCATGGCGTTGGCGCGGGGTTCCAGCGTTCTGTTAGTGCACGCGCAGCCTGTAGCTCCCGGACGTGGTCCAGTAGCTAAAGTAGAAATAGGAGGCGGCGCGGACGTTGGTGATCATAGGACGCCTACCTTAACAACGGCCGGGTCGGATACGCAAGGACGAAATTGGGGTCAGACTCGAATTAGCGATTCAGTGCGGAGCGCACTGAATCGCTAATTTGAGTCTGACCCCAATTTCCCCGGTGTTGCGTTTACGACCGATCGGTCGTACTATTCCGCCCATGTCCAAGGGCACCGATACCCGCGCCAGGATCGTCGAAACCGCGCTCCGCTCAGCCAGCGTCGACGGGCTCGAGGGGATTACGCTCGGCAAGGTCGCCTCGGACGTCGGCATGTCGAAGAGCGGGCTCTTCGCGCACTTCGACTCCAAGGAGGCGCTGCAGGTCGACGTCCTGAACGCGGCCGCGCAGAAATTCGCGGAAGTCGTGGTGTCCCCGGCATTTACGGCCCCACGCGGCGAGCCAAGACTGCGTTCGCTGTTCGAGCACTGGCTCAGGTGGGAGCGCAACGAGAGTCTCCCGGGCGGGTGCATCTTCATGCACGCAGCCGCCGAGCTCGACGATCGTCCGGGTCCGGCGCGTGACGCGCTCGTCGCATGGCAGCAGCGTTGGATGGATACGCTGGCGCGGGCTGTCCAGATGTCCGTCGAGGCGGGCCACTTTCGTAACGATGTCGATGCGTCGCTCTTCGCGTTCCAGATCTACGGCATCGTCCTCGGCTACTACAACTCGGCCCGTCTGCTTCGCGATCCCGAAGCTCGCTCCAAGGCGATTGCCGCTTTCGAGCGACTCGTGACGGCGGCGCGCGTCTAACCAGGCATAGGTGTTCCCATGGCAACGGCTGCGATAAGCGCCAATAGCAATAATAGCACGACCGTTCGGCCGCTTTCCGGGGCGCCCCGCGCCTTGCGTCTCTGGTTCGCCCTGGAGTCCAAGATAGCTCCGGCATCCGCGGAGCGGCGCGCTGCGCGCATGTTCGTGACACCACCAGCACACCGAAGACGCACTTATGCCAAGAGTGCGCGTGCGCGGCTCGCCGAGCATGCGCGAAGCTTCGACATGATCGTGCGGGATGGGTCGCGTCGGATCAGCGTCTCGACGATGGGCGATGGCCCGGCCGTGATGCTTCTGCACGGCTGGGGTGGATCGGCCGTCGACATGATGCCACTCGGGGGCGCGTTCGCCCGGGCTGGCTTCCGGTCGGTGCTGTTCGACATGCCCGGCCACGGTCGGTCCAGTGGTCGCGAGAGCTCGTTGGTGGAGTTCATGTACGCGATGCGCGTCGTGGCCAACGCACTCGGTACGCCTGAATTGCTCGTCGGCCACTCGTTCGGTGGAGCCGCGGCCGTATTCGGCGTGACGGAGGTGGGCCTCCCCGTCCGCGGTGCCGTGCTCCTATCACCGGCTCCTGGGCCGGCCTACTACGTCGATCGGTTCGCGCGCGCCCTCGGCCTCTCGCGCGAGCGAGCGGAGGGAATGATGCGACGGGTGGTGCAGCGCGTCGGTCGGCCGGTGGAGTCGCTCGACGCGATCGTTGCGGCTCGGCGAGCGGACGTGCCGGCGCTGATCGTCCATGACCCGAAGGATCGAGAGGTTCCGTGGCGCTTCGCCTCGGCGATGGCCGATGCGTGGCGGTCGAGTCGCCTGGTTGCCGCGGCGTCGGTGGGACACAAGCGCATCCTTCGCGACCCAGCCACGATCGCGGCCGCGGTGAGCTTCGCGAGCTCGCTCTGACGCTGGTCATCCCGAGCCTTCAGGCGAAGGATGACAGAACACGTTAGGCTCGCACCGTAGCCGTTTGCTGCCGTATTGGCGCCGCTCGCTGCAGCGGCTCGCCCAAGGGGCTCCCCGAGGCGTAGCTTCTCGGCGTGAAGATCGGTCGACTCTGGCTGCTCATTGCCGTCGCGTGCGTCGTGCCCGCCGTGCTCGACGGCGTGCTGACATACGTGCAGGGACGACTCGGCGGTGGGACGCCACGCTGGGAGGAAGTGTTCTGGCAGGCGAACGAGTGGCTCATCCTCGGCGCGCTCACGCCGCTGGTGTACTGGCTCGCGCGACTGTATCCCATTCGCCCGCCCATTCGCGCGCGGAACATCCTCGCGCATGTCGGCGGCGCGCTCGCCCTTTGCGTCGGCTGGTCTACAGCGGGAGCCGTGATGCGATGGGTCCTCGGGATTGGACCGAGCGAGGCGCCGAGGCTCGCCTATCTGACGGGGTGGCTGCTCACGACGATCCCGTGGGGCACGTTCATGTACTTCACCACCCTCGGCTGCGTGTACGCGTTCGCGTACTTTGTCGAGGCGAAGGAGCGCGAGGCACAAGCGGCTCGTCTCGCCGCGCAGGTCGCGCAGGCGAAGTTGGGCGCTCTGCAGATGCAATTGCACCCACATTTCCTGTTCAACAGCCTGAACGCGATCACGGTATTGGTCCGCGATCAGGACACGGCCGCGGCAAGCCGGATGCTCTCGCTGCTGAGCGACGTTCTGCGCCAGGTACTTCGCACGGACCAGTCGCACGAAGTCTCGCTTGCCGATGAGCTGAGCTTTCTCGAACGCTACCTCGCGATCGAGCAGGTCCGCTTCTCCGATCGGTTGCGGGTCGTGATGGACGTCGATGAGACGCTGCAGGAGGCTCGAGTGCCGCCGTTTCTGCTTCAGCCACTCGTGGAGAATGCGCTGCGCCACGGCATTGCGCGTCGAGACCATGCCGGCCGCATTGAGATCGCAGCCCGACGAGACGGCGACGATCTCGTCCTCGAGGTTCGCGATGATGGGCCCGGTATCGAGCTCCACGGTGGCCGGCGTGACGGATCTGGCGTGGGGCTGGCGAACGTTCGGGAGCGCCTAACGACCATGTACGGTTCGTCCGCGTACCTGACGCTCCGTTCCCCTATCGGCGCGGCGGGAGGCACGGCCGCCACCGTCACATTGCCGCTTCGCCTTCCAGACCGATCGATGGCGATGTCTCCGAGCGTCGAGTCCCCGTCCAGGTAACCGGACCATGATCCGCGCACTCATCGTCGACGACGAGCCGCTCGCGCGCCGCGGAATTCGGCAACTCCTCGAGACGTGTGATGACGTCACGGTCGTCGGCGAGTGTCGAAACGGGCGTGACGCGCTTGCGGCGTTCGACACGCTCGCGCCCGACCTCGTGTTCCTCGATGTACAGATGCCCGAGCTCGACGGGTTCGAGGTGCTGCGAGCGCGTGGCGCCGCACGGATGCCGTACGTCGTGTTCGTGACCGCGTACGACGAGTTCGCGGTGAAGGCGTTCGAGACGCACGCGCTCGACTACCTCGTGAAACCCGTGAACGACGCGCGCTTTGCCGCCGCGCTCGAGCGCGTGCGCGAGCGAATGCGCTTCGCCGAAGCGCTCGCGCTTTCGCGTCGCATTGGAGACCTGCTGGCGACGCAACCGCGCCACGGCGGCGGCGACGCGGGCGCTGGCGAGGGATCCGGCGGCGAAGGGAGCCTGCCGAGCGCGATCGCGCGTGCACGACGTCTCATCGTCCCGACGTCGACGGGTGATCTCGTCCTCGACGTCGAGGAGATCGATTGGATCCAGGCGGAGGATTATTACGCGGCCGTGCACGCGCGCGGACGGCGGCATCTCATTCGCGAGTCGCTCGCGTCGCTCGAACTGCGGCTCGATCCCCAGCAGTTCGCGCGGGTCCATCGCTCGGCGATCGTACGGCTCGACCGCGTGCGCGAGATGCGAATGGTTGGCGGTGGCGAATCCGTCCTGGTGCTGCGCGATGGGACGCGCGTGCCGGTGAGCAGGCGCCGGCGCGAGCAGGTATCGTCGCTCATCAGGCGCACGTTACGTTAACCTTGATCATGCTTCGCGCACTTCGTCGTATCGCGCCACTTGCGATCGCATGTTCGATCGTGGCGGGTTGCCGCGCGTCCGCACCCGCTGGTCGACAGGATGCGTCACCAGCCTCGGCGCCGGCGCCGACGCTTCGCGTGATGACGTTCAATCTCCGGCTCGACGTGGCCTCGGACGGGCCGAATGCATGGCCGCATCGGCGCGATCGGGTGGCTGGGCTCATTCGCTTCCATCAGGCCGACGTCGTCGGCGTCCAGGAAGCGCTGGCGCACATGCTCACCGAGCTCGATGCGCAGCTCCCCGGCTTCTCACGCGTGGGCGTTGGTCGCGCGGATGGCAAAGCGGGCGGAGAGTTCAGTGC
>Ga0075421_100007028_pt1 | contig 13754 bp, 12 predicted proteins | sample SoiMetdeltSBSDD5_FD_75292 | JGI IMG/M metagenome (GOLD analysis project Ga0075421, IMG submission 75292) | Bulk soil microbial communities from a Populus tree surrounding site in Tennessee, USA - Soil MetaG P. deltoides SBSDD5 | ecosystem: Environmental > Terrestrial > Soil > Tree plantation...
AGGACGGGACGATCCGCTCCTACGACGGGGGTTGGGCCGACTACGTGCGACGGCGGGACGAGCTCGCCGCGCCTCCGTCTCCGCCTCAGGACCCCGTCAAGCGCCCGCGGAAGGCCGCTCCGGCAACGCCCTCGGCGCCGCGCGCGAGCGAGCTCGAACGCGTCGAGTCCGAGATTGCGGCCCGCGAGCAGGCGGTCGCCGAGCTCGAGCAGCAGCTGGCCGAGGACTGGGGCGACGCCGAGACGCTTGCGGCGCACCGCGCCGCGCGAGATGAGCTCCAGGCGCTGCTCGCGCGCTGGGAGCAGCTCTTCGAGCAAGCCCAGGCCTAGTAGAACTACCCGAACGCGTACTCCAGCGCCGCGGGCAGCTGCAGCCGTAGGTACCGGCCCCCGTCCGGCCTCTGCGAGGCCCACAGGCGGTGCTGAATCCCGAGCGCCTGCAACTCACGAGCAAACTCGAACGTCCAGCTCCGAAAGATGCCGCCGTGGTTGAAGCCGGTCGAAAGGAAGAAACGGACGTGGCCACTCCGCAGCCGAGCCCCTTCGCGCCGCACGAGCAGAGTCGGATCGTGGGCAGCAAGCTCGGCCGCGTCCGCGTGCGCGAGCGGGCCGTCGCGGAACGGTCTGAAGTACCCGGACCACGACTCCGCGACGCCGAAAAGGCCGGGGTGCCGGAGCGCGATGTCGACCGCTCCGTAGGCGCCTGCGGAGAGGCCGGCGATCGCGCGACGGCTCGGACCGCTCTCCAACGAGAGGTGGGTGGCCCCCCACGGCACCACGTCGCGAACGAGGTAAGCCTCCCACCGCCCCGCCCACTCTTCGTCGCTGCGCTTGCCGCTCACGCGCCCCGCGACCGGCATGACAGCGACGAACGGTGCGACGCGATGCGACGAGATCAGGCCGTCGGCGACCGTCGCGAGTTGGAGACTGTCGTAGTAGCCCGAAGGCGAGCCGGGAAAGCCGTGCAGGAGGAAGATCGCCGGGTAGCGCGTGCCGGCCCGGTAGCCCGGCGGCAGGTAGATCGCGCTGTCCCGACGGTCGCCCGGGACGACGCTGTTCGGGATTCGGCCTCGCAGGACCACGCCGCCTGCCGGGCCCTTCTTCACTTGCACGAAGCCACTCGGCCCGGGCGGGTCCGAGCGGCTCAGGGGCGTCAGATGCTCCAGCGCCAGCCGTAGCCACGCCCACGCATGCGTGTTCCAGATCCGGCTCCCGTGCGCGCCCGGGTACAGCTCGAAGACGTGCGGAACCCCGGCGGCCGCGAGCTCGTGGTGGAGCGCGAGGTTCTCGTCGCGGAAGCGCGCGTCGCCGCGGCCCACGTAGAAGGCGAAAAACGTGGGATGCGCGCGGAACGCATCCCCAAGCCGGGTGACCGCGTTGTGCAGATCTGCGCGCCGGTCGCGACTCGTCGAGCCGAGGTCGAGGCCGGCCGTTCCCTGCGGATTGGTGGGGTGGAAGTAGCCGCTCCAGGACTCGACGACGCCGAAGTCGTCCAGGTGGTGAAAGGCGAGCGAGACCGCGCCGTAGCCGCCGGCGGAAAGCCCGACGAGGGCGCGGGCGCGCCGGTTGGGGATCGTCCGGTAGTGGGAGTCGACGTACGCCGGTAGCTCCTTCGAGACGGCCTGCTCCCAGTTGCGGCCCGGGCCCCAGTCCAGGTACTCCGGGTCTGTGTCGTCGTCGCGCGCCCCTTGTGGAGCTACCAGGATCGCCTGCGCGCGCAGGGCCGTGAGCGCGTTGCTCAGGAAGCCGACGTTGCGGTAGGCACTCGACGAGGCGGGCAGGCCGTGCAGGAAGTAGATCACCGGGTAGCGGCGACCTCCGTGGGAGTACCCGGGCGGGAGCAGGATGACTAGATGGACGCGCCCCCGCACCGCCTTGGACACGAACGAAGCTAGCCGCATCGAGGGCTTGCCCTCGGAGCGCTCGCTTTTGAGAGCGGCCTGCGCGACGGCTCCCGCCGCGATCAGCGCAATGAGGAGGAGACCCCAGCCGACTCGTTTCAACGGGCCGATAACGGCGCGGCGCGAACCTTTTCGGCCGACGACGCGGGCGCACGCGTGAGCAACGCCGCCCCAGTGACGACCGCAGCGAAGGAGAGCAGCCGAACCACTCCGAGCGGCCCCGAGGGCAGACCATCCCCGTAGAGCGCCATTCCGGCTGCGATGGGCACCGCGTTCGTGAAAAGCGTCGCCACTCCCGCCGTCGCGATCGCCCCGCCACGCTGGAACCCCAGCTGCAGGCAGACGAAGCCGAGACCGTGCGCGGCGAGCACCGGTAGCGAGAAGAGAATGCGGGCGGCGCCGCCGACCACGGCTTTCGTCCCGACATCGCCGGCCGCGTAGCAGAGGCCGGCGGCGATGCCGAGCCCGGCGCCGTCCGTGAGCAGGCGCGCCAGCGGGCCGGCGAACGCTGCCGCGACCAGGCCGGTGACGGCCATCCAGGCCGCGACGCCTTGCCACGACGCGTGAGCGGCGAACGGATGGGTCGTCCCGCTCCCTGCGAGCGAGACGGCGAGCAGCGCCAGGCCGGAGACCGCGAGCCCGACTCCGGCCCACTCGCGGTGCGAGAGGCGCACCCCGTCGAGCCGCCAGACGAGCAGCGCGAGTATCCCGATCCCTCCTGCCGATGCCGCCTGCACGAGTGAGAGCGTCCCCAGCGAAAGCGCGGCCACGTAGAGCCCCCAACCGCAGATCCCGACCAGGAACCCAGCCAGCCAGCGGCCGTCCGAGAACAGGAGCGCAAGCGAGTGAACTGGCCGCCGGACGCGGAGCGGAGGCAGCTGCGAGGCCTGCCGGTGCTGTGCGAAGAAGCCCCAGTTGAGCGCGAGCGCAGACGCCGCGGCTAGGAGGAACGAGACGAGCGTGTTCATCGGCGCTGCCCCACAAGCGGTAGGTAGCCCTCGGCGGCCAGCCCGGCGAAGCCCACGCGAGGCAGGTCGGTGAGACTCTCGAGCACGACGTACCGTTTCTGCCACCGCGGAAAGAACTTCCGGTTGAAGGCCAACAGGTTGTCGAACTGAAACGTTCCCTTGAGCTGGTAGAGAAGCCTGCGCTGGACGCGCTGCGGCGGAGAGAGCCGGCCGTTCGGTGCCATCACGGCCGCGAAGGGCGAGAAGTTGAGCGACACCCGCTCGAACCCATGCTCGCGCGCCCACGCAACCGTTTCGGCGACGAGCCACTCGTTAAAGCCGTTCGGAGTCGTCCGGCGTCGCGGCATCGACGACAGCGAGAGCGTCCGGCTCGCGGGAGAGACGGCCAGGTGGAAGAAGCCGGCAACTTCGCCTGCCGCGTCGTGCCCGATTACGAAGAGAGCCTCCCGGCCAACGACGTCGAACAGCGAACCAAACTCCATGGTGAAACCGCGCTGCGGCTGCGAGCCACGCCAAGCGTCCGAAACCGCGACGAGATCGGCGGCCAGCGCCGGGTCGACGTCGCCCGCGAAGACACATCGGGCTATGTAGCCGCCACGCTCGAGCCGGTGGACCGACTGCCGGACCTTGCGGATCGCCCTTCCCTCGAGGGAGAACGGCGCGACCTCGATCACGCCCTCGTCGCCGTGGTAGAGAGCGCGGAGCCCGTGCCGGGCATAGAGCTGCAGGCTCCCCTCGCCGGCGCCGAGCACGGCGACTCGCCAGTCCCGCTCGCGCGCGAACTGCAGAAAATCGGGAATCAGCTCATCGACTGCGGCCGGCGGACCGATCGGATCACCGGAGACGACGGCGACGCCCGCGATTACCCGGTACGCGAGGAAAGCGCGCTCGTCCGCCGTGAAGAAGTAAGACTTGTCGGGGCGGAGCACAAAGGGCGAGAGGGTGTCGACGCCGTGCTCGCTCACGAGCTTCCGGACTCGTTCCTGCTCGTGCTCGCGCCGGTTGCAGCGATAACGCCAGGGCGCGAGCCAACTCGCGAGCAGCCAAAGGACGCCGCTGACGCCGAGCAGAAACACGGAGAGTGGGAACCACTCGCCGAACCGGCCGCTCAAGTGTTCTGACCCGCGCGGATGCAGGCCGGCGAGCGCCGCCGCCGTCTCTCTTAGCGCGAACGCGAACGAGTACGGCCTGTCGACCTCGATGCGGTTGACCCAAAGCGCGGCCGTGCCGTAGGCAAAGATGGCGACCGTGTAGATAACAGCGCGGAGCGCGATCTCCGCCCTAGTCGCGGGGTCGCCGCCGCGGTCGAAGTCGTCCCGGCGCGCGACGAGTGCAAGGGCAAGTGTGATGCTGATCGTCGCCTCTTCGTAGTCCAACCCCTTGAGGATGTGCAGCGCGCCTGCGACGAGGACGAGCGCGACGGTCAGCTGCCAGGCGCGGCGCCGCCTGCGACGCAGGCCCCGCGCGAGCACGATCAACGCCAGCCCGGTCGGCACGATGACCGCGCTCGCGAGCCCCGGCACCACGTCCGGCGCAATCGCCTCGACCATCCGAAGCCGCTCGGTCAACTCCGGCGTCGCGGCGGAAGCGATGTCGAGGATCCCGGCCGCCGCCACGAGCGCGGCAAGAATCAGAGGCGCGCGGCGCGACGGTTTGGCGGCGCTACGGGCGAACACGGCGCAGCCGAGGCCGATCAGGCCGGCCGCGAGGTAGAGCGCGGGCACGTGGATCGCCGCGTGGAAGGCCTGCCGGTTCGCCACCTGCCGGACGACGACGAGCGATACCCAGGTGGTGGCGAGGAGCCAGAGCCCGGTCGCGAGCGCGGCCAGTAGCGCGGCGGTCAGCCGCTCGATCCGCGCCCGCCGCGCCAGCAGGCCGACAGCGACGCCGGCGGCTCCCCACACCGCCACGAACAGGAGCAGCGAGACCGAGTCGTGGCGCGGAAGCTCGTCGAGAGGTAGTGCGTCGCGGATCCTCGGCCCGGCGAGCGTCGCGCTCCGCAACTCGTAGAGCCAGCCCTGCGTCGAGCAGACGACGACGAACGCGAGCACGCCGGCTGCCGCCGCGCGGGCGATCCGAACGGTTCTACCCACGGCCGAGCCCCCTCGAGGCGGCGAGGATCGCGTCGGGGAAGTAGTCGCGCCAGGCGCGCCACGTATGTCCACCGGTGACGACGACGAACCGATGGCGAACATGCAGTCGCGTGAGCTCGTGCGCGAACGCGACGTTCTCGCTGAGCGCTCGGTCGCCGAGGCTCGAGTAGAACCAGACGTACGTGCCGCGCCGGCGGAGGTCGCGTGCGACCTTTGGCGCGTAGACAGCCGGGCTGTTGTAGGCGAGCCGACGCTTCTGGCTACCGAAGATCGAGAGGATGTCGTCGGCCTGCTCGTAGCCCGACCAGCTCTCGATCACCCGGAACTCGCGGGGGTGGTGGAGGCCGACATTCAACGACCCGTAGCCGCCTTCCGAGAGCCCCCCGAGCGCGCGGGCCCGCCCGGCACGGATCGTCCGATAGCGGCGGTCGATCGCGGCGACCACATCGCGCGCCAGGAAGGTCTCCCACCCCGACTTCGGCCGCACGCCGTTCGCCCACTCCGTGTCCGTGAAGCGGCTCGACGAGCCGAACGGCATCACGAGGATCATCGGCCCGATCTCGTGTTTCGCCACCAGCTCGTCCTCGACGACGCCGGCCTTGACGGTCAGGAGCAGGGCATTCGGGAGCCCAGGCGACCCATGCAGGAGGTAGAAGACGGGGTAGCGGCGCCGGGGGTGCTGCGCGTAACCGGGCGGCAGGAAGACGATCACCTGCTGGCTGCGGCCGCCGATGGCTGCGCTACGCACCTGGATCGTCTGCGCGGTACCACGCTGCTTCACCCAGGCGGGATCGCGTGGCGGCGCGTAGCCGCGGTAGAGCCAGAAGTTGTCGACATAGCGGTAGACGCCGAGCAGCCCGGTGCCGAGCGCCGCCGCGCAGGCCGCGAGGGCCACGATCCAGCCGAAGGCTCGCCCCCTACGCGAGACGGCTCGGCCGGCCAGACCAGCGCATCCGGCGATTCCGACGTGGAGCCTGCCGTTCGATTGAGCCCCGGTACCCGCCGTGGCCACGAAAGAGCTCCTTGTCGTGGATCGCTCCCAAGTCAAGCAGAGCCTCCGTTGAGCAAAACGCGGGTTTCGTTGGGCTTCGGTTGCCGTTCGGTTAAGCGTTGGCGTCGCCGAGCGTGGCTACGACGGCCTCGGCCACGACCTTGAGCGGTCGGCCCGAGACCTGGGAGGCCTTGCGCAGTCGCGCAAACGCGTCCTGCTCGGAAAGGCCTTCCTTCTCCATCAGGAGGCCCTTCGCCCGCTCGATCGTCTTTCGTGCCGCGAGCGCGTCGGCAAGCGACTCCGCCTCCTCGCGAAGAGCGAGCAACTCGTCGTGCCTGGCTCGTGCTGCCCGGATCGCCGGGAGCAGGTCCTGCTCGCGGAACGGCTTGACGAGGTAACCGAAGACTCCGGCCTCGACGGCTCGGTGCACGAGCTCCTCCTGGCCATAGGCGGTCAACATCACGATCGGGATCGGCCGCTCGTCGAGGATCCTCCGCGCCGCCTCGATGCCGTCCAGCCGCGGCATCTTGACGTCCATGATCGCGAGGTCTGGCGCGTGCTCGCGCGCGAGGATGACCGCCTCCTCGCCGTCGCGGGCCTCCGCGCAGACCTCGAGCCCGGCGCGGGCGAGCATCTCGACGAGGTCGAGCCGGATGATCGTCTCGTCTTCGGCGACCAGGATCCGCATCGCCCTCAGATGCGAAGCTCGCCGACCGGAACGAGCCACGTCCAGACGTCATACGTCAGGCGACCGCGGCGGACGGACGGATCCTGCTCGATGTACTCACGCGCCTCGTCCGGCGGAACCCGGTAGATCGAGAGGCCGCGCCAGCGCTCGTCGGGCTGGCCCTCGAAGGGGCCGGCGAGCGCGACGATCCCCCGCTCGCGCAGCGAACCCTGGTAGGCGACGTGCTCGGCCTGGAGAGCATCGAGCTCATCCTCCGTGAGGTCGGGCAGGCGCTCCGGCCAGCGCAGCAGCACGACCGTGTGCCGCTCGAGCTGCGGCGGCTCACTCATGTCGGTTCCTGCCGTTCACGTTCATCCGGGGTTCAAACCCTACGAGGTTCGCTTCGGCCGCCGCCGACGCCTGCTGACGCAAAATCGTCATAGACCCGGCACTGGCAGGCCACAGACACGGCACGCTTTCCCGCCTAGCCTGACGGCTGGCGGGCGGGGACAGGGGCGCCCGGTTGACGCGCGTGAACCTTTACCGGGCGGTCAGGCAGGAAAGACGACCTCGGCCCGGGTGCCGGCCTCGTTGCGGAGCTCGAAGGTCCCCTGCAGCTCGTCGCGCACCAGGGCGCGGACAATCGAGAGGCCGGTGCCGCTTCGGAGGTTCTCGTCGACGCCGCCGTCGTCGGTGATCGCGAGCACCGCGTCACCGTTTCGGCTGGCGAGCTCGATTCGCACCCGCTGCCCCCCGTGCTCGAGCGCGTTCTGGAAGAGCTCGCTGAAGACGAGCGCCAGAGCGGTCGCGCGATTCCCGGCCAGCGACACCGGCTCCAGCTCCGCCTCGACGCTCTTGCCGGCGCTGAGCCCCTGAACAAGCATCGCCCTCAGACGCTCCAGCAGCTCGCCGAGATCCACCTCCTCCTCGCGCTGCTCGGTCAAGACCTCGTGCACGGCGGCGATCGCCAGGATCCGGTTCACGGAATCGTCGAGCGCCTTGCGCGGATCAACCCCGTCCTCGGCCCTCGCCTGCAGTCGCAGAAGCGAGGCGACCGTCTGGAGGTTGTTCTTGACGCGGTGGTGGATCTCCTGAGCGAGCACGCCGCGCATCACCGCACGCCCGTGCTCGAGCGCCACGGCCGCGTGGTGGGCGATCGAGGCGAGCAACGCCCGTTCGTCGGCCGTGAAGTCGGCGTCGCGGTCGCAGACCAGCTCGCCGATCTGCCGCCCTTTCCATCGGAGCGGGATCCTCACTGCGTAGGCGCCTGCACGGCCCTCCGGCCGCGCAACCCCGCCGTCTTCGAGGACCAGCGCGGCTCCGGTCGCGCCGACCGCCTCCATGGTCGCCTTGACGATCGCCTCGAGCGACTCTTCGAGGTAGAGCGACTCGGAGACGGCCTCGGAAATCCGTGCCAGCGCCTCCAGCTCCCCCACGCGACGCTGCGCCTCCGCGTAGAGCTGTGCGTGGACGATCGTCTGCGCGACCTGCGCCGCGATCGCGAGCAGCAGCTCGACCTCCGCGTCCGTGAACTCACGCGGACGGAGCGTGCGCACGTTGAGCGCGCCCGCGAGCTTCTCCCTCGCGAGGATCGGGACCGCGAGGATCGACTCGTACTCGTCCTCGGGCAAGTTTGAAAACCCCTTGAAGCGCGGGTCGAGGTGCGCCTGGGCCGCGATCTTGATCGGCGCCCGCTCCGCCGCCGCGGTACCCGTGATCCCTTCGCCGGGCCGCATCTTCGGCCGCCGCGTCATCTCCTCGACGCGCGTGCCGTGCGTCGCCCGCAGGACCAGCTCGTCGGCTCGCTCCTCGTAGAGGTAGACGAAGCATGCGTCGGCATCGAGCGCCTCGGCGACCTTCGATGCCACGAGCGAGAGCACCTCCTCGAGGTCGAGCGTCGAGTTGACCGCGGCGATCGTCTCGGTCAGCAACCGCAGGTGGCGCGCGGGAGCGTCCATCGTCTCGATTATGGTCCTCCGGCGGTGGGCCTCTACGAGTGGCTCTTGGTGTTTCATGTCACCGGCGCCTTCTTTCTGATCGGGGGCGTCGTAATCGCCGGCTTGCTCAACGCCTCGGCGATCGTCGTCGACCGGCCGCCGAGCCAGGTAGCGACGCTGTTCGGGTTGATCCGGTTCGCCCTGCCGCTGATCGGCATCGGGATGCTCTTCACGCTCGCGTTCGGGCTCTGGCTCGTGCACGAAGCGCCGTGGAACTACGGCTATGGCGAGACATGGGTGATCGTCGCGCTCGTGCTCTGGGCACTCGCGGGCTGGCTCGGCAGCGTCGACGGCAGGTACCAACGCGGCACCGGTGAGCTGGCGGCTCGATTGGCCGCGGCGGGCGACGCACCGAGTGCCGAGCTGAACGCCCGGCTCCGGAACGTCCGCGCGCTCGCGATCAGCTACGGCAGCGGCCTAGCGGCCTTTGCCGTTCTCGGGATCATGATCTGGAAGCCGGGCGCGTGATGCTGGCGGCGATCCGTCCCGACTCCTTCAACCTGCCGCTTTTCCTGCACGTGCTCGGGGCGACGCTGACTTTCGGTACGACTGCGACCGTCGCGATCCTCGGCTTTGCCGGGACGAGGGCCGACCCCGAACGATCGCTGTGGTTACGCGGGCTGGCGTTCAAGATCGCGTTCTTCGTCCTCGTTCCCGCGTTCATCGTCATGCGGGCCGCCGCGCAGTGGATCGTCGGCAAGGAGTATCCGGGCAGCACCAAGACGCCGGGCTGGGTGGACGTCGGCTTCATCGTCACCGAGCCCGGCGCGCTGCTGATCATCGTGCTGCTCGTGCTTGCGTTCCTGGCATCCCGGCGCCCGGCGTTCCGCGCGGCGGTCGCAGTTCCCTGGCTGGCGACGATCTACCTGGTGGCGCTCGGCGTCGCCTGGTTCGCGATGACCGGCAAGCCCGGCAGTTAACAAAACGTTTACAGCCCTCACGATTTGCCTTTAAGAGACCGGGATACGTTGGGCGCTGATGGCCGTCGCTGCTTCAGACCTTCGCTGGCTCAACGGGTTCCTCGTAGCTGATCGCGAAGGTCGCGTCGTCGGCCGTGTCGAGTGCCCGATGTACGGCACCGCCCCTGACGTGCCCGACGCGCTCGCCGTGCGATCCGGGTTCCTCGCGCGCCGCAAGCGCCGGGTCGTTCCAGCGGACGCGATCGAAGACATCGACGACGCGAGCGGCGTGATCGGTCTCCGCGTCGGCCGCGACTCCCTGAAGAGCTTCCTCTAGCTCGAAGCCGGACGTGCGCGGGCTGCTCGCCCGTATCGCTTGCGTGCGGGCGGTCGCTGCAGTCGCAGCACTTCTTGTCGTCGTCGGGGCAACCGGACGCGCGGCGTCGCCGCGGCAAAGCTTCGGAGTCGTCCTGGACGCGAAAACCGGTCGCCGGCTCGCCACGATCCGCGTGAACCAGCCGATCCGAACGGCGATCGCCGACGGACACGGCGCCTGGTTCGTCGGCGGCGGCTTCATCCGCGCAAACGGCGTCCTCCGCAAACGGCTCGCTCGTGTCGGCGCCGACGGTCGGCTGGACCCGCTGTGGAAGCCCGAGGCGAACGGCAACGGCGTCTCGGTGACCTCGTTGGCCCGAATCGGGGGCCGTGTCTACGTCGGCGGCGACTTCGCGACGCTCCAGCACAGGCCGCGGCTCTGGGTCGGTGCCTTCGACTCCCACTCCGGCCGCCTACTTCCGTGGAAACCACTTCGCGCCGGCATCAACTACCCCGTCCTGCTTACAGGACCAGACCGCGTCTACCTCGGCGGCTACAGGGTGCAGGCCACCTCAGGCCTCGCCGCACTGCGGCCCGATGACGGGCGCGCGGTGCCAGAGTGGCACGCAATCGTGGACACGTCGAACATCGAGGGCGGCGGCGTCAGAGCGATCGCGCGGCTCGACGGGAGGCTGTACATCGCCGGCCGCTTCAGCAAGGTCGACGGTGTCCCGACGCCCGGCCTCGCGTCCGTCGACGCGCGAACCGGGCGTCTCTTCCGCGACTGGCGACCGCGCCGACGACCGCGCTACTGCAGCGGCTGCTCCGACGTGTCCTCGCTGGCAGCCGGCCGCGGCCTGGTCTTCGCAGGCGTCCCGGGTGCGGTCCTTGCACTCGACCCGCGCTCCGGCGCAACGCGCTGGAGAACGCGCGTCGGCGGATTCGAAGTCAACGGCTTCGCCCTCGTGGGAAGGCGCCTCTACGTTGTCGGGGATTTCGGCCTGCGCGCCCTGGACGCAGCGACCGGCCGCCACCTCCCATCCTGGTTTCCGCCCTCAACGCAGATCGGGGTGACAGCCGCCGCGTCAGGGGCGCGAGTACTGATCAGCTTCCACCCGAACTAAAGCCCTGGAAGCTGAAGTCCCTCGCGGAAAGTGCGCAGCACTTTCCGCGACAAGAACGATCACGGGGTGCGAAACCCGCACCCCGCGATCGGCCGTCAGTTGGCTTCGCCAGCCGCAGCGGCGAAGCGACTTGAATACTTGCGCTTTTTCACAGAACGGACAAGTACCGATCGAGCTCCCAGCCCGTCAACTGAACCCGGTACTCGTCCCATTCCTTCCGCTTCAGCTCAACGTAGCGGTCGAAGATGTGCGGACCGAGCGCCTTTCGGGCCAGCTCGGATTCGGCGAGCGCGTCGATTGCTTCGCCGAGCGTCTCCGGCAGCGACACGATCCCCCGCTCACGGCGCTGCTCGGGCGTCAGGTGGTAGAGGTTCGTCTCCATGGGGTCGGGCAGCTCGTAGCCGTGCTCGATCCCCTCGAGCCCAGCGTGCAGCAGTGCGGCGAAGGTCAGGTAGGGATTGCAGGCCGGGTCAGGGCAGCGGATCTCGGCGCGCGTCGCCTGCTCGGATCCCGGCTTGTACAGAGGAATCCGGATCAGCGCCGAGCGGTTGCGCTGCGACCACGCGACGTAGACCGGGGCCTCGTACCCCGGCACGAGCCGCTTGTAGGAATTCACCCACTGCGCGAAGACGGCCGCGATCTCGCGCGCGTGGCGGAGCTGACCGGCGATGAACGCCTTGCCGACGTCGGAGAGGTGCCACGTGTCGTCGCCGTCGAAGAACGCATTGCGCCCGTCGCTGAACAGTGACTGGTGCGTGTGCATCCCGGACCCGTTCTCGCCGAAGATCGGCTTCGGCATGAAGGTCGCGTGGTAGCCGGCCTTCTTCGCGATCTCCTTGACGATCAGTCGGTAGGTGACGGTGTGATCGGCCATCTCGAGCGCCGGCGCGTAGCGCATGTCGATCTCGTGTTGCGAGGGGCCGACCTCGTGGTGGACGTACTCGATCGGGATGCCCATCGACTCCAGTGCGCGGACGGTCTCCTGACGCAGCCCGGATGCGGCGTCCATCGTCGTCATCGCGAAGTAACCGCCCTCGTCCAGCGTCTCCGTGCCCTTGTCGTCGCGGAACAGGAAGTACTCGAGCTCCGGCCCCACGTTGAAGGCGTCGAACCCGAGCGAGCTCATCCGCTCGAGCGCACGCCTCAGGACGTAGCGGGGGTCGCCCTCGTAGGGCTTGCCGTCCGGGGTGACGATGTCGCAGATCATCCGCGCCATCTTCATTTCGCCCTCGCGGGCGGGCATCAGCTGGAACGTCGACGGGTCGGGGATCGCGACCATGTCCGACTCCTCGATTGCGTTGAAGCCGGTGATCGATGAGCCGTCGAAGCCCATCCCGTCGTTCAGCGCCTCCTCGACCTCCGCAGGCGTGACGGCGAAGCTCTTCAGGTGGCCCTCGATGTCGGTGAACCAGAGCAGCAGGAAGTCGATGTTCTCGTCCTGCAGCCGTCTCAGCGCCTCGCGGCGCGCCTCCGGGTCGCTTGTCGCCCGCGCCCTGCTCTCGACTTGCGCCATTCGTAAACCTCCCTTGAAAAACACGAAAGCCCCAGGCGCCCCCGGCGCCTGAGGCTGCGTCGCCTTCAGACGCCGGTCAGTCTACCGCAGCTCCGACGGGGAGCTCTTCGAGCTCCGGCTCCCTACCCTCGTGGGCGATGGCGCGGCCGTAGAAGCCGAGCGCCGGAGCGATCGCAAGAGCGCCGCCGACGAGCGCTGCGCGAATCCCCAACGCGTTGCCGACCACGCCGAGCGCCGGGCCGCCGGCGGCCTGACCGACCGCATTCGACTGGCCCGTGATCGAGAAGACGGTCGCCCGCACGCTGGAGTCGGTGATCTGCTCGCTCAGCCAGGTGTCGTAGAGCGGCCCCTGCATGTTGCGAGCGAAGAAGACGCCGAGCAGGCCGGCAATCGCAACCCACGTCGACCTTGTGAGGGCGAAAACGAGCATCGCCCCGAGCTCCAGGACGGTGAAGCCGAGCAGGAACCGAGCGACAGCCTCCCGGCCGCCGTGCTCGACGCGCTTGATCAGGCTGCCGATCGCGGCGATGTTGAGCACCATCCCTGCCAGCCAGAAGATCCCAAACCACACGACGGGGTCGAGCTGGCCTACCGCCGGCAGCCCGACGTCCCGCAGGAAGTGGGCTTCCTTCAAGCGGTCGAACGCCTCGCTCGACATGCCGAGGAAGAGCTCGACCCCTATCAGCAGCATGATGATCCGCTGAGCCCGGGCGTAGCGCCCTCCTTTCAGGGCAGTGGTGCGCAGCTCGGCAAGCGCGGAGGCACGCTGCTCACGCGGCCGCCGTACGAACCCGGTCTCCGGCATGAAGAGGGCGGCCACGACCCCACACGCGAGCGTGAACACCCCGCCGAGGATCACGCCGGCGCGCACCGAGAGCGTTCCGACCGCGACCTGGATGAGCAGTCCGACGACGGCACCGGCCTGCCCGAACCGAGCGCCGCGCATGAAGACCCCGCCGACTCGTTCCACGCCGACCTCGTCGGTGATCCACGCCTGCTCCGCGCCGCTCGCAAACGTGTAGGCGAAACCCCAGAAACCCCAGAGCACGATGATCAGCCAGGGCGCGGACACCAGCCCGACGACCACCCAGGCTGCGCCGGTGCCGAGGTAGCCGATCACGAGCGAGAGGCGCCGGCTGTAGGTGTCGGCAACGACTCCGGTCGGAATCTCGAACAGGAACACGGCGCCCTCCATCACCGTGCCCATCAGCACCAGCTGCAGAGGCGAGAAGTGCAGCTCGCGAACGAGGTACACCGCCATCACGACCCAGGTCGGCATGCGCAACC
>Ga0075421_100007030_pt1 | contig 13753 bp, 13 predicted proteins | sample SoiMetdeltSBSDD5_FD_75292 | JGI IMG/M metagenome (GOLD analysis project Ga0075421, IMG submission 75292) | Bulk soil microbial communities from a Populus tree surrounding site in Tennessee, USA - Soil MetaG P. deltoides SBSDD5 | ecosystem: Environmental > Terrestrial > Soil > Tree plantation...
TCGGCGCTTAGGTCAGGATCTCATTTTAGGATTCTCCCAGACGGGCACGATCTGCAATACGCCAATCCAATTCGTTGGCCGCGTTTGTGGTTCCACGCCGGACAGCTCGGTGAATGTTGGCGCCGGATCGCTCGGAAATTTCATCGCCTGCAAACAATGCATGAACGCTCCCCTCGCTAACGCCCGGTGTGCGAAGTCAGGGTTCTCCTTCCAACGGTCGAAGAACTTTGTGCCCGTTTCCCGCGGTTCATCCTGCGTGGCGAGCCGGATCAGAGACGCTTCAGAGTGGGCGCCCAGGTCCGTTTCCACCGCACCGTTAGACGTTGCTACGACTATGACCAACGGACTGCCATCCGCCCTACTCAAATCCATTTTCCAATAGCGCTTCATACGTGATGAATCAAAAGAACCAGTCCGGTCGCACACTAGTACTAGCTAGTACTAGCGCGCCCATTCATTCAAGCAACCATCAAAAACCCGCAAACAAAAACGCCGGTCAGGTTGCCCCGGCCGCTTCGCGCCTCCGCGTTCTGCCGCTCAGACGCAATTGACGCCACTGTTGATTTGCAGTCATTAGACGGCTTTGCCGCCAGGTCCAGTCGGGTCTCCCGGCCACGGACATTTTCATCAACCTGGCATTTGGAAAATAGCTATTCAACGAGTATGTTTATCACCTAAAAGTCAAAATCAGCCCTGAACTTGGGAGCCTGCGTCCAGCCGACATGAAGAAGCCCCATGCGTTGATAAGCAGTGCAGTTTGCAGGGTGCAGTTGCAGGTGGTAGGGCAAACACCCCAGTTATGATGGGGCAGAGACCTCATATCAGGTTGGTGAAGTTGCCGTTAAAGTTGTCGATGGGTAAGTGTAGCACTACCGGAAATGGAAAGGACGGAGCGTGCCACTGAACATTCTTCATGTAGAAGACAACCCTGCCGATGCCGAACTGGTCCAGTCCTTGTTGGAATCCGAAGGCATCACCTGTGCAGTCAAACGGGTGCAGACCCGGACGGATTTTGTGGCGGCTCTGGAGCGGGACGGCTTCGACCTGATTTTATCCGATTTTACGATGCCGTCGTTCGATGGGTGGTCGGCACTGGAAATTGCGCGACTGAAGGCTCCGGGCGTCCCTTTCATTTTCGTCTCCGGGACAATCGGCGAGGAGGTCGCAGTCGATTCGCTCAAGGAGGGCGCGGCGGATTATGTGTTGAAAGACCGGCTGTCGCGATTGCCTGCGGCGGTGCGGCGGGCCATGCGTGAGGCACAGGAGCGCGCCGAGCGGCAGCGGATCGAGGAAGAATTGCGGCAGCGCAACGAACTGTTTCGGAACATCACCGAGAATGTGGACGATCTGGTTGCGGTGCTGGATTTGGACGGTCGTCCAGTCTTCAACAGTCCCTCCTACCGCGAGATTCTGGGTGATCCGCGAACTCTGGTCGGCATCGACTCATTCGCTGAGATTCATCCCGATGACCGCGAGCGCATCAAAGGGATTTTTCATGAGACGATCAGGACAGGAGCGGGTCAGCGGGCGGAGTTTCGCTTCCTGCTCCAAGACGGGACGATCCGTTACATCGAGTCGCAGGGGAGCGTCATTCGGGACAAGGACGGCAAGGTGACCAATGTGGTGGTGGTTTCCCGCGATGTGACGGAACGTAAAGCCGCCGAGCAGACATTGGTGGCCGCCGAGGCGAAGTTTCGTACTCTGGTTGAGCAGTCCATCGTCGGCATCTACATCATTCAGGATGGAATACTGGCTTACGCAAATCCCAAGATGGCCGAGATTTTGGGCTACCGCGAGCCGGATTTGAGAGGACGACCGCTCCTGGACCTGGTTCAGGAGGAGGACCAGGCGTTGGTCGAGCAGAAGATTCAAGCCCGTCTCCGGGGAGTCATTCCTGACGCCCATTATACTTTGTGCCTGCGGCGAAAGGACGGGAGATTGATTCATGCCGAAGCCCACGGCGCGTTAACGCAGTATGAGGGAAGACCCGCAATCCTCGGAACGCTCCTGGACATTACCGAACGAAAGGCGGCAGAAGAACGCATCCGCGAGCAAGCGACTCTATTGGACCAGGCTTCCGATGCCATCTGCGTCACCGATATGGAACAACGCATTCTGTACTGGAATCAGGGCGCGGTACGTCTCTATGGGTGGACGGCGACCCAGGCGATTGGGCAAAACGCCAACGAACTGCTCTTTACAGGGGATTTATCCGTCCCGCTCGAAGCACTGAAGAGTCTGATCGCAAACGGGGAGTGGCGCGGCGAATTGCACCAGGTCGTCAGGGAGGGCAAACAGATTGTTGTCGAGAGCCGATGGACGCTTCTCCGCGACGAGCAGACCAGGCCCAAGTCAATCCTGGTCATCAACACCGACGTTACGGAGCGCAAGCGGGCCGAACAGACGATTCGCGAGCAGGCCAAATTACTGGACAAAGCACGGGACGCGATCTTCGTGCGCGACCTGGGGCAAAGGATCACGTATTGGAACAAAGGGGCCGAACGGCTCTACGGTTGGACGGCGAAAGAGGTTTTGGGCAAACCTGCCTCCGAGATTCTCTACAAGCAGGGCGCTCCGAACCGGGATGAAATCTGGAAGGCCGTTCTAAAGAAAGGCGAATGGACCGGCGAGTTGAAGCAGGTGACTAATGCAGGCCAGGAGATCGTCGTGGTCAGTCGCCGCACACTCTTGCGCGATCCCCAGGGCAATCCGACTGCGGTCCTAATCATCAACACGGACATCACTGAGAAGAAACAGTTGGAGGAAAAGTTTCTGCGGGCGCAGCGGCTGGAAAGCATCGGAGCCTTGGCCGGAGGCATCGCGCACGATCTGAACAACATGCTTGCTCCCGTCCTCATGGCGGCGGAGTTATTGCAAGACGAAGTATCCGGCGAGATGGGAACGAAGATGCTGGAGACGATCCGTGCCAGCGCCAATCGTGGCAGCGACATGGTCAAGCAAATCCTCTCATTCGCTCGCGGCGTCACCGGCGAGCCGGTGGTGCTCCAACTCCGGCATCTCATCAAGGACATGGCCAGGCTGGTTCAAGACACGTTCCCGCGCTCGATCCGCGTGCAGACCCGTGTCCCGAACGATCTCCAGCCGATCCTGGGCGATGCGACCCAGCTTCATCAGGTGCTGCTCAACCTGTGTGTCAATGCCCGCGATGCCATGCCCAACGGCGGCACCCTTCTGATCGAAGCACAGAATCTCGTGCTGAAGAACCAGTCCGTTCGCGGCGCGGATCGTCCCCTATCCGGCCCGTTCGTCCTCCTGACGGTGTCGGATACGGGGACAGGCATCCCGCAAGAACTATTGGACAAAATCTTTCAAACATTTTTCACCACCAAACCTCCCGGCAAAGGCACGGGCCTGGGACTTTCGACCGTCACCAACATCGTGAAGAACCACGGCGGGTTTGTGGAAGTGTCCAGCGAAGTAGGCAAAGGTACGAGCTTCAAGGTTCATCTGCCCGCAACGGGACAGGCCGCACAGCAGATGACCGAGGCGCAGCCCGTCGAGTTGCCGGAAGGTCGAGGCGAACAAATCCTGCTGGTGGACGACGAGCTTGCGCTCCTGGAGATGACCCGGGAGACGCTGGAAACCTACGGTTATCGCGTGTTGGCAGCGGGTCATGGCGCGGAAGCCCTGCTGCTCTACCAGCAGCACCCTAGTCAGATTACCGCCGTAATTACCGATGTCATGATGCCGGTGATGGACGGCCCGGCTCTGGTGCGCGCCTTGCGAAATCTCAATTCCGACGTGAAAATCATCTGCGTCAGTGGGCTGGCATCGGAGCATAAGCTCGCCGAGATCGACGAATCCCACGTGCGCAGCTTTATCACCAAACCGTTCACGAGCGCGACGCTGCTGAAGACCGTGCGACAGGTAATCACGTCAGACTGAACTCATCCCGTGCCCGCCATCCTGCTCATCGAAGACGAAGCGCCTCTCAGAACGAGCATCGCGGCGATTCTGCGGCGCAAAGGATTCATGGTCGTCGAAGCCGCTAACGGTTCCGAAGGGGTACAATTAAGCAAAACCTGTAAGGCCGATTTGATCCTTTCAGATGTCAGGATGCCGGAGATGGACGGGTTGGCTATGTTGGAGGCACTGCGCAAGGAACCGGCGACAGCCAGGACTCCCTTCATTTTTATGACCGGGAGGCCGGATGAGACGGATTTGCATCGAGCCTACGAGTCAGGTGCTGCTGACTATCTGGTCAAACCCATACCGACCAGTGATCTTGTTGCAGCGATTAACGCACACATAGGAAAACACCAGAATGTTTCGCCTGGCTAAGACTCTCGTCATAGACGCCGCCGTCGTGCGGCGTATGCTACTAACCTTGCGAGTATTCCGTGGGCCATGTAACGAAGGAGGCGTATGAACGCCGAAGCTTTGGTGAAACTGATCGAAGAAATGATCGACCTGAAAATTCAGCAACAGGCACAGGCGAATCTAAGGGCCAGCCCGGAGATCACTCGGATTCTGGAGGAAAAGCGAGTCACTGACCGTCGCAGGTTGGAGCAAATCAAAGCCGAACTCGTCAGATCGTTCAGTAGTTGAAGCGACAGAAATGCCGTTGTGGCTTGGCTACCTAGGGAAAGCGGTTATGATGAGACGTTCAACAAATTACAGCGCTTGCTCGACGTAGTCTGATCTAGGCCACTTTGCAGGCTCATGACACTTTCGTATGTTCTGGATGAGGCTGGCTGGGCCACCGCGACCATCGAACACAATGAGCAGCATCGTGAGATGCGGGTGTCCTACCTATCTGACGCCGTGTGGAGGATGCTGGATGCGGCGATTGGATTGATGCACGGAGCGGAGACGGTTCGGTTCGGGTTCACTGACGAGGCGGGTGAGCATGAGTGCGTTGTCACTCGGACTGGTTCGGGTGACGTTCATATTCAAGTCTTCTGGTATAAGGACTGGACGCCTCCCGGAGAAGACACCGGCGACGCGGTGTTCGCGTGCGATTGTAGCGCCACTCAGTTCTGTGAGGCAGTGTTTGCGACTTGCAAGCGACTGCTCGACGAGCACGGAGAGGAAGAATATAAGGAGAGATGGGTTGCACATGAGTTCCCGACAGAAACATTCGAGCGTCTTTCGCGGTTGCTTTATCCGCCGCGATAAGTGGCATAACCCGTGCGCCCCCGCCACCGTTGAACTTGGACGGTAGGCATCTGAGCACGTCATGGCCGATTTAGACATCGACAAGATCGCAGAGATACACCGTCAGCTTGATTCGGTGCTGTTACGTGATTGGGACCCCATCGGAGTGGTTGACGTTCCCCAAGCCCAGGACGAATACCGAGGTTACTGTCGTGGTGTCTACGACGTTGCGGTTCGGACGCGCTCTGCACGCGCAGTCGCCGAGCATCTGCTCCGAGTTGAGCAAGAGAGCATGGGGCTTTCATCCCGGTCAGCGGATGCACTGCTTCCGGTGGCTCAGAAGATATTGCATTTGGTTTCAGAGGTTGGACCTTTACCATGATGGCTAACCCTGCGCCGCACCGATCCCAGCCATCGCGCTCTGGTCACACCGCGTGGACTCTCGCGAACCGGGTGGGTGAATTCGAGTCGTTATGCGTAGGCGGAAGCTATACATCCTCATCGCCATTCTTGTCTGCCTGAGCGCATACGCGGCGGTTTTTGCGATCTGGTGGGGCAATTGTCCGCGCAATGCACGCAGCATTGGCGACAGGACTGTTTGGATTGTGGAGTGCCATTCAAGGAACGTCCCCTTAGATGGCTTAGGTGGAGAGTACCTCTGGTATCCTGCATTTTGGACTTTGCAGCACGTGTTCGGCTATCGTGCTGTCGGATTTGCGGTTGGGCAGGAGGAAGATGTTGTGTACTGGGTGCGGAATCCACCGGCTGAGTGGCTCAGGATGCCTTAGGACCGATCCGCAGTGTGGCCACACAGCGGACGGCGCTGGCGATGGCGGTCAGGAATGACAAGACCGAGCGGCGTTTTTCAGGACTCCTGGCACGGCTATGGAATCAACGTGACGAGTTCGCCAACCGGTTTCAGGCGTTACTGGCCGTTATCCTGGTCCCGCATCAGCCAGGCCCGGTGCCGTTTGCGCTCGGTTCTCAACAGCTTATCCACCCGTTGGGCTTCGACGCCGCTGAGCAGGAAGCTCGGAGGGAGAACCTGCTCGCAGACCCCGCACTGGCGGTGACGGCGCGTATAGACGAGGGAACTACAATGCGGGCAACGCTGCTCACGCGGCTCCACGCCGAGGCGGCGCAATAGATACTGGTCACCGTGCGAAATCGGAAGGAACTGGATTTCGCTGTCCTCACCCCGTTCAATTGTCAATTTTGTGGCACTCATAGTGTCTGCCATCAAGAACCCGACCGGTGGTTACAAGTTGCAATCTGTATTTGTAATGGGAACCGACGTGTGCCGTCGCGAGCGGCAAACCTGAAGCCGCTTTGCGCCTCACAGAGCCGAGGCGGTGTGCACACGCGTCTTGCGGTCGGGTAGGAGTCGAACCTCTGTGAACTTCCAAGACGCCAGTCCGTGGCGTTTGAACACACAGCCGAAGGCTGGATCGTCAGAGGTTCTGTGAGTAAGCGTAATCAGGTAGCGGTTGGCACTTTCATACTGCGCGGCAACATCGTAATCGTCAGCGTTTGGTTCGCCATGTTGCACCCTGTCGATCTCCCAAGCTTCATCAATAGTGTATCCAGCCGCCCAGCGAAGCAAAACCTTGCCCATTGTGCCATAGACTTGTGTCTTCGGGCTGTCATCATTGGTGAGGGCCTCCACGGTCTGGTCGGTGTACCTGGCGACTCCACGTCTCATCGCGTCCTTGGGCGACTCACCACACAGCATCGAAATTACGGAGTCAGGAGTAAAGGTGCCTTCGGCCAATCCGCTCGCGAGTTGCTCAGCAAGGGGGCTAAACAGCCGGTCGATAAAACCGTTAGGATTCTCCTTTGACACTTCGCGTCGAACTAAATCGAGCGCGCACCTGCGCAAACTGTCCGCCAATGCCGGAGCGTCCACATAATCTGCGATTGTGTCGCGGTCGCGTCGATCTATCGCCGATGCCAACGCACGCATACTGTTCCGCGGCGAGCAGTAAGTCCGGTTCAGATAGAGCGCCACGCCACCGAGAATTAGCAGGCAGAGTCCCGCCATTCCAACCAGGCGGATCATCCGCCGCGAGGTCATCGGCTGTCGGTAATCGTTTTGCCGTCGCGTGGCATCCAGAAGCTTTGGCGGAATGACAGCAGTGGAGCCAACTGGGATTATAGGAGGGGTGGCCATACTGTCTTCTGATTGTCGTTGCGGTTGTTGTGCTCTTGCCTCGTCTTGAAAAGGTGTTCCCAACTAGACGACCGACAGGTCTGCTTATTCAGCACGACCTAAGCATTTGCTGTCACCATGCGAGGGATAGGCTAACCTACGGCAGGGTGCGCCAGGACTTCGGCTGCAACCAGGATCGCACCGCTAAAACGGGCAGCGAAACAACAGGCCAAAGAGATTGTGGGACGAAAAAATCGAGAATTTGACATTGCGATGGGCGCAGCCCAGTTCGTCGCGCTCGTGGCCATCGCTGCCATATTCATTCCCGCCGCCCGGCAGATGCTCCTAAGCCTAGGTGTGATCGTCTTGGGATTGGTGGCTCTTGCCGGGATCATCGCGTTGGGCGTCCTCCTCATCCGCCGCTCAGACCCAAATTCCCCGGATTCGAGCAGCACCGGCACCACTCTCGATGCTGCCCTGCCATCCGGCTCAGCCACCACCGAGCCGAAGTCCCCCCAGACGACGGCTGAACTCCTCGAACGGCTGCGCACCATCGACTGGTTCCAGTTTGAGAAGGTGGTCGGCCTGGTCTATCGCAAGCTCGGCTACAGTGTGACCAGGCGCGGTGGTGCGAATCCTGATGGCGGCATCGACCTCGTGATCGAGAAGGACGGCCAGCGAACTGCGGTCCAGTGCAAGCAATGGAAGACCTGGAACGTCGGGGTGAAGGCGGTGCGGGAATTCCTGGGGGCGCTGACGGACGCTGGCATCCAGAAAGGCATTTTCATCACGCTGCGCGGCTACACTGGAGAGGCAAACCAGTTGGCCGAGAAGCACGGCATTGAGATTGTGAATGAGACTGGCCTGGTGAGAATGCTCGACGCAACGAATGCCAGGTTCGACGCCGAAACGCTGGCCATCCTGTGCGACACGCGAAAATTCTGTCCCAAGTGCGAGAGCGAGATGGTCCTGCGTACGGCCGGTAGGGGCAGCAACGCTGGTTCGCAGTTTTGGGGTTGCTCCTCGTACCCGAAGTGCCGGTACACTATACCTGGTTGAGGTCGTTTTCCGTCACAACTGCGTCCCTCGCGTTTCCTCGGATCGGCGTGCCAGCGATGGATACCCACGCTCGGGCTTCGCGGTAAATGGTTTAAGTTTGACAGACCCGCAGAAAAGGATGTCGATTGCCTTCGGTCTTGATGACCACGATCAGCATTCGGAAAACCAAACTGCCTTCGACACCAGGAAAGGAGCGAAACCTATGAAGTGGTTCAATTACCGTGTAGCCAGCGTCCTTGCTGCGCTGGTTGTTCCACGTTTGGTTGGTGCGGATGTCGTTGTCCTGACGCACGGAACGGTCATCCGAGGCAACATATTGCAACAAACCCCAGATTCCGTGGTGATGCGATCTGATTACGGCATCCTCACTTTTGCCAGGCCGACTATTAAGCAGGTTTCCAAGGATCGACAGCGTCCATCGCCAGAAAAGCATAAAAGCAGTGATAGTTTGCCATCGTGGGACAGGATCGTGGATCACTTGGCTGAGCAAAAATGGGCGACGGGCCTACGGCAGATTCCAGCGACCGTAATTGATAAGGGTGTTCTGCGTCACGTCCCGTACATGTCGTTCCAATGTGGGACCGATTACGAAGTTAACATCTATGGTGACCCGGACGATCCCGCTGGCTTTGAGATCGGAATTCATCGCAGCTTGCTGGATAAGAAATCGCCCCAGGACAGATGTGTTCAATTCGTCAAAGACCTCTTGCCGAGTAACGCCGCGAAAGAGGCTGTGGTAAGGCTGAACCGAAAGCAGGGGACCACTTCGCTCAACGAGCTTACCCTGGAGGTCACGCCGCCGACGGCAGAGGATTCCTACGGGGGATGGTGGGTATCCGCATATTATGACAACAAGCTTGCATCGGCCCGCGCATCCGAGCCTGAGTTGGCTGAGATTACGGTGCCAAAATCCCAGGTCGATAAGGTTTCAGTCGCTGCGAATTCTGCTGCTCCTGCGACTGCCACATCCAGTTCTCAATGGTCAACAAGCGATCTGCGATTGGCGCGTCCGACGCCGAGTCGCCAAACTGGTTCTGCCTCGACGGGTGAGGTCTATGTTCGCGGCTATCATCGCAAGGACGGCACCTATGTCAGCCCTCATACGCGCAGCAGACCTCGCCGCTGAATTCGTGCGGGCGCGAAGGAGTCGTAGGTCTAGAAGGCGAGAAAGACACGACGTGGTTGTCCACGTCATTGCGCTTCACGATGGCCCGGCGTCTTCTTGATCTGCAACCGTCAACTTGCCGAGGTCCTCATTGGTCAACCAAGAGGGAGGTTCTATCCGGCCCAGGCTGGCATCACCACGCACGTCCATCCTTCCGCCCTGTCGAGCCACGAACGCCGCGATGCGTTCCGGCTTCTGCCCAAATTCTGACACACCATCCCGTTTGAACGGAATGTCCAGAATGTAGGTGTCGATAGAATCGGACTCACGGCGACGGGTGCGCTGCGTGTAGGCCGCTACGTCAACCGTTTCAACCGTGGGCAGACACGAGAATAGAAGGGCCGCAAGATAGATGCACTGGCCGATCACAACGTGAGCGTAGTCCTCGTTCTGATCCCGCCTGGTGCGGCGTACTTCCTTGATCTCGCCGCTCTTTAACACTTTCCTGTCCTTTGTTGGAATCACGTCCTCGATTTCCGGCAGGTCAACGTGGAGATAAATGGACGCCGCATCCTGCAAAAACACATCACAGTTGGTGTCGAACGGAAAATCGAGGTTACCGATCAACTCACCCGCGACGCTATGGATTTCCTCCAGATCAGCCGCCAGAAGCTTTTGCAGAGAGACTACACGCGTCTCTTCTTCCTGGTTCCATTCATTTCTTTCGCGCTCAATCCGCGCCTGGTGCTGCCGACATGCAGCTTCATAGACCTCTTGAAACTGCGCCTGGCGCGTCGACCAAAGAGCCGGAAAGTCAGCTTCCGCCCGCTTGCGTGCGAAGTATTGAGGCAAGAAACGATAGCGCCACTGCTGTTTGAACCGGCTAACCAGATCGGACATCAGCGAAACCCGGTGCAGTTCCCAGTTAGGTTCCACGGGTGGCGGAAAATCGGCTTCGTAATCAACTTTGTTCAGTGCATCGTGGAACTCCTCTTCTGTCGGGATGATCGGCAGCGGTTTCCAGTGGTTTAGCACCTTCGCATACTTGTCGTCCTCCTCGGTGACATGGCTCTGAGATTTTTCCACCTGTTCCAGCCGCTCCAGTTCTCGGACCTTCGCATCCAGTTGACGTTGAGACAGCTTTCTGCCGGTGTGGGGATCGCAAAGAATGAAACGACCGTCATCACGGTAACGTTTGAGTTCGGCCAGCGACAAAGACAACCTCTGTCCGCCTTCATGCAGGAGCCTGCTGGCTGACGCAGGTACTCCGCCGCCTACTTTTTGACGAAACGAGAGTCCGGTGCCAGGGATGCCTGTCGTCGTGTAAATCCCTCTCGGTGAGAAGTTGATTCGTGCGCCTGGCACTCCAGCCGACAGCGACAAGCCTCCTCCGCTTAAATTGAGGTTCAAACCTGGGAGGATGCGGATTCGTCTACTGAAGCGGAAACCCATAACTCTCGCTTGTCGTCTATCTTAATAACCGATCCAACGTGGCGCGCAAGCATTGTTGTTTGCAGTGCCGGAACCTTCTCTTGCAGCGCCTCCACGGTTCCGTTTGTCCGAAAGGCGGCGATGAGCATGATCCGGCATTTCTGCGCGACAAACAATTGCTCTTACGGTGCCAGCAGTGCGCGATAGAACCTGTGCGTCAAACTGGACGACTCAGTGTCCGTGAAATTCCACGTGTTCGCGGTCAGCGTGTTCGTTGCGATAGGGTTCCAACTCATCAAATCCGACGACGCTTGCACAATGATTCGCTGGCCTGCGGAACCCTGGACGGTAAACTGAGTTTGACCGGTTACACGAGCCACGGAGGTCAGCGTCGGTGCATTGACGGACGACTTGATGGTGAGCAACTCCGGCGCGTAGAGATAGCGGCTCCGGCCAGCCGCAGTGATCTTCCCATACAAGGCGTACGTGCCCGGCGTGGTCGTGGGATTTGCAGCCCAAGCGATCGTACCGGTGTTGACCGAATTGGTTCCTGAACCGGGAAGCGGCGTCTGATGGATTTCGACGGCATTGCCGTTCAGCGGATTGAGGTCGTTGTCCAGGAAGACCTGAAGATTGGCGGTATTGGATTCGTTCACTCCATACTGGTAGTAGAGCTTCATCACGTTGGTTTCGCCGACAGTCACAGTGTTGGTTCCGACGAGATTGAGCTTGATGATGTTTGGCCAGGAGCCGTTGTTTAATGCGAGCGCGTAACGGTTGGAGCCAAGTCCCGCGCCGAGGTCCCAAATCTTATTGTTCCCATCCCGGATTCTTCCCGTGCCTGCGCCAGCCGGTTCGTCGGTGGTGAGCCGGTCCCCACGTCCGATGAGGCTCCAATGGAATCCGGCACTGACTCCACCCGTTTCATAGGTCGTCCACCAGAGTTGGCGCTCTGCTGCGGTGATGTTGGCCCCGGTGTCCGTGGTGGGAGTCACCAGATCAATGGTGCCATGATACCAGAGATGCACGTCGCTGTGTGCCTGGCCGTAGCCACCGGACAGCAGATTGCCCAGATAGCGATTGTACGCGCCCAGGATCGGCTCGCCGCTGGGGTCGGTCCCGAATAGGGAGGAGTTCTCCTGGTAGTAGTTGTCCGCGAACAAAACGTTCACGTAGGCGCGGGCCGAAGCATCTACTGTGAAAAGGAAAGGCGTTTCGTCGAAGCCATCGTTATTCAGCGGGTGCGGGTCCAGGGTCGTCAGATGATCGACCCACACGCCCTGAGCGCCGAGCAGGCGCGTAACCTCGCACATCAATGATCCGCCCCGACTGTGCCCGACCAGATGTAGGGGAAGCTCGGCCAGTGCCCGGCCCCCCAATTCGGGAAGAAAGTTGGTCGACAACAGGGCCGAGGCAACGGAGGGAGCGATCTCAGTGGTGCTGTAGGGAGCGCCGGTGAAAATGCCGCCTGCCAATGGCGACCAATCGAGTGCCATGATGATTTCGCCAGACTCAGCGTTGGTCGCGGCGACCCCACCGATGCGGCGTTGCGCGGGAAACCAGTCTCCTTGGGTGTTCTCAACGAAATAGATTTCGTAGAAGGCGAAGTTTGTGCCCGGAAAGCGGTAATAGTCGGGAATCTTCAGCGCCATCGGGATGATCCACTCATCCACATTTCCGGCGAAGCCGTGCGTGATGACGGTTACTGTCGCACCCCGTACCGGTTGGATGGATGCGGCCCCGATTGCGAGAGCAGCGAGCAGGGCTTTCAGCGCATGTTCACTTACGCTGCGAGCGCGATCAACGCACGGGCACAGGTCATTATCGAAATGCCGAACTGGTTCGTTCATCCCTGATTTGAACCGATTATCAACAACGGTGGACGCGTGTTCAACGCAAATAAGCCTGGCCTGAAAAACGGCTCGGCTTTGTGTGGGAGTCTGCGCTCTTTTGCGGCTTTCCGGTGAGGCGGTAGCAGTGTAATTCTGGAACACAAATGTCTTTTGGGATCACTTTTACGGCGAAGAACATTTTGAACCGGGACGGTCGGCTGACCGAAGTCACCGCCGAGCTTGGGAGAATCAATCGAACGGCGGCGCTTGAGTGGTGTGTGGAACACAGCCGCCGAAATCATCTCCTACTGGCGGCCCATGTCTCGTGGCAGAATACCAAGGCCGAGTTTGAAGGGCTTATCAACGCCATAATGCCACCAGAGCACCATCAGCGTGCTCGACAGGTATTCGGTGAGGCTGGCTTCATTTCGCCGTTCTCGGAAGACGGTCTGGTTGCCCTAATTGGGATGGTTTGCCGGTACTGTGCCGTGTCGGGTGGGGATTGCTTGGACGGTGTCGAAGGAAGATGGCGGCTGTTCCAAGTCCTGCTTGCATTTCAAGGTTTGATCCTGCCGGAGGAATTACTGGAACCAATGAGCACTGCACAAGGACAGCAGCTTAAAAAACTTCTAAAGGCGCAGTTCCCTTACGTGACACGTGTGACTCTCTCCGCGATATGCCAGCAAAACAGGTGGAGCTACGATTTGGGCCGGTTGCACGCGATTGTTACCGTGCCGGATGTTGGCGCTAGTCTGGCGGCCAAATGCAAGGGCATGACGGTCGCCGACTGGTTCGAGAAGCGTTTGGGGATTCCATCAGGGGATTACGAGGTCATAGCCAATGTTCATTTCGGCGCAGCGACGTATTCAGCCGACTTTGAAGTATTGCCAACGCAGTCTCCTTCACTGGCTCCTTCGATCCAAAAGTTGCTCGCACCCTCGGCAGTAACGCCGGAAGAGATTGTTCAGTCCATGCCCCCACCGTCGTCACTGCTGGAAGTTATCAATCACGCCGAGCCGCTGTTGATTCGGCCCCTGCTTAGGAACGAAAACCGCTACT
>Ga0075421_100007031_pt1 | contig 13751 bp, 16 predicted proteins | sample SoiMetdeltSBSDD5_FD_75292 | JGI IMG/M metagenome (GOLD analysis project Ga0075421, IMG submission 75292) | Bulk soil microbial communities from a Populus tree surrounding site in Tennessee, USA - Soil MetaG P. deltoides SBSDD5 | ecosystem: Environmental > Terrestrial > Soil > Tree plantation...
CGGATTAGATTTGCCCGCCGTCGCTGTCGTCGTTCTGGTAGTTTGAGAGGATAACAACAGCTGGTGAAATGTAAATACGTTATATAAGTATGATAACTACATGCTCTTATCTTATTATAAGAGTAATGTCCATTTTTATTACGGGATGCTAATGAGGTGATAGGAAGAGCCGGCTGATTTGTATGGGTTCAATAACTCAAAATGATGACTTCGATAGTGTTCAAGCAGATCCGAGGCATCCATTTATTAGGTATAGGTTGCTTAGACGCAGGAGAATCTCAAATTCAGATTATTGGATTATATTTCTGCTCGCGTTACACTTTATCCCATATATGAACAACAGAAGTGCTCCGGACATTGAGACTGAAAGATACAAAGAAAAATGTGAGATGCTGCTGAAGTTATCTCCTAAAATTCGTTTTGTTAGTATAATCAATGAGTTTGGTAGGACTCTAGCGGGACGACTTAGAAAGGGGATAGTACCGTTATTTAATGTAGAAGAGGCAAGAAACGAATTTTTTATCGAAGCAACGACAACCAGGTTGAGAAGAAACTTTGAATCTTCTATTGGGAAAATGGAATTTACTCTAACCGTCAACGAAAAAGTTATGATACTACTAATACCGACTGCATCTGCAAAGCGAATGTATTATTTTACATTGGATAAACTAACTACCCTTCCGGAAATTTCTGATATCAAGGAATCGGCCACGAAATTAACTTCCGCATAAGAAAAGGTCATCTTTAGAGATAACCAAAGACATTTGAATAAAGGCAACTGGTAAGTATATGCAAGTCAATCAGTGCTTACACCATATACTCCTATGATGAGCGCTGGGCTCAATGCTGATCCTTTTAGTCAGTCAGTATTTAGCGAAGGCCTTCAGTTTAGCGCGCAGTTCCTTATCCTTATAAATACGCGGATGAGCCGGATCTGCAAGAATAACTTCATACCACAAATATTTTCCATCCTTGTGCAAGTAATAAGATCCCATAACTTCCAGGTTGGGATATTTCTCGTTAACTCTATGTTCAGCAACTTTTCTCATGTTTACTCCTTGCTTGATATGCACTACGCCTAAGTGCTTTGGTCTTCTGCCAGATACGGGTCTCTGCTTTCTCATGCCACCCCTACCCACTCTGGCCCGGACAATAAGGATTCCCTGTTTAGACTTGTACCCCAAACGCCTAGCTCGATCAAGCCTGCTGGGCCTTGCAATCCTATTTAAAACAGGTTCTCTTCTCCAAGATATGGACTTTGATTTCAATTCATCAGTATTAGATTTCCACATCTTGGTCCAAGTCGAAGAAATATAACTTCGCATAATAAATTTGTCTTGTTTATTAGCAATATATAGACCTTTAAGAGTAAGAAAAAATCAACCATAGTGTCGAGATAATGTAATTACCATGCTGGGATTTGACACTGATATTAAGGATTCTTAATGAGATATATATTGGGAATCATTTTAGTAAGTCAAATTCAGAATTCCCTTAGAGACTGAATGATTTTCTCTGCAATTACTATAGAAGCCAATTCTTGCGCCTCATTAGTCTGGGCACCGATGTGTGGAGTGCATATCAAATTTGATAATTTTAAAAGCATATTATTGGTTGGGGGTTCGATCTCAAAGACGTCTAGCGCAGCGCCTGCTATTTTTCTAGTGCTGAGGGCATCATACAATGCTTCCTCATCAATAACTTCTCCCCGAGATGTATTAATGAGAAATGCAGTCGATTTCATTTTGGAAAATTTCTCCCTATTTACCATTTTCCTTGTATCTGTAGTCAACGGGACGTGGCAGGTAATAAAATCAGCACTCTCTAATAGTGTATTGAAATCTGTTACTATCAAACCCACCTCTTTGATATAATCTTTGTCAATTGGAAAAATATCATGTCCGATCAGATTCATCCTTAGAGCTTTTCCCATCCTTCCGATATTTCTACCAATACTCCCTACCCCGACTATTCCAAGGTATTTACCTCGAAGTTCTATTCCGACTAGATCTTTCTTAACCCAGTTTCCTTTTTTCATCTCATTATCAGCATACGGTATCTTTCGTGCAAGTGAGAGCATCAAACCAATAACAAGCTCCGAAACAGCGGTAGCTGCTGCTTCAGGTGAGTTAATTACACGGATCTTTCTTGCCTCAGCTTCCTCTACATCTATATTGTCGAGTCCCACCCCAACTCTTGCAATGATTTTTACATTTTGAGCCGAAGCTTCGATAATCTCTTTTGTAATTTTTGTTCTGCTTCTGACTACCAGAACATCATAGTTTTTTGCAACTATACCTAGCTGTGCTGAATTGATGTCAGGCTGGTAATCTACTATCATTCCGGATTTTTTCAAGCTTTCAATTCCTGAATTGTCGATTGAGTCACAAATAAGAACCCGATTACCAGAAGGCACAAGAGCAGGAAAATCTCATTGCTATATATATTTTCACAACTAGTTTAATGATATGGAATATTAATTCATCATTACCGTCACTCGCTTGAAAATTCGAGTCGTTATTGGCTGAGAACCAGACCCTTGTTACTTTGTTCTACCACGAGGAAAAGATCTGAAACTCGAGTATTCTTGAATGTACTGAATAGGATTCTATATTCGGGATTTAGCATGAACAACTGAACCAGGAGATCTCAAAATATATGATTCGATCTAAAAAATCAGAGAATGAATTCGCTATTGGGATAGATAATGAAGCTATCTTTGGTCGAGAAATTGAAGTATTCTCATGAATGGTTTTCACAAATGCGGCGAATCTGGTCAGCAGAACACACGTAGTTAGAATTCTAATGTCTTTTCATCATTTCCAGTGAATAATTAATCAGGAGCGGGACTGTCAATCTCTAATATTGTCATAAACAAAGGATCATGAGGTCTGATATTGTTGAATATTCATGTTGAGATTCATGCCAATGAAAAATTGTATTCACAGAATTGGTCACAACCTATTAAATGTCAATCAAGTAATGCAGACCAAGAAGTTACCAAAGAACAATTCAATAGCAGTCTGAGTATTGTGCACGCTAATGCATCTACGGCAGTTTGATGTCTGAATAAGAGAGATCACAGAAATCTGTGTCTGGCCTTGAAGGTTCATTCTATGTTCCTTTGAATCCAAATGAGTTTATGATTTCTTGAACTACTGGCAAATATGTGCTAAAATTATTCTCGTCTGCTCTGTATACAAAGAAATAAGAGACTCCTCGATGAATGCTAACTAGTTCCATCGTCATCATTCGTCCGTAAATGGTCCCTCCCTCTGTTATATCACTCGTGTATAATACTCTTTTTGCCGAGAGATTACCAAGATAGCTTTCATCGGATTCGATAAATACATATCCTGAAACTGCATTTTGCAGTGAGTCAACTTCCTGTAAAAAATACGTAGATAGTGGAACATTACCTGGCTTATCTGTTGATATCGTTACTTCAACGTTCTGGTTCGGTACGTAAAAGGCCACCTCAGGTACAGACTGCAGTCCTGTATATCTAACGAGTGGAAGAGTCTCTTTGGTCCAATTACGGGGAAACGAAACTTGAACTTGGATCCCTTCGTACTTGTCAAATCCACTAATTGATGAGGGAGAGTCATGAATGGGATTGTCAAGGGCAAAAATTCGAAAAGTCTCTGCTTCATTGAAATGCCCTAATTCAGTATCGGAATAAGCCATTTCAAATAATTGAGAAAAATGAGTAGGAGGGACAGCAAACATGATAAGGGTCAAAATTGCTATATTAAACAATCCAGAATAAATGCATCTCATAATTTCTCTAAGTAATGTAAGTTATAAAGACTGATACTAATTAGTAACTAATGCATCTTAAACTTACTGAATTATTCGGCCTAATTCGTTCTCTGGCCACTATATAACTTCTGCCCAATAGCTCTCTGAATACCTGTTTTCCGAATCATTCCCGGATTTGCCCTTTTCCTTTCTGAGGCTATCTACTTTATTACTAACGCTCACATTGGCCATAGTTACTTCCAATGACACTGCGCTCTCAGACTTTTCCAATTTATTAAGCCTCTTGTTCATCTCGTCACAAATGACATCCTTAGGCAAGTTGCGATGGCTCATTTTATCATGTGCTTCCATCATCCAATCCATAGCCTGCTTGGCGGATATTTTTTCTTCTTCATAAGAAGAAGATATTCGCCTGCAAATAGCATTTGCTTGTGTATAAATTTGCTTATGTTCGCATCGTGTATTGCGTCTTATCAAATTACGGAGAAATGCTCGTTTTTCAAGATTAATTATCACAAATTTGTTATATCGCTTGCGGAGTTTTTTCCTATCTTTCATTCCGACAATACGAAATGAATTCTCCGTCTGTGTGTCCATGGTCTGCATAAATATCTGTAGCTACTTTGATTTATTAGTTATAGCGATTTCGACTGATTGAATTGGGGCGTCATTAAGCTAACATCTAGCATCGTCAGGTCGCTTAACTCGCTATCAAGTTATTAACCGTTGTTAAAGATTTCTTGTTACGCTATGAAGTCTAGAGCTTATTTTCTAGTATTATCTCATGTTGGAAATGAGAGATTCTTATTTATTAAATCCTAGGGTATGGTCCAAGAAATCCACGCTTTGTTCTATTAGCTTTGATTTCCTACCGGACAATAATATCATTAGTCATGGCCACCACTTCATTTAGTCTCGCATAAAGGTCTAAAAAGTGCAAACCTTTATCAGTTGTTCTGTAAACCTTTCCTTCCTGTTCGTAATAATTGATGAGTTCATTTTCCTGTAACAGAGTTAGATATTTTTTTAGATGCTCATAAGACAGATATGCTCTATACAGAATCTTTTTTTGAGTAACTCCATCATTTCGAGTGGCTATATCCAAAATAAGAGATATTATTTCCAGTCTGCTTCTATGCTTCATTGCTATTGATGAGCATACACTGACCTCGAATAAAAGAAGCACCAATAACTATTATGGTATTAATTAGTAATTATTTGATCCATTCTTCATTTAAAATAGTTTTTACACGTTATCTTATCACTACCATAATTTTATAGTTGCTAAGGCACGTTACTTGATCCAGTAACTAGAATTCTTGTCTACCCAAGCAACAACTTAAGCTTTGTAAGATAGTCTATTTTTGTATTGCAGATTATTAAGTGATAGTATATGAGATACTATTAGATTGATATCATATAAAGAAACTAGGTCAAAATCGTAAGTAATACGCCTATAGATACGATTGTTACTGCAATAAAGGTTTCTATAATGACTAACATATTTTAATGAGGAATGCGGTTACTCCCGTACTTGTCCTCCAGTAAATTTATGACTTGCAAGGATTGTGGACAGCGTTTTGCCACAGCTGACGCCCTGAGAAAACATAAAAACTCGGGAAGGGAAGAAAGGGAACCAAATGGCAAGCAACATTGTCGTGAAATAGATTGGACGAGTGAAGCAAAATAGATGGGGAATGCCAAACCTGAACCGTTAGTCACCACACCAGTTTTTTAAGTTTCCCGTCTTCAAATATTATCCTATTAATCATATTGCAATAACGACACTTGTATCCGAAATCTGTTAAATTATGCAATAGCACATCCTTATGAAATTTCTCTTCTTGTTATAATGAAATAAACGGGCTTCCCGATTACGATTCCGTAGAAGGATCATATATAGGTGCTTCAATTAGCACTTATGGCAATGCTACGACAGGAGAGAAGACAAATCCTTCAGAATAACCACATCAATAATAGAGATATTTTTATTTTTAGATGGAGAATCTCCCAAGTACTTTGTGAAGCACCCCGAAAATGGGGTGGCTTGACAGATGTAGAGTTACTTATAAGGGCCTATTTGCTCGGTTACCAAAATAACGAACTGGAACAGGATTTCTTGAAGGGCAAACCTCACAACGTTTACACAGCAATAATCGAAGAAGTCATGACAGACCTCGTGAATCGACATATTGCGAGAAAAGAAGAGGAGAAGATACCTTATGGTGATCGAGAGATGAGTAGGTATACAAGCGGCCCCGCATTAAACGAGTTGGGGTGTCGCGGAGTAACTAGAATAGGGCTAGGAGACCCGGAGACATATAACCGCCTTTTTCCTGTTAAGATCGGAACCGGATAAACTTTGACCAGTTAGCTACACCTATTTCTTGAGCTCTCCATTTTCCAAAGTTATCGTATTTATCTTTTCACACCTTTCGCACTGCTCCAAAGTCAGCAATATTCCAGAATGCGTCGAGAGTAAGATAATTAGTTCACCGCACTTCCTATATGAGAAGATATTCAAAATTAAAATGATGGTAAAGACTTGAATCTTTGAGACAGTAACAAAGTTAGTTACGCTTTAATATTTCAATTTTTCATTTTATTGGCCTTCAATCCTTTTGCCACTTTTATTGCTCCAGGTTCATCTTCTAGGTCTTTTGCTGCTTTTCTTCCTCCTACTACAGAAGTCACCATTTCAACCTTAACAGAATCAACACGGATAGTGTAGTTCTGGTCACAATGCTGCGATATGTATTTTGGTTGATTGATATCATTAAAATTGGCACTCCATTCCAACTGTCCGCCACACTCGCTACATTGAGAGTCTGTTAGGGCATAATGAAGAGATGTGGGCATGCTGTCTTGTTTTACTCTTGGCATTTCTATCTACCATATCAGTACAATCTTTGCTTATGAACATATCAAAATGGCATGCTAGGTCTTGTATATACCCAGAAAGTAGTTATCAATGAGGTTAAAGTGATATATAGAATACAAACTAATTTATTACAATGTCATTAGATGGGCCCTTTAGATGCACCCTATGTCAAGGTACAGAGTTCAGCTCACGGGAAGAGTTAGAGAAACATAACAGAATAAAGCATCCTACAGCTACTACGTAGGGACAACTTCACCTCGACACTATTTTTTAGCTACATCAGCCTTTACTTAAATAAATGGAACGCACGTTAACGTTAGCGTGCTTATCAGAGAGACAATAGCCAATGTGTTGGTTATAGCTCAGAGGATTGTCAATGTAACTGTCATCAACAGGGCAACATTCACGTTGTACCTTCATAGCATTCCGGGGTATTTAAAAGAGTTATATTCAACTCTGGCGTATAAGATAGAAGTATGTGATAAGTTTCCAAAGGGAAACAAAAGCATATCAGGCGTATTGGACGAGATATTCTACCACCCTTTTGATTCCTCTATTACAAAAAATTAATATTTCTAAATGTCTTATTTTGCAGTCAACGCCATAGGAAAACATAGTCCTCGGGAGACTCAACGGATACTCCAACCATCTTCCGTTGAGTCTCCTGCGGTTTTATTTTATCAAGGTTGTGTGATCGAGGATATGATTAAAATGTCTTATATATTGCCCTCCTATAGAATTCGGATTATGGATTCAAAATTAGTGTTAGGAGTTATCATAATGATAACCCTAGGAATGTCACTTATGCTTACTACTCAAGACGGATACTCGACAACTAGGAATTACAATGGAGAAAGTCAATCAGCAGCAGTTGGAGCGAACGAGTACGTGGCTTGGTTTTCAAACAAATCCGGTAATTGGGAAGTAATGTTCAGATCATCAACTGATGGAGGACAGACATTTAGTGATAAGATAAATCTTAGCAATACCACAGAAACTGATTCAGTCGATGCGGAGATATCAGCAGACGGAGAAAACGTTCTTGTTACGTGGTGGGAAAGGGGAAAAACAAACTCAACATCTGATGAACCTGTCAGTAGGGCGAGCACCGATGGAGGACAGACCTTTAATGATATGGTTCGGCTATCTGCTAATGGTACTATCGGTAATGTGGAGGGAGGGGGATAGTAGCAAAAAGTAGTAGAAAAATATCTATCCTTGGATTAACACAAGTACTGCACTACCTATACCAGTTCCTTAAGTTCTTTCTTTTCCAAGGTTATCGTATTTATCGTCTCACATTTCTCAAACTTTGCACCAAAGTTATATTCCTAAAAGCGTGGGGAGTGAGGTAATTCAGTTCACCGCATTTTTTACACGAATATACAACCATAGGGTAATATCCAGATTGTACTTTATCAATAACGATGGGGCTAGCGCATGTTAGACTGTTTCATCTTTTGCCAATTAAACCGGTGTGCATTCTACGTCTCCTGTAAAGGTTCCTGATCCACCATCGTCTTCATAACTGACTGCTACACTAGTTCCACAATTCCCGCTTAATGTAAAGGGCCCACCGCAAAGGCCACTTTCCCCACTTAAACTAAATGTGTTTCCGTCTGTGGTTCCGTCATTGACAGGTAACAGGTTTGTACCTATACCTGGACCGCCGATGCCGACGGTCCCCGTTACTGTTCCATCTTCCTCTCCTTGTGCAGATATTTCTATGGTTGCGGCTGTTACCAGGGCTCCGCATGCGATTAATCCAGTTCCTTGTCCACCAATAGTAAAGGCTCCGGTTCGGGGAGGAGGTATATTTTCTGAACCTATCTCTTCATCAAAATCGAAGTAGCCAGTGAAATCACATTCACGTTCGTCATCGTCTTTGGGGATAAAAGCGTTATCAGCGCTCCCGCCGCGGCTAATTTCATTAGCACATGGATTCGCTTGCGCTTCTTGTATCGAGGTTGGAACTACTGTTAACTGTTGGAAAGGGATCATTGAAAATGTTATTACGCTAAATACTACAATAATTGCAAGTATTATTCGTGAATTCACGTAACTATTCTTTTCGTTGAATATTTACAACTTGTCGTGTTTTTGGGTCTACATAAACCCACAAAAAGTATTCTGGAATTAGTTCATTATCGAGTACTATATTACCAACGGGAGAATTTTTCGAATAGAACCATGTCCTAGTCATGTATTCCTTAAAAGTCCGATTCAGCGAAAACCTTCTATCATCTCAGTCGCTCGAAGGATGACCCGTTATTGCCTCCCTTAAAGAAGTCATCTTCTGGGAGCATCAGTCTTAAATAACAAAATACGAATGCTAAACTCAAGTGTAGATAATTGAACGCAAGGGAAAGGCTTGACTATATATTCGGAGATCATCCTACTGACTATATACCCAATAAGTTTGGTTGGCTTGATACTGTTCTCCTATCTGACATCAGAACCCTAATATCTGGAGGTAAACGACTTAAAAATACAAAGAGTCGCACACTAATAGGATCTTATGGAGCAGGAAATGTCACAATACCCATACTGCTATGCGTTGGTATAGAATTAGCAGCAGCGTTATATGTTGGAAAGACAAGATATAATGTTGGAAGTAATTATGATGCTACGGCTAATGTAGAAGTATTCATTAAGATGTTCTTCCCGCATCACGCAAAAGAATTACCTAGGATCCTATGGAACGGAGTCAGAAATGGCCTTGATCACACATTTTTTCCAAAATTCCTAAAGGCAAACAGAATAAGAATTCAATTTATGTTTTATACGGAGAGTATGAATGTAAAATCTCATTTGGTTAAATCTAGAAATGTTATTAAAATAAATATTAATTGTATAGAATTTTACCAAGTGTTCAAACAGGTTCTTAAGGACTATAAATCTCAGGTACAAAGTAGGAAAACACTTCAAATCAATTTTATGAAAGCATGGAAATCTATTGTTAAGTTCCATGCTATGAATGCTCCTATGTTACAAGATTTCAACTACATGTCCACACAATTAAGACCGACTAACCGCATCAATCTATTTCTGTAGAAACTCCTCTTTCTCAATCCATTCTTTAGAAAAGTCATATTCTACTTTCGCACATAATTCTACGTAATAGAGGATAGATGTATGTGATAAGTTTCCAAAGGGAAACAAAAGCATACCACGTCTTGTCATCATCGATTCCTCTATTACAAAAAGGTAAATTTTGGGATGCTAATTCTTCTCGGTGTAATCCATCGGATTTGAGAGGGAAAACGAAGGGTTTCGAGAGGTATCCTGGGTAGATGGAGATGTAGGAACAATAGTAGGAACAAGAGTCGGAGGAGGTATAGGTATTGGGGTTGGAGTTGGAGTAAGAGTAGGAGTTGGAGTAGGCATTGGCGTAGGAGTAGGGGTAGGAGTTAACTGCATACCATTTAATTGATGCGATATCATTTGTTGTAGCAAAGGCGGGAGCTAATAATATTGTACAAGAGGTCTGACGACATGTTAATTTAAGATTAATTATATCTGTGGGTGCAGGATAACAGTACCACTTAATAGAACCACTTAATGATCAAGTACGTTTACAATCTAGATAAATAAAATGAAATCTCGAAGACGGGAAACTTAAGATACACGAATAGTAAACATGGTTAGATATAATTGGAGCTGCAGGAGACTCATGCCAACACCCTATGGAATAAGTGTCGCTGAGCCTCCTGCATGTCATAGATTAGAGGAGCTATACTTTTGTCTTATCTCCTATTAAAGATATGATTAATTTTGTTAATTTTAGGCAGCAGGAGACTCAACTTGGGATTGGTAAGGGACAGAATGTGTTGAGTCTGGCCTGCCCTGATGTAAGAGGTAGATGGCTGTCAAATAGAATCGCTTTTCATACTAAAGACGTGTTAAGCACTTTTAGTATTGCATTCACTAGTTGAAGAATGAAGCCGCAGGAGACTCAGCCTGGTATCTAATTGCTGGGTCGGAGGAGTAACTGAGTCTAGGGCCTCCCTGCAGCCGAATTCCCATGACTACTGTTTAGGCCTTCGCTAGCTAATGTGAAATATCGTATTTAGCCAATAAGATGCAGAGGGCACTTATGGTATCATATTCAATTAGAGTATAAACCAGCATTTTAGAACGGTCCATAGCGCATCTGTAAGATAGCGAATAAAGAAAGTAATTGGAGATTCTCACTATGGGTCAAATAAGAAGGGGTGTCGGAGGTTTAATGAACCAATCTTTACTTGATATGACACTCTCCTATTGTCCTATACCCTGATTTCCGGTGTTTCCGCCGCCACTCCCAGATCCCCCTGAAAGTCCATACATTGCTCGGTCGCTGCTTTTAATAAAAACTATACCGGGTCCAGCGGCTTCTGCAAAGTTCACCGATACTAATCCAACAGCGAATATCGATGTCAATACTACGGTCACTAAAGTTAACTTTTTCAAATCCATCTAATATTTCACCTACAATCAGATTGGTTCTAGAGCACATATGGTTATGTAAGTAACAACTATTATCTTTCAGTCCTAACTATAATTTATATCCATCAGAGATTATGAGAAGATAGCAAGGACGTTTTCGCTGAGTCTCCCGAGGACTGGTTTTCCTATGGCGTTGATGCAAAATATGATATTTAGACGTCAGCCAAGGATACAAGAACAACTACTACAACAAAAAGAAAGGGAAAAAAATTATCTATCGAATAATTCGAACATCTCTCTCAGTAAGAAAACCAAAAGACGACAAACAAGCCTCACAGAATTTACGAGGTAAAAACTAGAATGACAAATAATAATAGAGGAATCAGTGCGGATTTTAAGGTCCTGGTATGCTTTTGTCATCTACATCCAAAATTAGGCTGGGGTGCATTTGTATGCGCCCGCTGCTTTATCAAATGAAAACTTCCCACCTGCATTCAGGCATTTACCAATGTCATTGAGTGCCCCACCTTGGGGGAGGGTGTTTCCCTGTGAGTCGCCTGCTAGCTTATCTAACACTTTCCCAACGGCCCAAGCAGCAATAATGCCAACCACTACCGCACCAGGGTTTTTAGCTGTTCCCGGACCGCCTGGCGGAGTTCCACCAACTGACCCAGGCCCCGCCCCCGCACCACAATCACTCGCGGCAATATTAGAAGTCGGATCCTTTGATATGGTATTTTTGTATATACTATCTTTTGTACTTATTAAGTGGCAGGAATTATTATAGTAAAATAAACTCTAAGGATGATATATAGCGAAATCAGGACTATGCATTCAGCATGGATTATCCCCCATGTTCACGTTAGAGTAAGACGACAAGATGTATAGTAAATGACGGAATTTACAACATTTATTTCGGTATGATATTTTTCGCAAAATTAGGTCAACCCTAGGATATTTTCTTTGGAGAGTATTTTATCTATTTCCTCCTTTGTCATTAGTCCTTTTTTCAGAATTAACTCTTTAATGCTTACTTTTGTTCTGATTGATTCCTTATAAATTTCAGCAGCTTGTAGGTAGCCAATATAGGGATTCAATAAAGTTACAAGGATAGGACTTTCCTTTACGTACGACTCCATCCTTTTTTTATTTTCCTTGATGCCATCTATCATATTTCTGGCAAAAATAGGTAGAAAATTCTTTAGCATATCCATCGACTCCAGAATGCATTTTAGCATTCCAGGCAACATAACATTAAGTTCCATTTGGCCTGCTTGAGCAGCCATGACGACTGAAACATCATTTCCAATTATCATAAAACATATCATATTGAGACATTCTGCCAAAGATGGATTAACCTTTCCTGGCATGATTGATGAACCAGGATGAACCGGCGGAATAAGTATTTCTGAAAAACCAGCCACTGGACCTGAAGCCATTAACCGGATATCATTAGCAATTTTGATAAATTCCAATGCAATATTTCTGAGTGAACAACTGTAGTTGGCCACATCGACTTTGCTCTGCAAAGAATAAAACATATTTTCAGACGGCTTTAGTTCGAGTCGAGCAATTTTTGCTAAGTATCCAATTGCAGATTCCCTATATCCCCTTGGCGCATTGGCTCCCGTGCCTACCGCCGTTCCTCCTAAACCAACAAATTCTAACTTCCTCCCTGCCAATATTAGCATCTGCTTCGCTTGCTCGAGTGAATATGCATACTCTTCAAATTCATTTCCTAAGGTCACAGGAAGAGCATCCATTAGATGTGTCCTTCCAACCTTTATAACGTCTCTGAACTCTTGAGCTTTCTTGCTCATCGAGGTTATAACTAGCTCCATTGCCGATAACATTTCAAATGAATTCAGAAGTATTGCAAGATGCATTGCAGTTGGGAATGTATCATTGCTCGATTGCGACATGTTTACATGATCGTTAGGGCTGATGATGTCATATTGTCCTTTCTTCATTCCCAAGATTTCCAGTGATCGATTCGCAATAACTTCGTTACAATTCATATTAAAAGCAGTTCCTGCACCAGAATTTACTGAGTCTAATACAAATTGATCTACAAATCTACCGTCTAAAATCTCATCGCATGATTTTATTATCGCATCAGCTTTTTCTTCGTCAAAAACATGGAGATCCTTATTTGCTAAAGCCGCTGACCTTTTTATCATTACGTAAGCCCTAATGAGACAAATATGTGCACGTTGTCCCGTTACTTTGTACTGTTGTACCGCTCTGGCAGTGAATGGCCCATAATATGCATTCGAGGGAAGCAAAATCTCCCCAAGCGAATCTTTATCGACCCTCGATGAAGAGGTATTAGACATATGTTAGGGCAAGTACATAAATTTAGTTAATAAATCAATCGACGGTGTTATAGGTGCCAAAACTGCACCGCGAGATTTTTTTATTTCTATGAATCTGTTTATGTTTTATCGAATGTGGCGTTGCTCTTACAGGTTCCCAACCTAAGTTGTCTTGCTTTTATGCTAGAGTAATGCTTTTCATGGTTGAGTTTAGTCTATTCTCTGGAAATTATTTTTGACGCACCATATACTTAACAATCATAAGTATCATGTGATTAAATTTGTTCAGTAACGTTTGATTAAATGAAATGGAAGTGTGGGCCGTTTAGATAATCTAGAGATAATATCATGATCTATGAAAAAAA
>Ga0075421_100007032_pt1 | contig 13751 bp, 13 predicted proteins | sample SoiMetdeltSBSDD5_FD_75292 | JGI IMG/M metagenome (GOLD analysis project Ga0075421, IMG submission 75292) | Bulk soil microbial communities from a Populus tree surrounding site in Tennessee, USA - Soil MetaG P. deltoides SBSDD5 | ecosystem: Environmental > Terrestrial > Soil > Tree plantation...
TATCTCAGCACCCGAGGCAAATCGCCGTGGCCGCCGAATGAAAACACGTAGGCGACACGTCCTTGAAGGCTCGGCCGTCCAGCCGCCACGACCGACAGACCACCGCTGAAGCTGATTCCCATCATTCCGACATGCCCGTCCACTGCGAACTGCGGCTGTCCGGCGAGCCATCCCGCTGATTGCTCGATGGCATCGGTGATTGCCGGCGTGATGGCAAACTGCGACAGATCGGGAATGTCGGGAGTGACGATGCGGATGCCGCTGGCCGAAAGCTCGGTGGCGAGCCCGACGAGCCGCGGTTCGTCGATGCCGGACGGATGAAGGCCCGAAACCAATAGCGTCGTGCGCCGCGCGCGAGAGGACGGCTCGTACACACGCGCGCGCAACGGTCCGGTCGCCAGTGGTATCTGCAGCTCGCGCTGGCTGACGCTGCGCGTGTCGAAGTCTGCGATCGTCCGCGTCTTGCCTTGCATGTTCGCGGCGCGCACCACGAACGACAGCCCGTGGACGTACGGCAGTGAGATCCACGTCAGCGCTGCGACGATCGCCAGCACGGTTCCGATCACAACCAGTCTGCGCACGGATCGCATGTTACACTCCGACGCGGCCGGGTAAGCCTGATAGGCCGGGTAGGTCAGGTAGGGGCAGGAAAAACAGCTCTGATCCGTCTTGTAGGTCAACGGGTTTCTGTCATTTGCCTACCTGGCCCACCCGACCTACGCGACCCACCAGGCATTTTTCAGACCTACCTGACCCACCAGACCTGCATGAGTCAGCGAATCATCGCCATCGATGGGCCGTCCGGCGCCGGGAAAGGGACGGTCGCCCGCGCGGTGGCCACTGCGCTCGGTTACCGGCATGTGGACAGCGGCGCCATGTATCGGGCAGTCGCCTGGAAAGCCGTGCGCGACGGCATTGCGCTCGACGACGAACGGGCGACCGCGGACCTCGCGCGCCGGTCGGACATTGTTGTCGGCGAGGAGCGCGTGACGATTGACGGCGTCGACGTCACTCGAGCGATCCGGACGCCGGAGATCGATCGCGCAGCGGCCGCAGTCGCGCGGCTGCCGCCGGTGCGCGAAGTCCTCGTCGAACGCCAGCGTGCCATGGCCTACGACGGCGGATTGGTGATGGAAGGCCGCGACATCGGCACGGTCGTCTTTCCGAAGGCCGATGTGAAAATCTACCTCGATGCGTCCGCTGAAGAGCGCGCGAGGCGGCGGGCCACCGACCCCGCTCACCACGGGGGCTCGAGCGTCGTGGCCGAAGTCGCAACGGCGCTGACAGCGCGCGACGAGCTCGATCGAACACGCAAGACTTCACCGTTGTACGCCGCCGCGGACGCCATCGTCATCGACACCACCGACAAGAGCGTGAATCAGGTCGTGGCCGACGTGCTCGCGATCATCGAGTCTCGCCGATGATGGCGCATACGCTCTTCGAGGCCCTTGCCTACACCGTCGGATTCATCGTGTACCGCATTCTGAGCGCTCGTGCTGGCGATCCCATTCCTGAAGCCAATCGCTGGACCGTCATTGCCGCAGCGGCGGTGGGCGCTGTCCTCGGCAGCAAGTTGCTGTACTGGATCGAAGATCCGCAGCTCGTCGCCGCGCACTGGCGCGAGCCCGAATTTCTGATGGGCGGCAAGACGATCGTTGGCGGCCTGATCGGCGGCCTCATCGCCGTTGAGCTCTCCAAGCTGTTCATCGGAGAACGCCGTTCGACGGGCGATCTGTTCGCTGTGCCGCTCTGCGTCGGCATCGCGGTCGGCCGGATCGGCTGCTATCTCGCCGGCCCGGCCGATCACACCTGGGGCCGTCCGACCACGAGCCTGTTTGCGGTTGACGGTGGCGATGGCGTGCCGCGCTATTGTCTGCCCGCTTACGAAATTGCGTTTCTTCTCGGGCTCGCCGCGGTTCTCGACCGTGTGTCTCCGCGGCTCACGCGCTCCGGCGACGCCTTCCGTCTGTTCATGATCGGCTACATGGTCTTCCGGCTCGCTGCTGAGGCGCTCAAGAACGATGTGACCTTCGCCGGGCTGACGAGCATCCAGTGGGCGTGCATAGCAACGCTCGTCTACTACGCCGGCGATGCCGTGAGGCTGGCCGTGTCCATGGGACGACTGGAGCCGGCGTCGTGACGGAACGCGTGCGCCCGTATCTCTTTTACGACGTCGCCATCTCGATCTGCTCGACGTGTCATCGGCGGGTCGACGCGAAAATCGTCTTTCAGGACGGCTCGGTGTGGATGCTGAAGCGGTGTCCAGACCACGGCGCCGAGCAGGTGCTGCTGGCCGACGACATCGCGTACTACCGGAAGTGCCGGGAGGTGTTCATCAAGCCGCCCGAGATGCCGCGCGTCTACAACACGCCGGTGAAGTGGGGATGTCCTTACGACTGCGGGCTCTGCACCGACCACGAGCAGCATTCGTGCCTGACGCTGGTGGAGATCGCGGACGCCTGCAATCTTCGCTGTCCGATCTGTTACGCATCGAGCGGTCCGGAGCGGACGGAGGTCCGTCCGCTGGCGACCATCGAGCGGATGCTCGACGCCGTAGTCCGCAACGAGGGGCAGCCAGACGTCGTGCAGATTTCCGGCGGTGAGCCGACCATCCATCCACAGTTTTTTGACGTCCTCGATCGTGCGAAGGCGCGTCCCATCCGGCACCTGATGGTGAACACCAACGGACTCCGGATTGCTCAGGACGAGGCCTTTACCGCCAGGCTCGCCGAGTACATGCCCGACTTCGAGGTGTACCTGCAGTTCGATTCGTTCGAGCCGCGGGCGTTGGTGGAGATGAGGGGAATCGATTTGAGCGCCGTCCGCCAGCGCGCGATCGACCGCCTGAACCGCCACGGCATTTCCACGACGCTGGTCGTGACGCTGAAGAAGGGCCTCAACACGGGGGAGATCGGCCGGGTCCTCGAGTACGCGCTCGCGCAACCGTGCGTCCGCGGCGTCACATTTCAGCCGGTTCAGAACGCGGGACGCGTGGACGGCTTTGAGTCGGCCCGCGACCGGCTGACGCTGACCGAAGTCCGCCGCGAGATCCTGCGACAGTTTCCGCTCTTCACACCGAGCGACGTGATTCCCGTGCCCTGCCATCCCGACAGCCTCGCGATGGCGTACGCGCTGAAGATTGACGGCAAGGTCGTACCGCTCACCGGCCTCGTCGACCCGAAACTTCTGGTCGAGGGCGGACCGAACTCGATCATGTATGAGCAGAGCGACCTGCTTCGAGATCAGGTGTTCAAGCTGTTCGCCACGAATCATTCGCCGGAATCATCCGCCGGCACGCTGCGCGATTTGCTGTGCTGTCTGCCGCGTGTCGCGGTCCCATCCGGGCTCTCGTACGCCAACGTCTTTCGCGTGATCATCATGCAGTTCATCGACGCCGCCGCATTTGACGTGCGGTCGGTCAAGAAAACGTGCGTGCACATCGCGCACCCCGACGGCCGGCTGATTCCGTTCGATACCTACAACCTTTTTTATCGCGATCAGCTCGAAGCGACGCACCTCGCGCCGCTCAGGCGTCGTACCGAACGCGAGTGATGAGCGACGCCCAAGAGCCTGGATCGCGTGTCGCGCTGGGATTCGCTTTGGGTCTGCTGCTGCAGATCCTGTCGTTTCCGCTCGCCGTCATCCTGACCGCGATCAGTGGCAATGAAGACTTCGCGTGGGAATTCGTGTACGGGGTGATCGGCGCCGCGCAGCTTGCGTACATGGTGCCGGCTATTGGAATCGCCTTCTCGACGGGACACCGGCGTTTTGCAAAGGGGCTGGTGCTCGCCACGGCGATTGTCGCGCTGCTGAACGCGGCGTGTTGGGGCTTGGTAAAAGCCTTCATTCGAGTCTGAACGGTGGACGCGCGCGAAGGAAGCAGGAACCCTCATGGAACCGAGAGACGCGATGGGTCGCCCGATTCGAGAGTACGAAGAACCCCCATCGCGCGTCGTACAGGGATTCTTTGTCGGCGTCCTGCTGCAGGTCCTCTCGTTCCCGCTTGCCTTCGTCGTCTACCTGTTCGGCGGCGACAACTCGGTGCTGTACGTCTACCTTCTCATCGGGATCGCGCAGCTGGTGTACATGGGCCCGGCGATCGCGATGGCGTTCCGCAAGGGATATCCGAAGTTTGGAAAAGGACTGGTGATCGCGGCGGCACTCGTGGCGCTGCTGAACGGAGCGTGCTGGGGTTTCGCCACGATCTATCTGCCGTGACATCACGGGCCGAGCAAGCTCGGCCCCTACTTGCGATTCTTGTAATCTTCCGACGACGCCGGATCGAGCTCCCAACGGTGCTTGTCGCGATCGTTCAGCTTGTCGGTCGATCGCAGTTCCTCGTTGTCGTTATACTCGACGCCGAGCGCGCGGCCGATGTCGTCGACGATGTCCTGGTCGGGCGTCGGGTTGTCGCCGCCGGGCGCTTCATCGCCGCTGAAATACGCGTTCTCGACATCGGCGTCGACGTCGCCGGCGGTAATCGCCGGTGTCATCGTCCGGTGCGCTTCCCGCGACTGTTCGAGCTCCGCGCGGCCGGTGCGTGCCGCCGAACCATGGCGGTCCAGATTCAAGGAAGACGGCGGCGTCGGCACGAGATCGGCGAGCGTCTTGCGCTCGCGATCCAGGCGATGGGCCTTCCCCGGGACGGTGGGGCGCGCGGCCTTTGCGCGTTTCGGGCGTTTCGGTCTAGCGGCTTTCGCCGTACGCCTGGCCGGCCGGGCGGCTGTTTTCTTTCGCCGCATGGTGCGCGTTTTTGCCCGTTTCGTCGTCATTCGGCCGCGTCGACTCGTCCGCTTCGCCATATCGTTTGTTCTCCGTTACCTTGACAGTTTCGCGATAAGTGTCGTACTCTCTGTTGCTTATCGGAATTCAGGAAAGGCCTTTACTGGCGCCCTGACCCGAAATCTGCGGGGTGCCGGTCCCCGCCCTCAATATCCGGCAATCGATCGACCCATTCGACGAGCTCAGGTCGTCCTGGCCCAGTCGAAGGACGATTGAGGAGATACGCAAGGCATGGCCAACGTAGAAGACGAGCACACTCCAGGCGCCCGAGGCGGCGCGGGAACGCTCGAACGCAATGAGCGCGCCGACCGCCGCCCGGATCGCGGCGGACTCAAAGCTCGTCCGCGTGAGGACGACGCGCAGATGGACCCCAAAGAATACGAGCGGCTGCTGGAAGTGTACGATAACAGCTTCCGCAACATCGCGGAAGGCGAAGTCGTCAAGGGCACTGTCCTCAAAGTGACGCCGTCGGAAGTGATCGTCGACGTCGGCTACAAGTCCGAAGGCATCATCCAAATCAGCGAATTCCTCGACGAGCAGGGCCAGATAACGGTCGAGGCCGGCGACATCGTCGACGTGCTGCTCGAGCGCACCGAGGATCGGGAAGGCTACGTCGTCCTCTCGCGCGAAAAAGCCGAGAAGATGAAGATCTGGGACGAGGTCGAGAAGGCGTATGCCGAGCGCAAGGTCGTGATCGGCCGCGTCATCGAGCGGATCAAAGGCGGTCTCGCGGTCGACATCGGCGTCCGGGCGTTTCTCCCCGGCTCGCAGATCGACGTGCGTCCGGTCCGGAATCTCGACGCGCTGCGCGGACAGGAACTGCGCATGCGCGTGATCAAGGTCAACAAGAAGCGCGGCAACATCGTGCTGTCGCGCAAGGCGCTCCTCGAAGAGGAGAACGCTGAAAAGAAGAAGCACACTCTCGAGACGCTCGCCGAAGCCAAAGTCCTCAAGGGCGTCGTCAAGAACATCACCGATTACGGCGCGTTCATCGATCTGGGCGGCATCGACGGCCTGCTGCACATCACCGACATGTCGTGGGGCCGCGTCGGGCATCCTTCGGAACTGTTCAAGGTGAACGACGAGATCGACGTGATCGTGCTGAAGTACGATCCGGCGACCGAGCGCGTCTCGCTCGGCCACAAGCAGCTGATCACCGATCCGTGGGCGAACGTCATGGATCGCTACCCGGTCGGCGCGCGCGCCGGCGGCAAGGTGGTGAGCCTCACCGACTACGGCGCGTTCGTCGAGCTCGAGGCGGGCGTCGAGGGGCTGATTCACGTCTCCGAGATGTCCTGGAGCAAGCGCGTCAAGCATCCGTCGAAGATCCTGAACGTGGGCGACACCGTCGACGCGATGGTCCTCGGCGTCGATCCGGCGGCGCGGCGGATCTCGCTCGGCCTGAAGCAGGTCGAGAGCAATCCGTGGCACGACCTGGCCGACAAGTATCCGGTGGGCTCGAAGATCCAGGGCAAGGTCAGGAACCTCACCGAGTTCGGCGCGTTCGTCGAGGTCGAGGACGACATCGACGGCCTGATTCACATCTCCGACATGTCGTGGAGCAAGCGCGTCAAGCATCCTTCGGAAGTACTGAAGAAGGGCGACGTCGTCGACGCGATGGTGCTCAACATCGACGCCGAGAACCAGCGGCTGTCGCTCGGGTTGAAGCAGCTCGCCACCGATATCTGGGACGACTTCTTCTCGCGTCACCACGTCGGCGACACCATCGAAGGCAAGGTCATGCGCATGACGAACTTCGGCGCGTTCGTCGAGCTCGACGAAGGGATCGAAGGGCTGATCCATGTGTCGGAGTTCGACGACTCGAGGCAGCCGACGGGGAAGGGCGCGCCGCCACCCGAGAAGATCGAGCTGAAGGTGGGCGAAACCTACCCGATGAAGATCATCAAGCTGGCGCCCGAGGAGCGGAAGATCGGCCTGTCGATTCGCGCGCTGAAGTCCGACGAGTTCCGCGCCGACTGGGAGCAGTACCAGGAGAGCGCGGGCGACGGGACGGCAACGCTCGGGGATCACTTTAGGAATCGGTAGGGATTAGGGATTAGGAAATCGGACTTCAGGCCTGACTAATCCCTAATCCCCAATCCCTTCGAGGAGCGCCATGAATGGTGGCAGCATGACCAAGGCGGAGCTCGTCGAGGAAGTCTCGCGAGTCTCCGACCTCACCAAGAAACACTCCGAAGTCATCGTCGACACGGTGTTCAAGAGCATCATCGACGCGCTGCACCGCGGCGAGAAGATCGAGCTGCGCGGGTTCGGCAGTTTCCGGCTGCGCAAGCGCGAGCCGCGCAAGGGCCGAAATCCCAAGACCGGCGACAAGGTGGACGTCCCGCCGAAGAAAGTGCCGTACTTCAAGCCGGGCAAAGAGCTGAAAGAACTCATCAACCGCGAGCCCGAGGCTCCGGCGCCTCCCGGCGCCGTCGCGGTCTGACGATCGTCGATTTTCGACCTCGTGATTGTCGATTCATTGTTCGATTGACCGATAAATCGTCAATCGAAGATCATCACATCGACAATGGAACGTTTATGGTCCCCGTGGAGGCTGGCCTACGTGACCGCCACCGAGCACGCCACGGGCTGCATCTTCTGCGACGCCACGGGCCCAACCCCTGATCCCGATCGCGAGGCGCTCGTGCTGGTTCGCGGCCGGCAGTCGTACGTCATCCTCAACCTCTATCCGTACAACAGCGGCCATCTGATGGTGGCGCCCAATCGCCACATCGGATCGCTCGCGCAGGCGAAGCCCGAGGAGCTCGACGAGATGATGCGGTTCACGCGCGACGCCGAGGTCGCGCTGACCGAGGCGTACCAGCCGCAGGGCATCAACGTCGGCATCAACATCGGCCGTCCCGCCGGCGCCGGAATCCTCGACCATGTGCACATTCACCTGGTGCCGCGGTGGACCGGCGACACGAACTTCATGTCGGTATTCGGCAATACACGGGTTTTGCCGGAAGACCTGAGTGATTCCGCGAAGCGTCTCCGGCCTGTTTTTCAACGCCTCCTGCGCCAGAATAGCTAAATGCATCTTGAACTGACCGCCGAGCAGGTCGCCTTCAAGGCCACGGTCGATCAGTTTGCTCGCGAGGTCGTCGTCCCGCGTGCCGCAGCGATCGACGAGACGGGGCAGTTTCCTCTCGACGTGATCCGCGCGGCGGGAGCGATCGGGTTGTGCGGCGCGACGATTCCCAGGTCGTGGGGCGGCGCCGGCCTCGACTATCTGAGCTACGCCCTCGCGATCGAAGCGATAGCCAAGGCGAGCGCGACCGTTGCGGTGTCGTTGTCGGTGACCAACTCGCTCGTCGCGGAGCTCGTCTCGCACGCCGGGCGCGCGCGCCACAAGGAGCAATGGCTGCGGCGCCTCGCCACCGGCGATGCCATCGGCGCGTTTGCGCTCTCGGAGCCCGAAGCCGGCACCGATGCGGCGAATCAGAAAACGCGGGCCGTGCGCACCGCCACCGGCTATCGCATCGTCGGGCGCAAAGTCTGGGTCGCCAACGCCGAAGCGGCGGCCGTGGCGATCGTGTTCGCGTGCACGCGTCCGGGGCTGCGCGGCCAGGGGGTGACGGCGTTTCTCGTCCCGATGGACGCCAAAGGCATCACGCGGACGACGCGCGACGACTCGCTCGGCGTCCGCGGGCTGGGCTGCACCGACCTCGAGCTCGACGTCGAGGTCAGCGACGATCAGGTGCTCGGGTCCGTCGACCAGGGATTCCGGATCGCGATGTGGGCGCTTCAGGGCGGCCGCGTGGCGATTGCCGCGCAGGCGCTCGGCATCGGCGAGGCGGCGATCGCGGAAGCGATCGCCTACGCCAAGGAGCGTCACGCATTCGGCCAGCCGATCGCGAAATACCAGGCGATTCAGTGGATGCTGGCTGACATGGCGACGGAGCTCGAGGCCGCGCGACTGCTGACGTGGAAGGCCGCCGCTGCCAAGGATCAGCAGGAGCGGATCACGCTCGAGGCTTCCATGGCCAAGCTGACTGCCTCCGAAGCGGCGCACAAGGCGGCCGACAAGGCGATGCAGATTCTGGCCTCGGCAGGCTATCGCCGCGGCTCAGTGGCCGAGCGGCTGTTCCGCGACGTGCGGGCGACAGAAATTTATCAGGGAACCTCGGAGGCACAGCGTATGATCATCGCGGCGCAGGTGCTGGCTCATTCCTAGTCAGGTGGGTCAGGTGGGTCGGGTAGGTACGTTTCAAACGAGGCTTGAAACAATCATGACTAAAAAGATCAACCGACGTGAGTTTGCTCGTGCGACCGGCGCGGGACTCGCCGCCGCCGCAACAACGCGTGTCTTCGGGCAGGCGCCGGCCGTACGCACCGGCGGAAAAGTCGTCGTCGTCGCCTCGAGCAACGGCAACTCGTCGAAGGATGCCGACGGCGCGACCTGCGTCCAGAAGGCCTTCACGATGATGACGCAGGGCGCCGACGTCCTCGATGCGCTCGTCGCCGGCGTCTCCATCGTCGAGCTCGATCCCAATCAGACGGGGGTCGGCTGGAGCGGCCTGCCGAACGCCGACGGCGTCGTGCAGCTGGACGCGTCGTGCATGCACGGACCGAAGAAGCGCGCCGGTGCGGTCGCGGCGATCGAGGGTGTGCGCGCTCCGGCGAAGGTGGCGCAGTACGTGGCCGAGGAAACCGATCACCACCTGCTGGTGGGCAAGGGCGCGCAGGAATTCGCCCGGGGGATGGGCGTCAAGATCGAGGAAGGTCTGATCAACGAGAACGCCCGGAAACAGTGGCTGGAATGGAAGCGGCGCACCGATCCGCTGCACTATCTCGATCCCAAGCAGCGGGCGCAGGCATGGTACGACGCGGGGCTGCAGATGGTCCGCGAAGGACTGATCGACGGCGAGCATTTCTGGGGCACCATCAACTGCGACGGCCTCAACGCCAAGGGTGAGATCTGCGGCGTGACGACGACGAGCGGGCTCGCCTGGAAGATCCCGGGCCGCGTCGGCGACTCGCCGATTCTCGGCGCCGGCCTCTACGTCGACGGCGAAGTGGGAGCGGCTGGATCGACCGGTCGCGGCGAGGCCAATCTCTACCAGCTCTGCTCGTTCTTGATCGTCGAGGAAATGCGGCGCGGCGCGCACCCGAAGGACGCCGGCCTGACCGCCCTCAGGCGCGTGCAGAAAAACACGATCGAAAAACGGCTCCTCAACAGCCGCGGCCTGCCGAACTTCGGGTTGAATTTCTACATGCTGAACGCCAAGGGCGAGTACGCCGGCGTCTCGATGTACAGCGCCAGCTACGCCGTCTGCACCGAGAACGGACCGCAGACGCTCAAGACCGAAGCGTTGTTCGATGGACGGGCGACCGACTGACGAGGTCGGGTAGGTCAGGTGGGCCGGGTGGGTCACGTAGGGGCCGAGCTTGCTCGGCCCCTCAACCAAGTATCTGTTTCGCGATCGTCTGCAGCTGGAGATTGGACGTTCCTTCGTAGATCTGTCCGATCTTCGCGTCGCGATACAACTTCTCGACGGGATAGTCCTTCACGAAGCCGTAGCCGCCGAACAGATTGACGGCGAGCGACGCGACGCGCTCGGCGACTTCCGAGCAATACAGCTTGCACATCGCGGCTTCCGCCAGGAACGGACGTCCGGCCTCCCGGAGCCGGGCCGCCTCGTACATCGTCAGCCGCGCGGCGTGCACATCGGTCGCCGCCCGCGCGAGCTGATGCTGGACCGCCTGGAACTCGGCCACCGGCTTGCCAAACTGCTTCCGTTCCCTCGTGTACGCGATCGTGTGATCGAGCGCGCCCTGCGCGAGGCCGACCATCTGCGCGCCAATGGCGATCCGTCCTTCGTTCAGCGTCTCGATGGCGACCTTGTATCCCTTGCCGACTTCGCCCAGGATGTTCGCGCGCGGTACACGGCATCCATCGAGCAACAGCTCGCACGTGCTGCTGGCGCGAATCCCGAGCTTGTCCTCTTTCTTTCCGACACTGAATCCCGGAAATCCGCGTTCGACCAGAAATGCGGTGATGCCGCGATAGCCGGCATCGGGGTTCGCGTTCGCGAACAGGATGAACAGGTCCGCTTCGTTGCCGTTCGTGATCCAGAGCTTGCGGCCCGTCAGCACGAAGTGATCGCCGTTGTCCACGGCGCGCGTGGCCATCGCAAACGCGTCGCTGCCCGACCCGGCCTCCGACAGCGCGTACGCACCGACCATGTTCGTGGCCAGGCGAGGGAAGTAGCGGCGGCGGATGTCGTCGGTGCCCCAGCGCAGCAGCGCGTTGATGACGAGCGTGTTCTGGACGTCCACGAACACGCCGATCGACGGATCGACGCGCGAGAACGATTCGACCGCGAGCACGGAATGAAAGAACGTCGCACCCGCGCCGCCCAGGGCTTCGGGGATTTCGATGCCCATCACCCCGAACGCGAACAGCTTGTCGATGAGCTCGTGCGGGATTTTCGCCTGCTCATCCATCCCGCGCACGAGCGGCCGCACCTCGCGATCAGCGAATTCATAGACGCTGTCGCGAAACAGCCGTTCGTCTTCGGAGAGCAGCGTCAGAGCCGGCCGGGTGGATTCCGAGGTTTGCGTGGTCATTGGGGAATCTGGGAATCGAGTAATCGAGTAATTGGGTAATCGAGTAATTGGATTGCGCAATTGAACAATCCAATGAGCCCATCTCTTCAATCACCCAATCCAATTACCAGATTACTAGATTACCCAATTACCCGATTCCCTGCGTCATTTCGGCTCTAAGATAAGGTCATGACTCGCCATTTTCAGCTCGCGTGTTGGGCGCTTGCGATCGTGGTCGTTGTCACCAGCAGCAGCGGTGACGCTCAGCAACAGGCGCCTCCGGCCGGCCAGCAGCCGGCGGCGGGGCAACCGCAGACTGCAGACCAGCAGCCGGCGCCGCAGACGCCCGTGTTCCGGGCCGGCGTCAATTACGTCCGCGTCGACGTGATCGTCAGCGACAAGAGTGGCAATCCGGTCACCGACTTGAAGCAGACCGATTTCGAAGTCACCGAGGCCGGCAAGGTCCAGGAGATCCAGGCATTCAAGCGCATCGAGCTCGACGGCGGTCTCATCCCGGGGCCCGACGGTCCACCTTCGGCGATCAGAAGCGATTACGACGAAGAGCGCGAGGCGGCGCGCGACGACGTGCGGCTGTTTGGACTCTTCCTCGACGACTACCACGTCCGCCAGGGATCGGGCCTGAGCGCCCGCAACGAGATTGCCCGCTTCATCGAAACGCAGCTCGGGCCCACGGACATGATCGGCATCATGTATCCGCTGACGCCGATGGACGCAGTCCGCTTCTCGCGCAACCATTCGGCGACCACGCGCGCCGTCCAGCAGTTCGTCGGCAGGAAGTACGACTACCAGGCGAAGAACTCGATCGAGGAAGGCTACGTCTGTCGCGTCTCGACCGAGGGCGCCGAACAGATCAGAAACGACGTCTCGCTGTCGGCGCTGAAGGCGATGATTATCAAGATGGGCGGGCTCAAGGAAGGGCGCAAGGCGCTCATCCTCGTGAGTGAGGGCTACAACTCCATGCTCCCCCCCCAGATGCGCAACCCCTGCGCGTGCTGCGGCAGCACCGGCAATCCGAACGCCCTCAATCCGCTGGCCGGGCAGAACGATCCGATCGAGGATCGCGCGATGATGCACACGCAGATGAATATCCAGGACGATCTGCGCCGCGTGTGGGATCTCGCGAACAAGAACAACGTCGCCATCTACGCGGTCGATCCGCGGGGACTCTCGACCGGTGAGTTCGACATCGCCGACAACATCGCTTCAGGGTTGAGTCGCGACTACCTCAACGCGACGATGGATACGATTCGAGTGCTGGCGTCCGAGAGCGATGGCCGCGCGATCGTCAATCGCAACGATCTGACGCTGGCGATGAAGCAGATCGTGAAGGACACGAGCGCCTACTACCTGCTCGGCTACAACTCGACGTTCACCGGCGCCGATGGCAAGTTCCACGAAATCAAGGTTCGGGTGAAGCGGCCAGGCGTTCAAGTGCGCGCGCGGCGCGGGTACTGGGCGATGACGCAGGAAGATGTGAAGCGTGCCACCGAAATCGCCAATCCGAAGCCAGGGCCGCCCAAAGCCGTCGAGACGGCGCTGTCCGCCATCAATCAACCCTCGCGGGTACGCGTGATCCGCACGTGGATTGGCACCGAGCGCGGCGAGAACGGCAAGACCAAGGTCAGCTTCGTCTGGGAACCGGTGCCGAGATCGCCGGGAGACAATGCGCGCAACAGCGGTGCCGCCGCGCGTGTGGCGCTGACCGCGGTTGCGCCGGACGGTTCACCGTACTTCAGGGGCCGTGTGCCGGACAGTGCTGCGGCGCCGGCGGCTTCGCCCGGGGCCTCTCGAGTCGTATTCGATGCGGAGCCGGGGAAGATGCAGCTCCGTGTGTCGGTGGAAAGCGCCGATGCGCAGGTGCTCGACTCGGAAGTCCGGGAGATCACGATTCCCGATCTCACCAACACGATGGCGCTCGGCACGCCCGAAGTCTTCCGCGCCCGAACCGTGCGCGACATGCAGCTGTTGAAGACCGACACGAAAGCGGTGCCGATCGTCACGCGTGAATTCCTGCGAGCCGAACGGCTGCTGATTCGCGTGCCCGCGTACGGGCCTGGCGGCAGCACCCCCAAGCTGACGGCCAGGCTCCTCAACCGCGCGGGAACGGCGATGACCGACGTGCCGGTGACGCCGTCGACGACATCACCCGCGATCCTGGAGATCGAACTGCCGCTCGCGCCGTTTGCGGCTGGCGAGTACGTCCTCGAGCTCACCGCGACAGGCGAGGGCGGGGAACTCAAGGAGCTCCTGGGGTTCCGCGTCACGGGCTGATGCGCGGCCTGCTCGTTCTGGGACTGGCGCTCGTGGTGACCTCACCGGTCCCCGAAGTCCGCCTGAACGCCGACACCGCGTCGGTCCACCTAAAGGTGGACACCGCGTCGGTCCACCTAAAG
>Ga0075421_100007034_pt1 | contig 13749 bp, 9 predicted proteins | sample SoiMetdeltSBSDD5_FD_75292 | JGI IMG/M metagenome (GOLD analysis project Ga0075421, IMG submission 75292) | Bulk soil microbial communities from a Populus tree surrounding site in Tennessee, USA - Soil MetaG P. deltoides SBSDD5 | ecosystem: Environmental > Terrestrial > Soil > Tree plantation...
GCCCGGCCCGACGTCGACGCGGTGATCGTCGCCACGCCCGACCACTGGCACTCGCAGATCTCGATCGACGCCATGAAGGCGGGCAAGGACGTCTACTGCGAAAAGCCGGTGGTCCAGAAGCTCGAGGAAGGGTCGCCGGTGATTCAGGCGCAGCGCGAGACGAAGCGGATTCTCCAGGTCGGCAGCCAGTTCGTCAGCTCGATCGTCTACCGCAAGGCCAAGGAGCTGCTCGACTCGGGCGTCATCGGGAATCTGAATCTGGTCGAGTCGGCGCTCTCGCGGCGGGCGCCGCTTGGGGCGTGGCAGTATTCGATCCCGCCCGATGCCTCGCCGCAGACGATCGACTGGGACCGCTTCCTCGGGCGCGCGCCGAAGGTCCCCTTCGAGCCGGTCCGCCTCTTCCGCTGGCGCAACTACCGCGACTACGGGACGGGCATCGGCGGCGACCTCTTCGTCCACCAGTTCACGGGCCTGCACTACATCACGGGAGCGCGGGGGCCGGGACGGGTGCTCGCCTCGGGCGGGCTCCACTTCTGGAAGGACGGGCGCGACGTACCGGACTTGATGCTCGGGATCTACGACTACCCGAAGGCCGGCGAGCGCCCGGCGTTCAACGTCGTCTTCCGGGTCAACTTCACCGACGGCGAGGTAGACCAGCACGGCGGCGACATCTGGACCTACCGCTTCGTCGGGAGCGAGGGCGTGATCCAGATCGACGACGGGGTGACGCTCAAGCGCCGGCCGCCGCTCAAGGAGCCGGGCTACACGATCGAGACCTTCCCGAAGGCGGTGCAGGAGGCCTTCCTCAAGGAGTACCGGGCGAAGTACCCGGAGCGGCCGCCGGAGAACCGGTCGCTCGGGGACGAGCGGTTCCTGCCGCCGAGCGGCTACCGCGAGCGGCTCGATCACTTCCGGAATTTCTTCCGGGCGATGCGGACGCGCGAGCCGGTGCTCGAGGACGCGGCCTTCGGCTTCCGCGCCGCGGCCCCGGCGCTGCTCTCGAATTTGAGCTACTTCGAGAACCGCATCTATGAGTGGGACCCGGAGGCGATGAAGGCCAACGGGCATGCTAAATGCTAAGATCTCACGCGGAACACGCGGAAGGGACGGAAGAGACGGAATAATGTTTGGTTGTTTCCGCGCATTCCGCTGATTCCGCGTGTTCCGCGTGAGACCGAATCCTCCCCGGGAGAGATCATGTCTAATGTCATCGCCCGCCGCGCATTCCTCAGGGGCGCGGCGGCCGGCCTGACGATCCGGTCTCTGGCGCGCGCCGAGACGCTGCCCCCGATCCGCGCCCTGACGCGCGGGCCGAAGTTCCACTGGTTCGGCTACTACGACAAGCTTCAGTTCGACCCGACCGGGCGCTACGTGCTCAGCAACGAGGTCGGCTTCGAGCACCGCTCGCCGACGGCCGAGGACGTGATCAAGGTCGGGATGGTCGACACGACGGACGGCGACCGGTGGACCGAGCTCGGCGAGACCCGCGCCTGGAACTGGCAGCAGGGCTGCATGCTCCAGTGGCTGCCCGGGTCGCGCACCGAGGTCATCTGGAACGACCGGCAGGGCGGAGGCTTTGTCGCCCACATCCTCGACGTCAAGACGCGGCGCAGGAGGACGCTGCCAGCGCCGGTCTACGCGCTCAGCCCGGACGGCCGCTTCGCCGTCCTGCCCGACTTCCGCCGGCTCAACGAGACGCGCCCTGGCTACGGCTACGCCGGGCTCACCGACCCGCGCCAGGACCAACTGGCGCCACGCGAGACGGGATTGTCGCGGATGGATTTGCGCACCGGGGAGGTCAAATTACTCTTCTCGTTCGCCGAGATCTCGCAGTTCCCCTACCGTGAGGTCGGGCAGATCAAGAACGACCCGGCGCGGTCGAAGCACTGGTTCAATCACTTGCTCTACGCCCCCGGCGGCCGGCGCTTCCTCTTCCTCCACCGCTGGCGCGCGCTCACCGGGCAGGAGACGCGGCAGCAGATGGCCGGCGGGGGGGCGTGGTCGACGCGCATGTTCACGGCCGACGCCGGCGGCGGCGGCCTCCACGTCGTCGACCCCTACGGCCGGACCTCGCACTTCGTCTGGCGCGACCCGGAGCACATCTGTGCCTGGGCGTGGCACCCGTCGCACGGCGACAAGTTCTACCTCTACCGCGACCGCGCCGAGGAGGTCGAGGTGGTCGCGCCCGAGGTCATGACCGAGAACGGCCACAACACCTACCTGCCCGGCAACCAATGGATCCTCAACGACACGTACCCCGATAAGCAGCGTCTGCAGCACCCCTACCTCTATCACGTCCCGACGGGCCGGCGTCACCCGCTCGGCCACTTTCACTCGCCGCCCGAATACACGGGCGAGTGGCGCTGCGACACGCACCCGCGATCGAGCCCGGACGGGAGGAGGGTGGTCATCGATTCGCCGCACGGCGGGAACGGCCGCCAGATGTACCTCATCGACGTCGGCGGGATCGTCGGGAAGGGCGGCGCCTGAGGGGTAAATCCCCGGCACGCTTGCCAGATTGGCCAACGCTCCCCTACTATCTAGACTTCACATGCTGACCCGAACCAGGAGACGATGAAAAAGATCCGGCTCGCGCTGCTTTGCCTCTGTTCACTGACCGCTCTGATCCCACTCCCCGCGTGCAGGCGCGACGGCGGCCGGCCGGTGATCGCGGTGATCCCGAAAGGCGTCTCCAACTTTTTCTGGCAGAGCGTACTGGCCGGGGCCCAGGTCGCGGGCCGGGAGGCGGGCGTCGAGATCGACTGGAAGGGGCCCGCCAACGAGATCGACTATACGAGCCAGATCAACATCGTCGAGGACGCGATCACGCGGCGCGTGGCCGGGATCGTGCTCGCGCCATCGCACCGCGACTCGCTCGTGCCGGTGGTCGAGCGCGCCCGGCGCGAGGGCATCCCGGTGACGATCTTCGACTCGGGGATCGGCACCGAGGAATATTTATCTTACGTCGCGACCGACAATGTGCAGGGCGGAGAGATGGCGGCCGAGCGGCTGGCCGAGCGACTCGGCGGGCAGGGCCGAGTCGCGGTCCTCGGGCTCAAGGCCGGGTCGGTCTCGACCGACGAGCGCGAGCGCGGATTCCAGGAGCGGATCAAAGCGAAGTACCCCGGGATCGAGATCGTCGCCTTCCGCTATGGTGAAGCCGATCGCGCCAGGTCTCTTGACCGTGCGACCGACATTTTGACCGCGACCCCGGACATCGACGGTTTCTTCGCCTCCAACGAGCCGTCGACCGTCGGGGCGGCCCAGGCGCTCAAGCAGAAGGGGCTCGCCGGCAAGGTGGTGCTCGTCGGCTTCGACTCGAGCCCGAATCTGACCGACGACCTACGGACCGGGGCGATCGACGCGCTCGTCCTCCAGAACCCCTACAGGATGGGTTATGAAGGCGTCAAAACGCTGGTCGCCAAGCTCCACGGGGAGGAGCCGGCGCGGCGCATCGACACGGGCGTCAAGCTGGCGACGAAGGAGAACCTGGACTCGGCCGAGATCCAGCAGTTGCTCGGCCAGGCGAAGCAGTAATTCAAAGGGGGACGGCCCACGGATGACACGGATGACGCGGATTGATACGGGTCTGAACCGGCTGATCAAGTTAACCCTGGCTGTCGCCTTCGTCGGCGGGGCTGTGGGCTGGGGCCTGCCGGCGGCGGCCGGGCGCGTAGACGAGGGGCAGGAGTTCTTCGAGAAGCAGGTCCGCCCGATTCTCGTGACGAAGTGTCAGGGCTGCCACAACGCCAAGTTCAAGAGTGCCGGGCTCGACATCTCTTCGGCCGAAGGTTTTCTGCATGGCGGCGAGAGCGGCCCGCTCCTCTCCCAGGAAAACCCCGAGGAGAGCCGGCTGCTCAAAGTCATCGGCTACGAGAGCAGCTTGAAGATGCCGCCGACGGGCAAGCTCAAGGACGAGGAGATCGCCGTCCTCGCGGCCTGGGTCAAGATGGGTGCCCCGTGGCCGGGCGCCGCCCCCGCCGCGGCCGCCGCGCCCCGCTCCAAGCCGGGCGCGGTCCGCGAGTTCAGCGAGGCGGAGAAGAATTTCTGGGCCTTCCAGGGGATGCAGCGCCCCGCCCCGCCCGAGGTCAAGGACGCCCGCTGGGCGCGGTCGCCGGTCGACCGCTTCATCCTCCAGAAGCTCGAAGCGAAAGGCCTCGCCCCCGCGCCGCCGGCCGACAGGCTGACGCTGCTGCGGCGCGCGACCTACGACCTCACGGGGCTGCCGCCGACCGAGCAGGAGATGAAGGACTTTGTCGCCGACAATTCGCCCGACGCCTTCGGCCGGGTCGTCGAGCGGCTGCTCGGGAGCCCGCGCTACGGCGAGCGCTGGGGCCGCCACTGGCTCGACGTGGCGCGCTACGCCGACTCGACCGGCAACGACGAGGACCACCGCTATCCGCACGCCTGGAAGTACCGCGACTACGTCATCGACGCCTTCAACCGCGACCTGCCCTACGACCAGTTCGTCCGCGAGCAACTCGCCGGGGATCTGCTCCCGGGGTCGGCCGGGGAGGAAGTCAACCGGCGGGGGATCATCGCCACCGGCTTCCTCGCGCTCGGCCCGAAGGCGATCGCGCAGCAGGACAAGAAGAAGATGCTCTACGACGTCTACGACGAGCAGGTCGACGTGACGTCGAAGGCCTTCCTCGGGCTGACGCTCGCCTGCGCCCGGTGCCACGACCACAAGTTCGACCCGCTGCTGGCGAAGGATTATTACTCGATGATCGCAATCTTCGCCGGCACGCGGAGCTTCAAGGACCCCGATTCGCACGTCTCGGTGGTGCTCGAGAAGCCGCTCGTCACGGCGGCGGAGTACGACCGTTATCAGGCGGCCAACCGCGCGCACCAGGAGCAGGTCAAGCGGGAGCGGATCGCGCTCGACGAGATCCTCGACGCCGAGAAGGAGCGCGTCGTCCGGGCCGAGGGACCGCGGCTGGCCGAGTACCTGCTCGCCGCGCGGCGCGTCTACCACGACGGCGCGGCGGCGCCCGGGGTGGCGCGGCAGGCGGGGCTTGACGAAGGGCACCTCGCCAAGTGGGTCGAGTATCTCAAGCCCGGCGAGCGCGTCCGCCAGCACCTGCTCGCCTGGGACAACGCTCGGCCCGAGCAACTCTCCGAGGCGGCGCGGGGCTACCAGGAGCGCTTCCGTGAGCGCCTCGCCGAGTGGGACGGGAAGATGGTCAAGTGGCGGGCGCAGTACGCGCAGGCGCTCGCCGAGCAGGCCAAGGCGGTGCCCGAGCGGCCGAGGTTCGACGCGGGGGAGGATCGTTTCTTCTCCGACGTCTATTTGGAGGGCGGCGGCCCCTACGTCGTCACGGAGAAGGACCAGGCGCGGCTCGGCGCGGGCGATCAGGAGCGGGTCAAGGCGTTGGAGGAGGAGTTGGCGCGGCTCAAGAAGAGCGCGCCTCCGGAGCCGGAGATGGCCTGCGCTGTCGAGGACGGCGAGCCCGTGGCGCAGAAGGTCTTCATCCGCGGCGACTACAACAGCCACGGCGAAGACGCGCCCAAGGGCTTCCCGCTGATCCTCGCGCGAGAGAGCCGGCCGGCGTCAGAAAAAGGCAACGGCGAGAAAGGCAGCGGCCGCCTGGAGCTGGCCGCCTGGCTCACGCGGCCGGAGCACCCGCTGACGGCGCGCGTCATGGCGAACCGCATCTGGCAGTGGCACTTCGGCGAGGGCCTGGTGCGGACGCCGGACAATTTCGGCAAGATGGGCGAGCGGCCGACGCACCCGGAGCTGCTCGACTTCCTGGCGCGGCGCTTTGTCGAGAGCGGGTGGTCGGTCAAGGCCATGCACCGGCTGATCATGCTCTCGAGCGCCTACCAGATGGCGACGGAGAACCCGGGCGCGGGCCCCGAGGCCGACCCGGAGAACCGGCTGCTGACACGCTTCCCGCGGCGGCGCCTCTCGGTCGAGGAGATGCGTGACGGGCTGCTGGCGATCGACGGGTCGCTCGACCTGACGGTCGGCGGCACGCTGCAACAGGGGCGCGGGACCGACGGCGAGAACAGCGGCGGGCGGCTGAGTCTCAACCCGGAGAAGCTCAAGCGCCGGACGGTCTACGTGCCGCTGCGGCGCGCCAATTTGCCGACGCTGCTCAACCTCTTTGATTTCGGCGACGCGACGACAGTGGCGGGGCGGAGGCAGTTGACCAACGTCGCAACGCAGGCGCTCTTCTGGCTCAACAGCAGATTCCTCACCGAGAGCTCGCTCAAGGTCTCCGAAGCGCTCGTCGCCGACAAGAATCTGGATGACGCGGGCCGGGTGCGCGCCGCCTACCGGCGCATCCTCAACCGCGAGGCGACGCCGGAGGAGGTCGACGCCGGGCTGAAGTTCGTCGCGGGGGCGCGGCGCGGCGGGTGGCAGAGCCTCTGCCGCGCGCTTATGTCGTCGAATGACTTTGTCTATCTTGACTGAAGAATCTCATGCGGAACACGCGGAATGGACGGAACAAACGGAATCCTGCCCGAGTTGTTTCCGCCTGTTCCGTTCATTCCGCGTGTTCCGCGTGAGATCGGATTGACGCCTATGAACTATCACGTGACAGAGAGGCCGCTCTCGCGCCGCGCCTGGCTGCGGGCGGCGGGGATGGGCTTCGGCTACCTCGGGCTCGCGGGGCTCCTGGCCGAGGAGGCGCGGGCCGATCACCCGCTGGCGCCGCGCGCCGCGCACTTCGAGCCGAAGGCAAAGCGCGTCATCTTCCTCTTCATGCACGGCGGCCCGTCGAGCATCGACACCTTCGACCCGAAGGAGCGTCTCGACCGGGACCACGGCAAGCCGCTGCCGATCAAGCGGCCGCTGGCCTTCGCCGACGGCCCGGTCGGCCCGCTCATGAAGTCGCCGTGGGAGTTCAAGCCAGGCGGCCAAAGCGGCATTCCGGTGAGCGACCTCTTCCCGCACGTGCGGACCTGCGCCGACGATTTATGCGTCATCCGCTCGATGGTCGGCGAGGGCGTCGATCACGGCGCGGCGCTGCTCCAGACCTTCACCGGCACTTCGACCTTCATCCGCCCGAGCCTGGGCTCCTGGGTCGTCTACGGGCTGGGCACCGAGAACCAGGACCTGCCGGGCTTCGTGACGATCAAGCCGGCGCTCTCGCACGGCGGGGCGAAGAACTGGAGCGCGGCCTTTCTGCCCGGCGCCTACCAGGGGACGGCGATCGGCAACGCCGGACTCAAGGTGGACGACATCAAGGGCGAGCCGATCGAGTACCTGGCCAACCAGCGGCTCTCGGCCGAGGAGCAGCGCTACGAGTTGGACCTGCTCCAGAACATCAACCGGCGCCACCAGGCGCTGCGCCGGCAGGACGCGCAGCTCGAGGCGCGGATTCAGGCCTTCGAGCTCGCCTTCCGCATGCAGGCCGAGGCGCCCGCAGTCTTTCAGGTCGAGAAGGAGTCAGCCGCGACGCAGAAGCTCTACGGGCTGGACGACCCGCTGACGCGCGACTTCGGCTGGCAGTGCCTGCTTGCCCGGCGGCTGGCCGAGAATGGGGTCCGCTACATCCAGTGCACCCACAGCTACAAGTGGGACCAGCATAGCGAACTCTACAACGGCCACACCAAGAACGCGCGCGAGGTCGACAAGCCGATCGCCGGGCTGTTGAAAGATCTCAAGGCGCGTGGGCTGCTCAAGGACACACTCGTCGTCTGGGCGGGCGAGTTCGGGCGGACGCCGGTCTCGGAGGCCGGCGACGGGCGCGACCACAATCCCTACGGCTACTCGATCTGGATGGCGGGCGGCGGCGTCAAGGCGGGGTTCGTCTACGGCGCGACCGACGAGATCGGCTACCACGCGGTCGAGGATCGCATGCACATCCACGACTTCCACGCGACGACGCTCCACCTGCTCGGGCTCGACCACGAGAAACTGACCTACCGATACAGCGGCCGCGACTTCCGCCTCACCGACGTCGCCGGCGTCGTCGCCAAGAAGATCATCGCCTGAAGATTGTAGGGGCAGGGCTCGTCCCTGCCCGGCAGTCGCCTGATGAACGCCGGGCAGGGACGAGCCCTGCCCCTACCGGCCGACCGCGATCGGCGCCTCATGGCCGCGGGCCGTGACGCGCTCGACGCCAAGGATGCGGCCCCCGGCGACGAGCAGCGCGTCGTCGAAATTATTGACCGTCGGGCAGACGTGCCGGGGCACCAGGTAGAGGTAATCGCCGACCGCAGGCCGGGCTGCGTCGGGCGGGATCTCGATCGGCAGGTGCTCCTCGCTCGGGGCCTGGGGGCGCCAGTCGGGGTGGCCAAGGACGGCGCAGGTCGGCACCCCGGCGTCGGCTGAGACGCTCTTGTGGCCTGCGTCGCAGGTCACCCGCCCCGCCGTCGGGTGGCTGACGACGGCCGAGACGACGAGCGCCGCGGGGCGGTAACCGAACTCCCCGGGCAACTGCGCGAGGCTCGTGCAGTCGCCGTAGACGATAGTCCCCGGCGAGGCGCGGTGCAGAAACGGCGCCCGGGCGAAGGCCTCGTAGGAGAGCGTGCCGGGGAAGGCCGGGGTCCCCGCCGTGATCACCTCCGCGGGCGGCGCCCCGGACCGCTCCAGGGCGGCGACGATCTCGAGCAAGCGGGCGTAGCCCTCATGCGTCACGCGCTCGCGCTCCGCGAGCCCCAGCTTGCCGACATGGCCGTCGTAGTAGTGCAGCCCGCGGAATTCGATCCCGGCATCCCCGATCGCCCGCGCCAGGCGGACGATCTCGCCCGCGCGCTCCTGCTCCACGCCCGTGCGATCCATCCCCGGGTTGACGTCGATGAAGAGGCCGACCCCGCCCCCCCGCCAGGCCTCGACCTGCGGGGCGTTCTCGACCAGGGCGGAGATGCGCCGGTCAGGGTAGAGTCGCGCCAGCTCGCGCACGCGCCGCGCGTTAGCCCCGACGACAGGATAGGCGACGAGGACATCACCCGCCCCGACCTCGCAGACGGTCCGCAGCTCGAGCGTCGTCGCACACTTGAAGCTGGTCACCCCATGCGCCACCAGCCGCCGCATGATGAAGGCGAGCTTCGAGGTCTTGACGTGCGGCCGCCAGCGATTCGGGTCGCCGCCGAGGAGGCCGAGCGTCGCCGCGATGTTGGCGTCCACAACCTCGGGGTAGATCGCCAGCGCCGGCGTGAGCACCGAGTCGAGTCCCGCGATCCGGTAGGTATCCACTATTTCTCCCTCTCGCCGGCTATTCGGAGAGCGCCGCCGTCGCCTCGATCTCGATCTGGTAGCCGTAGTGCAATTCCTTGATCGGGATGATGGCGCGCGCCGGCCGGTGATCGCCCATAACGCGGGCGATGACCTGATTGACCGGCCCCCAGAGGTCGATGTCGGAGATGTAGACTGTCAGCTTGAGGACGCGGCCGAGGTCGCTGCCGGCAGCCTTGAGGATGGCGGCGACGTTCCTGAGCGCCTGCTCGGTCTGCTCCTCGATCGGGCCGGCCCGCCGCTCCGCGGAGCGCGGGTCGATCGGGACCTGGCCGGCGACGTAGACCAGGCCGCCGTAGACGATGGCCTGCGAGTAGTGGCCCGCCGGCGCGGGCGCCTCGGGCGTGAGGATCGTTTTCAGTTCCATGCGGTCTCACCTCGTGTCATGCGTTTCCGACTGTTTCTTCACCACCGTGATTGTAAGCTGTGACGGATACTGTTTGGAATGGTGGACGGCGTTGTGCGCGACGATGCCTTTTGACTCGTCATAGTTCCTCCCGCCCGTGTTGAGGTTGCGATCGAAGCGCGGGAAATTGCTGCTCGACACCTCGAGTCGGAGCCGGTGGCCGGCCCCGAAGTAATTGCTCGTGGTCATCGGTTGGAGCGTCACTTTGTACACCTTTCCCGTCTCCATCCACACCGGAGGCTGATCGTAGCCGTCCCGGTACCTCATCCTCTGGATCGTCTCGTCCAGGTTGTAGGCCCGTCCGTCCGGGTATACATCTATCAACTTCACGGTGAAGTCAGTGTCTTTGGCGTCCGACGAGACGTAGAGCGTGACCTCGATCGGGCCGCTCACTTCGATCCCTTCTTTCAGAGGCTCGGTGGTGTAAACCAGGATATCGGGGCGTCCCTCCATCTTGCGCTGGTCGAATGCGCCGCCCGTCACCGCGTTCCCGGTGCAGCAGACATTGCCGCCGTAGGACGGGACCGGGTTCATCGGGTCGTAGTCAAACTTGTCCGGGCGGTCCGCCGCGGGGGGCGCGTCGATGAGCGCGCCGTCGCCGTCGAGTGTATTCGCCCGCCCGCCGCTCGACAGGAAAAAGCTCACCGGGCGCGCCCCCCGCGGTGGCCATGTCTCGGACGCCTGCCACTTGTTGATTCCCATCGTGTAGTAGCGCACCTTCGGCATGGTTTCGAGAATGCCGTTCTTTTCCCCTTTGAGGAAGTGATCGAACCAGGCCCATGTCAGCTCGTCATAGTTGAGCCGCGCATCCCCCATGCTGCGCTCGCCGACGACCGTGTCCTCGGTGGCGCGCTTGTAGGCGCAGTGGAGCGTGGGCGCGATCACCGCGTACTGCCGATCGGCAATCTCAGGCCGGGCAGTCTTCCTGACATGATTAAACGCGGCCAGGTTTGGCCCCGTCGACACGTCGTACCACGACATGAACCAGAATCCGGGCACGTTGATCGTCATGTTGTCATGCCACAACCCGCCCTTGTACCACGCCGGATCGTTCGGGGCGCGCTGGATCATCGCCCCGCCCGAGTCAACAGGCATGGGGTCGGCGACGATTCCGCGCGGCCCATCCACGGCCTTGATGATGTCCATGACGGGGAGATGGCGCAGCGCCTGCGACCAATCAACCGGCGGCGCCTGCTGCGCCAGGTCGAACGACTTCGACGCCCGGATCAACTCCTCCTGGGACGTGTTCGGCGGGAACATCGGCCGCACCTGGTTCTGTTGCCCGTAGAGCCACGCGATGAAGAGCATCTGGACCGCGCCGCCGCGGTACCAGTTGCCCTGCTCGTAGTAGGGGCCGACGCGTCCGACGCCGGCGCCGAATCCTTGTGGGATCATCGCTGCGAACGCCGGATTACCCAGCGCCGCGACCGCCAACTGCCACTCGGCCGTCGAAGAGCATCCGATCGTACCGACCTTGCCGTTCGACCAGGGCTGCTTTGAAATCCAGGACAAGGCGTCGTCGCCGTCGCTGAGCGGCGCCCCGAGGATGTCGTAATTCCCCTCGGAGAAGAAGTGACCGCGCTCATTCATCTGGACGAAGGCGTAGCCGCGCTTGACCGCCTCGATTTCGTTGCTCATGTCGCGCGGGGCGCCGTTGCGGACGTCCCAGAAATTGAAGTTGTACGGGGTGCGCACGAAGACCGCGGGGTATTTCTTCGACTCATCTTTCGGGCGGTAAACATCCGCTGCCATGCGCTTGCCGTCGCGCATCGGCACCATGAGCTTGCGCTCGACGATGGCGACCGATTGCAATTCTTTTTCGACCGAGTGTCGCCGCGCGATCAGCTCCGGGTCGGCGTTGCTCCTCCCCTGTCCGGAAGCGATTCGCATGGCGCCGACGATTCCCGCGACGGCGAGCAGCAGGGTCAAGAGAATCTTCGGTCGCATGTGTGTGTCCTCCGGGAGCGGTCAGCTTTCAGCTCTCAGCGGTCAGCCAGAAGAAGGGCTCGGTTTGGCTGAACGCTGAAAGCTCACCGCTGATGGCTAAGATAAGGTTTCTATCCCACCGGCGGCGCCCATGCAAGTGGATTTGCGAGGATGACCGTTAGCGAACATTCTTTCTCACGCCCCGGCGAGAGTGGTGGTATACTGCGCGGCCATGGAACGCCGCCAATTCATCCGACTCGCTGCCCTCGGAGCCCCGGGCCTGGCGCTCGGCGCTTCGCTCCCGAAAATGAAGATCACGCGGGTACGCTTCTACGCCTCGCCGATCTCGCGCCCGATGTTCAACCAGAGCTTCCACATCGTCACGGTCGAGACCGACCAGGGGATCACCGGGATCGGCGAGGGCGGGTCGCGCGACACGGTCCAGGAGTGCGCCGAGATGCTCATCGGCGAGGACCCGGCGCGCATCGACCGTTGCTGGCAGCTTATGTTCCGCGGGCGCTTCTACCCGGCGGGGCGCGAGAAGCTCGATGCCATGGGCGCGCTCGACATGGCGCTCTGGGACATCAAGGGCAAGGCGCTCGGCGTGCCGGTCTATGAGCTGCTCGGCGGCAAGTCGCGCGACTTCGTCGAGTGCTACTCGACCGGCTTCGTCCCGAGTCAGGGGAGCCTCAAAGAAACGGCGCGGGCGACGATCGAGGCCGGCTTCCGCGCCTTCCGGACCTCGGTCGCCGACCCGGGCGGGGACGCGGCCTTCAACTCGCGCCAGATGGTGCGCAAGACCTACGAGAACTGCGCCGCGATCCGCGAGGGCGTCGGCCCAGGCGGCGACTGGTGCATCGACTACCACACGCGCCTCGACTTCCCCGACGCCGTCCGGCTGAGCACGCTGCTCGAGCCGCTCGAGCCGTACTTCACCGAGGACCTGGTCCGCTCCGAGAACCCCGGCGTCTACCGCCAGCTGCGCCAGCAGGTCAAGGTCCCGATCGCCGTCGGCGAGCAGTTCGGCACGCGTTGGGAGATCAACGAGCTCATCGAGGGGCGGCTCATCGACTACAACCGGATCTCGATCCCGAACTGCGGCGGGGTCACCGAGTACCTCAAACAGGCGGCGCTCTGCGAGACGCACTACGTCGGCCTGACGCCGCATTTCACGGGCCCGGTCGCGGAGGCGGCGCTGGTCCACGTCTGCGCGGCCTTTTCCGGGCCGGTGCTCATGGAGCTGGCCGGCACCTACAAGCTCGACATCCCCTACCTGCCGCGCCACTTCGACTTCAAGGACGGCAAGCTCTGGCCGAATGACCGGCCGGGGCTCGGGGTCGAGTTCGACGCCTCGCGGCTGCCCCTGGTGGCCGAGTTCACGACCCGCAACCAGCCGATCAAGCTCTTCCGACGGCCGGACGGGTCGCTGACCAACTGGTGAGGGCCGGGGCCCTTTCCCCCCTTGCATCTGGCGGCGGAATCGTGCATAATGCGAAGCGTTCAACCCTTCTCTCGCGCATCAACGGTGATGCGCCTCTGCCCTGTAGTAGTAGCGGCGGCGTTAAGGATAGTTCGAGAGCGGGCCGGTCTTAACTTTCAGAAGCTGCTCAGTAGAGCATCCGAACACGAGCCTTCGCTGCTACCGTTCACCGAAGACACTTTGATTCGAGGCTTCTCAAACACCCCTGCGGGGGAAAGGTATATCCACATGTCCATGAAACTCTACGTCGGCAACCTCTCGTTCCAGACTTCGAGCGAGGAGCTACAGGATTTGTTTTCGCAGGTCGGGACGGTCGAGTCAGCTTCGGTCGTCGAGGACCGCGACACCGGCCGTTCGCGCGGCTTCGGGTTCGTCGAGATGTCGACGCGTGAAGAGGGCGAGGCGGCGATCGCGCAGTTCAACGGCAAGGACGTCAACGGGCGCAGCCTGACGGTCAACGAGGCCAAGCCCCGTGAGAACCGCGGCGGCGCCGGCGGCGGCTTCGGCGGCGGCGGCGGCAACCGCGGTGGCGGCGGCGGCTTCGGCGGCAACCGCGGCGGCGGTCGCGGCGGCTACGGCGGCAGCGGCGGCGGTCGCGGCGGTCGCTACTAAAGACAATCGGCCGGAGGGCCGGGGGCAACCCCGGCCCTTTCGGTAAGGAGAAGGAAGTAGTATGAATTTTTCTGACCTGGGGCTACAGCCGTCGCTCGTGCGCGCGTGCGAGTCCCTCGGATACACGACACCGACACC
>Ga0075421_100007035_pt1 | contig 13749 bp, 11 predicted proteins | sample SoiMetdeltSBSDD5_FD_75292 | JGI IMG/M metagenome (GOLD analysis project Ga0075421, IMG submission 75292) | Bulk soil microbial communities from a Populus tree surrounding site in Tennessee, USA - Soil MetaG P. deltoides SBSDD5 | ecosystem: Environmental > Terrestrial > Soil > Tree plantation...
AGGGCGCGGATGCTCTCGCCCGAGGAGTACCGCTTCACCAGGTCCTTCGCCAGCGTGGCCCGCTCGGCTCCGACGATCCGGCGGCCTTTCTCAGTACTGGTTGCGGTGCCGGTGGCTGCCATCTCGATTCCCTCACGTCCTACTGTGGGCGGTTTCGGCGGAACACCACTTGCTAGGAAGTGATGTTCCCGGTCTCACCTATTAGACCGTCTTCGGCGATCATGCGCTAGACATCATTTCAATGCCAACCGACACGCACGAATGTGTCGGGATCCCGATACCGCTACCGTGGTGACCCGTGAGCAGCACGGCACGGGGCCGCGAGCCTGTGGCGTCGGCGGTCTGGCGGGAGCGGGCCGACCTGGCGACATGGCTCGCTTTGACGCTCACCGGACTCGCTCTGACATGGCTCGCTGTGCGCAGCGGGGCGCAATTGGGGACGCGAAGCGCTCCCTTTCTCGGCTCTTACCGGCTACTCCTCGCATTCGCGAGTCTGCTCGCTCCGATCGTCGCCGCCAGCACCATTGTGTTGGCCTGGCGTGGGCAATTCGACCGGGTCAACTTCCGAGTCCTCCTCGCCTTCGCGTACGCCGGAACGCTCGCCTGGGCATTGTCGCTGGCACTGGTGGATGGCGCGGCCGGCCTTACCCGGTCGTTGCAGTCGCCCGACAACTACCTGACCGATGTCCCCGCCGTCGGCGATGACCCGCACGCGTACCTGCTCGCCTTCACCACGGCGCCGGGGCACTCCGCCGCCGCGCGAGGGCATCCGCCCGGTCCGGTGCTGCTGTTGTGGGCCCTGCACCGCATCGGTCTCACCGACGAGCTCGCGCTGGGTGTGCTGCTCACTGCGATCGGCGCGCTCGTGACGCCGCTCGTGCTTCTCGCCGTGCGTGGGGTGTGCGGCGAGCTGGCGGCCCGCCGTTACGCGCCCGTACTCATGCTCGCCCCGTACGCGGTCTGGGTCGCGGTCAGCCTGGAGGTGGTGGTCGCCGCGCTGGGGGCCGCGGCCTTGGCGACGGGAGTACTCGCGAGCGCGCGCGGCCGCAGTGGACTGCGCGCCGGCGGCTGGGCTCTCGTGGCCGGCATGACGCTCGGCGTGGCCGCCCTCTTCTCCTACGCGGCCGCCTGGCTCGGACTGTCGCTGGTCTGCCTGTACTTCGCCCGGCGGCGCCCGTTCCTCAACCTCGCCACCGGCCTGGGCGCCCTCATCCCTGTGCTCGCGGCCCAGTTGGCGGGCTTCGAGTGGATGGAGGGGCTCCTACTCGCCCGGGCCGACTACGCCGCCCGCGTCGAACCTTATCGATCCGCGTTGTGGTGGAGCGGCATCGGCCTCGTCGTGCTGCTGCTCGCTGCCGGACCGCCGCTCGTTCGCAGCCTGCGCCGGCTCCGCAACACGCCGGGCTGGCCGTTCCTGGTCGGCGCGGGCGTGGCCGTGGCGTTCTCGCTCCTCGCCGGACTGGCGCGGGGTGGCGCCGAGGCGGCCTGGCTGCCGTTCGTCCCGTGGCTCACGGTCGCGGCCGTCGCACCCGAGGAGCAGGGTGGTCCGGCCCCGCCGGCACCCCTGCTGCTGGTCGCCGTCGGGGCGGTCACCGCCGTCGTGGTGGAGGCGCTCCTGGCCACGCCCTGGTAGCGCGGACGACCCGTTAGGCGAGCTCGACCAGCTCCAGCAGGTCGTCGCTCCAGGCGTCCTCGACCCCGTCCGGCAGCAGGATCGCGCGGTCGGGCTTCAGCGCCTGCACCGCCCCGGGGTCGTGGGTCACGAGCACGATCGCGCCGGGGTAGCGGGCGATCGCATCGAGCACCTGCTCGCGGCTGACCGGGTCAAGGTTGTTGGTGGGCTCGTCGAGCAGCAACACGTTCGCCCCGCTGCAGACGAGCGTCGCCAGCGCGAGCCGGGTCTTCTCGCCGCCGGAGAGCACGCTGGCCGGCTTCGACACGTCGTCGCCGGAGAACAAGAACGCGCCGAGGATCCGCCGCAACTCCCCGTCGGTCTGGTCGGGGGCCGCCGAGCGCATGTGCTCGAGTACGGTGCGATCGACGTCGAGCGTCTCGTGCTCCTGGGCGTAGTAGCCCAGCCGCAGCCCGTGCCCCGGCACCACCTCACCGGTGTCGGGCTCGAGCAGGCCGGCGAGCATCCGCAGCAGCGTGGTCTTGCCGGCGCCGTTGAGGCCGAGGATCGCCACCCGGGAGCCCCGATCGACCGCCACGTCGACGTCGCAGAAGACCTCGAGCGACCCGTACGACTTGGAGAGCTCGCGCGCGGTGAGCGGGGTCTTGCCGCAGGGGGCCGGTGTCGGGAACCGCACCTTGGCCACCTTGTCGGTGGCGCGCTCCTCCTCGAGGCCGGCCAACAGTCGCTCGGCCCGGCGCGCCATGTTCTGCGCGGCCACCGTTTTGGTGGCCTTGGCGCGCATCTTGTCGGCCTGGGCCATGAGCGCGCCGGCCTTCTTCTCGGCGTTGGCCCGCTCGCGGCGCCGGCGCCGTTCGTCGGTCTCGCGCTGCTCGAGGTACGCCCTCCAGCCGACGTTGTACATGTCCACTGTGGAGCGGTTGGCGTCGAGGTACCAGACCTTGTTCACGACCGTGTCGAGCAGCGCGACATCGTGGCTGATGACGATGAAGCCACCCTTGTGGCCGGCGAGGAACGCCCGCAGCCAGGCGATCGAGTCGGCGTCGAGATGGTTGGTCGGCTCGTCGAGCAGGAGCGTGCCGCCACCGGTCTCGGCAGCGTCACGGAACAGGATCCGGGCGAGCTCGATGCGGCGGCGCTGGCCACCGCTCAGGGTGCTCAGGGTCTGGCCCAGCACGCGGTCGGGCAGGCCCAGGTTGGCGCAGATCCGGGCGGCCTCGGCCTCCGCGGCGTATCCACCGAGCCCGGCGAAGGTGTCCTCCAGCGCGCCGTAGCGGCGGATGTTGCGATCGCCGGTGTCCTGCGCGAGCACGGCCTCGAGGGCCTTCATCTCGGCCAACAGCGTGTCGAGGCCGCGGGCGGAGAGGACCCGGTCGCGGGCGCTGGTCTCCAGGTCGCCGGTGCGCGGGTCCTGCGGCAGGTAGCCGACCGGGCCCCGGCGTTCGACCTGCCCGGCGTGGGGCAGGCCCTCGCCGGCGAGCACCTTCAGCGTGGTGGTCTTGCCGGCACCGTTGCGGCCGACGAGGCCGATACGGTCGCCGGGGTGGACGCGCAGGTTCGCGTCGGTGAGCAGGATGCGGGCGCCGGCACGCAGTTCCAGGCCGGTGGCTGTGATCATCGGGAGGTCTCGCTCTCGGCGGTCGAAGGCTGGCTGAGGGCAGACGTATGCCCCGGCCGCGGTCGAATCAGCAGCGGTCGGGGCCGGTCAGGTCAGCCTTCGCAGCGCACCACGCCGCCAGTGTACCCGGGTCCGCTCGTGGGTCGCCCGGGGTTTGCACGCAAGATCACCGGGTAAGGCCGGGGTTGAGACGCACGGGGTGATTGAGGACGGTGGGCGTAATGTCACTAAACCCGAACGCGCAGATCGACACCGATCAGGTTCAGGACGCCCGCGGCTCGGGCGGCGGGGGCCTGGCGGGCATCCCGATCCCCATCGGTGGCGGCAAGGGCATCGTGGGCCTCATCGTGCTGGCGCTGATGGTGATCGGCGGCGTGGTCGGCGGCAACGCGCTGACCAGCGACGGCGGCGGAGACCTCGCCCGGGAGTGCTCGGCCGACAATCCCGACCGGCTGCAGCGCCTCGACTGCCGCAACGCGCTCTACGTGAACTCGATCCAGGCCTACTGGAGCACGGCCATGCCGACCGAACTTGGTCAGCCCTACAGCGAGGCCGACACGGTCTTCTTCTCCCAGGCCGTCTCTACCGGCTGCGGAGCGGCCGACCGCGGCGTCGGCCCGTTCTACTGCCCGGCCGACGACCACGTCTACATCGACCTCACCTTCTTCCAGGCGCTCGCCAACCGGTTCGGCGCCGAGGGCGAGTTCGCCCAGCCCTATGTGCTCGCTCACGAGTACGGGCACCACGTGCAGGACCTCGTCGGCACCGAGGCCCAGGTGCGCCGAGCGATGGAACGCGACCCCGCCAACGCCAACCAGTACTCGGTGATGCTCGAACTGCAGGCCGACTGCTACGCGGGCGCGTGGACCCGGCACGCGGCCGAGACCAAGGACGAGGGCGGCCAGCCGATCTTCACCAGCGTGACGCAGCAGGACATCAACGAGGCGCTTGACGCGGCGGCCGCGGTCGGCGACGACTCCATCCAGCAGCGCAGCGGCGGCGGCATCGACGAGTCCAAGTTCACCCATGGCTCCGCCGAGCAGCGCCAGCAGTGGTTCAGCAAGGGCTACCAGACCGGCGACCCGAAGTCCTGCGACACCTTCGGCGATGGGCTGTGACCGCGGCTGCGCACGACGCAGCGAGGGGGCACGGCGGCTACTCCGGTGTCGGATCGACCACCCTGATCCTGACCGTACAAGCGGCCGCCACCGCACCCTCCAGCACCGCCAACCGCGGCTCTCCTACATCGAGGAAGCGGTCGGCCCGCAAGGGAGCCAGCGGCGCGAGGCGGCGGTCGGCGAGCACCGCGTCGACCGCCCGCCGGTCACCCCCGGTCACGAGAGCGTCGAGCCGGTCCAACTCCGGCAGCAGGAGCCGGGCGACGACGACGGCCGCGCTCTCGGCCGCGGCCCGGGTCTGATTGGCCCGCCTGCGGGCGAACCGCTGCTGCGACCATCCGCCGGCGGCCGTGCGCCCCTGCACATAGGAGGAGTCCACCTTAGACTCGACCAGCTTGTCGCCCGCCGCGATGCCAACCGCCACGGCGGCCCGTCGGGCCAGCAACAGACCGAGCCGCCGCGGCGCCTGCGCTGCGCGTACGAATTCATCCACCGTCGCGGATGATGGCGCTCCGGGCGGTGCGTGCAGCTCGGCCACCGCACCGTCGCCCGCGACCAACGCCAGCCCGAACTCTTGGATATCCACCGAAACGGAACCGTGCCGGTCCGCGAAGCCGCCGAGCCAGCGCGGCAGCCGCTCCGGGGCGACGTCGACCCACCGGCCGCCGCCGGCCGCGGGGCGGGAGGCCGCCATCGTCAGCCCCGCAGCGCGTCGAGGGCGAGGTCCACGTCGGCCTCGGTGGAGTAGACGTGGAACGAGGCGCGGACCCGCCCGGCGCGCACCGCCGCCCGTACGCCGGCCGCGGCCAGCTTCTGCTCGGCACCCGGCACGTCGACGGTCACGATCGCGCTGTCGCCGGGCGGCTGACCGAGACCGGTGAGGAACCGGTTGGCGAGAGCCACGTTATGGGCGCCGATCGCGGAGACCCCGACCTGCTCCACGACTTCCAGCGTGGGCGCCGTCGCGACCCAGTCGAACCAGGCCGGCGAGATGTCAAACCGGCGGGCCGATTTCGCCAGGCGCAGCGGCGGCCCGTAGTAGGAACCGTGCACGACCTCGCCCGCGTACCACCCGGCGGCCAGCGGGCGCACGCGCTCCGCCACGGCCGGCGCCAGGTAGCCGAACGCGGTGCCGCGCGGGCACATCAGCCACTTGTACCCGCCGACGACCACCACGTCGGCCAGCGCCACGTCGAACGGCAGCCAGCCGCACGCCTGGGTCGCGTCGACCACGACCATCGCACCGGCCCCGCGGGCCGAGTCGACGACCTCCCGAAAGCGCGCGATCTCACCGTTGGCCGACTGCACGAGGCTGAACGCGACGACGTCCGTGTCGGGCGTGACCGCGTCGGCGAGCTGGGCGGCCGGCACCGTCCGCACCCGCACGCCCCGGTCGGCGTGCACCATCCACGGGAACAGGATCGAGGTGAACTCGATGTCCGGCGCGAGCACCCGGGCCCCGTCGGGTACGGCCGCCGCCACCGGCGCGAGCACCTGTGACACCTGTGCCCCGATGGTCACGTCGGCGGAGTCCACCCCGATGAGCCGCGCGAACGCCTCCCGCGCGCGTTCGGTCGAGCCGTCCCACACCTCCCAGGACGTGCGGCCCACCCGCCAGTCGGCGAGCGCGGCCTGCATCGCATCCCACGCTGGCGTCGGCGGAAGTCCGTAGCTCGCAGTGTTCAGCCAACCCGGCTCCGGCTCCCACCAGCGCTGCGCGGCCGCGACCGAGATGCCCACCATGCGGGTCAGTCTGCCAGGCCGGTCCGGGCGGGCTTAGGATGCTCCTCGCCATGTCGCAGTCATCGTCAGAAGGGACCGAGCTGTCCCGCCTCGTCCTCGACGGGCTCACGGCGGCCTACGGCGCGGCCGCCGACCCGGAGCGGGCCGTTTCGATGCGGGCGTACATGCGCGACCAGTTCCCGTTCCTGGGCATCCCCGGTCCCCGCCAGGCCCACCTCACCCGTGCCGTGCTGGCCGGGGTCGGCCGACCCACGGAGGACGACCTGCGGGCCGTCGCCCTCGGCTGCTGGGCGCTGCCCGAGCGGGAGTACCAGTACTTCGCCTGCGGCCTGCTGCGCCGTCACGTCAAGGTGTGCTCCGCGGCCTTCCTCGACACCACACGGCACCTCATCGTCACCAAGTCGTGGTGGGACACCGTCGACGCGCTGGCCGCGCACGTCGTCGGCCCGCTCGTGGCCCGCCACCACGAGCTAGTGTCCACTATGGACGACTGGATCGCTGAGGAGAACCTGTGGCTCGCCCGCACGGCGCTGCTGTACCAGATGCGGTACAAGGAGAACACCGACGCGACCCGCCTGTTCCACTACTGCCTCACGCAGGCTGGCCACCGGGACTTCTTCATCCGCAAGGCGATCGGCTGGGCGCTTCGGGAGTACGCGAAGACCGAACCCGCCGCCGTGCGCACGTTCGTGCGGGCCCACGAACCCCGCCTGTCCCCTTTGTCGATCCGCGAGGCCCTCAAGAACCTCCCCTGACGCACACAGGCCCCGTGGGTCGGAACGCCCACGGAGCCTGCGGTGGATCGGTTACCCCTGGTTGACCGGCGGATGGGCCACGACGACCGCGGTGTGCCACACGCCCGCGTCGACGTGGAGCGTGCCGGTCGCACCGAGAATCCGGACCGGTCGGGTGCGAAGGACGGTCGTGCCGTCGCCCAGCTGTCCTATGTAGTTCCAGCCCCATCCCCACAGCGTTCCGTCCGACCGGAGCGCGAAGCTGTAGCCACCGCCCGCGGAGACCTGGATGACCTGGTCGATGTCGACGACATGGGCGCTGGGTTCGTCCTCGGCGTTGCACGGGGCGTCGACCGGATAGACCAATCCGTTGCAGAGGTCGCCCCACCAAACCGGTTTCCCACCGCTGACCACGAGGCTGGACCCGAAGCCGGCGGAGATCCGCGACACCGGACCGACCAGCGTGACCGGCGCGGGAATGAAGTGATCGACCGTCGTGCCATCGCCCAAGGCCCCTAGAGCGTTGGAGCCCCAGGCGAAGGCCTGGCCGTCCGCTCGCAACGCCAGGCTGTGGCCCTGGCCCGCGGAGACCTGGATCACGTTGGCGAGACCCACCGGCGCGATGGGTCGGGAGCGGTCGACGAACGTCCCGTCACCGAGCTGCCCCACGGCGTTGGCGCCCCAGGCCCTCATCGACCCGTCCGACCGGCGGGCCAGGCTGAACTGCACGCCGGCCGAGATGTCGGTGACGCCGGTCAGCCCGAACACCCGCACCGGGGTCAGCCGGTCGGTGACGGTGCCGTCGCCCAGTTGCCCGTGCGCGTTGCTGCCCCATGCCCACACGGTGCCATCCGACCGCAGGGCCAGACTGTGGTCGTTGCCGGCCGAGACCCGGATCACGCCGGTCAGGGCCGACACCGGCATCGGAACGACAGTCTCGTCCGTGGTGCCGTTGCCGAGCTGCCCGGAGTCGTTGAGACCCCAGGCCATGACCGTCCCGTTGTCGCGTACGGCCAGCGTGTGGTACCAGCCCGCCGCCACGTGCATGACGCCGCTGCCCAGTCCCACCGGCTCCACGGGCGAGATCCGGAGCGCGTGGGTCCCATCGCCCAACTCCCCGCTGGGGTTTGCTCCCCAGGCGAGCGCGCCCGTCGTGCCGAGTCCCCCGATCGGCGGCACCGGTATCGCCGCCGCCGGCCCGACCGTCGCGGTCACCATCGCGGCTGCGCTGAGCAGGGTCAGCGCCGCGCCGGTGCAGACATGTCGCATTGTTCGCATGCTCGGCCCCTTCCGGCCGTGGCCGGCCGGGTGCCGGCCGTCTGCCGGTCACTGTGACGTTGGCAAATACGTCACCGCATCGGGGACATCACCCGGCCGCGCGAGCCCTCATAGGGGATCGACGTCGGCAAGTGCCGATCATGAACTACGGGGGCATGACACACCGTCGACAAGGAACCCTAGTTCATGATCGACGCCAAGGTGGCCTAGAAGGCGGCGACGGCGTACCGCTGGAGGAACAGCGCCTCGGCGAGCGCCATGTTCTCGATCTCGCTGGGGTCGACGCTCTCATTCGGGGCGTGCATGAGCGACTTGGGTTCCTCGACGCCCATCAGGATGATCTCCGCCTCGGGGTACGTGTCGTGGAAGACGTTGCACAGCGGGATCGAACCGCCCTGGCCCTCGGTGGTCATGGACCGCCCGTACGCCTCCCGCATCGCCTCTCCGAGAGCCGTGTACGCCGGACCCGCCGTCGCCGCCCGGAACGGAGCACCGAGCGCCTCCTTCTCGCACTTCACCTTGACGCCCCACGGGGCCACGGCCTCGAGGTGGGCGATGAGCGCGTCCTGGGCTCGGGCCGGGTCCATCCCGGGCGGGACGCGCAGGTTGAGCCGAGCCCGCGCGCTCGGCTGGATGGCCGCGGCCGAGCCGACGACGGGCGGCGCGTCGATCCCGAGCACCGTCACGGCCGGTCGCGCCCACACCATGTCGGGGACCGAGCCATCCCCGAGCAGCTGCACCCCGTCGAGCACGTTGGCATCGGCCCGGAACCGGGCCGGCGGGTAATCGGCGCCGTCCCAGCGTTGGTCCGCGTCCAGCCCGGCGATCGTGGTGTTGCCCTTGGCGTCGCGCAGGGTCGCGAGCATGTTGATGAGTGCCGCGAGGCCGTCGGGCGCCGGCCCGCCGAACATGCCCGAGTGCATCGGGCTCGCGAGAGCCGAGACGGTGACGACGACGTTCGCGAGCCCTCGCAGCGACGTGGTGACGGCGGGCACACCGACCGCGGCGTTGCCGGTGTCGGCGACCAGGATCGCGTCGGCCCGCAGCAGCGACGCGTTGCGCGGCACGAACTCCTCGAGCCCGCCGGTGCCCTGCTCCTCGGAGCCCTCGACGATGAGCTTGAGTGACACGGGCACGTCGGTGCCGAGCGCGCGCAGGGCCGTGAGGTGCATGAGGATGTTGCCTTTGCAGTCGGCCGCGCCCCGCCCGTACCACCGTCCATTTCGCTCGGTCAGCTCGAACGGCGGGCTGTGCCACGCGCTCTCGTCCAGCGGTGGCTGCACGTCGTAGTGAGCGTAGAGGAGCACGGTCGGCGCGCCGTCGGGGCCGGGCCGATGCCCGTACACGGCCTTGCTGCCGTCCGCGGTCTCGACGAGACGCAGGTGGCGCAGGCCGGCATCCCCAAACGCCTCGAGCACCCACCGGGCGGCGCGGTCGCACTCCTCGGGTGGGAACTGGCGCGGGTCGGCCACCGACTTCATCGATACCAGCTCGGCCAACTCGGTCTTGGCCCGACCCATCAGTCCGTGCACGCGCTCGCGCAGCCCGTTCGCCGCCACGACCCCTCCTACTCCTTCACCGTATTGGCGTACTTCAGCTGTTCGATGTACTGCTGGTAGCTGGGCAGCTCCTCGGGGCAGTACACGGCGAGGATGAGGGCCTCTGCCTGAACCAGCCGCTGAGGGGCGTTGACGGGTCGCTGACCCGGGCCGGCGGCGCCGTTGGAGAGCGCCAACTTCTGGATGCCCTGCTTGAGCGCGCTGTTCGGATTGGCGCACACGGCTCCCCCGTCCTCGCCGAGGGTCCGCGCGATCTGGTCCCGCTCGGGTGCCGGCAGGCCCGCCTGGCCGAGGGCGGCGATGAGCTGGTCGGCCTTCTCGTGGGCCTGCGCCGACGCCTTGGCCTGGCGGTAGACGCCGAGCGCGATCGCCGACAGGAAGAGGAAGATGGCCCCGAGTACGACGTAGGCGGTGATGCGCTGCCGGCGGGTGTGCTCTCCCTGGTAGAGATGCTCCGGGTCGACCGGACCCTTGGGCCGCGGCGGCTGTTTCGAGCGGGACATCGCGACCTCCTCACTCGGCGGCGGACGCGGACGCAGCGTCGGTCGTGGTGTCGGCCGTGCGCCAACTCGGCTTGCGCAGCCGGTAGAACAGGAACGGCACGAACAGACCGATGACCAGCAGGCCGCCGCCGACGATGAGCAGATAGATCCACGGGCTGCCGGAGCCGAACTGTGACGGGGGAACGAACCCGATGATGAGCGCGGCCGTCGACGCGAGGAACCCGACCACGCACAGCGTCCCGAGCATCGGGGCCATGTATCCACGCACCTGGCCGGGCTGGTTGCGGCGCAACCGGACGGCGGCGACGAACATGAGCAGGTACATGATGAGGTAGACCTGCGTCGTGATGACCGAGAAGATCCAGTACGTGCTCGACACGTTAGGGATGAACGCGTACAGCAGCGCGATGACGGTGGTCAGGAAGCCTTGCGACACCAGGATGTTCTGCTGCACGCCGTGCTGGTTGAGCTTCTGCAGGAAGGGCGGCAGGTAGCCGTACTGCCGGGAGACCAGGAGCAGTCCCTTGGACGGTCCGGCGAGCCACGTGAGCATGCCACCGAGCGAGGCCGCCACAAGCATGATGCCGAGGATGGGCGTGAGCCAGTTCATGCTGAACTGGCTGAGCACCGCGTCGAACGCCTGCATCACACCCGACGTGAGGCTGATCTCCGCCGACGGCACCACCCAGCTGATCGCCAGGGCCGGCAGGATGAAGATGAGCAGCACCAGACCCATCGCGAGGAACATCGAGCGCGGGTACTCCCGAGCCGGGTTGCGCAGCGACGTGACGTGCACCGCGTTCATCTCCATGCCGGAGTACGACAGGAAGTTGTTCACGATGAGCACGAGGCTCGCGATGCCCGCCCACTCCGGCAGCAGGTGGTCTGCGTTCATCGGCGCCGCGGACGGGTTGCCCTGCCCGAGGAACACGAGGCCCAGCAGCACCAGCAGTGCACCCGGGATGAGTGTTCCGATGATGAGACCACCGCTGGCGAGGCCGGCGACTGACTTGGTGCCTTGTGAGGAGACCCAGACGCCGGTCCAGTAGAGAATGATGATCACGGCGGCCGTCCACACGCCGCTGGCCGCGAGGTCCGGGTTGAAGACGTAGGCGAGCGTGCTGGCGACGAAGGCCAGCAGGCTCGGGTAGTAGAAGATGGTCATCGCGAACTGGCACCAGACCGCCAGAAAGCCGGCCGGCGGCGAGATGCCCTCGCTGACCCAGTTGTAGACGCCGCCGCTCCAGCCCGACGCGAGTTCGGCCGAGACCAATGCCGTCGGCACCAAGAAGACGATGGCCGGCACGATGTAGAGGAACACGGCCGCCAGGCCGTAGACCGCCATCGTCGGCGCCGCCCGTAGGCTCGCCACCGAGGCCGTCGTCATCAACGCGAGCGCGATCCAGGAGATGTAGACCGCGGCCGGCGCCTTCGCCCGAGCGGCGGTGGCCGGTGCCGATGTTCGGTCGGCCGGCAGATCCATCGCGGCCATACGCACCCCCGTGACACCCGTGCCGGATCTGTCCGTCTGAAACCTGAGCGTAGCCACGGCCCCGGCTGCATGATGGGCAAACAGGAAAGCGGGCGCGACGGTGCGGAAGGCGGTGCGGGCGCCGATGGATGCGCCAGCGGAGACTGGTGTCAGCTCGCGGGGTCGGTGGGCTGCGCTGGTTGGAATCTGCGTTGCCGCCGGGCTCGTCTGGCTGGCCTTCGCCGATCTGGGCGTGGCGCTGCCGACGATCTCGAAGGAACTGCACGTCTCCGTCACCGATCTACAGTGGATGAACAATTCGTTCAGCCTCGCCTGCGGAGCGCTCGTGCTCGCCGCCGGGCGTTTCAGTGACCTCTATGGACGGCGGAAGATACTGCTGGTCGGCATCGCCGTCTTCGGGCTGTTCTCAATGCTGACAGCGTTCCTGTCCGGTTTGGCGGGCCTCGTAGTCGGCCGCGCACTCATGGGCGTCGGCGCCGCGCTCATCCTGCCGGCCACGCTGGCGCTGATCCCCGTGATGTTCCCGCGCGCCGAGCAGCCTCGGGCCTTTGGTGCGTGGATGGCGGTCGCCTGGGTGGCCCAGGCCGCGGGACCGGCCGTCGGCGGGGTGCTCACGAGCGCCCTGGGGTGGCGGTCGCTGTTCTGGGTGCCAGTCCCGCTGGCGGTCGTCGCGTACGTCATCATTGCGCGTCGCTCGCCGGAGTCGCGAGACGAGAACGCGGCCCCGGGCCTGGACTACGCCGGGCTCGTGTGCAGCGCCGGTGCGGCGTTCTGCCTGCTCTACGCCTGCACGGCGGGCCAGGAGGTCGGGTTCGGCGATCCGCTCATCATCGGCATGTTCGTCGCCGCCCTCGTGCTGGCCGTGACCTTCGTGCTCGTGGAGCGGCGCGTCCACAACCCGCTGGTAGACCTGCGACTGTTCCGGGCCCGGGACTTCGACGGCGCGCTCACAGCGAACCTCGTCATGAACGTGGTGTTCGCCGGCATCAGCTTTCTCTTCGCGCTCTATCTTCAAGACGTACGCGGCTTCAGCGCGCTCGAGGCCGGGCTGCTGCTGTTCCCCTCGACCATCACGATCCTCGCCCTCAACCCGTTCGGCTCCCGGGTTTCCGCCCGACGGGGACCGCGCAGCCCGGTGGTGTGGGGTCTGGTGCTGCTGGGGCTGGGCACGTTCGTGGCCGGGTTCGTCTCGACCGACTCGCCGTACCTCGTGCTGCTCATCGGTCTGCTCGTGCTGGGCGCCGGTCTCGGACTGATGTCGGTGCCGATCTCCGATACCGCGGTCGCCGGGCCGCCGACCGAACTCGCCGGCACCGCGTCGGGGCTGTTCAAGATGAGCAGCATGCTCGGCGGCTCCTTCGGCGTGGCCCTGCTGGCCGCCCTCGCCCAGGCCCTGCAGGCCCGCAACGGCCGCCAGCAAGCCGAGGCGGCCGGCCTGACCACCGACCAGATCGACCAACTGCGCAACGCGCTCACATCGTCCACTGTGGCCAATGAAGTCCTGGGATCACTGCCGGAGAGCACCCGCAACGCGGTCATCCAGGCCTACCACGTTGCCCAGGCCGTCGGCACCGCCGGAGCGGTCAAGCTCGCCGCCGCGATCGCGCTGTTCACCGCCGTCGCGCTGCCGTTCATCTGGCCGCGTGACCGGTCGGAAGCACCTACGACATGACGACGAGCCCGACCGCGAGCACGGCGATGACAGCGCTGGAGACCAGGGCGGTGACGAGGCGCCCGCGCGGCCCGGTGAGGACGCGGCCCACGAGCGAGCCGCCGCCGGCGAGCAGGAGCTGCCAGCTCGCCGACGCGGCAAACGCGGCCACCACGAACACCACCTCGCCGGCGGCGTCGAGCCCATCGACCGCCTGGCGACCCAGCACCAGCGCTCCGAAGTAGACGATCGTGGCCGGGTTGAGCAGTGTCAGGCCGAGCAGTCCGAGGTACGCGCGGCCCGGTGTGCCGAGGCCGGTCGACTCGCGGACGGACGCCGGATCGCGGTAGTGGCGCAGCGCCGTCGCCGCCGTCCGGACGGCCATCCCGACGAGCACGGCGGCGGCCGTCCACCGCAGGG
>Ga0075421_100007036_pt1 | contig 13748 bp, 8 predicted proteins | sample SoiMetdeltSBSDD5_FD_75292 | JGI IMG/M metagenome (GOLD analysis project Ga0075421, IMG submission 75292) | Bulk soil microbial communities from a Populus tree surrounding site in Tennessee, USA - Soil MetaG P. deltoides SBSDD5 | ecosystem: Environmental > Terrestrial > Soil > Tree plantation...
TGACGTTGCCCGCGCTCGTTAGGAACGATGCCACGGACGACACCATGATGACGGCGCCGGACCGACGCTGCAGCATCGCCGGCAGCGCGGCTTGTGTGAGTCGGTGCACGGCTAGCACATGCACGCGCACCATGGCGTCCTGCGCGTCGGGTGATATCAAGCCCAGGCGCCCCGCGTGGCCGAAACCAGCGTTGTTGATGAGCAGGTCGACAGGATGTTGTGCGATATGCTGGACGACACGCGAAGTATCGTCGTCGTCCGAGAGATCAGCTGCGAGCACCGTGACTTGTGTGCCAGGCACGGCCTCGAGCTCTGTAGCCACGGCTATCAGCCGATCTTTGTCACGTGCTATGAGCGTGAAGTCATAGCCTTGCCTGACAAGCTGGCGAGCGAACTCCAGTCCGAAGCCTGACGTTGCGCCGGTGATGAGTGCGTGCGGACGGATCAAGGGGTCAGACTCCTTGAAAGGGACGCCCAAGCGCTGACGTCGGCGACCTTTCAAGGAGTCTGACCCCTTGATCCGCGTGGCAGCGCACCTGCGGCGAGGCTACTTTGATGTGAACTTTTTCACAAGGTGGTTTTGCGCAAGTGAAGATTGCGGTCTGCATCAAGCGAGTGCCCGAAATGGACGTGAAGTTCCGGATCGCTGCCTCGGGTCGCGCGATCGACGAATCGGGTCTCAAGTGGGATATGAGCGACTTCGACGGCTACGCGGTCGAAGCAGCAATCCAAATGATTGAGAAGCTCGGGACGGGAGACGTGGTTGTTATCTCTCTGGGTCCTGACGCCGTGCAGGAGGTCCTGCGAAAAGCACTCTCGATGGGCGCGACGCGCGCGATCCACCTCAAGGCCGGTGACGTGCCGTTCGATTCGTTCTCGATTGCCGCCGCGCTCGCAGCTGAGCTCAAGGACGGTGGCTTCGATCTCATCATGTTCGGCAAGATGGCCATCGATACCGCCGCCGGGGCGGTGGGGGTGATGACCGGCGAGATGCTGGATCTCCCGACGGTACACGCCTGCTCGAAACTCGACATCGCAAACGGTCGCGGCACGGCGAGGCGCGAGCTCGAAGGTGGCGCTGAACAGGTGACGTTCGCGCTGCCCGCTGTTGTCACGATTGACGAAGGGATCGCGCGGCCGCGCTACCCGTCACTCAAGGGGATCATGGCGGCCAAGAAAAAACCATTGGAGACGAGACCCGCCCAGTTAGGCGCAGTGCGCGTCTCGGTGGCGGCGATGGCGCTGCCGCCGGAGCGATCAGGCGGGCGCATTGTCGGTGAAGGAGCCGCGGCGGTCCCCGAACTGGTGCGTCTTCTGCAAACCGAGGCGAAGGTACTCTGATGCCTAACGTCTTGGGGTACGCGGAAGTACGCGGCGGTGAGCTGCGGAAAATCGCCCTAGAAACCACCAGCGCGGCGCGAGCTCTCGCCGACTCGCTCGGGGGCGAGGCACATCTCGTGCTGGCCGGAGCGCCAGGTGCAGCGGCGCACGCTGGCGCGTTAGGCGAGCACGGCGCGGACGTCGTCATCGTCACGGAGCACGCCGGGCTGGCGCCGTACAATCCGGAAGCGCTCACCGCGCTGATCGCCGATCGCGCACGCAGTGGGTACGCGGCGATCCTCGTGGGCGCCTCGGCGCGCGGACGCGATCTCGCGCCACGCGTCGCAGGACGACTCAAGGCCGCGATGTTGAGCGACGTCACGACCTTGGCGTACGAGGGGGGGACGTACATCGCGACGCACCCGACCTACGCTGGGAAGGTGCACGCGACGATACACCTAACGACATCTGATGCGCCGGCGGTGATTTCCTTGCGTGCGGGTGCGTTTTCGGCTGTCTCCATGCCGCGATCGGCGCGTGTGGAAACGGTAGCCGCCGTGGGAGATCCTAACGCGGCACGCGTCCAGGTCACCGAGACGACGTCGGCCGACAGCCGCAAGCTCGACCTTGCGGAAGCACCGGTCATCGTGAGCGGCGGTCGCGGACTCAAGGCGCCGGAGAACTTCAAGCTCGTCGAAGAGCTCGCCGCCGCGTTTGGCAATGCGGCCGTCGGCGCGACGCGAGCGGTGACCGATGACGGCTGGCGTCCCCATAGCGATCAGATCGGGCAGACGGGTCGTCAGGTAAGCCCGGATCTCTACGTTGCTGTGGGCATCTCCGGAGCTATACAACACATTGCGGGGATGAGATCGGCGCGGACGATTGTGGCGATCAATAAGGATCCGGAAGCGCCGATTTTCAAAGTCGCGGATTATGGGATTGTAGGGGATGTGTTCGAAGTGGTCCCGGCGCTCACGGCAGCCATCCGAGAACTGCGCGCAAAGGCCTAAAAGCGGGAACGCAGATGACGCGGATGAGGCGCAGATGAGCGCAGATAGTGCGTCTTTGTTACCCCAATTAGCAGTATCTGCGGGAATCTGCGATCGATCTGCGTCATCCGCGTTCCCCGCTTTTCAGGCCCTTGGGCGACGAGCTACGATGTACGGCAAATGACGACGAGCCAAGGAATCTTCCTTCTTTGCCTCACAACGGGCGCCGCGTTTTTCGCCTACAACGCGCAGCGCCTCGTTAGGTATCTCCGGATCGGGCGTCCAGCCTCGCGGCTCGACGATCTCCCGCGCCGTTTCTGGAACCTACTCGCCATCGGTTTCGCGCAAACCAAAATCCTCCGCGATCCCGTCGCCGGTCCGCTCCACGCCCTCGTGTTCTGGGGCTTCCTGATTCTCCAGATCGGCGCGCTCGAGATTCTCATTCAGGGGGTCGCCCCCGGCTTCAGCTACGCGGCCTTGCTTCCGGCGCCGCTGCACTGGCTCTTCCTACTCTCGCAGGAGCTCACTGCGGGCGCCGTCCTCGTCGCGGTGGCTGCGTTATTATATCGTCGCATTATCGTTAGGCCCAAGCGCCTGCAGGGAGATCGGGTGCACAGCGGCGACGCGATCCTGATTCTGGCCATGATCGCGGCGCTCATGGTCACGCTAGTCCTTGTCAATGCCACGCACCGAGTCGTCGGCACTGAACTTCCGTTGGTCGTGCAGCCGGTATCGGCGCCGCTCGGCGGATTGTTCGCCGCTCTCGGCATGTCGCCTAACGTAGCAACGGCCATCGGCGCGACCGCGTGGTGGTTCCACGCGCTGCTGATTCTCGTTTTCCTCAACTACCTCCCCTACTCGAAGCACCTGCACGTCATCGTCTCGCTACCGAATACGTTTCTCTCCAATACCAGTGGGCCCGGTCGCATCGGCGTGATGCCGCTCATGGACCTTGAAGCCGAGACGGAGTCCTTCGGCGCGGCAGATGTCGACCAGCTCACGTGGAAGAATCTGCTCGACGGCTACGCATGCACCGAATGCGGCCGCTGTACCGCTGTCTGTCCGGCGAATATCACCGGTAAGCCGCTCTCGCCGCGTAAGATCGTCATCGACACTCGCGCTCGGACATTTGAGCTCGCTCCGACGCTGGCAAGCGGAGACGGCACGCCTAACGAAGCGCTCAAGGAGCACCGACTCCTGGATCAATTCATCACCGAGGACGAGCTGTGGGCGTGCACATCCTGCCGCGCGTGCGTCTACGAATGTCCCGTGTCTATCGATCAGCTCGAGATCATCAACGAGCTGCGACGCTATCTCGTGCTCAGCGAGTCGCGCTTTCCCGAGGAGATACAGCCCGCCTTCGAAGCGTTGGAGCGCAACGGGTCACCGTGGGCATTCCCGGCGTCGTCGCGCGCCGATTGGGCCAGGGGACTCGACATCCCCACGATGGCGGATCTCGCAGCGCGGGGTGAGACGCCTGAGGTGTTGTATTGGGTTGGATGCATGGGCTCTTTCGACGATCGGGCGAAAAAAACGACGGTTGCCGTGGCGCGCATCCTCAAAGCGGCGGGCGTTCGTTTCGCCATCCTCGGCCAGGAAGAGACTTGCAACGGTGATCCTGCTCGGCGCATGGGGAATGAGTACCTGTATCAGATGCTCGCCAAGCAGAATATCGAAACGCTTGATCGCTATCAGGTGAAAGCGATTATCACGAACTGTCCGCACTGCTTCCACCAGATCGGCAACGAGTACGAGTCGTTAGGCGGGCACTACGAGGTCGTACACCACTCGACCTACATTGCCGCTTTACTGCGCGATGGTCGCGTGCCCATGAATCACGCCGATGGAAGCGCGGAGCGAGTCGTCTTTCACGACGCATGCTACCTGGGGCGCTACAATGGCGTCTACGACGAGCCGCGCGAGGTGATCCGCAAGGCCCTCCCGATCGTGGAACTTCTGGAAGCGCCGCGCAGCCGCGATCGCTCGTTATGCTGCGGCGCCGGCGGCGGCCGCATGTTCATGGAAGAGCGGATCGGCACGCGCATCAACACCACGCGCAAAGACGAGCTGGCGGCGACGGGCGCCGACACCGTCGCTGTCGCTTGCCCCTTCTGTATGACAATGCTCGGCGATGCCGGGAAGGGGACGCAAGATTACGTGCCCGTCGTCGACGTGGCGGAACTTGTCGCGTCGCGACTACAGTCCTAGTGCGCCAAGGCGCGAAAAGCGAGGATGCCAATCGAGCGATGCCGGTTAATGTCGGCGCCGCGCCGCGTTTTTCGTTAGGCTTCCGGGGGAGCGGTTTCTAAGGGCGCGTCCGGTATGGGTTGAGGTTTACGAGAGAGGCCATATGAGATGGGTGCAGCGTGTACGGCGCGAAGGAATCGCATCACTGGCAACGGCCCTTGCGCTGACGTGCGGCGGGGATGACGACGGACCCAGCGGCAATACCGGATCGATCCAGCTGGCCGTGAGCCCGGCGACGCTTTCCTTGCCGCAAGGTGGGAGCGGCTCGGTGACCGCATCGCTGACACGAGCTGGAGGCTTCAGCGGTGCTGTGACGCTTACCGTTTCCGGCCTCCCTCAAGGAGCGACGACAACAATCACGCCGGCGCAGCTCTCCGGAACCACGGCGAACGCCACGGTCGAGGTTAACATCGCCGCGAGTGTCCCTCTGGGAACGTACACCGCGGTGATCGCGGCAACGGGGCAAGGCGTGGCTCAGGCGACGACTACGTACCAGTTGACCGTTACCGCGCTGCCTAACTACGCGCTGACCGTGGCACCGGCGGCACTCAGCATCCCTGCCGGAGGGAATGGCGGCGCCACCGTGAACATCGAGCGTGCGAACTTCACCGGTGGCGTCACCCTTGCGCTCGTGAATCCGCCTGCAGGCATCACCGGCGTGTTTAATCCGACTCAGTCCACGGCGAATGCGGCAGCGCTCGCGGTGAGCGTCGCGGCGAATGTGGCGCCGGGCACATATCCAATTACAATCCAGGGCACCGCCACCGGCCCCGGCGTCAAGACCACGAGCCTAACGCTAACGGCAACCGCGCCGCCGACCGGCGGCAGCAATGTCGAGTACCAGTATTGCGACGCGTCCGCTGTGCCCGTCTTCCTTGCGTTTCAGGATGGAACCAGTGGGTGGCAAGCTGTCACTCCAACCACGTCGGGCGCTGTGACCAGGTTCGTCTTCAGACTCACGCAAGGACGCGGCGGTGTGTTGATGGTATTCCGATACTCGACGTCGACCGCCCCCAGCGTCGCCACGGTTGGTAGCATAATGAACACGCGTCCGATCCCCGCGCTGCCGTTAGGCATCCGCGAAGGGATGCACGCTCGCGTCGACGTCGCTGCAGACAGGGGCAGAACGGTGCACCGTTCTTCCTTCGCGGACGTTTACGGCACCGAAGTGCTTTATGCATCCACTGCCGACCTTACGCAGGATGGCATCGACAACTGCGCGCAAACGGCACCGACGAAGACCGTTACCGGTACCATCGCGGGACTAGGGACGGGCCAGCTCGGCATCTTCTCGTTAGGTAGCGCCACGGAAACATTCCCCGGTGGTAGCGCGTCGAGCCAGATAACCTTCAGCAGCGTTCCGTCGGGCCCCGTCGACTTTGTGGGGGCCCGGATGTCAGCCGCCGGAGGCCCACCGAACAAGGCCGTCGTCTTCCGCAACCTTAATGTCCCTGATGGGGCCTCGCTCCCTTCAATCATCGATTTCAATGGGCCGGCGTCCTCGGTGCCTGCGACCGCGAACGTGACAATCACAGGCGGGCAAAACGATGACCTCGAGGTCTTCACTGAGTTGATAACGAGCAGCAGCCGGATGCTCTTCTGGTTCGACCTTATGCCGAGTGCGACCGCGACACGACAATGGGCCGGCCTCAGTTCCGCTGTCATGGCGAGCGGCGACTTTCACGGACTCTTCGTATTCGCGTCGCCACCTACCTTGAGCAGGGAATTTCGAGTCGCGCTGAAGTTCGTCGGTCCGGTTGCCAACCAAAGCGTTGTACTTGGCCCCACTGTCACTGCGCCTTCAGCTACACAGGTTGTCGCGGGTGCGTATCCACGTTACCGGTTCCAGGGCGTGCTCCCGAACGACTACAATAAGGGTGTTGTCGTCGATCTGTCGCAGGACTCCGGCAACGCTTTCAGCATCATCGCAACGAGCACCTATCTCGCAACTTCCGGCGGCTCGCTCGCGTACGATTTCACGATGCCGGACGTCTTCGGCCTCGCGGGCTTTCCTGCGGCAGCCCGGGTAGGAGCCGGCTCGAACAACGCGACAGTGAGCGGCTTTGGGTTCACGGGTCCAGGGATCTTCGACCTGACCCCAACCTTGGGAAGCGAGTTCAAGGCGGCAGTCAGAGCAAGCACAATCAACGTTCCGTGAGCAGACGCAGAATCACTGAAGCTTTGACCCCTCTTGGAAGTCTCATGCCCCGTCGCCTCCTGGCTCTCGTCCTTGCCGTCGCCGCGCCTAACGCGACGCTCTGCGCGCAGCAGGCGCGATCGACCGCGATTGCGCCAGACACGGTGGACCGGTTCGTCGCTGCTGAGATGGCACGTGCACACATTCCCGGCGTAGCACTCGCCGTCGCACGCGGCGGGAAAGTGATCAAGGCCCAGGGATACGGCATCGCCGATCTCGAGCACGACATCGCTGTCACTCCGCAGACGGTCTTCAAAATCGGGTCGGTGAGCAAACAATTCCTCGCGACCGGCATCATGCTGCTCGTCCAGGACGGTCGCGTCGCGTTGGACGATCCGGTCGTGAAATACTTCGCTGGCGCGCCCGACTCATGGCAGGGCATCACCCTGCGCCACTTCCTCACGCACACGTCAGGCGTTTTGCGTGAGGGGCCCGCATTCGAAGCAATGAAAGTGCAGCCCGACAGCATTGTCATCCGCTCGGCGTTCGCGCGGCCGCTCGAGTTCCCCACGGGCTCGAAGTATCAGTATTGCAATGTCTGCTACTTCGCGCTGGCCGAAATTATCGCGCGTGTGTCCGGGAAACCGTGGGATGAAGTCCTCGCCGAGCGCTTGTTCCGCCCGATGGGGATGACGGCCACAAGAACGACGACGACGACTGCTCTCATCCGGAACCGTGCGCGCGGGTACGTCTGGCGGGACAGCGGATACGTGAACGCGCTGGAGTTTCTGGCGTTGCGCCCGAGCGGAGCGTTTCTGTCGACGGTGCTCGACTTGGCAAAGTGGGACGCAGCGCTCTATCAGGATGCCGTGCTCTCGAAGGCGAGCCGCGAAGCGATGTGGAAGTCGGTGCGCCTAACGGGTGGAGACTGGTCCGGCTACGGATTTGGCTGGCAGCTCGACTCGCTGGACGGACATTGGTCTGTGCATCATGGCGGATCTCTTCCCGGGTTCCGCGCCGAGATGGCGCGCTTCCCTAACGACAGCCTCACCGTAATCGTGCTGACGAACGCCGACGGGGCGAACCCGGCGCAGATCGCGCGCAGCGTCGCGCGAATTTACCTAACGAGCGCGGCCCGTCCCGCGACAAAGCGGGACGCGCGATGAGATTCTAGGGTTTCAAGCGCCCCTTCGTCGCTTCGTCGGACTTGAGAGCCCCGCTGTCTGTGAGCGCCTGTTGGCCTAACGCGGCAGCGCCTAACAGTCCACCCAACCCCATCGACTCCACCGCCGTACTCGGCACCAGCATCAGCGCGCCCTTTTCCTTCAATCCCTCGTACAGGATGTTCATTGCGCGCAGATGCAGCGCGGTTGGGTTCTGCTGATAAGCACGCGATGCCGTTTGGAACAACTCGGCGATCTCCACCTCGGCCTCCCCGAGGATGATGCGCGCTCGCTTTTCTCGTGTGGCCTGGGCTTCGCGTGACATCGCGTCTTGCAGACTTGTAGGTATCACCACGTCGCGCATCTCCACCGACTGCACTGAGACGCCCCACGGCATGCTGCGCTGGTCGATGAGCTCCTGGAGCTCAGCTTCGATCCGCTCGCGGCCACGCAGGAGATCGGAGAGCGAGGTGCGACCGATGATGTCGCGTAGCGCTGTTTGCGCCGCCCAACTGACCGCCTGCGGATAGCTCTGCACTTCGAGCGCTGCCCGCTCCGGATCGTGCACGCTCCAGAACAAGACGGCGTCGACGGCCACCGGCACTGTGTCGGACGTCAACGTCTCTTCGGCCCCGAAGGGCGTCGTGATGATGCGCTGGTCTATCCAGGCCGAGACGTGGTCCACGAAGGGGATCATCCAGAAGACGCCGGGGCCGCGCAGGCCGCGATAGCGTCCCAGTCGAAGCACTGCCGCGCGCTCCCACTGCTTCGCCACTTGTGGAGATGTGCTAGCGAGGATCCCAAGTCCAGCGCCGACAACCAGTCCCGCGATGCTTCCTGCGAGAAAGCTCAGCAATCCGACGCCGGTGAAACCGAGCAGAAGCACTACCGAGATGACGTTCGCACGCGTGCCGCTCGGCGTCGACGCGACGGTCACGGGGAAATCTTGGCTGGCCATGTGAACCTCTGCTGGCGGCTGCGCAGCCGAGCGCTACTACGCACAAAACCCGCGGCGCTCCGCGCGGACCAACACTGCGATACCGCAGTGTTGGCACTCAGTCAAGACATGGCTTTGTTCCGGGCGCCTCTCTACTTGTGAGCCGACGTCATTCGGCACGCATGACGTCTGCCGGATCCAACCGTGATGTTCGCCGCGCAGGTATCCAGCTCGCGAGGAGCGCGACCGCGATCAGCAATGCCGAGGCTGCGCCTAACGTGATCGGGTCGGTCGGTGCCACGCCATAAAGCAAGGTGCCCAGAAAACGCGCGACGAACACGAAGAGCACGAGACCCGCGCCAATCCCCACAGCGGTCAAGACAACACCCTGACTCGTCAGCATGCGGATGACGGACTGGGGCGAAGCACCGAGGGCAATGCGCACGCCAAGCTCGCGAGTGCGGAGCGCGATAACGTACGCCATGACACCGTACAGTCCGATCGCGCCGAGCAGCAGCGTGACTGCGGCTGCGACGGCGAGCATCAGGATCGTGAACGACAGCTGCGCCATGGAAGCCGCGAAGACGGCGCGCATCGGCCTAACGTCAAAAAGTGGCAGCGTCGGATCGAGCTCGCGCACCGCTCGTTGCACCGGCATCGTAAGCATGGTCGGGTCACTGCCCGCGCGCATGACAAGCGCCATCGTATTGCTCGTCTGCGACGCGTCGAATTCGTTGGTAAGCGGAGCAACTTGAGGGAAGTACACGGTCTGCGAGGCCTTGGCGGCCAGCGAGGTGTCTCGCACGTCGCCGACGACACCGACGATGGTGTACATCTTGCCGTTAGGCAGTGGCGTAAACCGTTTGCCGAGGGCGCGCGCACCGGTCGAATCCTTCCAGAATTGCACCGCTGTCGCCTGACTGATAATCGCCTCGTCAGGCCGCTGCATGTCGAGTCGGTTGAAGGTTCTTCCCGCGATCAGGGGGATTTCCATCGTTTTGAAGTAATTGCCATCAGTCGTCGTATAGATCTGGAGCGGCGGAATCTTCTGGTCGTATGATGGGTCATCCTCGGGATAAAACGGGTTCTGATTCATCCCGTTTGGCATCAGCGGCAGGCGCGACGAAATCGCCGCGCTTTGAACGCCCGGCAGCGCCGCGACGCGATCCAGCAACTGTGTGTAGAAGCGCGCCACCGCCGAATCGTTAGGGTAGCGCGCAGTCGGCACCGAGACCCAGAACGTCGCGAGATTCTCGGGATTGAAGCCAGGGCGCACCGCATTCAGGCCAAGGAACGTACGGATGAGGAGCCCGGATCCGCCGAGCGCGACGAGCGCCAGTGCGATCTGTGCGGCGACCAGGGCGCCACGCACGCGGTGCTGCGCCCGACTTGCCGTGCCTCCTCGTCCACCTTCGCGCAGAGCCAGCGACAACTTGACGCGACCCAAGCGCAGCGCGGGAATGATGCTGCACACGGCGGCCACCAACGCGGAGACCACGATCGCGAACGCGATCGTCGTTAGGTCTATCCGCACTTCGGCGAGGCGCGGGATGTTGGTGAGCTCCGACCGCACGAGCAGGCGAATCGCCACTGCGGCGAGAGCAGTTCCAATTGCCCCGGCAATAGCGGTGATGACCGCCGACTCGGAGAGAAAATGCGCCAGTACCCGACCGCGCCCCGCGCCGATCGCTTCGCGAACTGCAAGTTCGCGCTGGCGACCATCGGCTCGAACCAGGATCAAGTTCGTCACGTTGGCACTTGCGACGAGCAGCACGAGGCCGGCCGCCGCGGCGATGATCCAAAGCGTCCGTGCGATCCCGCCGGTGACGTCTTCTTTGAGCGGAATGAGGACAGGAACGGGCTTCGCCTGATCCATGAGCATCTGCGTCGGGACGCCCGGCGCCATTTGCGGCGACAGCTCGACCATTCGAGGCAGGACCGCCGCAAAATCGCGCTGTGCGGCGGCGACCGTGATGCCGGGTTTAAGTCGCGCGATGCTGTTATAACTGAAGCCGCCGGGGAACTCGGCGTTCGGGTCGAGTTGTAACGGCAGCCAGAGTTGAGTCCCCGCTGTCGGAAAACGGAAGCTCGCCGGCATGATGCCAACGATCTCTCGGCTGCGGCCGTTCACGTCCAACGTACGACCAATGACTCCAGGATCGACAGCGAAACGCGATCTCCACATCCGCTCGCTAATCAGGACGACCAGCGGCCCGTTAGGCAGGTCCTCCGATTCGGTGAAGTTGCGACCGAGCAGCGGTGTAACGCCCGCCACGGGGAGGAGGCTGGCCGAAATAGAGGCCGAGGTGATGCGTTGCGGATCGCTCTGCCCCCGGGCGTCGGAGACGTTGACCGCACTCTCCTGATAGACCGCGATTCCTTCGATGGAGCGCGCGAGCTTCTTGTACGTGAAGTAGGTCCCAGATGTCTGGTTCGCTTTGTTGAGCGAGATCCCCCTAAGATCGTGCCAGGCACCGACTAAGCGATCGGGATCGCCGTACGGGAGCGGCCGCAGGAGCACGCCATTCACGAGAGCGAAGATCGCCACGGCCGCTCCAATCCCGACGAGCAGCGTCAACGACGCGGTGATGGTGAAGGCAGGGTTGCGACGTAGTGATCGCCAGGCGGGCTTGATGAATGTCGACATGGCGCCGCCTACGCAGAGTGCCCCCAGTTGGTTTTACATCAAGTCAATGGGGTCAGACTCTATCGAAACTTCCACTTTCAATGGAGTCGGACCCATTGATCCTGAAAATCAGCTCCGAAAGCTATTATAGCAACACTATAGCGCCATAATGGCGTCAAATAGCGAATTCTGATGCCAGTTCAGCCTCATTTGACAGCGGAATCGCATTCATGCTCTCGCCAGCGGCGGCGCTGGGGCGATCCTCTGGGACGACGAGCAGCGCGTTAGCCCGCGCCATCGACGTGAGAATCCCAGACCCTTGGGGCCCGGTCAGTCGCACGCCAAGCCGGCCATCCTCCCGCACGCGCAGGATCGCGCGTAGAAAGTGCGTCAGGCGCGCCTGAATGCTCACCGGCTCCTCGAGCACCGCCGACACGGGCCTCCGGAACAGCCGCTCAAAGCCTAGCATCTTCCGGATCGCCGGCCTTACAAAGAGCTCGAACGTGACCATCGCCGACACCGGATTCCCAGGCAGACCGATCCACGGGACGCCGCGCACAATCCCAAAGCCGAGCGGCGCCCCTGGTCGCATGCGCACGCGCCAGAATTTGAGCTCGGCGCCTAACGATGCGAGCACCTGGCGTACGTAATCGTACTCGCCCACGCTGGCCCCCGCCGACGTCACGATGAGATCTGCCTCCAGTGCGCGCTCGACGCGCTCACGCAGCACCTCCGGACGGTCCGGTGCGATGCCGAGGTCTAGTGCTTCACCGCCTGCCGCGCGCACCAGCGCGGTGAGCGTGTAGCTGTTGCTCGTCACGATTTTCTTGCCGGCGAGCACTTCGTCGAATCGATCGAGATCGACAAGCTCATCGCCCGAGCTGATGAGCGCCACTCGCGGCTGTCGATAGGCGTCTACCGTTCCCATCCCCATGGACGCAAGGACGCCGATCTGCGCAGCGCCTAACGCGTCACCGGCCGTGAGCACGACGTCACCCTCGCGATAGTCCTCGCCTCGCGCGCGAATGTTCTTCTTCGCGTCGCGCGCATTGCGAATCTCCACGGTCTCCACGCCGCCGTCCGTATCTTCCACGCGAACGACGGTATCGGCTCCGTCAGGGAGTGGTGCTCCGGTCATGATGCGCGTCGCTTCGCCGTGGCGCACAGGCCGCGACGGGAATGCCCCGGCGGCGACCGTCTCGAGGACGCGGAGCCTAACGGGCTGCTCCGCCGTCGCGGCCGCGATGTCAGCGGCGTCCACCGCGTAGCCGTCCATCGCCGAGTTGCGCCACGGTGGCATCGCCAATGGGGCCACGGCATCGCGCGCAAGCACGCGACCCACTGCGTCCAGCAACGCCACGCGTTCTATGGGAAGCCGAGTGACGTCAGCAAGTATTCGAGCGCTGGCCTCGAGAACGCTCTGCACTACTGTCTCGTTAGGTGCAGCTCGGCGAGCCTAACGCCGATTGCATCAGCAACACGGTCGACCTCGCCAACCTCCACGAGCCAATTGTTGCAGAGAATGCTGAACATGAGCATGCGACCGTCGGCGCTGGTGACGTAGCCCGAGAGCGAGCGCACCATGTCCAATGTGCCCGTCTTGGCGCGCACATTGCTCGCGGCCGCCGTCTCGCGCATGCGGCTGCCGATTGTGCCGTCGACGCCGGCGATGGGAAGCGCGCCCAAAAACACCCCGAAATGCGGCGACCGTCGCATCGCGTCCAGCACACGAATGATCGTCTCCGGCGACACGACGTTGTGTCGCGAGAGTCCACTGCCATCTCGCACGCGGAATCCGTCCGGCGAGGCGCCCCAGGCGCGCAGCGCGTCGCCGACGATGCGGGCCCCTTCCTCGGGCGTGCCCGCCGTCCCGGCCGTGAGGCCGATCGTGCGCAAGAGCAGCTCGCCGATCTGATTCTGACTCGGTTTCTCGAAGGTGGCGAGGATGACGCCTAACGAATCGGACCGCCAGGAAAAGAGCGGCAGGCCCGTTGGCTCACGGTCACCATTCGTGGCGCTCGCGATCCAGCCGATCGTGCTACTATCCACGGCGATGCCGCGATCGATGATCGCCTCGCGCAGGGCGTTCAAGTACGCATGTCGCTGATCGCGAAACGCGATGCGACGTACACTAGAGTCGCCGGCGGCGATCGTTCCTTCCACGATGATGGTGCCTAACGCCGCACTATCGTGCCGTACGAGCAACGAGCGCGCCGCGCTGTCGCTGCGCGCCGCCGTCACGGCCATCACGCGCACTCGCGGATAGTCACGCGCCGGCGACACGGTCACCGTGACGGCAGCGCCGCTATCGGATCCTGCGCGCACCCGC
>Ga0075421_100007041_pt1 | contig 13745 bp, 11 predicted proteins | sample SoiMetdeltSBSDD5_FD_75292 | JGI IMG/M metagenome (GOLD analysis project Ga0075421, IMG submission 75292) | Bulk soil microbial communities from a Populus tree surrounding site in Tennessee, USA - Soil MetaG P. deltoides SBSDD5 | ecosystem: Environmental > Terrestrial > Soil > Tree plantation...
ACGAGCATGATGCCGATACTGTTGCGGGCGCCCGCTCCCGGCCCGCTCGCGAGCACGAGGGGGAAGTGACCGACGACGGTGGCTGCGGTCGTCATCAGAATCGGTCGAAGCCGTGTGCCGGCCGCCTCGATGACGGAACGCAATTTATCCAGTCCGCTCTCCTGAAGGTGATTCGCGAACTGCACGATGAGAATGCCGTTCTTCGCGACCAGACCCACCAGCGTGATGAGTCCAACCTGACTGTAGATGTTGAGCGTGGTGTAGCCGAGGAACGAGAACAGCAGCGCTCCCGCCACGGCCAGCGGCACCGAACCTGCCAGGATAATGAATGGATCGCGGAAGCTTTCGAATTGAGCCGCGAGTACGAGATAAATCAGAATCGCGGACAGGAGGAACGTGCTGAGAAACTTGCTTCCTTCCGTCCGGAGCTGACGTGATTCGCCCGCGTAATCCATCGTGAATCCCTGCGGAAGGGAGGCGCTGGCCTCCTGTTCGAGAAAGCGCAGCGCCTGATCGAGCGGAACCGGTGGTGGGATGACGCCTTGAATGCGCACGGCATTGAGCTGCTGGAATTTCTTCAGCTCGCGCGGTTCGGCGGAGGTCCGCAGGTGGGCGAACGTCGAGAGGGAGACGAGTGGGTGTCCGGAGGCAGCCTCGTTCGTCGAGTCCGGACGCGACCCCGGGGCGGAGCCTGAGCCAGATCCCGTGATGTAAATCTGCGAGAGTTGATCCGGCGTCAGGCGTTCGGCACGCTCGATCTGCGGAATCACTTTGTAGCTGCGCCCCTGAATGCTGAACCGGTTCACGTAGTCGCCGCCGAGCAGCGTCGACAGATCCAGACCGGCTTGAGTCAAATCGACGCCTTGCGAGCGCAACTTGTCGCGGTCGAAGACCACCTCCGTCTGAGGTTGATCGAATTTCATGTCGACGTCGGCAAACATGAACAGACCACTCTCGAACGCCTTCGGCACCAGGTGTTCTGCGAACTCTTGCAGTTGGCGGGGCTCACCGGGCGAGGCGATCACCATGTCGACCGGGAAGTCACCGCCGCCCGGCAGTGACGGCGGAAGCAGCGGAATCGCCCGGATGCCTGGGATCTTCGAAAGCGGAGACCCCACCTCCGTCAGCAGGTCCGAGGTCGTTTTGGACCGCTCGCTCCACGGCTTGGTCACGAACCCGCCGAAGCCGCTGGTCGGGTAGGTGAGCTGGAAGATACCCGCCGCCTCAGGGAACGATCGATACACGTCAGCCACCTGCTCAGCGAAGATCCTGGTTTGATCGAGCGTCGAGTTCGCCGATGTCTGTATCACCGAGAACACCACTCCCTGGTCTTCGGCAGGCGCCAGTTCCTGCTGCGAGAACAGATAGAACGGCACCGTCAGCAACACCACGACCGCCCAGACGACGAAGACCACCGGTCGATAGCGAAGCGTCCCCGTGAGCGCGTGGACGTAGCGCCGGCGCAGCGCATCGAAACGGCGGGCGACCCAACCGGCCAGACCGCGTTCGCTCTGTCCAGAGCGCAGGAGGCGGCTGCCCATCATCGGAGACAACGTCAGCGCCACGACACCGGACACGATGACTGCTCCGGCGAGCGTAAACGCGAACTCACGAAACAACGCACCCGTCAGGCCACCCTGAATGCCGACCGGTGCGTACACCGCGGCCAGTGTGATCGTCATCGCGATGATCGGCCCGACGAGCTCGCGGGCGGCGTCGATAGCGGCCCTGAACGGAGGCGTACCGCCGTGGATGTGACGCTCGACGTTCTCCACCATCACGATGGCATCGTCGACCACGAGTCCGACGGACAGCACGATGGCCAGGAGCGTCAGAAGGTTGATGGTGAATCCGGCCGCCGCCATCAGGAAGACTGCCCCAATCAGCGAGATCGGAATGGCAACGACGGGAATGAGCACTGAGCGCAGCGATCCGAGGAACAGAAAGATCACGCCGATTACGATGAGCAGCGTTTCACTCAGCGTGGTGAGGACCTCCCGGATCGCGTCTTCGATGTAGGCGGTCGCGTCGTAGGGAATGCCGGCATGCATGCCGACGGGCATTTCGGCCTGGATGACAGGGATCTCGGCGCGCACCCGGCGGATGACATCCAGCGAGTTGGCATTCGGAAGAACCCAAATGCCCATAAACACGGCCTTCTCTCCGTTGAACCGGACATCCTCCTCGTAGTTCTCGGCGCCGAGCGCCACATCGGCGACGTCACCAAGCCGGACGACGACGCCCCCTTCCTGTTTCACCACGAGCTGGCGGAACTCCTCGGCCGTGCGCAGATCGGTATTGGCGACGAGATTCACCGAGACCATCGAGCCTTTGGTGCGTCCAAGCGCCGCGAGATAGTTATTACGCGCCAGCGCATCGCGGAGCATCGACGGCGAAATGCCGTGCGCAGCCATCCGATCCGGCTTGAGCCAGGCGCGCATGGCAAATGTGCGCGCGCCGAGAATGTCGGCACGCTGCACGCCGCTGATCGCGCTGATCCGTGGCTGCACGACGCGGATCAGGTAGTCGGTAACCTGGTTCTGATCGAGAGCGTCAGCGGCAAAACTCAGGTAGAGCGCAGCGAACTGCGTCTCTGCGTTCTCGACCTGGATGATCGGCGCCTCCGCCTCAGGCGGCAGATCGTTCCGCACCTGCGCGACTTTCGACTGGATCTGTGTCAGCGCGTCATTGGTGTCGTAATTGAGCCTGAGATGGACGGCAATCGTACTGAGCCCCTGTGCGCTCGACGATTCCATGTAGTCGATGCCGTCGGCGCTGGCGATCACGCGCTCGAGTGGCGTCGTAATAAACCCCCGCACAAGGTCCGCGTTGGCTCCCACGTACGCGGTCGAGACCCGGATGACGGCAATGTCGCTGCGCGGGTACTGCCGAACGCTCAGCGCGCGCATCGACTGCAGCCCGGCGATCAGGATCACGAGATTGACAACGATGGCCAGAACCGGCCGTCTGACGAAGAGGTCGGTGAATTTCATCAACTGTTCTCCGGCTTAGGCCGCGGGTTGTTCGCCGGTTGCACCTTGTTGTTCACGAGCACGGCAGCGCCGTTGCGCAGTTTGAACACACCGGAGGTGACGACTTCGTCGCCGGGTTTGACTCCCGAAACGACGCCGACCTGATCGCCGCGCGCGCCTTCGAGCTTGACGAACTGCTGGCGCACACCGCGGTAGGTGCGGCCGTCCGGCCCCTTCAGATCCGTGACGATGAAGACAGAGTCACCGTACGGTGCGTAGCTGACTGCCGAGGCCGGCAGCGCAATCACCTTCCGGTTTGCACCGACCACGACTTCGGTCTGCACGAACATGCCCGGACGCAGCTTGCCCTCAGGATTGGCCAGCGTCGCCTGAACTTGTACGTTGCGCGTCGCCTGGTCGACGATCGAATCGATGGCGGTGACCCGTCCGGTGAAGGTCGCGCCGCCCAGGTCGTTGCTGGTCATCTGCACCTGGCGACCCACAGAGATCTGTCCAACCACCTGCTGCGGTATGCCGAAGTTCACATAGATGGGATGCAGCGACTGAAGGCTGACGACCGGATCGCCCGCCGACAAATACTGGCCGAGATCGACCTGACGAATGCCAACGATGCCGGAAAACGGCGCGCGGATCTCCTTGCGTTCCATGACCGCGACAATCTCGGCGACGCGCGCCTCGGTTTGTCGCTGATCGGCGGTCGCGCGGTCGTATTCCGCACGCGACACGACGCGCTCGTTCAGCAGCCCCTGCATGCGCCCGAAGTCGACCTGCGCGAGATCGCGCTGCGCTTCCACCGCCTGCAGTTGCGCGCGCTCCTGGCGCGTATCGAGAACGACGAGCACGTCACCCTCACCAACCGCACGTCCCGACTCGAACTGGATCCGCTCGACGATTCCGGGAAGATCGGCGCTCACCGTGACGCCCTGGACGGCGTCGATCGTGCCGATCGCGCTCAATGTCGCCGGCCACTCCTCGCGCGCCGCGACGATGGTCGTCACCGCCTCCGGCGGCGGCTGAAACGCAGCACCTTGGGCGATGGCGACCTGGATCTGTCTGAATTTCACGAAGCCAAGCGTGCCGACGATCGTGAGCAGGACGACCACTGTCAGGACCATTCGTTTCGCCATGCGGCGGTGGGAGGCAAATTTCCTTCCACGCCATTCGAAAGCGCGCGTCCGCACAAACGTTCGAACGGGGCGTCCGTGGGCGTTCGAACGGGGCGCTCGCGCGCCGCTCTGTCGGCAGCGCGCCGTCCTGTCGGCATGGAGCGACCGGCAGGAGGTCAGATCCGTCGTGAGCTGAGCGGACGAAGCGTCGGCATGGCCAGCACCTGAGGGGCGATCAACTCAGGAAGGTGGCCTTCCCACCAGCGTCGGGAGATTTCGGGGGTCCACGTCTCGTGGTTTGTGCAGTCGAGTAACGATTGCCAGAGGACTTGCGCACTCTGCGGGCGGCGGTCCGGATCCTTGTCCAGACAGGCGAGGACGACCTGTTCCAGCTCGCCGGGAATAGGCAGCTCAGTGCGGTGTGACGGCGGCTCTGGCGTCTGCTCGACGTGAGCGATGAGCATCTTCATCGGCGAGTCAGCCTTGAACACGAGCTGCCCGGTGAGCATCCAATACGCCAGGCAGCCGATCGAATACACGTCGGCCCGTGCGTCGACGGGTGACTCGCCCAGGATGGCCTCGGGCGCCATGTAAGCCGGTGTACCACTCGTCACTGGGTTGGAGGGAACGAACGTGAGGCCAGTGCTGCGCGCGCTGAATCGCACGAGTCCGAAATCGAGTACCTTCACGAAGTCGAAGTCGAGGCCCATGTGACAGACGTACACGTTGGCGGGCTTGACGTCGCGGTGGACAAGACCGCGGGCGTGCGCTTCGGCCAGTGAGTGACAGACCTGGCGAAGCAGATACGTGGCGCGATTGGCGGGCAGTGCTCCGAAGTCCTGGACCAGTGACTCGAGATCACGTCCGGTCAAGAGCTCCATCACGTAATAGAACGCCCCGTCGCGGGTGTGGCCAAAGTCGAACACATCGATCGTGTGCGGAGAGTTCAGCACGGCTGTCGCCTGCGCCTCACGCTCGAATTGACCAAGCATGGCCCTGGCATCCCGCTCAGTCGCAAGACCCAGCATCTCGGGCCGCACGAGCTTGATGGCTGCAGGTCTGACGAGGAGCCGATGTTCAGCGCGCCAGACCTCCCCCATTCCACCCTCACCGAGCTTCTCGATCAGTTCGTAGCTGCCCAACTCGTGTGCACTCGTGACTCTCTGGCGGAGATGACGCGGCGCTACCGATGGCCACATCGCGAAGACAGCACAAATCGTCACGATCGTGATGCCCGCGATGAGATTGCCGGGCCACGGAAACAGCGGCGGCACGCTCACCGGCCGCATGACGCTTTCCATGACCAAGCCGACAATCCAGGTCCCTGCTCCCACGGCACAAAACAGGATCAGACGCTCAACGGTCAGATGGAGCGAATCGTCGGACAGATCCGTGCGCGAAGCCACTGACTCGCGGCGTGCCGGCCGCTGGACGTGCAGCCTGACGTGGTGGCCGCTCATGGCGCCTCGCCCCCGCCGGTTACGCGTCCTCGTTGAGGAGCTCGAAGAGACCTAGACGTTGAAGCACCACGCGGACCCTGCGAGTTGCATGGGTGATTCGAAGCGTCGCGCCGGCGGCTGCTGCCACGTTGTAGGCACGGGCCAATTCACCGACACCAGCCGCATCGATATCGGTTACGCCAGCGAGATTGATCACCAATCTCCGCTCGCCTCGGAAGAGCCGCGCCTCGACTTCGTCCAGAAGCCATGAGTTGACGGGAGTGCGCAAAGGCCCCTCAACCTGCAGGAGCGAAATACCTTCGAGTGTGTCTTGAACAACGGTCATCGTCTTGACTGAGTCGCTGGCGCATAGCACTCGGCGACGCAATTTCCTGTCCATGTCGTCGCGACAAGTGGCAGACGCGCGATCTACCGACGCACGTGTGGCTTGCCGTGTTTCTGGCGGAGGGCTATCGCACGTCACGGTGAGCGGCAGCTCCATGCGGTCAGCCGGTCGGCACGTCGCCGACCGCTCGGCGCAATAGCTGCTCAGCGGGGACATCTCATCGGCTTGCCGCTCGCTTATCCTCGCGCCGTCGTCGTCGGAGGTTACGAGTTAACGTGGCGGCCTGACTGGCGATGAATACGCCGGACCGCGTCGATCATCCCAGCGCCTGAGTGTATGACGCGTTCCCGAGCGTGGACGTAGCACGGTAGATGCCAGCCCGTCGGATGCGATTCAAGTGTGTCGCGGTGATGACGCCTGGCTCTTGCGACGGCTGTTCGGCACGGAGCCGACCCGTCGGCACTTTGTGCCCGACTCCACCGCGGCGCCGCCTCCCCTAGTCGCCAACCTTCGATCGCCAGTGTGGCATCCGTGCTGCAGTGCCTGACCAAGCGAGGCATGCCCCATCGTCCGCAACAGAAATAAAGCGGTCTTCAGTCCCATGAAACACTCAACACGTCTGTACTGGATCATCACCAGTCTCATGGCCGCGTTCATGCTGATGGCCTCGATTCCTGACATCCTAGGAATTCCTCAGGCCGTCGAGGTGTTCACGCATCTGGGGTACCCCACGTATTTGCTCCCCTTCATCGGTGTCGCCAAGGTGCTCGGCGTCACTGCGGTGCTCGTTCCCGGCTTTCATCGGCTGAAGGAGTGGGCGTATGCGGGGTTGGTCTTCGATTTGATCGGCGCGTTCTATTCACATCTCGCCGTTGGCGATCCCGCAAGCGCGTGGGCCTTTCCGATCGCCGGGTTGATTCTGGTCGCCAGCTCGTACCTGCTGTATCGCCGCAGGCTGACCCATGAGGGCACGTTCGTGAGCAGCCTATTCGAATCGGGACCGAAGGGCACCCTGTCGCGCGAGCTGCGCGCCCGCTAGCGTGAATTCACGGCGATTCGACATTCCACTGAAGTCGCGCGATGCGCCGTGAGAGTCGCTCTCGTAGGTCAGGAACGCGGCAGTTGGGGGGGAGAAGAGTCGATGCGATCGACGGTGTGGTTGATGATCGCTTTCGTCGCCCGCGGTGTGGTCAGCGACGCGCCTCGCTTGCTGGCGGACATTCGTTCCGCTGCGACGCCCTTGCCCCAGCAGTCCTCGGCCAAGCAGACTGCGCCACCGCCAGACCTGCGGGCATTTCCCACGGCGCCGGCGCCCGGTGAATTGGCGACTATTCTTTTCCCAGAGACCGAGCGCACAGTCAGCGCTTTGATCCAACGACTTCCTCCGGCAGTCGCAGGCTATCAACGGTCGATCGCAGTTCGACCTGCGATTGAGGGAGCTGTCGTCGTCGGCTACGGCGACGATCGCCGGATAGCCGACGTCCCGAATCCCTTCTTACGATTGCAGGTGATCGATCTGAGGAAGGGCGTTTTCTTCCCGACGAACTGGACCGGTGGGCAGGTCGTCGGCTTCATCGCGCAGGCGAAGACCGCCATGGACGCCGGACGGGATGGGGATCTCTTCTGGCTGCGTGATGAAACGACGGTGAGTGCGCCGGGTTCGACCGACCAAGTCGTCAAATACGGCATCACATGGGGAAGGATCGACAGCCCGTGGCTCTTCTCCGTCCAGGGCGACACCAGCGAAGGTCGTGATGCGTTGCTGATGGCGGTTGTCGCCGCTGCCAGGGCTGCCAGCGGTCGATAGACCCGGCTGTCGGCGTAACTCGTGACTCGGCTTTGCGGCACGGGAGGTGCGTCGCGCGAGACTCGAGTGAGCGTCGGCAACCCACGACCAGGAGATGAACTAGGCGGGCCGTCGAGACATGTCACATTCCGAGCCCTCGCCCGTTTCACCGTTGGACACAGGAGGAGCGACATGATCGACGCAAGTCCGCGTGCCGCGTGGCCGGCTTCACGAGTCACCCAGCTGCTTGCCGTCGCCGCTCTGGTCGCGGGGGTCGGGCTTACCATACCGGCGGCCGCACAGGTCTCGGACCAGTCGGCCGCCGTCAGTATTTACACCCTGACCCCCGAGCGGATCGCGGCCAGCGTGGCCGCCGTAGTGGCGCTCATTGGCGCGATCATCGGTGGGCTGGCTCTGGCCCGCTCCGCCGGTCATATCGGCAGTGCCAACGGGCGACGCGGGGCCATCGTAGGCCTGGTGCTGGCGCCAATCGGCCTGGTCATCGGTGGGATGGTCGTGGCCACTGCCGACGGTGGTCTCGGCACGGGCAACGGGTTAGGCGGGGGCGTCGTCGCCATGGTGGTGGGGCTGATCGGCATGGTACTCGGTGGGACGGCTCTGGCCCGCTCCCGCCGCACCGGCTGACCGCTCGGAACTTCACGCGCGTCGCACGGACACGTTGACGGTGGAGATCGTGGAGCGTCACACCGGCCGCCTCGTGTATCGCGTGGAGGCGAACAGCCCGATTGGCAGCAATCTCGCGAAGTACGTAACGAAGGCGGTCGATCGCGCATTCACGAAGTTCCCGTGAAAGAGGGTCGAACTAGTTCACCGTGAACTGTGACGCGAGTTGTGAGCGATCGCGGGTCACGTCATGAGTGTTGAGCGTGCCGCCGGCCAGTCGGCACACCGCCGACCGTTCGGCGCCCAGAAGCCGCGTTCAGCGTGCTTGAATTTGGAGCGACAGGATCACCAGTTGCTAACGTGTTGCAACAGCTGATTTCGCGCTGGCTATCGACCGCGACCCCGCCATGGCATCTGTCCTGCAGCTACGACCGCCGGAGGATCAGCCACTTCCCTCTGGCTCTCGCGCTGACTTTCCACGTGCCGCTCGCGTCGCGCTTCACGTGGTTTCGTTGTGGCTGCTGCTCGGCAGCGCGTGGGTATTTCATTCAGCGGCGCTGACTGCTCCGAGTTGATGATGGAACCGCAAGCGATCTTTGGGACCAGTGTCCTCATGGGCATCGTGGTGTGGGGGACGATCGCCGTGCGATGTCTCTGGCCCGCGCTCCAGAGTCGGCCGCCTGCCGAGGCGCTTCGACCGCTGCTCCTGTTGCATGCCTTCCGATTCGTCGGGCTGACGTTTCTCGTCCCGGGAGTGGTGTCGCCGGACCTGCCGGCCGCTTTTGCGCGTCCCGCGGCCTATGGCGATCTTACGACGGCCCTGCTCGCACTGCTCGCCGTCGCCACCCTGGGGCGTCGGCCGGCGACCATCCTCGTGTGGCTGGTCAACATCGTCGGCACCGTGGATCTGCTCAACGCGTTTTATCAGGCCGATCGCGTCGGCATTGGGAACATGCCAGGCCTGCTTGGTGCGGCGTTCTTCATTCCCACCGTGCTCGTGCCGCTTCTCCTCGTGACGCACGCCCTTGCCTTCCGAGTCTTGCTGAGGCAGCAGTCAGTCAGTGAGTCAGTCACCCGTGCACGCGTGGGATAGGCCGGCTGCGGTGACCGTTATTCGAGTACGATCGTCACGACGCCAAGCCTCTTTGGCAGAGGGCGCCTCGCTGCTGTAGTGAGTTTCTCGCATGATAGAACATGCGGCCGATACAACCGGGCGGGTTCGCTTTGCGACCTTCGAGCTCGACGTGCGTTCTCGGGAACTGCGCAACGGCACACGACGCGTTCGCTTGCAGGAGCAGCCCTTCGAGATTCTCAAGATAATGCTCGAGCGGCCGAGCGAGGTAGTGACCCGCGACGAATTGCGCCAGCGGTTGTGGCCGCAGGGAACCTTCGTCGACTTCGAGCACGGACTGAACGCCGCCGTGAAGCGTCTGCGGGCGGCGCTCGGCGACGATGCTGATAATCCGCGGTTCATCGAGACCCTGCCTCGTCGAGGCTACCGATTCATTGCCCCGCTGAATGGCGGATCGACGGCACGCGAGACCACTATTACCCCGCAGCACCAGACGGAGATCCGTCTCGCCGTTCTGCCATTCACGAATCTCAGCGACGATCCCGCACAGGACTACTTCAGCGATGGGCTGACCGAGGAGTTGATCGCCCAGCTCGGCACCACAGGCCGCGGGCGCATCGGCGTCATCGCGAGGTGGTCGTCGATGGCGTTCAAGGGCACCTCGCAACGGGCTCGAGAGATCGGCGACACGCTGCGCGCCGGCTACCTCCTCGAGGGCAGTGTGCGCTGTGACGGCGATCGCCTGCGCATCACCACACGGCTGATCCACGCCGCTACCGAGACCCAGCTGTGGTCCGAATCGTACGAACGCGACCTGTCGAAGTGCCGGAGCATGACCTCGGGCACGTTGTCGGTGCAGACTGACGTCGCCTCGCGCGTGGCGCGAAGTCTGGCGCTCGAACTCGTGCCGAGCGCAGTCTCGCTGCAAGCGACTCCGACGCTTGCGGGGTCGGCGTACCAGTCGTATCTCAAGGGGCGCTACCACTGGAACACTCGTGGCCCGGAGGGGCTCGACGACGCGCTGGCGCACTTCAGCCGGGTCGTCGCTCAGGAGCCGACCTTCGGCGCCGGTCATGCAGCGATGGCGCGCGCTGAAATCGCATCAGCCGAGTACTATCGAGAGATACCGCGAGTCGCGCTCGAACGTGCTGCGGTGGCGGCGCAACGCGCCGTCGCACTCGATCCCGAGTCGGCTGAGGCCCATCTGGCGCTGGGTGATGCGCACCGGAGGGTCCGATGGGACTGGCGGTCTGCCGAGAGCGAGTACGCCCACGCCATTCGATTGAATCCCAGTTGCGACCCTGCTCATCGATCGTACGGACTCATGCTGGCCGCGCTTGGACGATCCGATGAGGCGATTCGCGAGGTCGATCGCGCGTGTGAGCTCGACCCGCTTTGCTTGATTGCGCTCCTCGCCGCGGCGTGGATGCGTTACGCAGTTGGCGACTACGAACACGCCATCGAGCGCTGCCGCCAGATCATCGACGTCGATCCCGGGCGTGTTGCCGCACATCGCCAGATCGCCGCGGCGCTGCTCCAATGCGGCCTGCGGGACGAAGCGATCGCCGCGCTCGAGACAAGTCTCACGATGGCGCCCGACGACACGGTTGCACTCGCGTGGCTGGCGCATGCGCGCTCGATTGCCGGCGACTCCGCAGCTGCACGCACGCTCATGCAGCAGCTGAGGGAACTCGGACGATATGTATCCCCGTATAACCTCGCGCTGGCACACGCCGGGATTGGCGACGTCGACATGGCGTTTGCCACCCTCGATGAGGCGTTCGTCGACCGCGATCCCATGCTGGAGAACATCACGATCGAGCCGCGCTTCCAGCCGTTGCGGCAGGACGCTCGTTACGAGACGCTCTGCGCGCGCCTGAGTCTGGCTGCCCACGCCTCCGCATGAGACTCCGCGGCCGCTGGCGTGGTTCTGGTACGTCTGGCTCAGAGAGCTCGATGGACGCGGTAGTGCTCGCCCAACCTGGCGGCGAACTGCTCCACAAGGGCTGACACGGGCGGCTTCCGTCGTACACCCACCGTGATCCGGCAGGGCTCGTTCCTGCAAGCTTCGATATCGAAGACCACTTCCGCGTATTCGCTGCCACTGGCGCTCAACACGACACCCGCAACGCGCAGATCCGGTGAGATCGCCCGCGCCGCGTCGTCTGCAGCTCGCCTGATTTCGGACACGTTCAGATTCACGCGTTGCCTCGTGAGACTCCGCCGCAATGTAGCTCGCAATCCGTGGAAGACCGAGCGGAACGGCCATGGTCCGAACTGCCTGCCGGGAGCATACCTGATCGGTGCAATTTCCTATCCATTTCGCTCTTCGCGACTAGGGCGGACGTGCGATCGCGCGGGAATATGTGGGTGGCCGCGGACTGCCGTCATGGCTATTAGACGGGTGAGCGCGACAGCTCGGTGCCGCCGACCAATCGGCACAACGCCGACCGTTCGGCGCGTCAGATGTTCGATTACCACCTATCCGAATATCGAGCGACAGGTTCACCGTCGCTAACGTGTTGCAGCAGCTGATCTCGCGTTGGCAATCGCAGGGGAGCACTCTCTGGCACCTGTCCTGCAGCCCCGCGACCGGCGGAGGATCGATCGTATGAAACAGTGGATTCCGGTTTTCTGTGCGGTGCTGCTCACGCTGGGCGCTGATCGCGTGTGGGCACAAGAAGTGGAGCCAATTCTCGCCCCCGTTGAGATCACCGTGATCCCAGGCGGTGGCGTGGTGTTCCTCGAGAGCTCTGATGCATCGGCGCCCAGCTTCGGCAGCTACCAGCTCGGTGCGGCTGTGGCCTACAACATCAATCGCTTCTTGGGGATCGAGGGCGAGGTCGGAGGATCCGTCGGGATCGAGCAGGACCTCGACTTCGGCTACTCGTCGAATGTAAGGACGCCGGACATGCTCACCTACAACGGGAACCTCGTCGTGTCGGTACCGACTGGCAAGTCCGTTGTGCCGTATGCCACGGGCGGCGTCGGCGGCCTCAGTCTGTTCAGCCGCGAAGAGTTCGGCGTCGATGACACGGAGACGCTCTTCACGACCAACGTCGGTGGCGGCGTCAAATGGAACCCCGGGCGATTTGGACTGCGAGCCGACTATCGGTTCATCGCCATCCCGTCCAGAGACTCGGTCTCGGCCTTTGGTTTCGGCACGGAAGCGAGATACGGGCACCGTGTCTATGGCGCGGTGATTCTGAACATCGGCCGGTAAGCGTCGCGAACGAGTAGAGCCTGCTCTAAGCGGCAGTGAGGTCCAGTCATGTCGATGGTCCTTCTCAGTGTGGTGCTGGTCGCGTTGACGGCGGCCGTCGTCCTGGCGATTTTCCTTGTCCTGTGGGGTGCGCGAACGTCTCCCGGCCAGTCATGGATCGCCGTCGTCAGCGCTGTGATACTGGCGGGTTGGGCCTTCGTGACGGCGCTGCTTGCCGCTGGGGGCTCCTTCCGACCTCCCGATGAGTACAGCCCGCCGCCGGTTGGGATCGCGTTAGGTCTGGTGATGGCGGTGATGACGGCGTGCGTGCTCGTCTCTCCGTCATTGCGCGGGCTTCTCACGAATCAACGCCAGCTGATCCTGCTCAACATGTGGCGGCTGGTCGGTCTCGTCTTCCTGGTGTTGATGGCCAACGGTCAGATGCCGGCGTTGTGGGCGCTGCCGGCAGGCATTGGCGACATCATCGTTGGCGCGGCTGCGCCGTGGGTCGCTCGCCACCTCGATGACCCTGGAGGTCGAGGCCGCGCGATCATCTTCAATCTGTTTGGCATGGCCGATTTGATTGTGGCTGTGGGGCTCGGGGTGATGACCAGTCCCGGCCCTGCGCACGTGTTCCACACGGCACCCACATCAGAGTTCGCCACCCAGTTCCCGTTCGCTCTGGTGCCGACGTTTCTGGTGCCGCTCGCGTTCGTCCTTCACGGGATTTCGTTGTCGCAGCTGCTCGGCGGGCCGTGGGTATCGCAACGCGCTTTTGCTGCTGCGCGGGGCCACTGATGCGCAGGGGTAGTCGTGGCTACCGTGCTCCTGGTCTCGTTGTGTAGCGGATCGTCGGCGCATAGCACCGCAGGAGATCTGAAATGTCTGCTCAGAGAGTGGTGCTCATCACGGGAGCCTCGTCGGGAGTCGGACAGGCGACGGCTCAACTGCTTTCTCGACACGGCTTCAAGGTCTTTGGGACGAGCCGTCATTCGGCTACTGCCGAGTCCGCATCAGCAGTGGAAATGTTGCCGCTCGATGTGCGCATGGATGATTCGGTGCGGGCGTGCGTGGAATACGTGCTCAATCGAGGTGGCCGCCTCGACGTGCTGATTAACAATGCCGGGTACGAGTTGGCAGGCGCGTTGGAAGAGCTCTCATCAGAGGAAGCCAGAGC
>Ga0075421_100007042_pt1 | contig 13744 bp, 14 predicted proteins | sample SoiMetdeltSBSDD5_FD_75292 | JGI IMG/M metagenome (GOLD analysis project Ga0075421, IMG submission 75292) | Bulk soil microbial communities from a Populus tree surrounding site in Tennessee, USA - Soil MetaG P. deltoides SBSDD5 | ecosystem: Environmental > Terrestrial > Soil > Tree plantation...
CGACCGAGCACGTGGCGGAAACGCAGGACCTCTCGGAGCGGATCGAGGTGCACGGCGAGGACGAGCTCAGCCGGCTCGCGGCCAGCTTCAACACGATGCTCGCGGCGCTCGAGGAGTCGGCGCGCTCCCAGCGCCAGCTGGTCTCCGATGCCTCGCACGAGCTGAGAACCCCGTTGACGAGCCTGCGCACGAACATCGAGGTGCTGGCGCGTGACCGCAACATGGCCGACGGCGAGCGCGAGAAGCTGCTCAACGACGTCGTCGCCCAGCTCTCCGAGATGACGGCGCTCGTGACGGAGCTGGTCGAGCTGGCCCGTGGCCAGACTCATCCCCAAGAGGCCGAGGACGTCCGCCTCGATCTGCTCGTCGGGGAGGTCCTCGAGAGGGCGCGGCGGGACTATCCCCAACTTGAGTTCGTCGCCGACCTCCAGCCGTACGACCTGCACGGCGTCCCGAACACGATCGCGCGCGCCGTCTCGAACCTGCTCGACAACGCGGCGAAGTGGAGCCCGCCCGGCGCGAAGGTCGAGGTCACCGTCCGCAACGGTCAGGTGATCGTCCGCGACCATGGGCCAGGAATCGACGCCGACGACCTGCCCTACGTCTTCGACCGCTTCTACCGGGCACCCGCGGCGCGCAAGCTGCCGGGCTCCGGACTCGGGCTCGCGATCGTCAAGCAGGTCGCCGAGGCGCACGGCGGCGGCGTCGATGCCGAGCGGCCCGACGGAGGCGGCACATTGATGCGGTTACGACTTTGCAACTCCAACGGAGCTACACCAAGCGACGCTCCAGATACGCCGCCAGACGCGTGAGCGGGAACGAGATCAGGAAGAAGAAGACGAGCACAGCGCCGTAGATCGCGAAGCCGTGCTGCTGGAGCAGCCCGGCGGGCGGCGGCGCGGCGAGCCGTTCGACCTGCTGCTTGGCCGCGAAGAGAATCTCGGTGACTCCGACGAGCGCGGCGAGCGTCGTGTTCTGGATCACGTTCACGAGCAGGCTCACGAGCGGCGGGAGCAGGCGGCGGAACGCCTGCGGCAGCACGACGAAGAAGTGCGTGCCGAACCAGCCGAAGCCCAGTGCCTCGGCGGCCTCATGCTGCTCGCGCGGGATCGACTCGACGGCACCGCGGGTTGCCTCCGCGACCTGGGCGCTGCCCCAGAGCGTCAGCCCGATCGCCGCCCCGACCCAGGGCTGAAAGGTCAGGTGGAGCACCGTCTGCGGCAGGGCATAGACGATCAGGAACAGCGTCACGATCAAGGGCAGTCCGCGCCAGACCTCGATATAGAGCCGGATCAGCGCGCGCAACAGCCAGAAGCGAACCGTCAGCAATGTCCCAAAGAGGATCCCGACGACCGTACTGCCGGCCACCGCGGAGCCGGCGATCTTGAGCGTGTACGGAAGCCCGGTCTCGAGGATGTAGCGGAAGACCGGCCCCGCCCAGTCGGGGAACAAGTCGGCGAAAGGCATCAGACGGCCTCCCGCAGCCGGAACTGACGCCGCCGTCGAACCCGCTTCGCCTCGGGCAGCGCGAGCCAACGCTCGACGCCGCGGATCAGCCCCGACAGCGCCCACACGACCGCGAGGTAGATGATCGCGAGCGTGAAGTAGATCTCAGTGGCGCGGAAGCTGACGCTCTCGAGGCTGTAGGCCTGGTACGTCAGCTCAGGCAGGCTGATCGCAGGCCCGATCAGGGCGCTGTTCTTCAGTACCGACACGTACGTGTTGATCGACGAGGGCAGCGCGATCCGACCTCCGATCGGCAGCGTCACGTTCACGAAGGTCTTGAATCGCGTGAGCCCGAGTGCGAGACCGGCCTCGCGGTATCGGGCGGGCACCGCCTCGAAGCCGGCCCGGAAATTCTCGGTGTTGAACGCGCCGCCCCAGACGATCAGCGTCACGCAGCCGGCGGTGAAGGCGGTCAGCCTGATGTTGAACGGCGGCTCGCTGAGCCCGAAGTAGACGAAGAAGACTTGGACGAGGAGCGGCGTGTTCCGGATCAGCTCCACGTAGACGGCCGCGAGTTGGCTCACAACCGGAATCCGGTGGGCGCGCGCCGCCCCAAGCACGAGGCCGACCACGAAAGCGCCCGCGATCGAGATCAGGGAAACCTTGAGCGTCACCCAGAGGCCGTGCAGGAAGACGTCGCGGTTGTCCCAGATGAAGGACCACTCAAAGCTGGCGATGACGCTCATCGGAGGGAGCGAGGGCGGCCGCCGAGCGCGCCCGCCCTCTCAGTCGTTACCTGCAGATCGTCTCCGGATCCGCACCCGTCGGGTACCTGAGGGTGTTCGTCGGGCGCGGCACGTTCTTCTTGAAGATCGAGTAGAACCGGCGCGGAATCGTGTGCTGCATGATCTGCCAGAACTGATCCCGCTTCTTCATCAGCTTGATGCGGGAATTCACCCACGCCTTCATGTCGGTCTCACCCTTGCGGATCCCGATTCCCCAGGGTATGGCGAGGAACGTGGCGCCGAGCAGCTTCGTGTTCGAGTCGTTCGCCGCCACGCCGACCAGGAACGCGTCGTCGAACATGAAGCCAGATGCACGCCGGTCCTGGACGGCGAGCAGCGACGCGCTCGTCGTGTCCGTCAGCAGGACGTTCGTGTTCTTGTAGCAGTTGTGGAGCCAGCGGTCGTAGATCGAACCGCGCGTGGTCGCAATCGTCTTCCCCGACATGTCGCTGAGCTTCTTGATGCTGGAGCTGTTCGGGACGAGCAGTCGGCCCGTAGCCCCGTAGTAAGGCACCGAGTAGTCGATGACCTCAGCCCGTGCCTTCGTGTACGTGAGCGTCGAGATGATGATGTCGACCCGTTTCGACATCAGCGTCGGGATCCGGCTCGGCGTAGTCACGCACGTGTAGGTGACACGGTTGCCGTGGCCGAACGCGAGCCGGGCGAACGCCTTCGCGACCTCGACGTCATAGCCCGCGTGCTTCCCGCTCGCCGTCACGTAGCCGAACGGAGGGAAGTCGCACTTGACACCGATGATCCACCTGCCGCGGCTTTTCACCGTGGCCGGAACCGGCGGCAGCTTCGCATGTGTTGCGCTCGATCGGTGCGCCCTGTCGGAGCCTGGTGCCGCGAGCGTCCACGCCGCAGTCCCTGCGGCGATCATCGCGGCGATCCCGACCGCCAGTAGCAGTCTCTTCATTCCGTGCCTCCTTCTTCGTCGCCTTCGACTTCCTCGACCGTCAGATCCTCGAGCGACTCGGCCAGCTGGAGCGACCGGCGCAGGAACCGCCGCGTCCGCTTCTGCTTCGGCCGGTCGAGCACGTCGCCCGGCTTCCCCTGCTCCACGATGCGCCCCTCGTCGATGAAGATCAGGTGGTCCCCGACCTCGCGCGCGAACTGCATCTCGTGCGTGACGACGATCATCGTCATGCCGGACCGCGCCAGGTCTCTCATCACGACCAGGACCTCGCCCACGAGCTCGGGGTCGAGCGCCGACGTGACCTCGTCGAAGAGCATCACGTGCGGCTCCATCATCAGCGCCCGTGCGATCGCGACCCGCTGCTGCTGCCCGCCCGAGAGCTGGTGCGGGTACTGGCGTGCCTTCTCCTCCAGGCCGACCCTCCTGAGCAGCTCCTGCGCCTGCGGCTCCGCCTGCTTGCGCGGCACTTTTCGGACGCGCCGCGCGGCCAGCGTCAGGTTGTCGATCACCTTCAGGTGAGGGAAGAGGTTGAACTGCTGGAAGACGATTCCGATCCGCTGGCGGACCTGCGAGGCCTTGACCCCGAACGCGGTGATCTCTCGCCCATCGAAGTAGATCCGCCCGCTGTCGATCGGCTCGAGCAGGTTGATGCAGCGAAGCAGGGTGCTCTTGCCGCTCCCGCTGGGACCGATCACGACGAGCACCTCGCCGGCGTCGACGGTTAGATCGACGGCGTCGAGGACGAGGTGATCGCCGAAACTCTTACGGATTGCTTCGGCGCGAACGACGGGGATGCCTGCCGTAGGTTCGGGTGCCTCTTGCGCGGATGCGCTGGATTCGAGCGTCTTCCTCGCCAAACCCGCTTCCCTCGATTTCCAGCACGATCAAACGAAACTGAGCCTCGGAAGTCAAGGAGGCGGGCTCGCGCATAGACTCCCGGGCCGGTGGGATTCCTCGACCGAATCCTCGGCAGGAGTCGCGGCAGCGCTGCGAAGCAGGAGGCCGATCCGCATGCGCTCGAGCGCGAGGACGACCCGCGCGGCGCCCTCCAGTCCGAGGAGTACCGGAGTGCGGACCCGCGCGACGTCGTCGAGGAAGGCGGCACGGTCATGAGCGGCCCGGCCGGTGCCCCGCAGGAGGGGACGACGCCCGACGAGCGGCGGCAAGAGCAAGAGTCCTAGGACGGGACTGTCACAGACCCCTGCGGGGGTCAGTCCCTCCAGGCAGGGACTGTCCCGGACGGGGACTGTCCCGACAAACCGTTATTGGGACAGACCCCCTGCGGGGGTCAGTCCCGTCCCGCTAGTCGGAGCGAAGCGGCAAACCGGAGGCGACGACTCGACGGCCGCCGATGGCCTCGTAGACGACGTCGACGCTGTCGTTCTGGCGATACGTGCCGGCCACGCCCAGGAACAGCGACAACCAGCGCCAGAAACCGAGCCGCCCCTCCTTGGCGAGGCGCTCCTCGAAGATGAGCTCGTTTCCCTCCCGCCGGAAATCCCGGCCTTCGTGCTGCGGGACGCCGTTCAAGAAAACCTGAAAGTGCGACCCGATACCAGCCGGAAGTTGTACGCGCGTCCGCTCGGCCACCCTCCATAGAATGCCCGCGCGTTGCGGAGGAGAGCCGGAGTCCTCGTCGTTGTCGCCCTGCTCGGGCTCGCGCTCGCACACACCGCTCTGGCGGGTGACCCGGCCGGCCTCTCGCCGCGCGGGCCCGACTCGCCCCAGGCGAGCAGCATCCAGGACATCTACTGGCTGCTGATCGCGATCACCGGTGCGATCTTCGTCCTCGTCGAAGGCGCATTGATCGTGTTCATCGTCCGCTTCCGGAACCGCGGCCGCTCTCGCACGCTCGAGGGGCCGCAGATCCACGGCGCAACGCGGCTCGAGCTGATGTGGACGGCAGCGCCGATTGTGATCCTGGCGGTGATCGTCACCTTTGTGCTCACGAAGCTCTCCGGAATCGACAGGGCGAACCCGGCGAGCGCGGCGAGCAACTCACTGGTCGTCAAGGTCGAAGGGCGCCAGTTCTACTGGAACTTCGTCTATCCCAACGGCGTCATCCAGGTCGAGCGAATGCGCGCGCCCTCGGGACGCGACGTCAAGCTCGACATCGTCTCCGAGGATGTCGACCACAGCTGGTGGATCCCCGCGCTGCAGGGCAAGTTCGACGCCATCCCCGGCAAGACGAACCACTTGCACTTCACCGCCGACAAGGTTGGGACGTACGAGGGCCAGTGCGGCGAGTTCTGCGGCTACGAGCACCCGCACATGGTCGCGACCGTCGAGGCGATGCCGAACGGCGACTTCCAGTCCTGGTACGAAAAGGAAGCACAGGCCCAGGCGAGCGGCACCTCCGACCTCGGCAAGATGACCTTCGAGGGCGTGTGCGCGACCTGCCACGGCATGCAGGGACAGGGCGGCTTCGGCCCCGATCTGCAGGGCAATCCGATCTTCAAGCAGCCGGACGCGATCGAGACGCTGCTCCGCCACGGCGGGATTCAAATGCCGGCCGTCGGACGAGCGTGGACAGACCGCCAGATGAATGCGTTGATCGCCTACACGAAGCGCTTCGCCGGCTGATGGCCGTCCGCGTCGCCCCCTCTCCCGCCTCGACCGTCGTCTCGCGCGGCCGCTACTCGAGCTGGCTCGCGACGGTCGACCACAAGCGAATCGGGATCCTGTACATCCTCACGAGCCTGCTCTTCTTCGTCGCGGGCGGGATCATCGCGCTGCTGATGCGCTCGCAGCTTGCGAGGCCGAACGAGCACATCTTCACGCGCAACCACTACGACGAGCTCTTCACCATGCACGGGACGACGATGATCTTCCTCGTCGTCGTGCCGGTCTTCGCCGGCCTCGGGAACTTCCTCGTCCCGCTGATGATCGGCGCGCGCGACATGGCGTTTCCGCGCCTGAACGCGCTTTCCTACTGGTTCTTCCTGCTCGGTGGGATCGTCCTCTACGCGAGCTGGTTCTCCGCGGGAGGCGCTGCGCGCGCCGGGTGGTACTCGTACCCGCCGCTTTCGGAGCTCGCCTTCGAGCCGGGCAAGGGCCAGGACCTCTGGATCCTCGCCATCCATCTGACGTCGATCTCGTCGATCCTCGGGGCGATCAACTTCATCGTCACGATCCACAACATGCGCGCGCCGGGGATGAGCTGGATGCGCATGCCGCTCTTCGTCTGGTCGATCTACGTCTACGCGATCCTGATCCTGATCGCGCTGACGGAGCTCGCGGGGGCGCTGACGCTGCTACTGCTCGACCGCAACGTCGGGACGCACTTCTTCCTACCGAGCAAGGGCGGCAGCGCCGTCCTCTACCAGCACATGTTCTGGTTCTTCGGGCACCCGGAGGTCTACATCATGGTGCTGCCCGCCTTCGGGATCCTGTCCGAGGTCATACCGGTGTTCTCGCGCAAGCCGATCTTCGGCTACAAGGCGATCGCCTTTTCGACGATCGCGATCGGCTTCTACTCGATGCTCGTCTGGGCGCATCACATGTTCTCGGTCGGGATGCCGACCGCGCTCAACATCTTCTTCATGCTCTCGTCGATGACCATCGCGGTGCCGACCGGGATCAAGATCCTGAACTGGATTGCGACGACCTGGCGCGGCAACGTCATCCTCGACACGCCGATGCTGTTCGCGCTCGGCGCCGTCGGCGTCTTCACGATCGGAGGCCTGTCGGGCGTGATGCTCGCGGCGTTCCCGTTCGACTGGCAGGTGACCGACACCTACTTCGTCGTCGCCCACATGCACTACGTGCTGTTCGGCGGCTCGGCCTTCGCCCTCTTCGCGGCCTTCTACTACTGGTGGCCGAAGATGTTCGGGCGGTTCCTCGACGACCGCCTGGGGAAGATCAATTTCTGGCTCTACTTCATCGGGATCAACCTGACTTTCTTCCCGCAGCACTTCCTCGGCCTGCTTGGCATGCCGCGCCGGATCTGGACCTACAACCACCACGGCTGGTGGGCGGCGTGGAACCTCGTCTCGACGATCGGCGCCTTCGTGATGGCGCTCGCGACGCTCGTCTTCATCATCAACGCCGTCAAGACGACGAGGTCGGGCCGGCGGGCGGGGAACGACCCCTGGACGGCCGACACGCTCGAGTGGTACACGAGCTCGCCGCCTCCCGCGTACAACTTCGACAAGGTTCCCTACGTGACGAGCGCCAGGCCGTTGCGTGACCTCCGCCGACGCATCAAGGAGGAGGACCTCGTTCATGCCTGAGGTTCGACCGGGGCCCTGGCTGAGATTGATCGCGCTCGGCGCCGCAGGGGCTGCCGCGCTGGCCGTCGTCTCGGGCGCTCTCTCGCTCCACACTGCGCACCGCGCGCTCGCGGCACTGGCCGTGCCGCCGCTCGCGGCCCTCGTCGCGGCAGCCTGGGTGGCGCACCGGCGGCTGCTCGGCCCTTCCGCGGCCGCGCTGGCGTCCTTCCTCGCCGCCGCGCTCGTCGTCGGGCGTCCGCTCCACATTGCCTTCGCGGCGCTCGCGCTGGCCGCCGCCCTGGTGGCCACCGCAGCGACGCTCCACGGCGAGCCCGTCGCCGCTGCTCCGTGGAGGGATTACGTCACGCTCACGAAGCCGCGGATCATGACGTTGCTCCTGCTGACGGGCGCATGCGGATTGGTCGTCGGCGCAGGCGGCTTCCCGTCGGCGTGGCTCTTCGTCGTCACGATGGCCGGCCTCGCGCTCGCCTGCGGCGGCGCCAGCGCCCTGAACCACGTGATCGACCGCGACATCGACCGGCACATGCGCCGCACGGACCGCCGCCCGGTCGCCGCGGACCGCGTGGCGCCGACGCGGGCGCTCGAGTTCGGCCTCGCGCTGTCGGCGCTTTCGTTCGTCTTGCTCGCGAGCCTCGTCAATGTGCTGACGGCGGTGCTCGCGCTCGCCGGAAACCTCTTCTACGTCTTCGTCTACACGCGCTGGCTCAAGCGCTCGACACCGCAGAACATCGTCATCGGCGGCGCAGCGGGGGCGGTTCCTCCACTGGTGGGCTGGGCCGCCGCGACCGGGAACGTGACCGTTCCGGCGCTGCTGCTGTTTGCGATCGTGTTCTTCTGGACGCCGCCGCACTTCTGGGCGCTCGCCCTGCTGATCCGCCGCGACTACGAGGCCGCCGGAGTGCCGATGCTGCCGGTGGTCCGCGGCGAGCGCGAGACCACGAAGCAGATCGTGCTCTACACGGTCGTGCTGGTGGCGGTGACGGCGTCGCCGTTCCTCTACGGCACGCTCGGGCTGCCGTACCTCGTCGCCGCGCTCGTCCTCGGAGCCGTGTTCTTCGTGCTCGCGCTCGGCCTCCGCCGCGAGCCGACGCCGCGGCGGGCGGCGCTGCTCTTTCACTTCTCGCTGCTCTACCTGGCCCTTCTCTTCGCGGCCATGGCCCTGGATACGGCCCTATGACGGAACGACTCCCGGAACCGCCGGTCCCTCAGACGGTGCACGAGCCGGCCGATCCCGAGGCCGACCTAGCGCGCCGCAACGTGATCTTCGGGCTGGCGCTGTTCGTGTTCGTGCTGCTCCTCTTCGGCGCAACCATCCTCGTCGCGTACGTCTATCTCTGGCTCGACTGATTCGATCTGGATAACGGAGGTCGAGCCGGCCCGAGCCGGCCCGCGCCTCGCGGTGAAGGACTTGTTCGACACGGCCGGGCTGCGGACGACCTACGGCTCGGTGATCTTCGCCGACCATGTTCCGGCGGAGACCGCCGAGGCGGTGACGCTGCTCGAAGACGCCGGCTACGTCAACGTCGGCAAGGCGAACCTCCACGAGTTCGCCTACGGCGTCACGTCGGAGAACCCACACTACGGCGCCGTCCCGAATCCGCGCGCACCCGGACGGACCGCGGGCGGCTCCAGCGGAGGGTCTGCCGCTGCGCTCGCGGCGGGGCTGGCGGACGCCGCCCTGGGCTCGGACTCGGCCGGCTCGATCCGGATCCCCGCAGCCTGTTGCGGAGTCGTCGGCTTCAAGCCCACGTACGGGCTCGTCCCGATCGACGGTTGCTTTCCGCTCGCGTCGAGCTTCGACCACGCGGGCCCGATGGCTCGCGACGTCGGCGGGTGCGTCCGAATGATGGAGGCGCTCGTCCCGGGTTTCGAGACCGTCGAGGTCGAGCTTGCCGATCTGCAGATCGGTGTCGCCTGGCTCGATGAGGTAGATCCACTCGTCCGCGCGCGGGTCGAAGAGGCGGCCGCACATTTCTCGAGCCCGCGAGTGCTCCCGCTCCCGGTCCCCGACCGGGAGGACTGGGGCGCCGAGTTCCGGCGCGAGGCGCTCGAGTCGCACGCCGGCCTCTTCCCCGAGCGCGCCGAGGACTACGGGGACGACGTCCGGAGCTCGCTCGAGGGGGCCGTCGAGCTGACCGACTCCGAGGTCGACGCCGCGAGGCGGTTCCGGGAAGGCGTGCGCGAGCAGCTGAGCGGGGCGTTCGGCGAGCTCGACCTGCTGCTGACCCCCACGCTCCCGGTCGTCGCGCCGCCCTACGGTGAGGGTACGCGCACCGTGCTGACCCGGCTGACCGCCCTCTTCAACCTGACGGGGTGCCCCGCCCTCGCCCTGCCGTGCGGCCCGGCCGACGAAGGGCTTCCGGCCTCGGTACAGCTTGCGGCGCCGCCCGGCCGTGACGCGCTCGTGCTCGCCGCCGGCTTGAATCTGGAAAAGACACTCTCCCTCCACTAAGCGTCACCCGAACGAGGGAGACCCGGCGGCCGGACGATGCCGACCTATACCGCGATGGCCCCGCGGCTCTTACTCGTGGCGTCCCTTGTCGCGCTCGTTCTCGCCGGTCCGGCCGGAGCCCGGCCCGGGCCCGTGCCGATCAAGCAGCCCGTCTCGCCGCAAGGCGTGAAGGCCTTCCTGCTGCGCGCGGACGAGCCGGCCGGGCACACGTTCTCGCGCACGCCTTCGTTTGCCTGGCACCCGGTCCGGGGCGCCGTTCGCTACGAGTTCGAGCTTGCGACGAGCGCGCGCTTCACCGACAACGCCGTGCTCTGGAGCGCGACCGACTTGACGAGCCCAGTGGCTTCGATCCCGATCGCGCTGCCCTGGATCACGGGCAGCCCCTATTCGCTTTGGGCGCACGTCCGCGCGATCACACGCAAGGGCGTGACCCAGTGGAGCGCCCCGTACGGGTTCAACATGCGCTGGGCCGGTGTGCCGACTCCAATGTCGAGCGACCCCGGCCTCGTCCGCTGGACTCCAGTGGCCGGCGCGACGCAATACAACGTGTGGTTCGTCGACGTCGGGAAGGTCTTCACCACGATGACCAACGTCGCCGACGAGCGCGAGTACTACAGCTTCCACGACGAGTCGAGCTGGACCGGCGCCGTCCACTGGCGCGTCCGCCCCGAGCGCTATCTCTACGGGTCGACGACGAACGGCCTGCCGGCGATCTCCTTCGGGCCGTGGAGCCCCGTCTACACCTCCTACAACCCGCCGTTCTCGGTCGGGCCACTCTCACCGGTCGCGGCAGTCTCCGACACGACAAGCGATGCGCTCGCTGCGAAACCGCATCGGCTGATGCCCGGCTTCGCCTTCACCGGCAACGTCGGCGTCGGTGGAACCAGCTCGATGTTCCGTGTCTACATCGCGACTGACCGGGATTGCCTCAACATCGTCTACCGCGGCGCAATCGTCGGTAGCCCCGCCTACGCTCCGCGCCCGACCGGACCGCTGGCGCTCCCGCACGACCACGCGGGTGTGCTCGGCGCCGAGAACGGCTACCTCAAGGACGGCGACGAGGGAACCAGCTACATGAGCGACGGCTTCTCGTTCGCCTCATCCGAGGTGGCCACTTCCAACGCGGGCACCGGCGGAAGCGGCGGTGGTGGCAGCGGCACCTCGGCTCCGCCTTCGCAGACGATCACAGGGGCGAAGGTCGACCTCTGGGACACGGACTGGCCCGAGGGCCGCTACTACTGGACGGTCGTTCCGGTCGCCGTCAACGATACGGGGACGGGGTCGGTCACGTACGTCGACACGGAGCTGCCGCAGGAGTCCTGCCACGCCGGGCGCTCGCTCACCTTCGGCAAGGTCAGTGAGCCGGCGGTGACGGCCGAGCTGGGCGCGTACGCCTCCGGCCTCTCGCCGCGCGGCCAGCTTTTCGCGGCCAACAAGTCTTCTTCCCGCTTCTACGGGCCGCCGCTCGTCGCCTGGAAGCCGGCGCTCGGCGCATTCCAGTACCAGGTCCAGTGGGGTCACAAGGCGTCGCCCTTCATGGCGACCGGCGAGTTGAAGACGCCGACGAGCTCGACCTCGACGGTGCTCCCGCTCGGCCCGGGCGTCTGGTACTACCGCGTCCGGGGCGTCAACGCCTTCATCCCCGGCGCCAAGCCGCTGATGTCATGGTCGGATCCGACGAGGCTCGTCGTGACCCGCCCGAGCTTCCGCGTCGTCCACTAGGGGCGCTCGAAGAGCCGCCGGTCGCGGAAGCGGCCCGCGGCGATGATCGCGCCGCCGAGCAGGAGCAGCGGCCCAGCCACGATCAGCACGTAGAGCAGAATCTCGGCCTCGCGGAGAAGAACGCCGCCCGCGTCGCTCATCGTCCGGTCGAACCGGCTCGTCGAAGCGGCGGCTCGGTGCTTCGGCTTCGTGGCGAGCTCGAGTGACACCCGCGCAAACTGAGCGCGACGCACCGTCGCGGCGCGGTGCTTCGTGAGGTAATCGAGCCGCGCCTTCAGCTCTGCAAGCCGGTAGCGCTCTTGCGGGGTGACGCCCCCGCCCTCGATCTGCGCGATCTGGGCCTGCAGCCGCGCGATCTCGCGCGCCTGCTCCTCGACGGCCTTCGTGACGTCGACGATGTTGATCTTCTGCGACAGGATGGTGCCGAGGTCCGAGTACTCCGCGATGACGTCCTGAACTCGATCAACCGGAACGCGGACGATCAGCGACGCCGACCCCCGGCCGTGCGACGGCGAGCTGTAGCGGACGTAGGCGACGTACCCACCGACGTCGCGCGCGAGGCGCATGGCGCGCTTGGTTGCGTCGGAGAGCGCCCCGAGGTCCTTCACCCGGAGGCTCAGGAACGCCCCGTACTGCTGGAGCCGCGAGCTGCTCGGGGCCACGGCGCTGTCGGGCTCTTTCCCCAGCTGGAGCGTCCGAGGCAGTTTCGGAGCTCGAATTGCACCGACCGCAGTGCCGTTCGAGGTTGAGGCCGGCGCGGCCTTCTGTCCGTTCGAGCCCGAGCCGGCCAGCCCATGAATGAGAGCGCCGCCGACGGCGACGGTGAGAGCCGCGGGAACGGCGACGAGCGCCAGCCGGCGGAACGACGGCAGCGAAAAGCGCGGCTTCGGTGCCGGCCGCTCGCGCGCGGCGATCTCCAGCACGCGCTCGCGCAGCCCCAGCGATGCGACCGGGCGCGCAGCGCGTAGGTCCGATGCGAGCTCAGGCGACAGCATGGGCGCTCACCATCCCTTCGAGCTTCTGGAGCGCACGGCTCAAGCGAGTCGAGCAGGCGCTCTGACTGATTCCGAGAACCTTTGCGGCCGTCTCACCGTCGAGCTCGAGCACGACCCGCAGCGCGACGACTTCGCGTTCTGCCCGGGACAGCGCGCCCACTGCGTGCTCGAGCTCGGGGGAAAGGCCTTCGCCGAAGCTCGGGGGATGCACCTCGCGCAGCTCGCGCACCGCGTAGCGGTCCTCGCGACGGAGTCGCCGCGCCTCCGACCGGAAGTGGTCGAGTGCAGCCGAGCGCGCGAGCTGGCAGAGCCAGGTTCGGGCGGAGCCGCGCCGCGGATCGAAGCGGCGCCAGCGGCGTAAAGCGCGCTCGAAGGTGTCGACCGTGAGGTCTTCGGCGAGGGTGTGGTCGGCGGTCAGGTACACGAGATAGGCGAGAACGTCGTCGAGGTGTCGCTCGGCGATGGCGGCGAAGCTCTGTTGCTTCGCGTTCACGCCCTCTATACGCCGCCGCTCTCGGTTACGTTACAGCCGACCGCACCGCGCCCTCGTAGACCGGGTCGCGATCGAGCGTGTCCAGCTCGTCGGAAAGCAGGTCCGCCGGTCGCGGTGGGTCGCCCGGGGGGAACGGCGCCGGGTCGCCGTCGAGCTCCACGCCCACCAGCTTCTCGGCCTGCTCGTGCTCGAGCTCGATCTGCCGCTCGAGCCGTGAGCGCAGCCAGCCGGCAAGCAGATGCGCCTGCGCCAGCGTTCCGGTCACCTTGATCTTCTTCACGCTGGCGATCTGCGGCCACAGCGACGCGAGCATCGACCGCCAGCGGCTCGTCCGCGCCCACGCTATGTCGGAGACGGCGACCCGGTCGAACACCTCGGCGAACTCGGCGTAGGGCGCCGGCAACCCCGGCCACTCGGTCGAGTCGACGATCAACCGGTCGACGGTCTCCACGAGCTCTACGAACGCCGAATCATCGAACGGCGGCAGCCCCCGCCAGCGCAGGAAAACCGGTAGGTCGGGGATCAGAAGCGGCTCGACGACGCTGGCCGGGTGCGCGGCGCTCGTGCCGTGGAGCGTGATCCGGATCGTGTCGGTGCAGACCGTTCTGCCCCCGCCCCTGCCGAACGACTCCACGTCCACCTCGCCCTCGAGACCGCCGTCTCCCGACTGGGGAAAGAGCACGATCGTCCGCGACGGGTG
>Ga0075421_100007043_pt1 | contig 13742 bp, 13 predicted proteins | sample SoiMetdeltSBSDD5_FD_75292 | JGI IMG/M metagenome (GOLD analysis project Ga0075421, IMG submission 75292) | Bulk soil microbial communities from a Populus tree surrounding site in Tennessee, USA - Soil MetaG P. deltoides SBSDD5 | ecosystem: Environmental > Terrestrial > Soil > Tree plantation...
AATCGTCCGTAATATTTTTGTCATCTCTAATTTTCAATTCTCCACCTTGCCATTTAATAGCCGGATGATTTACTACGATTCCCGTTTTGTTTATAGTCAAGCTCCCATTCTTTTCTTCATCCATTATCTCTTGGACAGATTTCAACTCCTTCACTGAAGAACCGTTCTTCCATGTTACTGTATTTACCTGGAGGAGAGGACTGTATCCGGGATCACCTGGTTTTGCACTCAATACCGGTATTTGAAATCCAAATGGTCCTTTGCCCGGAACTCCATTGGTGAATGCATAAGCCTGACTAAGAGCTGATTCAGGTGTCTGTGATAGCAATGGAGAAAAGTTGACCTTAAACCCTAGTAGTTTTGTTGCTTGTTGGGCTATTTTCTCATCAGAAGCGTCTGTTGCAATAAAGAATATTTCATTTCCATTTTCATATCCTTTAGCCAGTGGAATATCTATTGGAATACTCGCCCTAGCTAACTTAAAGACAGAACCTGATGCGGCTTGTTCACCTTGTGCCATTTCTAGGTTCATTGTTAGCAAAAGTGACGCAGCAATAATTACACCTAAAATTGACGATGTTACTATCACCGATTTAAATTTCGCGGCTTTGAAATAAGATTTTGTCATCATAGAAAAGACAAAGGAAGAACTATAAATCTAAATCCTTTAATGGTTATAAAATTAATTTAATCGTTAAAGATCGACTAGTCTATCGAGCCTCAATTGATAAAGATGTGTCATGATGTTTTTTGAGTGTCAGAAATTTCTCTTAAAATCCTATTCACTCTCATGTTTTGCCTGACGTTCCTTATCGCTTTCATCATTATAGGACAGACAGCCATTCCCAAGATCATGCCTGCAGTCATATTGATCATAGCATCACCTAACATACAGTTACTCTAGTAATAATGTAAAGTAAAGGTTTTGATTCAACCCAAGTTTTTTAATAGATGTTCGAACATTCTTTATAATGGCAATATGAAATGCTCAATTTGCAACTGCACGCCGGATGAATGTCAAACAAGTATTTCTGCATATCACTGCCTTAATTGTGCACAGTCGGAATGTTGCTGTTGGTCATGCCTAAACTCTGACCAATAGTTTTAAGTAATTTAAGGAATAGGGTAAAGTTCATATCTTTCGCGCTTATCTGCTTATGTCTACTCCCCAAGGGTTATCTATGACGATACGCCAAGTCCCATCTGACTGTTGCCGTAGAACGTCTGTAGCTTTTCCTCTAAGAGAAGCGGCTTTACCATCAGGTCCTATCCCACTGAATGACCACTCTGAAATTACTAGAGCGATATCACGTGTGTTAAATACGTTTTTAACACTTGTTTCTAATTTGCCTTTCATATCAATGAATCTTTGTAGAATTTGACGTATGTTTTCTTGACCCTTGACAATTTCTCCTGACTGAGAAACAAAACACGCATCTGTTTCATATAGGGAGAGTAGGTAACTAAGATTCCCGTTATTGAGTTCATCTGCAAATGAATTCAGAAAGGTTTCAGGAGCCGGATTTTTTGACATGAACCAATTTGTAATAATCGCTATTATTTTAAACTTGTTGACTAAAGTGGAGAAAAATATAAAGATTCTAAAAAATTAAATACTATGTAACAGAACCCGTATACAGCAGTGTCCGAATCCCGCCCGAATCCGGACACAAGTATTTGCTTATCCTGTTTTTAGTAAAATCATAGTCTATTTTGAACCTCTTATTAGGGTCAAAAATGGTTCACAAACCTCCGGGCCCGCATGTATTTACATGCTTTTTACACGCCAGTGGATTACAAATATGCGATGGAAACTCTCATTTTACATATGTATTCATTGTTTCTAAATTGAAGTTAGAGCGTAATTCATTGAAACTAATATGTCAGATTGCTATCAATCCAGCAAAAAATGCCTCACAACTAAATTAAAGAATTAATCATAATATATATTTTTAGATACTGTAAAGCGTAACAATAATAGAAATATGAGTATCAAAAACCAGCAGGAAATGTTTAATAATTAGATATCAAAAACACCAAGAAATGCCTCACAACTAAATTAAAGAATTAATCATCATATATATTTATAGTTACCATACAAAATAACGACAATAATTAGATATCAAAAACTGGTTCACTATATTAAATAACTACGATTTCTAAAATAGTACCTACAAAAATGCTAAGGCAAGATAATAATTACCTAGAATCAAAATCGCAGGAAAATCAGAATGCTGATACCTGTGAAAGGTTAGATTGTTGTGCCACGGGAATAGAGAATGTAGTGATGGAAGTTGGTAATAATAAATTCATAACTTTTTGGATATGTGAAAAACGTGCCCAAAAAATTGAGGTGAAAATAATCTTGTTTGATACTAGTAAAGAAAGTAAGATTGATCGTATGTTAAAGGAAATCGCATTCACAGATCATCTTCAAACAGAATTAGATCATGGTAATGAAAATGTATTAGAAAATTTCAAGCTGGGTTTGGTTATGGAAGTCACCAACCAAAAGGAGGATTTGAGTTAAAATGATGGAGACTGAATTTCCTCTAAACAAAGTTCTTAGAGGTAAAAACATACAAAAAATAATGTATTATCCAGACTCAAACAAAGTTTCGATCTGGCATGGTTTTGATAATAAACCATTTGACGTAAATGTGGACTTAGGCAGTCTCACTAAAACGGTAGAAAAATGTGAGGAGGTGATGGAAGGCCAATTTGACATTGATACTATGACAAATATATCAGATATCATTTCTAAGGGTCTGGCTCCATATAGATACGTATATGCCCTAGCTAAGAATGGTAGCGATGATAGTGATAGAAAAGGTAAACAAAAAAAGAAAAAAATACCTATCAAGAAATATAGTGAAAACGGCATCGGTCCATTATATGAAAATGTAGTTATAGGTGGAGTTTCAAAATTTGTAACTTTAGATAAAGATTGTAAACCTATACTTGTAGATAATATTGAAAGAAGTAATGATATACTCATTCCTGCAGATACTATTGACACCCAAAATCCAATTCCATTTATTTTTGAATCTAAAGAAGAATTAGAAAAATGTTTGGAAGAAGCAAGTAAATGCAGTCTAGAATCAATTTTCCTAAAAGTTGAATCTGTAAACCGAAAATATGTGGATATTGAAGATCATTATCATGTATTACTAACAGCGGATATTATATGGACCTGGTTACAGGACAAATTCGGTTACACGCACCTAAATATATTTACGGGTGACAACGGTAGTGGCAAGAACTCCCAACTCCTAGTTTTCAGATATTTGGGATATAGGGTCTTTTATGTGGTTTCAGCAAGTGCAGCAAACTACTACACTAAAATGGGAAATGTAGAAGAAGGCCAAATTACCATAGCAGAAGATGAGGCCGGAGACATAGCTGACGATAGAGAGAAAAAAAATGTCTTTAAAAGTGGGTATTGTTCCGGCGGTTCTGTTCCTAAGGTTGAACTAGAAGGTGGAAGGAAATCCTATGACTGGCTCACATATTGTCAAAAATGGGTGGCAATGGAAGAATTATCTACACACAGAGAAATGAAGGGTATCTTGGACCGCTCGTTTGTGTATAGGTTTGTAGCCGGTGACCCCCAATATAATATTAAAGATGTCATAAAGTCTGCAGGCGATCCTGAGTATAAACCACTATATGATGAATTAATGCATGCAAGAAAAGTTTTATTTTGTTGGAGGTTAACACATTATAAAGACATAATTTTAGATGTTGAATTAAATGTTAAAAATAGAAGTGCTGAATTAACAAAACCTTTGATAAGACTCTTTCAGGACTCACCTGTTGCACTTGAAAGAATACTAGAGTCTCTTAGTAAATTTATGGTTGAAAGAAATGAAATAAAGAGGAGCAGCGTTGAATCAAAATTATATGAAGTCGTAAATCAGCTGAAAGAAGAACGAAATAAAAAGTTTGAGGCTAATGAACAAACTACCGAAGATACTGCATTCAAAGAATATGATCTAGCATTTACCAATAAAGCACTCCTGGAAAAAACTAAGGAAGTTATGGATTGTAAGGATACTGATAAACCCGGTCTTTTCTGGTCTGATGTAGTTGGTTGCATGCTATCGCAGACAAAGATTACAAATATTTCTAAATCAAAGTTCAAGGCAAAACCTTTTCTCAAAAGATTACAAGACCCTGATAACCAAAATAAAGTGAAGGTTGTTAGATGTCTAGATTTTCAGGAAAAATATCTGCAAAGAATTAAATCAAGTTATCAAATGCCAGACAAAATTGAGATGAAAAGAAAAACTGAAAATGTAACACCTGTAACGGGTGTAACATTTCCCATTAAAAAGCCAGCCGTAAATACAGACTCAATGAATCTTGAAAATACATCAAATGTTGAAAATATGTTTGTAATTAAGGATAAAAATGATGAAAAATCTAACTCAGAGGGCTTTGACGGTGGTGTAAAAGATTCACATCCTTCCCAACAAAGTGTTACAGCTGTTACAAGTGTTACAAAATTAGACACAGCTACAGAAAATGATAATGAAGATTGTAGAAATATTCATATCATAATCAACTTAAATTATGAAAAATCAGTAATAAACAACGTCGTCAGCTATTCAATGTCTGCAATTCCAAGTAATGGTTGAATTTGTCGCAACAAGAGCAAGATGGTTTAGACTTTATACTAAAACACTTTCCAGATCCTATCTTCCCAAGGACTATCTCTACATACAAAAGTCAAGGTAAGCAATGTGAAGTCTTTAGTAGAGAAGAGGCGATAACTGAATATGAACGTTCTAATTTTGTTGATTCTAGAATCAATGCTTATCCATCGTATACGCAATACAAAGGAATACAACGTTATCCACCTAATTTCATATTTGCAGATTTAGATCTCTCTACATTCAAATCAAAAGATTGTTTAGAAAGGGCGTTGTCTAATACTTTAAGAAATTCTACATTCAAGATAAATGGCACCCCTACCGTTTTATGGACTGGTAACGGTTATCATATCTACCAACCAGTAGATGCTGTGATATTAGAGCAAGATGAAGAATTCAGCCAGTTTGAACAACCTTCTCTAAAATTTATTAGATTTGCAGAATACTATTTGACAAGTGGTAAATCAGATCCATCACATAATCCATCCTTTAAGTCATGTATGATACGTATCCCAGGTTCTTATAATTCAAAATATGCTAAAGATAACTTGGTAAGGATAATTCAGAAATGGGATGGTTATAGACCTCCAATCAGCCTTCTTTTGGGCAATTTTCATGCATATTTAGTTGATCAAAAGATCAAAGAAATGAAATTACAAAAGAGATTAGAAAAAAGATATGGTTCTGGTTTTGGAAGTGGAATAAGTAAAATAAATTGGATAGAAACTCTTTTACAAACTCCAATAGATGATTATAGAAAAAATGCTGTAGCATTAATAGTTGCTCCATATCTTATCAATATCAGGAAAGTCTCTTATGAAGGATCATTTCTTATTATAAAGGATTGGGCAAACAAGTGTGGTGAATTAAGAGAATTAGATGATAACTTTGACTACACAATCAAATATTCACTTAATACCGCAGTAAGAAAACAAAGATTGCCGATGAAATTTGATACTCTAAAAACTAAGAATTCTGATCTACACGCAAAACTGTCAATTATCATGTCAAAATATGATAAAGATGTTATAAAATGAGGTATAAGACCTGTGCTGCTCCTGGATCTTAATGTGTAGTTATTTGATGCAAAATTGTGAAAAAGTTATTGATAGCAGCTGGACATTATTGAAGTTTTGAGGTGCATTTTCTTGTTTTGATCTACCCATTTTGAAAATTTCTCTACCCATTCAATTACCCATGTTAAAATTCGATTACCCATTCAATTACCCATTTGAAAATTGGACTACCCACCGGACTACCCATTTGCAAAAACCACTACCCATTGGACTACCCATTGCCAAAAACCACTACCCATTGGACTACCCATTGCCAAAAACCACTACCCATTGCCTACCCATTTGCAAAAAATGGGTAGTTAATCCACTGAAATGGGTAGTTGAAATTTCTGTACAATGTACGTAGTGAGCGTAAATTGATATGGACATTGGACTACCCATTTATCACAAAAACGTCAATAAGGTACCACATAATACTTTGGTAAAATATTTAAAGATTAACAAATTGGGTAGTGGTATATTTTTGACTTGTAGACAGTAATAAACAATTAGAAAACCTATTACCAATTGTTAATTCAAATAACTCTTTTTACCATACTTCAATTGTACGTCGACTAACCAATCTATGTCAGAAGAAGACTTGGTCAACTTGGCAATTCTTATTGCATCTCTAATGTCTTTAGACCTCCTTCTATGCCATACTGCATGTCCAATTTTTTCTGATAGATGTACATCCAGACGATATCTTTTCTTGAGCAGTCGCCGGACTATTTCTACAAAGTCTTCATATGTATATTCATCCAAGTGCAATTCCATGAATCTTGACCTTAATGGTCCGGTTAATTGTTCAACATTATTACTCGTGGCAAAAATCCATATTTACTTCAATTTTATATCAGAACCCAAAATTCTCTCACTCCGCCCTCTTGAAATAAATTAATGTTAATTTCGTTACTACTTCATATGAAATATCCTTTCGGGTTTTATCTTTAATATGATTCTTTCTTCTCTTGGAGACCCACCAGGAAATTTATCTTTGTCAATATACTTTTTTGCCAACTTGTCAATGTGTTGTTCAGCTAGATCTCCTGTAATTTGCTCTGTTACTTTTCCCCTAATAGTAACCATGTCATATGGATTATTTTGGTCGGCTATTGCTAATGCGACTCTAGGATCCCGGGAAATGTTTTTTTGTTTTATCCTACCTATTGCAGTATTGACAAGAATATAGCCATTTTGAATGTCTACCCATGTTGGCGTAACCTGAGGAGAGCCATCTTTCATTAATGAAGCTACAAAAACAAAATTCTTATTTTCAAAAAGTTTTCGAATACTAGGATCATTTATCTTACCATTGGTCTCTTGTCTCACAATTAAATATATGCATTATTTCTAATAACTGTTCTGCAAAATTGGTGAAAAAAGGAAAAATAAGTTTTGGATGCTACATTTACCAAGATGGTTTAGAATATAAAGACATTCAACACACTGTCCTTGTATGTGAAAGACTGGGGTTTGATTCCGTATGGCTAAAGGATAATTTTATCCCGTGGATGCCAGCTTATTTTTCAAATGAGAAAGAAGGACAAGAAATAAAGAAAGAAAGAAAAAGTGCATCAATGCTTGAATGTTGGACTACGCTCTCTGCCCTTGCTACCATAACTAAACAGATTAGGCTTGGAGCAATATTGGTCAACCTATACAGAAATCCAGCCATTGTGGCAAAAATGTTCTCTACTTTGGACGTAATAAGCAATGGCAGAACTGAGATGGGATTAAGTGCTGGTTGGTATGAAAAGGAATGTCAAGCATACGGCATAAGTTTTCCAAAGGGTTCGGTTAGAATCGAAATGTTGGAAGAAAGTATTAAGATAATTAAGAAAATGTTATGTGAATCTTCTGAAGGTTCTTGTAATCCTTCATTCAAAGGAAAATACTATGTTATATCAAATGCAGTATGCAATCCAAAACCCATTCAGAAACCATATCCACCCATATGGATTGGAGGTGGAGGTAAACAGACTCTTAAGCTAGCTGCAACATATGCAGATGGTTGGAATTATGGGCTTTGCAGCTATAACGAATATTTAGATAAGTTGTTGTTTCTTAGTAAATGCTGTAGGACAATTGGCAGAAACTATGACAAGCTGATGAAGGGATGGCAAGGAATGATCATTATTGGTAAAGACAGGAATGAACTTAGGGATAAAAAAAGAGCAATTGTGGAGAAAACAAAGATATGGAATAGAAGGATGTTAGAGTTTATTATTGCTGGAACAGCTGATGAAATAGTCAAAGAATTAGGAAGATATACGGACAAAGGTGTGAACTACTTTACCGTATACTTTTCAGATCTACCAGATCTTGGATCCTTGCGGCTCTTTGCAAGATATGTTATACCACATTTTAGAAACTAACACGCCTTTGTTATTGTCTTTGGTTTCCATGCGGAATTGATTTGTGAACAACGGGATGACCTCGCACGCATCAGTGTATCAGATGTGGATACTGCATGATTTGATTATGAAACTGTAATCGTAGGTGCTGGTGTTTAGTATCAGATTGACCATGACGCAATGCACATTAGAAATACCAATTTACATATCGTGATGTATAGAAATCAAAATCTATTATAAGTTCTCAGCTTCAGTGCTGACAATCATAGTAATAGTGGCGATGCGATATAGTCATATGAAAGTATTAAAATACATAAAATTAAACATAGGTGTTAAGTGATGACTTTCGGTACTCTAAATGGCTCCTCGTCTTGTTCTTCCATTTTACGCGGCTCTAATTCACACAGTAGTTAAATAGGAATTCGTTTAGATTGTAAATCATACAAATGGTGGAAAGATCCGAGGAATTGATCGTTGACAATATTTGGCTTAAATCTCATCTTGATGATCTTGATTTGGTTGTCATAGATGGTAGAGGAGCAGTAGCGTACGGCTCTGGACATATAAAAAATGCACTTCCACTCAGTTTAGATGATGTAATAAGTATATCAGAAAATGGTGCAAATCTTGTTTTAGAAGGAGCAGCTGCCGAAAATCCTTTTGGTAAACTTGGAATAGATGAATCAAAGAAGGTAGTGGTTTATGGAGAAAATTTCGATCCATCTGCAGCACGAATAGCATGGACATTACTTTACAATGGTCACAACAACACTAGTCTTCTAGACACCGCGTTCAGTTTTATTAGGCGTGGGGGAACATTGCCCATTGTCCGTGATCTTCCCAAGCTCGTCGTTACTAATTTCATATCTAGACCCAATGATTCTCTGAGGGCGGACGAAAGGATGATAAAAGAAAAGTTAAATGATGATGCTACTGTCATTATAGACTCCAGAACGCCCTTGGAACATACTCAAGCAAGGATTCCAGGATCTTTACTGCATAACTGGGAGAATGGAATAGGCGATGACGGTAAAATGATAAAGAGTGGTGAAGATCTACTAAATGAGTTTAACGCATTCGGGATAGCAAAAGATAAGGAGATCATATGTTACTGCCATTCAGGGACAAGAGCGTCCCATAAGTACTTTCAATTCAAACATGCTGGTTTCAAAAATGTTCGTTGCTACGATGGTTCTATAATAGACTGGGCTCAGAGAAGAAATCCTATACGATGAATGCTATTTCTAATTGACGGGCGTTTAAGGGACTGAAAACTTCTCAGTACATAAGAAAAGAATAAGGAAATTATCCAATATCCTGACCCCACTTACCAGCAAGGTTCAAATCGCACAAATCCCACTGACTCCAACGTACAGCTATAAAATATTATTCGGGATAAACGTAAAATAAAATAGAACGTTTATAATCTTGAGTAATAATTTTGAATATTTCTGTATTTTGATATTGTATAAGGATGTTTTGATATTAAAAATATTGAAATTTGTATCTAATAATAAGTAACGATTATATAATAAGTGATATATACTAATGCACAATGAAAGAAGCAGGATTGTTAAAAATACTTGTGCAGGAAAAGGCACTAGTGAAGTTGTTAAAGACAATTGGTGCTGGAAAAGAATATCCAACTAGAGTACTGTTAACTAAGTTGGGTGCTTATGGATACGGACATAAAATGCTCCTTAAGGCGGAAAAGCGTGGACTCGTAGCCCGAAAGAGCGTTAAAAATAAAGTGTTCAACAAATTGACTGAAGACGGTAAAAAACTTGTGAAACTAGCAAGAGAGATAGGTGTATAAAGCCTTCCCTCTCCAATTTATTTCCTCTTCATATTGATTAAAATTATTAAAAATTGAATTAAGAGATTTAAATTCTTGAAATCAAAATAAGTCTCGCGTTTTGTCAGTTATTGAAGAAATTTATTTATAACCTTCGGGTTTATATGTTCTTCAGATAAGTTATCATTTATCTTAAAATCGTTCTATTTTGGATTCACATTGTAAACAAATTAAATCCCTTCCGGCCCACCATATTTTGAGTGCAAATATCTGTGTTTGGAGAATTGATTGTAACCTTCTGGTCATTAGTCTGAGGATTAGTGTTTCTGTGTTTGCTAACAATTTAACCTTATATCTTTGCTATTGTATTCATGGTAGTGTCTTCGTTCATATTCTGTAGCCGTTGTAAAATGCCGATATCCGAATATGAACCGTTCTGTCCAAATTGTAAGTATGGAAACCCATCGTTTTTACTAAATCAGGTACAGTACAATCAGCGTAGACACATACAACTTGGAACAAGGACGAAATTCGAAAAGTTTCTCGCTTTAGCATTGAGAAATAAAGGAATTGAATTTCTAGCAAACCCTTTGATTAGACTATCTGCTTGCATAAAATATACGCCAGATTTTTTGATTAGAGGAAGGCTTATCGTAGAAGTAGATGGAGGTATACATGATAGAGATTTTCGCAAGACTCCAGATAGAATACGTCAACGTGCGTTGGAAAAACTAGGGTATTCAGTGTATAGAATTAGAAACGAAGTCGTTGCGAGTTCTCCTCAGAGGGTTACAGAAGAAATTCTACAACAATACTATGAAGCTTTTGATGCTCAGATAGGCCAAACGCGATCAGTGTTATCAAAAGCAAAAGATATAGAAAATATAATCACATCTCAGCCTGAGGATGATCAGTTATTATCTGTAGCTATAAGGCTCAAAGAGTATACTGATAAATGGAACTATGAGAAGTTTTGCGCATATCTATCTGAAATAGACCAAAATTTTTTAACAAATCCATGTCACACCGAGCGCTTAATTTTACTCTTGCTAGGATTAGATTTAACGATTAATGATAGTGGAAAAGTAAATTTCGAAAACCTTTTGGATTTTTTTATGAAGGGCATAAATATCATGTCAAATTTATATGGAGACCGGGCAAAAATATACTTAGTCAATAGCTTTAGTGTGACTGCAGCAAATTTCATGAAGAATCTTATTTTTCAAGGGGGACCGAGGATCAAACCAGGAATAGTAGTAATAAATAATATTGAATCACTAGAGGACCATATTTCGAGATTCAATAATTGTTTTTCCGGTATTGGCGTAAAGTTAGAGAGAGATGAGGTAAAATCGGAATGCCTACACGTGCTTGAGAGATTAGATTCCGTCAATAGAGAAAAATATTTGTGGCTATCTAATTGGGTTAATACTTAGATTATTCAAAAACATACATGAATCCTTTTTCAGAGACAATTTTGTCGCTAATGCCTGCGGGCCCGATATAAAATTTGCATACTTTTGATAGATTTATTATAAATATAATATTGCATAACAATACTATTCTTAACTACGCATTAATCGTAAAGTAACCCCTGAAAATGTGGATACCTCAAGACCAGCATTATCATTATAATTAGTAACTATAATAAATAACTAAAACATCATTCGCCTTCGCATCAATAGAGTATGTTACACTATAGTATGAGTCCCATATAGTCTGCTAACGTGGATTATTAAAAACTACGTCTATATCATTATCCTTTGCGAGTTTTTCTAAAAACCATTCGGATGTCGAAAAACCGATAAATTCTTTCTAACGCTGAATCAACCTTAAAGAAGTCTGAGTTGAAGATAACTCTGACTATCTCATCGCCCTTGAAGAGAATAGTCCCATCTTCTTCAAATTTGCTGTGAGGTTTCTTTTAAAAAACCTTATCCATATACCACTTACAATTCCTACTTGAAATGTTATTACGAACAAAATGGCAAAATTTTTTGGATAAAAAAATTCTCGTCTGATACTATCCACATCATATAGTTGAGTTACAATAATTTTTTAATTACTCTTATATTCATTTCAATTGTCATACTTAAAGGACCAAATTGCATTAATAAAATTAAATCATGAGAAGGAAATGCCAGATATAAGAAAGCAATTATGGGGATTGATTTCTTTAATTGCAACTATAACTTCTGCACGAAAACGCCATGTAGCCCATGTCTGTAAGATATAATGTCAACTATGTTAGCAAATACAAGAATCTAATAAAATGACGGACCCATGTAGTAAATTGCCGTATCGCTGATATTGCTATTGTGCTCTTAGGAAGAGGCTAGCACAGTACTGCAACTCGTTGTATATTTACTTGGCATTTCGATCATATTGGATAATACCAAACGAAATTCCTTCGGTGTCTTCACATATTGCTAAATATCCAACGCCTGGAATGGGCATTTTGGGGCTTAAAACTTTGCCTCCTTCCATAGAAATTTTGTTAGAGAATTCATCTATGGAAGCCACATCAATAGAATTTGTAATTCTGCCACCGGTATTACCACTCCCTTGGTTCGTTTTAGGAGTAAGTCCGCCGTTTATGCCTGGCTGGCTGTCTTCTCCCGTTTTTACAAGCCAGTAGTCTTGAGGACCATCCCACTTATTGAACTCCCAACCAAAAACTTCCTTGTAGAATTTCATTGCTCTTTCCGGGTTATCTGCCACTATTTCAAAATGAATTACTCTTGGCATAATAAAGAAAATAAAGTCAATTATTTAAGTTTAATGATAATTGAAGAATATATCATGTGTCCGTGTTAAGGCATTATTCGTCTAGGTTTATGAACTGCCTATGCTTTGCGATATGTTATTTCGGTCTGAAATTGAAGAAACGTTTCTGAAATAAATGAAAGAAATAAAGATAATGAATATATCATTAAAGGTAAATTAGAAGAGAGAAAAACAGATTGAGGAACTGACAAAGAAACAAAAACGTTTCGATGCGTTAATTCAATCATTAATAGATTCAGGTCAAGTAAAGCCTCTTAGTGAATCGTAAAAGCTCACTCATGACAAGTAATTATCATCGTTTAAATTACTCAGGCATAATAGTATAATGCACCCATAATATAGAGACTTGTGAAAAGTTCTTCATGTTTTTCATAATTTTGTAATATCAGTTTTGCCTCTCCATCCCCAATACCTAATGAACCCCACTCCATTATGAATTCACCATTCTTGTCAAATTTTTGGACTCTGTTGTTATCTATATCCATAACATAAATGAATTCGCCTGACGGGTCAGATGCAATGTCTCCTGGACCACTGAATTGTCCGTCACCTTTGCCTAATGTACCCCATTTAGTAACAAATTCTCCATCGCTATTCAATACCTGAATACGATTGTTATCAAGGTCTGCTATGTAGATTCTTTGACCATTTGGATCATTTTCTATACTTGCAGGATAATCAAATTCTCCATCACCTGTTCCCGGAGAACCCCATGTACTAAGAAGTTTAAAATTCCCGCTAGTAGATATTGGATTGCGTACCTGATTACTATTAGATTTTGATATTATGTTTTCTGGACTAGATTTTTCTATTGTCTCTCGACCGCTTGTCACATCTAATAACTTTTCTTGTTCTTGTTCTTGCGGATAGAGATAAAAGGTCAACATTAAAAATAAATTTTACATCCTCATAATTCTTGCTCGCTTCAAATTGCAATATCAAGTTGTTCTTTTTATATTCTAGAGGTTCGAACAGAATTACTCCATCTTCTACTATTCCAGCTGGAATGTCTGACTCTATTTCGGGATAGTCAACATCATAATCACTTGTCGTTTCAAACTGTCGGTTTCCTTGGATTGCTTTAGAATTAAAG
>Ga0075421_100007046_pt1 | contig 13741 bp, 11 predicted proteins | sample SoiMetdeltSBSDD5_FD_75292 | JGI IMG/M metagenome (GOLD analysis project Ga0075421, IMG submission 75292) | Bulk soil microbial communities from a Populus tree surrounding site in Tennessee, USA - Soil MetaG P. deltoides SBSDD5 | ecosystem: Environmental > Terrestrial > Soil > Tree plantation...
CTCCACGAGTACTACTTCGGCAACATGAAGAAGGACGGGAGCGGCGACCCGGAGGCCGGCTCGGCATTCCATAAGGCGGCCGAGGCGAGCTTCGGCAGCTACGACGTCTGGAAGGCCGATTTCGTCGGGATCGGCAAGATGCGCGGGGTCGGGTGGGCCGTCACCTACCAGGACCCGGCCCAGGGTAGCCTCTCCAACCACTGGATCACCCTCCACGAGGTCAATAATATCGCCGGCTTCAACCCGATCTTGGTCATGGACGTTTGGGAGCACGCCTTCCTCCTCGACTACAAGCCGGCCGAACGGCCGAAGTACATCGAGGCCTTCTTCCAGAACATCGACTGGGACGCCGCCACTGCGCGCCTTAGGTCGGCCCAGACCGCCGCGCGCTAAGCCCATAGCCCACGCATGACACGGATCGGACGGATGTTCACGGATTTGCCGATCCGTGGAAATCCGTCGCATCCGTGTCATCCGTGGCCCCGCCTTTACCCTGATTTGAGAGTTAAGAACTTGCTTTAACTGGAAACGGCTTTTATCGATCAGCACTTACAAAAACCACTAGATATAGCTGCTTTTTCGATTGACAAGTCTGTATCTAGTGGACTATATTTTGAGCCGCTCGGACACGAACAGTAGGTAAGTACTCCGCAGAAAACCATCAATTTAGCTCAACTCACCTCGTCAAGCGGTAGGGTTTTTATCGTCCGAAGCCGGCAGACACAGGTAGGGAAGGCACCATGAGCGTCAGCAAGCAGAAAGTGATTCAGTTTGCCAGTGCCGCAGCTTCCGGCCAACGCCGGACGCTCGGCGTCAACGCCCAGCGCGTGGTGGCGAAACGTTACGCGCTCAAAGACCTCAAGGGCCACCCCCTCGAGCAATGGGAGGAGATCGTCAAGCGCGTGGTCACGCACGTGGCCAAGGCTGAGACCGACCCGCGGCGGCGCGAAGAGTTCACCGCCGTCTTGATGCGCCTCATGGAGACTCGGGCCTTCGTCCCGAACACCCCGTGCCTGGTCAACGCAGGCAAGCCGAAGGCTCAGCTCGCGGCCTGCTTCGTGCTGCCGGTGCCGGATTCGCTCGAAGGCATCATGGAGCACGCCAAGCAGTGCGCGCTGATCCACCAGAGCGGCGGTGGGACGGGGATGTCTTACGAGCTGCTGCGGCCGGCCAACACGCCCGTGGGCGAGGGCCGTGGCCTAGCCTCCGGGCCGGTCTCATTCATGCAGATCGTCAACACCATGACTGAGACGGTCAAGCAGGGCGGCGTCCGCCGCGGCGCCAACATGGGCATCCTCGCCGTCGAGCACCCCGACATCCTGCGCTTCATCCACGCCAAGAACGACCAGAAGAGTCTGACCAATTTCAACATCTCGGTCACGGTCAGCGACCGGTTCCTCCAGGCCGTCGAGAACGACGAGTGGTTCCAGACCGAGTTCGCGGGCCAGCCCTGGACCGAGCCGATCTTCGACCCGAAGGCCAATGAGGGGGGGGGCGGCAACTACACCTATGGCGGGGCGGAGCCGCCGCGGCCCGGGATGGTCTACGCGCCCGACCTCTGGAAGCGGATCATCTCATCAACCCACCGCTGGGCCGAGCCCGGGATTATCTTCATCGACAACGTCAACCGCCACAACCCGCTGCGCCATTCGATGGGGCCGAAGCGGGCGTCGAACCCGTGCGTCACTGGGGAGACGCGGATCTTCACCGGCGCCGGGGTCTTCACGGCGCTCGAGCTATTTGAGGCGCAGACGGATGTGTCCGCCGTCATCGATGGCCGCTTCGGGCACGAGCAGCGCACCGCCCCGGCGTCGAGCGTCTTCTGGACTGGGCGCCAAGAAGTCTTCCGCCTCCGGACCGCGGAGGGCTATACGCTGCGCGCCACGGCGCAGCACCAGATCATGACGCCCCGCGGGTGGGTGGAGTTGAAGGACTTACAGCCGGGGGACCGGATTCACATTCTGAACCGCAAGGGCGGCTTCGGCGCGGGCGGCTCGCTCGAACTCGGTCGCGTCCTCGGCTGGCTCGTCGGGGACGGGACGCTGACGTCGGGCAAGGGGGTGCTCTCTTTCTTCGGCCGCGACCAGGAGATCGCCGCGCAATTCGCCGGCTACGTCACCGAATTGACGGCGCCGCTGACGCGCGCGCCGCGCGCCTACACTAACCGGGTTTCATGGATCGCGGACCGCCGGGAGGCGCGGGTCCAGTCGACACGGCTGCGCGAACTCGCTGCCGATGCCGGGGTCGAGGCCGGCGCGGCAAAGCTCCGAGTCCCGGCCGGGGTGTGGCGCGGCTCCGAGCAGATGCAGCGCGGCTTTCTGCAGGCTCTTTTCTCGGCGGACGGCATGGCGCATGTCGACCGGTACAAGGGTAATTACGTTCGGCTGACCTCGGTCTCCGGGCAACTCCTCCGGGAGGTCCAGCAGTTGCTCCTCAACTTCGGTATCGCGTCGACTCTCTACCTGGGCCGCCACGCCTCGGGGCCGCAGGTGATGCCGGACGGCAAAGGCGGGGCGAAGTCTTATGACTGCCAGGCGCGGCACGAGCTTCACTTCTCCAAAGCCAACCTTGAGACTTTCGCGCGCGAGGTCGGGTTCCTCAACTGCGCCAAGCAGGAGCGGCTTGAAGCGATCCTGGCCGGGCGCAAGCGGAGGCCCAACACCGAGGACTTCGTCGCGACCGTGCAGTCCGTGACCGCCGACGGCTGGGAGGACGTCTTCGACCTGACCGAGCCGCTGACCCACTCGTTCGTGGCCAACGGGGTGGTCGTGCATAACTGCGCCGAGCAGATGCTTCATGATTTCAACGCCTGCAACCTCGGCTCGATCGACGTCGCCAAGTACTACGACGAGGCGACCGACGACCTGGACTGGGACCGCTTCGCGCATGACGTCTCGTGGTGCGTCCGCTTCCTCGACAACGTGATCGACACCTGCGAGTGGCCGCTCGCGCAGATTGATGAGACAGTGCACCGGACGCGGCCCGTCGGCCTCGGCGTCATGGGGTTCGCCGACCTGTTGCTCCAGAAGCGGATCACCTACGGGAGCGAAGAGTCGGCGGCCTACGCCGACCGGATGATGGGCTTCTTCCGCCGGGAGTCGTGGAAGGCCTCGCTCGCCCTCGGCGCCGAGAAGGGCGTCATGCCCGAGTTCGAGCCGAACCGCGGCCTTTACGAACAACTCCTCTACGAGGAGGTCGGCCTCGACCGCGCCACGCCCCTCACCCCGCGCAACTACGAGGTGACGACAGTGGCGCCGACCGGGACGATCTCGCTTGTCGCCGAGACGAGCTCGGGCTGCGAGCCGAACTTCTCCTATGCCTACGTCCGCCGCGACACCATCGGCACGCGGACCTACGCGCACCCCGTCGCGGCCAAGCGCCTCGGCCTCGACCTCGACCAGTCGGACCCCGAGTCGATCGCGGCGGCGGCCGACTACATCGTCGCACACCGGGGCGAGCTGCCGGCCTATTTCGTCGACGCGCTGACGCTCACGCCCGACGAGCACCTGCGAGTGCTCAAGGCGTTCCAGGACCACGTCGACAACTCGATCTCGAAGACGGTCAACGCGCCGGCGAGCTATTCGCTCGAGGACACGGACCGCGTCCACCGGCTAGCCTGGAAGATGGGCGTCAAGGCGGTGAGCTACTACCGCGACGGCTCGCGCGACGACCAGGTGCTCTCGACGCTCAGCGCGCAGGCGGTCGCCGAGCAGCCGGCCGACGCCAAGCTGGTGGTCCTCGAGCAGACGCCCGGGGCGGCGGCGGTGCCGGGCCTTGAGCCCGAGCCGGAGCCGGCGATGGGGACGGCGATCGGGCCGACGATCGAGCCGGCCCAGGTCGACGCGCAGGGCAAGATCGAGCGGCCGCGCGAGCTGGTCGGCGCGACCTGGCAGATTCCTTTCGACCACCAGAATTTGTACGTCACGGTCAACCACGACCACCAGCGCGTGCTCGAGGTCTTCGTCACCGGGCCGCTCTCGGTCTCGGTCGGCCTGCTCGCTTCGAAGATGCTCCGCGGCGGGTTCGAGCCCGAGGAGGTCGCGGCGAGCCTCAACAAGGTCATCGGTACCCACTCGGTCTGGTTCAACCAGCGGCTCTGCAGCTCGCCCGAGCAGGCCGTCGCCGAGTGCATCATGCTGACCAACCGGCGGGTCATGAACCTGCCTGACTCGGCGCGCGCCACGGCGAAGGCCAGCCAGATGGCCGCCGCGGCCAGGGAAGCGGCTCCGGGGCAGCACGTCCTGATCGGCACCTGCCCCGAGTGCGGCGGCAGCCAACTCGAGCACACGTCGGGCTGTGACACCTGCCGTGACTGCGGCTACTCGAAATGCAAATGAGGGTTGATCGCCGGGGCCGAGGCAAGCCCCGGCCCCGGGATGCGGTTCGAAATTACTCCAGCTCAGTAGTGAGGTCATCGATTGTCACAGCCTAACCGGGTCCTCCGCCCGGTTAGGCTGTATTTTTTTTCCGCGACCGAGCTTGCCTGCGCGCGTCACCTCAAATACGCTAGACGTGTGCCGCCATCAAGTGGGAATGTCCCCCGCGGCCGGTAACGTCATGCCCTCCACGCATTTGTGCCTCCATTATCATTTGGTCTTCAGCACGAAAGATCGCCGGCCGCTCATCGTCGCCCCGTGGCGGGACCGCCTCCACGCGTACATGGGCGGGACGGTCCGCGCCCTCGAGGGCGTCCCCGAAGTTGTCGGCGGGACGCAGGACCATGTCCACCTGCTCATCGGGCTCCGCGCCACCCACTGCCTCGCCGACGTCGTGCGGGAGGTCAAGGAGAGTTCCGCGCGGTGGGTCCACGAGACCATCGAGGTCAGTGACTTTCGGTGGCAGGAGGGCTATGGGGCGTTCACGGTCAGCGCCTCGAAGATCGAGGTGGTCAAGGCCTACATCAGGCGCCAGTGGGAGTATCACCGCAACACGACGTTCCAGCAGGAATACGTCGAATTCCTGAGGCAGAGTGGGATCGAGTATGACGAGAAATATTTGTGGTGACCGGTCGTGACGGCGCCGCGCATCGTTTCGCTCATCGCCAGCGCGACCGAGATCGTCTGCGCGCTCGGCTTTGAAGACCAACTCGTCGGCCGGTCGCACGAGTGCGACTACCCGGCCGCGGTCGCGCGCCTGCCCGTCTGCACCAGCCCCAAATTCGACGTCGAGGGGTTGAGCTACGAGATCGACCAGCGCGTCAAGGCCATCCTCCAGGAGGCTCTCAGCGTTTACCGCGTCGATGCCGACCGGTTGGAGGGGCTGCGGCCGACGCACATCGTCACCCAATCCCAATGCGAGGTCTGCGCTGTGAGCCTCAAGGACGTCGAGCAGGCGGTCTGTCAGTGGACCAGCTCGCGGCCGGCCGTCATCTCGCTCGAGCCGAACGCGCTAGCCGACGTCTGGGCGGATATTCGCCGCGTCGGCGCGGCGCTCGGCGAGCCGGACCGCGCGGAGCGGGTAGTCACCGACCTGCAGGGGCGGATGGTGGAGATCAGGGCTCGGGCGGGGCGGACGGCGGCGCGCCCGACCGTAGCCTGCGTCGAGTGGATCGACCCGCTGATGGCGGCGGGCAACTGGATGCCCGAGCTCGTCGAGATGGCGGGCGGGGTCAACCTCTTCGGCGAGGCGGGCCGGCACTCGCCGTGGATGACCTGGGAGGAGCTGGTCGCCCGCGACCCGGACGTGATCCTGGTCATGCCCTGCGGCTTCGATATCCGGCGGACCCTGGAGGAGACCGACTTGCTCGCGCGCCGCCCCGAGTGGCCCGGCCTTGCCGCCGTGGCCAAGGGCCGCGTCTACGTCGCGGACGGCAACCAATATTTCAACCGCCCGGGGCCGCGACTCGCCGAATCGCTCGAAATCCTCGCCGAAATCCTCCACCCTGAGATTTTCCGTTACGGCCATGAAGGGACGGGGTGGGTGCGCTTGAGGTAAATCAGACGAACCATCTCAGCCCGCTGCAGCGGGCTGAGATAAATCCTGCATTGTCTGTCAATTGACCTAAACTTGACAGGTTTGTCAGGTATCGGTAAGCTGGCATTTGTTTGGCAAACAGTGATGTTGCTGACTGAGTCACGGTAATCTTATGCCCTCGGGTCGCACCCACGACGTCATTACTTACACGCTCGCCCCGGCGACCTTCGTTGGGGCGCTCGCCTTTTGGGGCCGGCCGGTGGTGGCGCTCGCGGCGACCGTGGCCATGATTTTCGCCGGGCTGATGTTCGGGCCGGACCTGGACCTGGCGAGCAAGCAGTACCGGCGGTGGGGCCCGCTGCGCTTCATCTGGTGGCCTTATATGACTGTTCTCAGCCACCGCTCGCGCCTCTCGCACGGGATCATGCTGAGCACCGTGGTACGCATCCTCTATTTCCTGGCCGTCGTCGCGCTGCTCGCGACGCTGGGGCTCTACCTGCGGCAGCGCTTCCTCTACGGGGTGCAGACGACCTGGGGGGTGGAATTCCGGCAGGTCGGCCGGGGGATGGGCGAGTTCTGGCGCCGCACCGACAAGGAGTATTTCTGGGCCGCCTTCGCCGGGCTTTGGCTCGGGGCCGCGGCGCACACGGTGGCCGACCTCGTCGTGACGATCGCCAAGAAACTGTGGCAGGCGGTCTGACATTTGAATTAACGTGGTCGGTGGTCTATCATGGCCCCGGCTGTCGATTCGGAGCGAACCCAATAGTGATGACGTGCTGCGCCTATGCCAACGCGAAGACCCTCGGCTGTTGTTGTTGACGGCACAACCTCGTCTGTCCTCGACCTCATCGGAAACACGCCGCTCCTGAAGTTGAACAATCTGGTTGAGAATCCACGGGTAGCGATCTACGGCAAAGCGGAGTGGGCGAATCCGGGGGGCTCGGTCAAGGACCGCCCGGCGATGAACATGATTCTCGAGGGCGAGCGCGCGGGCGCGCTGCGGCCCGGGAAGGTGATCATCGACGCGACGAGCGGGAACACCGGGATCGCCTACGCTATGATCGCCGCCGCGCGCGGCTACCGGGTCAAGCTCTGCCTGCCCCGGAACGCGAGCCACGAGCGCAAGCGGATGCTCCAGGCCTACGGGGCGGAGCTGGTCTTGACCGACCCGCTCCAGGGGTCGGACGGGGCGATCCGGGCCGTGCGCGAGATCGTCGCCGCCGACCCCGACGCCTACTTTTACCCCGACCAGTACAACAACCCGGCTAATTGGCGGGCACATTATGAGACGACCGGCCCGGAGATCTACGGGCAGACCGCGGGCCGGATCACGCACTTTTTGGCCGGGCTCGGGACGAGTGGGACGTTTATGGGCGCGGGGCGGCGGCTGCGCGAGCTGAAGCCCGAGGTCCGGCTGATCTCGATGGAGCCGGACTCGCCCTTCCACGGGTTGGAGGGGCTCAAGCATATGGAGACGGCGATCGTCCCGGGGATTTACGACCCGGTGCTCGCCGACGAGCGGGTCGAGGTGAGCACCGAAGAAGCGCAGTCCATGATCAAGCGCCTGGCGCGACGTGAGGGCTGGTTCGTCGGCATCTCAGCCGCGGCCAACGTCGCCGCCGCGCTCCGGCTCGCCTCCCGGCTGGAGGAGGGTGTCATCGTGACGATCCTCTGCGACGACGGGAGCAAGTATTTGAGCGAAAACTTCTGGGAGGAGGGCGATCAGCCGTCAGCAGTCAGCGGTCAGCCAGAAGGGGGACCTGGTCTGGCTGAGAGCTGAAAGCTATGGGCATCAACTTGACAGGCGAGCACCTGGAGGCCATCAAGAGGCACGGCGAGGCGACCTACCCGGAGGAGTGCGGTGGGCTGCTGCTCGGCACTCTGGAGGATGGCGTGAGGGTCATCCGCGAGGTCCTGCCGCTCGCCAACGTGCGGCCCGACTCGCGGCACAACCGCGTCGAGCTCGACCCGCGCGACTACCTCAAGGCGGAGCGCGAGGCGGGGCGGCGGGGTCTTGGCGTCTGGGGCTACTACCACTCGCACCCGGACCACCCGGCGGAGCCTTCGGGCTTCGACCTGGCGCACGCCCCCTTCACCGAGTGGGCTTACCTCATCGTCTCGGTGCGCGGCGGTCTCTCCGCCGAGGTCCGCGCCTGGTCGATGCGTCATGACCGCTCGCAGTTCGACGAGGAAGAGCTGATTCAAATTGAAGAGACGGCTTAATAACCATAAGGAGGAAGGGCCATGCCCAGGATATCGATCCCGACAGCGCTCCGCCAGTACGCCGGCGGGCAGGCGTCGGTGGAAGTGCACGGGGCGAAAATCGGCGAGGCGCTCGCCAGCCTGACCGCGCAGCACCCCGACCTGCGCAAGCACCTCTTCGACGCGCAGGGCAAGCTGCGCAACTTCGTCAACGTCTACGTCAACGACGAGGACATCCGCTACCAGCAGCACGAGGAGACGGCGATCAAGGAGGCCGACGAGATCAGCATCATCCCGTCAATTGCCGGGGGCGCGGTCACCGAGGATGAGATCAAACCGGCTGCCCTGCCCGAGCTGACCAAGGAGGAGGTCGCGCGCTACAGCCGTCACCTGATCATGCCCGAGGTCGGCATGGAGGGGCAGCGCAAGCTCAAGGCGGCGAGCGTGCTCCTCATCGGCACCGGCGGGCTGGGTTCGCCGCTCGGGCTCTACCTCGCGGCTGCGGGCGTCGGGCGGCTCGGGCTGGTAGACTTCGACGTCGTCGACCACAGCAACCTCCAGCGCCAGGTGCTCCACGGGACGCGGGACGTCGGCCGGCCGAAGATCGACTCGGCGCGCGACCGGATCGCCGACCTCAACCCGCACGTCCAGATCGACGCCCACGAGACGGCGCTCAAGGCTGAGAACGCCTTCGCCATCCTCAAGGGCTATGACGTGATCATCGACGGGACCGACAACTTCCCGACGCGCTATCTGACCAACGACGCGAGCGTGCTCCTGGGCAAGCCGAATGTCTACGGGTCGATCTTCCGCTTCGACGGGCAGGCGTCGGTCTTCTACCCGAAGGCGGGCGGGCCCTGCTACCGTTGCCTCTACCCGGAGCCGCCGCCGCCCGGGCTGGTGCCGTCGTGCGCCGAGGGCGGCGTCCTCGGCATCCTGCCGGGGATCATCGGGATCATCCAGGCGACCGAGGCGATCAAGCTGATCATCGGCGAGGGCGAGCCGCTCGTCGGCCGGCTGCTGCTCTTCGACGCGCTTAAGATGAAGTTCCGCGAGCTGAAGCTGCGGCGCAACCCCGAGTGCCCGCTCTGCGGCGACCACCCGACGATCAAGGAGCTCATCGACTACGAGCAGTTCTGCGGGATCACGCCCGAGCCGGCTGAGGCGCCCGGCGCTTCTGACTGGGAGATCACCCCGGCGGAGCTCAAGGCCAAGCTCGACCGCGGGGAAGAGGTGACGATCATCGACGTGCGCGAGCCGCACGAGTGGCAGATCGCCAACCTCGAGAACTACGGGTCGAAGCTCATCCCGCTCGGGCAGTTCCCCGCCCGGCTCAACGAGCTCAACAGCGCTGAGGAGATCGTCGTCCACTGCAAGATGGGCGGCCGGAGCGCGAAGGCCTACGAGGCGCTCAAGCAGGCCGGGTTTAAAAAGATCAAGAACCTCAAGGGCGGGATCACGGCCTGGGCCGACCAGGTCGACCGGTCGATGCCCAAGTATTGATCGCCCGCGGGTCGGCGCGGGTTGGGAAATCCGCGCCGACCCGTTCGGCTCGCCTCATCCGTGGCCTCTCCCCCGCCCGGCGTGTATAATCCCTGAAATCTATTTTCAGGAGGCTTCATTGTCTATGACAGCAGGCGTCAAGCGGGTGGCGCTCGCCTACTCGGGCGGGCTCGACACCTCGATCATCATCCCGTGGCTCAAGGAGCACTACCACTGCGAGGTGGTCGCGATCGCGGCCGACGTCGGCCAGGGGGAGGAGCTCGAGGGGCTGCGTGAGAAGGCGCTCGCCACGGGGGCGGCCGAGATCTACATCGAGGACCTGCGCCACGAGTTCGTCACCGAGTACATCTTCCCGACGCTGCGCGCCGGGGCGGTCTACGAGCACAAGTACCTGCTCGGGACCTCGTTCGCGCGCCCGGTGATCGCCAAGAAGCAGGTCGAGGTCGGGCTCCGCGCGGGCTGCGACGCGCTCGCCCACGGCTGCACGGGCAAGGGCAATGACCAGGTGCGCTTCGAGCTGACCTTCAAGGCACTCGCGCCCGAGCTCCAGGTCATCGCCCCCTGGCGCGAGTGGGACATCGTCTCGCGCGAGGACGCGATCGACTACGCCGCCGAGCGGCAAATCCCGATCACGGCGAGCCGCGAGAAGATCTACAGCCGCGACCGCAACATCTGGCACATCTCGCACGAGGGCGGGATTCTGGAGGACCCGGCGAGCGAGCCCGAGGAGGCGATGTACATGCTCACCAGCTCCCCCGAGGGAGCCCCGGCCGATCCCGAGTACGTCGAGATCAGTTTCGAGCGCGCGACGCCAGTGGCGGTCAACGGCGAGCACCTCGACCCGGTGCCGCTCCTCGAGCGGCTCAACGAGATCGGCGGCCGCAACGGCGTCGGGCGGATCGACCTGGTCGAGAACCGGCTGGTCGGGATCAAGTCGCGCGGCTGCTACGAGACGCCCGGCGGGACGCTGCTGCTCGCGGCGCTGCGCGAGCTCGAGGCGCTCTGCCTCGACCGCGAGTCGGCGCACTACAAGGAGCAGCTCGCGCTCAAGTACGCCGAGATGGTCTATTTCGGCCAGTGGTTCACGCCGCTGCGCGAGGCGCTCGACGCCTTCGTCGGGCGCCTCGCCGAGCCGGTGAGCGGGAGCGTCCGGCTCAAGCTCTACAAGGGTAACGTCATCATCGCGGGCCGGACCTCGCCGCACACGCTCTACCGCCCGGACCTCGCGTCCTTCACCATGGGCGCGAGCTACGACCAGCGCGACGCCGCCGGCTTCATCAACATCTTCGGCCTGCCGCTCAAGGTGCAGGCGCTGACGAGGAAGTAGCGGTCAGCGGTCAGCTTTCAGCTCCGGCTGAGAGCTGAAAGCTGACCGCTGACCGCTGACCGCTAAATGCTAATTGTCAACCGAGACACAGCCGCGATCGTGGTGACGCCGCACGGGTCGGAGATCCGGCCGCTGATCGACCGGACGACTGCGCCGGTCAACCAGTGCAGTCTCGCCGAGGAGACGCTCCCGCCGGGCCGGAGCGTGACGCCGCACCACCATGAGGTGCTCGAGGAGGTCTATTACCTCCTCAGCGGGCGCGGGCGGATGCGCATCGGCGAGGAGGAGCGTGAGGTGGGCGCGGGCGACGCGATCTACATCCCACGCGGGGCGCGGCACACGCTGAGCAATACGGGCGAGGAGCCGATGAGGATCCTGCTCGTCTGCGGCCCGGCGTTTTACTACGAGGACCACCGGACCGAGAAGCAGCCATGAAGGAAGAGAGACTTTACGACGTGATTGTCATCGGCGCGGGGCCGACGGGGCTCGCCTGCGCGGTCGAGCTCGAGCGCGACGGCTACGATTACCTGGTCGTCGAGAAGGGGTGCGTGGTCAACTCGCTCTTCCACTTCCCGACACAGATGATCTATTTCACGACGCCGGAGCTGCTCGAGATCGGCGACCTGCCGCTGATCTGCGTGCGCGAGAAGCCGAACCGGCTCGAGGCGCTCAAGTACTACCGGCGCGTGGTCGACACTTACCGCCTGCGCGTCAACCAGTACGAGAAGGTGTTGGGCCTCACCAGCGCGGACGGGGATTTCCGGATTGAGACGGAGCTCGGGGGGACGGGCGAGCGGCGGAGCTACCGCGGGCGCAAAGTGATCGTCGCGACCGGATACTATGATCACCCGAACTATCTCGGCATCCCGGGCGAGGATTTGCCGAAGGTGGCGCATTACTACACCGAGGCGCACCCTTTTTATGACCGCGACGTGGCGATCATCGGCGCGGGCAACTCGGCGGCCGACGCGGCGCTCGAGCTTTTCCGCGGCGGGGCGCGGGTGACGCTCATCCACCGGCGGCCCGACCTGAGCAAGAGCCTCAAGTACTGGGTCGCGCCCGACATCTCCAACCGGATCAAGAACGGCGAGATCAAAGCGCTCTTCAACACCATCGTCACCGAGATCCGGACCAAGACGATCCGCACGCGCGACCTCGAGACCGGGGCCGAGGCCGAGCTGCCGAACGACTTCGTCTTCGCGCTCACGGGCTACCACGCGGACTACGGGTTCCTCCGGAGCATGGGCGTCGAGCTCGACGCGGAGACGCTCAAGCCGCGGCTCAACCCGGAGACGCTCGAGTCGAATGTCCCGGGGCTTTACATGGCGGGGGTGGTCATCGCCGGGGTCGAGAACAACAAGGTTTTCATCGAGAACGGGCGCTTCCACGGTAAGCAGATCATCGCGGCGCTGCGGGAGGCGCTGGCGGCGCGGAAGGAGTTGGCCACCACCGAGCCTTAGAGCGGATCTTGTCCGGTTGTCCGGGAGCGCCTTAATCTACCTTCAAATGCGCAAGGGATGGGAATCTTGGATAACTGGAAACACCATGACCAGCTTCACAGACAGGCGGAATTGAAAAAAAGTAGGACTGGCAAAGCGAGGAACTCTGCCAGTCCCTTCTGTTAAGTTGTCGCCAACGTTAACGACTCTTTACTGTAGAGCTGCTGTAGCCTTCGCCCCTTACTCGCAGTGCTTAGGGCCTTCCGGATATCTGCCATTGTTGTAATCATCGAGAATGCCGGCCCAAGTCTTCTGTAAGCCACACGAACTGCTTGTAGGGCAGGCGATGGCGGGGTCAGAGTTTTGTTGAAAAAACTGATCCGCCTGATCGAGAATAGTCTGCACACCACCCGGTACCGCTGCTCCGTTCGCCTGGTTGAGCAGGGCCGCGATGTACTGGTATGCCAATATGTAGTAACCTGATCCCTTGGCCGGGGTGTCCATAACCTGCTGCCACGTCTTACTGCTATTGAAGAAGAAGGCATTTCGATCGTACGGAGCTGGCCAGACGACGCCCGGCGTATTTCCCCAGTGACCCTGTGAGTAAGTGCAGCCCGTGGGAGGAATATAGCAAGGCTGCGGTGTACCGCCAGTCCATGTGGCTTTCGGTTCCGGGCCAAACGGAGTTCCAGCCTGGCCGGAGTGGTTGAGGATCTTGACCCTAACGATGTTCCGAATATCGCCTGTCAACGAGGGGGCCACGATCTCGTATTTAAACACAGTCGCGGTCTCCAAAGTGGTGCCCTTCAGAATCACGTATTCCGTGGGATTGGGGGTGATGGTAGGGTAGTAGACATCCACGAAGCCACTACTAGTCTTGTTCTGGATGGCATCCACGATCGTCAAGCCCTGCGTGTCCAACGCGCCCTCGTTCCAAACGGCAATCTCACCTGAGTATTTCCAGAGCCCACCGCCTTGGTCGCAGATGTCAAGAGTCTTGACAGCGGCAAGTGTGGTACCGTTTTTACCTTTTTGCGCGGAGACGGATGTACCGGCCTTCATTGTGAGGGCGGCGATGAAACCGAATGCCAGCGAGGCAATCAGAATGCGATTTTTGATCCCAACGAATTTTTTGATAGACACTAACCAAACTCCGTTCTGACGTAATGTCAGAGGTTGAAGAATCATTACCGAGGCATTATCGAGGCGCGTGCCTAACGAAATACCATGATGGTGAGAGAGTGGAGGGGAAAGCTGTCACCGCATCTTTCCCCTCCGGGTTAGCCTTAACAGCAGCCGCTTCGGCCAGATCATCTACGTGAGGTGATCTGGTGACTCGTACTTTGATCACCTCACT
>Ga0075421_100007047_pt1 | contig 13741 bp, 12 predicted proteins | sample SoiMetdeltSBSDD5_FD_75292 | JGI IMG/M metagenome (GOLD analysis project Ga0075421, IMG submission 75292) | Bulk soil microbial communities from a Populus tree surrounding site in Tennessee, USA - Soil MetaG P. deltoides SBSDD5 | ecosystem: Environmental > Terrestrial > Soil > Tree plantation...
CTGCGCCACAACGAGGCCGGTTACGACATCCACGTCGAGGTCCACGGCGCGAAGGACACCCTCGCCATCGGCATCGACCCGCGCACGCCGTGGCGCTCCGTCGAGGCCGACGCGCCGCCGCTCGCCGGGCCGCCGTATCCGTCGTTCTTCGTCCGTTTCGACGGCGCCTATCGCGCGGAGCTCGCGCACTTCCTGCGCTTCGCGCGCGGCGAAGCGGAGAACGCCTGCACCGCGGCGGACGCGCTCGAAGCGCTCCGGATCGCCGAGGCCGCGAGCCGCTCATATCGCGAAAAGCGGACCGTGAAGCTCGCCGAGATCTCCTAGATGGCCGTCCGCGTCACCTTCATCGGCAGCGGCAACGCCTTCGCGGACGGTGGGCGCTCGCACGCGTGCATCCACGTGAGCGCCCCGGGCGTCTCGCTGCTGCTGGACTGCGGCGGTTCCTCGCTGCCGGCGATGAAGCGGGAGATCGATCCGGAGGCCATCGACGCGATCGCGATCAGCCACCTGCACGGCGATCACTTCGGCGGCATCCCGTATCTGGTCGTCGAGCAGCACTTCGCCCGTCGCACCGCGCCGCTCGCGATCGGTGGCCCGCGCGGGCTCCCGGAGCGGCTGCGCGCCGCTGAGTCGGCGCTCTATCCGGACTTCTTCCGGAGGACGAAGCTCTGCTTCTCCATCCGGGAGACGACGCTCGGCGCGAACGAAACGGAGCTTGGCGGCGCGCTGGTGAGCGCCCTGCCGGTCGCGCACGTGCCGGAGGCCGAGCCGCACGGCCTGCGCGTGCGTGTCGGCGACAAGCTCATCGCGTACTCGGGCGATGCGACATGGAGCGACGAGCTCGCGCGCGTCGCGCAGGGCGCGGACCTCTTCATCTGCGACGCGTCCTTCTTCGATACCGACGACCCGTCGCACATCTCCTATCGCACGCTGATGGCCCAGCGCGACAAGCTCGACTGCAAGCGGATCGTGCTCACGCACCTCGGCGCGGAGACGCTCGCGCGCATCGGCGAGCTCGATCTCGAGCACGCCGTCGACGGGACCGGGCTCGTGGTCTAGCCGACGTCCGTCTCGGCCAGCGCCGCGAGGTCGCCCCGACCGCGCGCACGGCCGTAGAGGCGCAGGGCGAACGGGAGGATGAAGAACACGATCGCGATCAGCAGGATCGCGAGTGTCAGCGGTCGTGTGACGAGCGCCAGCACATTGCCGTCCGTCATGATCATCGCGCGCCGGAAGTTGTTGTCGATGAGCGGGCCAAGCACGATTCCGAGGATCACCGGCGCGAGCGGGTAGTCGTAACGGCGCATGAGAAATCCGACGATGCCGAGAACGAGCACGATGACGAGGTCGAACGCATTCCGGTTCAGCGAGTACACCCCGACCGCGGACAGGACGAGGATGCCCGCGTACAGGAGCGGCTTTGGGATGTCGAGCAGGCGCACCCAGATCCCGACGAGCGGCAGGTTCAGGACCAGCAATGCGACATTGGCGATGTACAGGCTCGCGATGAGACCCCACACCAGATCGGGACGGCTGCTGAACAGGAGCGGGCCCGGCTGGAGCCCGTAGATCTGGAATGCGACGAGCATCACAGCCGTCGTGCCTGACCCGGGTATGCCGAGGCCGAGGAGCGGCACGAGCGCACCGCCCGCGGAGGCGTTGTTCGCCGCCTCCGGCCCGGCGACGCCTTCGATGGCGCCCTTGCCGAACTCGGCGCGGCGTTTGGAGAAGCGCCGCTCGAGCGCGTACGAGATGAACGACGCGATCGTCGCGCCCGCCCCCGGAAGCGCGCCGATGAAGAATCCGATCCCGGACCCGCGCAGCCAGGCGGGTATCGAGCGGCGGAACTCCTCGCGCGTCATCCACGTCGATCCCCGTACCGTCTGGCGCTCCTCCGCTTCTTGCGCGCGCAGGGTCGCGGCGTACCAGAGCACCTCGCCGATCGCGAAGAGCCCGATCGCGCCGAGAACGACGTCGATCCCCTCCTCGAGCTCGTTGATGCCGAAGGTCAGCCGCAGCTGGCCGGTCTGGTTGTCGGTGCCGACCAGCCCGAGCGCGAGACCGAGCAGCGTCGCGAAGAGCGCCTTGGGCGCCGATGTCCCGGACAGGCTTGTCACCGCGGACAGCGCGACCAGCATGATCGCGAAGTACTCGGGCGGCCCCAGCTGCACCGCGAACTGCACGAGTGCCGCGGCGAGGAACATGAGGCCGATGGTCGCGAGCGTGCCGGCGACGAACGAGCCGATCGCGCTCGTCGCGAGCGCGGCGCCCGCACGGCCTTGCTTCGCCATCTGGTACCCGTCGATCGAGGTGACCACGGATGCGGACTCGCCAGGCGTGTTCACGAGGATCGACGTCGTCGAGCCGCCGTACATCGCGCCGTAGTAGATGCCGCCGAACATGATGAACGCGGGGATCGGGTCGAGACCGAACGTGATGGGCAGGAGGAGCGAGATCGTGAGCGCGGGTCCGATGCCGGGCAGCACGCCGATCGCGGTACCCAGCACGACGCCGATCGCGGCGTAGGCGAGATTCTGCGGAGTGAGCGCCGTCGCGAACCCGCCGAGAAGTGACCCGAAGATGTCCACCTAGAAGGGGAGCGGTCCGTTGGGCAGGTCGACCGTGAGAAATCCGACGAATAGCCAGTACACGGCGAGAACGAAGGCGATCGACGCGATGACGTCGCGTGCGAGCGACCGGCTACCGAGGATGCGAGCCTGCGCCACCAGGAATGCGGTGCCGCTGAGGACGAATCCCAGCGGTATGAACGCGGCGAAGAACACCGCCGACGCCACGGCCGTCGCTGCGAAGGGGCGGCCGTCGAGCGGCTCGTTCTCGGCCCTCCGCGGGCGCCGGAGCGTGTCGAACGCGAGCCACGCCGCGCTCGCGAGCATGAGCACGCCAAGCACGACGGGAAACGCGGCGGGAGGGACGACCCCGAACCCGGGGTCGGGGGTCGTCAGGCCTCCCGCGAGCGTCGCGACGGCGACGACCGCGATCGCGGCCGCGCCGATCAGGTCGGGGTCGCGTGCACTCACTTCACCAGGCCGAGATCCGTGAGCGTCGAGGTCAGGGAGCGCTCCTCGGCCGATATGAACGCGGCGAGGTCGGTGGTCGTGAAGTTGTCGAACCAATCGTTCTTCGTGGCGAAGTCCTGCCAGGTCTTGCTGTCGTGGATCTTCTTCGCCAGGTCTTTGAGCGCCGTCAGGTCGCTCACCGGGATCTCCGGCGGCGCGGCCAAGAGGCGCCAGTTGACGAGCGCGATGTCGATGCCCTGGCTCTTCAGCGTCGGGATGTTCTTCGCCGCCTGGAGGGGCTGGTCCGCGGAGACGGCGAGCGCCTTCATGTTGCCGCTCTCGATGTGTCCTTTGAACTCGCCGAAGCCGGAGATGCCCACCTGGACCTGTCCGCCGATGATCGCGGCGGCCGCTTCACCACCGCCGGCGAACGGGACGTAGCTGAGCGTCTTGACGTCACCGCCCGCTGCCTTCACCAGGAGCGCCGCGAGCTCGTGATCCACGCCACCGGCGGAGCCACCCGCGAACTTGACGGCCTTGACGTCCTTCTTCAGCGCGTCGATGACGTCCTTGATCGATGTGTAAGGCGAGTTCTTCGGTGCCACGATCACTTCGCTTTCACCCATGAGCCGCGCGATCGGCGTGAGCTGCGAGACCTTCGCTTCGGTCTTCCCCGTGATCTGCGAGCCGACCGTGACGCGGCCGACCACGATGAGGCCGTGCGAGTCTCCCTTGTTCTTCAGGAGCTGCGCCATGCCCACGGTGCCGCCCGCACCCGGCACGTTCGAGACGGTCACGTTGGCGGTCACGAGCTTTTCCTCGGTCAGCGCGCGCTGGACGAGCCGTGCGGTGGTGTCGAATCCTCCACCGGTGGCCGCTGGCGCCATGATGTCGATCGCCTTCGTCGGATACTTCGCCGCGGCCGTAGCCGCGCCCGATGCGGTCGAGGCTGGTGGCGTTGCCGAACCGCCGCACGCCGCGGCGAGCACGGCAGCTGCCACAAAGAGCGCGGAGATGCGCGAGGGGTGTCGCATGTGTTTCTCCTCCCGTTCGCGACATTTTGCGCGCAGCACGGGGGGCGGCAAATCGCTGTGTCGCTCGGCTGCTAACCCTCCGCGATGACGTGGATGCGCTCGGGCTTGACCGCCACGGTCACGGGTCCGTCGAAGTCGGCGGCGGCGCCCGGATCCTGCTGATCGACGATCCATTCGCGTCCGTCCACGGTTACCCAGTAGCGCATGAGGTCGCCCAGGAAGGCGCGGCGCGCGACGACGCCGGGAAGGCGGATGCCGTCGGGGTCGGCCGACGGAGGGCGGAGCGCGAGCGCTTCAGGCCGCACGCAAAGACGGACATCGCGTCCCGCGTCGAGTGGAAGCCCAGCTGGCTTTCGCACGGTGACGGCGCGCTGGCCGAACGCGACGACGATCTCGTCGCCGCGCACCTCGCGCACGGTCCCGGGCACGAGGTTGACCGCGCCGACGAAGTCCGCGAGGAACGAAGTGCGCGGGTGGTAGTAGATGTCCCAGGGCGTGCCGGCCTGCTCGACCTTCCCGGCGTTCATGACCGCGATCCAGTCCGAGAGCGAGAGCGCCTCGTCCTGGTCGTGCGTGACGTACACGAACGTCATCTTCAGCTGCCGCTGTAGGGCGCGGAGCTCCCACCGCAGCGAGACGCGCAGCTTCGCGTCGAGATTCGACAACGGCTCGTCGAGCAGCAGGATCTCCGGGCGCAGGACGAGAGCGCGACCCACCGCGACGCGTTGCTGCTGCCCGCCGGACAGCTGACTGGGCCAGCGGCCGCCCAGCCCGCCGAGACCGACGAACTGGAGCGTCTCCTCGACACGTCGTTCGCGGTCCTCTTTCGACGCGTTCTGCACGCGGAGCCCGTAGCCCACGTTGTCCCTCACGGTCATATGCGGAAAGAGGGCGTAGTCCTGGAACACCATGGCCGTGCCGCGGCGGTGCGCCGGAAGCTCGTTGATGCGTTTGCCGCTGAGGATGATGTCGCCCTCGTCCGGGTCGTAGAACCCGGCGATCATGCGCAGCGTCGTCGTCTTGCCGCAGCCCGATGGGCCAAGCAGCGTGGCGAACGAGCCGCGTGGGATCTCGAACGAAACGTCGTCGACCGCCTTCGCCGGCCCGAAGCGCTTCGTGATATTGCGCACTGACAGATGAGCGACCTCGGAAAGGGGGGGTTGCAGGGGGTTCCGCCCCTGCGATAAGGGAGGAGGTTGCAGGGGGTTCCCCCCCTGCGATGAGTTAGCCACGTGCGCCTCCAAGTGAGACACGGCCACGGCTCAGGATCGCGATCACGAGGAGCGCGATGACGGCCATGCCGATGTCGGCGACGGTAAAGGCGGCCGCGCCGCCCCAGTTGAAGTCACCCACCAGCTGAAAGATCGTGATGGTGGCGGTCACGCTCTGCGTCGTAAAGAGGAAGATGATCAGCGAGAGTGTGGTCACGGCGCGGACGAAGGTCGTGGTGAAGCCGACGCGCAGGGACCCGCCCAGCATGGGCATCAGGATCTCCCGGAACATCCGGAGGCCACCCGCCCCGAGGCTGGTCGCGGCCTCGTCGATCGTGCGGTCGATCTGGCGGAGGCCCGCGACCGCGGCCTGATAGCCCACCGGTATGTTCCAGAAGATCAGCGCGATCGTGATGATGAGACCGCCCGTCTCGTCGATATCGTCGAGCCACGTCCCGTTGAACGCCGTCACGTAGCCAAGACCGAAGAAGAGCCCCGGCACCGCGGCGGGCATGATCAAAAGGAAGTCAAGAACGCGGCGGCCGCGCCACTTCCCGCGCTCGACCAGGAAAGCCGCGAACAGCGCGAACACGGACGACAACACCGCCGCGATCACTCCGTACGTGAGCGTGTTGCGCAGGCTTAGGTTGTGCGCGCCGACGTACGCGAAGTGCTCGGATGTGGGAATCAGGTTCGTCGGAAAGTGCAGCGTGATGGCGCTGACGAACAGCACTCCGAACACCAGCAGGATGATGAGCGCGCAGAGCGAGCACGCGACGAACGCGCCCCACGATACGACGCGCGGGACGGGCGGACGCGGCATGGATGAAGCCTTGCCGCTGACCGTCACGTACTGCCGACCGCCATCGAGTCGCAGCTTTCCCAGATAGAGGACGAGTGCGAGCCCCAGGAGGATCGTGCTCACCGCAGCGGCCGCGTCGAGCTCGCCGAACCCGGAGATGAGGCCGTAGGCCTGCGTCGGCAGCACCACATAGAGACCGCCGATGAGCGCCGGGTTGCCGAAATCCTCGAGGACGTAGATCGCCGTCGTCAGGATCGCCGCGCCGAGGCCCGGCCGCGTGAGCGGCAGCGTCACAGACTTGAACACCTGCCAGGGTCCGGCGCCGAGGTTGCGCGCGGCCTGCTCGAGACGCGCATCGCTGCGCGAGAGGACATCGGCGATGAGCTGGTACGCGAAGGGGAAGAACGCGATGGTCTGGACGCCCCAGATGCCGTAGAGGCCGAGGATGTTCGGGCTCTGGCCGAAGATGCTGTACGTGATGATCCCGCGCGGTCCGAAGAGCAGGATGTACGCGGCCGCGACGACGAACGGCGGCGAGAGCAGCGGCAGGATCCCGATGAGCCTGAAGAAGGGCTTTCCGGGCATGTCGGTGTAGACCATCGCGTACGCGTAGATGAAGCCGAGAAGCACCGCGGTCGTCGTCGAGAGCGCGGTGACGGTCAGTGAGTTCTGCAGCGGGCGAACCCAGGTCTGGCCGGCGAAGAAGTCGATGTAGCCCGAGCCGCCGGGCTCGAGGATGACGCGGAGCTGCGGGTAGACGATGAAGACGAGCACGAGGCCGGTGACAGCCAGTAGCGCGAAGAGGAGCGACGGCTCGCGCCGCAGGCTTGTCACCGGCCCGTGTTCTTAGTCGGTTAGAGGCCTACCGTGGTCTGCCAGAGCTTGAGGATGCGGTCCTTGTTGGCCGCGGCCCAGTCACGGTCGTAGTTGACCATCTCGACCGAGGTCAGGGTCGGAGCCCCCGGTGCCGGTGGAACGTCAGTGCGAACGGAGACGCGGTTGCTGAGCTTCACGTTGAGCTCGCCGGCCTCCTTCGTGAGCACCCAGTCGACGAACGCCTTCGCGGCCTGCGGGTTCTTCGTGCCCTTGATGATGCTCACCGCGCCGATCTCGTACCCGGTGCCCTTCGGCACGGAGAGATCGATGCCCGGGTTCTTCGCCTTCTCGGTCAGGATGTCGTGCGACCAGTTCGGCGCGCCGACGAACTGTCCCTGCGATACGAGCTGGATCGCCTGCGGTGAAGTGCCCGGGTACTGCGCGACGTTGGCGTGGAACTTCTTCATGTAGTCCATCGCCTTCGCCTCATCCTTGTTGAAGCGGAAGATCTGCGTCGCGATGAAGATGTAACCGCCGCCGGTCGTGATCGGGCTGCCCAGGACGAGCTTGCCCTTGTATTTCGCGTCGAGCAGATCGTCCCACGAGGTCGGCTTCGCGCCGCCGATCTCCGCGTTGAAGCGGCTGGTGTTCGTGATAATGCCGAAGATCCCGAAGTACCAGCCGGTCCAGTTGTTGGCAGGATCCTTCGATTGCGCCGCGACGGCCGATGCGTTCGGCGAGACGTAGGTCTCGAGCAGACCCTCCTTGCCGAGACCGTCGTGGAACGACGAGTCGCCGCCGATGAAGATGTCGGCCTTCGGGCTCGCCTTCTCGGCGCGGATGCGTGTCTGCAGCTCGCCCGCCGCCGCGAGTGGCAGCAGGTCCACCTCGACGCCGGTGACGGCGGCCTTGAACGCCTTCACGAACTCGTTGTTCGTCGACTCGTTGAGCGCGGAGTAGACGGAGATGCGGCCGGATGGCTTGGGCGACGAGGTCGCCGCTACGGTGCCCGCTACCGTCGGTGTCGGCGATGCCGCCGTCGGTGCGCCGCCGCAGGCGGCCGCCGCCGCGGTCACGCCAACTCCCGCGAGGAACGTGCGTCTGTCGAGCTTCGGTGTCATACCTACCCCCTCATTCACCGGATCGAAGGTCTATTTCCCGGATCGAAATTCAGTCTATGCGCTTGAGTGGCGCCGGAAGGTCTAACCGCGCAGCCGCTCGTGGTCGGGGTCGAACGTCACTTTCCATTGCCGGAGCGGGCCTGCCATGACGTTCAGGTAGTACAGGTCGTACCCCGGGGCGGCCGATACCGTGTGGAAGCCTCGCGGAACGAGGACGCACTCGCCGTTACGAACAGAGACGCTCTCGTCGAGGGTGCGATCGGCGGTGTAGACGTGCTGTATGGCGAACCCCTGCTGCTCCCGCAGGCGGTGGTAATAGGTCTCCTCGAGCGCCGTCTCGCGTGGCGGGTCGTTCGTGTCGTGTTTGTGCGGGGGATAACTCGACCAATGCCCGCCCGGCGTGACGACTTCGGTCACGAGCAGCGATTCGGCGGCCGCGTCCTCCATGAGGATGTGGTGGATCCGTCGTTCCATCGCCCCACTTCCGCGGATCTCGAGGCGCGCGTCGCCAGGGCCGATGACGCGCGCCGCCGCGCCACGCGTCGCCGGCGCGTGACCCAGCGCGACGTCGACCGGCGTGGAGCGCGCCGTGATCTCGAACGACATGCCGGGCGGCAGATACGCGCCGGCCGGTGGGCCGTCGAACGGGGTGGCGCGCGTTCCCACGTCCGTCCACTCGCCGGCCTCCGAGCGGATGTCGCAGCTGCCACCGAGCACCACGACGCAGGCCTCGCGACCGAGGTACTCGCGCCGGAGACGCGCGCCCGTCGCGATCCGGTACACCTCGAAGCCGACGTACCGCCAGTCCGCGCTCTGCGGCGTGACCCGCATGACGCAGCCGTCGCGGTCGGCGGCCTGTGCGCGGACCAGCAGGCTCGTCACTGGGGTGGGCGCAGATGACGCCGAGTGCTCTTCCGGCCCTTCTCGTATCGCTCGCGTGATGCACGCACCTCCGCGAGACCCGACACCTCCGCCGGCGCCACTTCCCACCACGAGTCGTACGACGGCACGCCTTCATAGCGGTCTGTCTCGATCGTGATCACGTACGGACGACCCTCGACACGCTTCGCCTCCACCAGCGCGGCGCGCAGCTCGGTGATCGTGCGCGCTCGTTCGGATACGGCACCGAGGCTCGCGGCGTTTGCGACCAGGTCGACCGGAAGCGTGTCGCCCTGCGGTCCCTCGCGATCGAGTCCGAGCGAACCCGATTTCCGGTAGCGGTAGTGCGTGCCGAATCCTTCCGAGCCGAGCGATCGCGACAGACCGCCGATCGATGAGTAGCCGTGGTTGTCCACGAGCACGACGACGATCTTGATGCGCTCCTGTACCGCGGTCACGAGCTCCTGCGCGAGCATGAGATAGCTCCCGTCGCCAACGAGGACGTACACCTCGCGGTCCGGCGCGGCCATCTTCACGCCCAGTCCTCCCGCGATCTCGTACCCCATCGTCGAGAAGCCGTACTCGACGTGATAACCCTTCGGATCGCGCGTGCGCCAGAGCTTGTGCAGGTCGCCGGGCATGGAGCCTGCCGCGCACACGACGACGTCGCGCGGGCCGGCGGCCTCGTTGACCGCGCCGATGACCTCGCTCTGCGCCGGAAGAGGCGAGTGCCCGAGCGAATACAGACGGTCGACCTCCGCCGACCATTCGCGCGCGAGACGCTCGACCTTCTCGCGGTACGACGCATGGACGACTGCTGCCCGACCCGCGAGCGCGACGATGGTCGCGCGCGCGTCGCCCACGAGCGCGAGTCCCGCGTGCTTGTGCGCGTCGAACTCCGCGACGTTCACGTTGATGAAGCGCACGTTCGGGTCCTGGAACGCGCTCTTCGACGCGGTCGTGAAGTCCGTCCAGCGCGTGCCGATGCCGATGACGAGATCGGCCTCGCGCGCGATGCGGTTCGCCGCGGTGGTGCCGGTCACGCCGATGGCACCGAGCGCGAGCGGATGATCGAAGGGGAGCGCGCCCTTTCCCGCTTGTGTCTCCGCCACGGGGATCCCGCTCGCGTCGACCCACGTGCGCAGCGCCTCGGTCGCGCCGGAGTAGATGACGCCGCCCCCCGCCACGATCAGCGGTCGCCTTGCGGCACCGATGAGCTCCGCCGCGCGGACGACGGCGGCCGCCTCTGGCAGGCGACGCTCGATGTGCCAGGTGCGCTTGGCGACGAATTCGTCAGGTACCTCGAACGCCTCGGCTTGCACGTCCTGCGGCAGCGCGAGCGTGACCGCTCCGGTGTCGGCCGGGCTCACCAGCACGCGCATCGCCGCGAGCGCCGCGGGGATGATCTGCTCGGGGCGCGAGATGCGATCGAAATAGCGCGAGACCGGCCTGAACACGTCGTTCACCGAGACGTCGCCCGCCCAGGGGACCTCCAGCTGCTGCAGTACCGGGTCGGGCGCGCGAGAGGCGAAGACGTCTCCCGGAAGCAGCAGCACGGGGATGCGGTTGACCGTCGCAAGTGCCGCCCCGGTGACCATGTTGGTGGCGCCCGGGCCGATCGACGTCGTGCAGGCGAAGGTCGCGAGGCGGTCGCGCATCTTCGCGTAGCCGCATGCGGCGTGGACCATGCCCTGCTCGTTGCGGGCCTGGTAGTAGCGGAGGTCGTCGGGACGCTCGTGGAGCGCCTGACCGATCCCACCGACGTTGCCGTGGCCGAAGATGCCCCAGCAGCCGGCGAAGAAGCGCTGCTCGATCCCGTCGCGCTCGACGTACTGGCTCGCGAGGAATCGCACCAGCGCCTGCGCCATCGTGAGCCTCATCGCGGAGTGCGTACAGTACAACCTCCGACGATGAACACACCGCGCATTCGCATCGGCACCGCTCCGATCAGCTGGGGCGCTTGCGAGATCCCGAACTGGGGTGACCAGCTTCCGTATGCGCAGGTTCTCGACGAGATGGCCGCGTCGGGATACGAGGGCACCGAGCTCGGGCCATGGTCGTATCTCCCCGCGGACCCGGTGACGCTCCGGCGCGAGCTCGATGCACGCAGGCTCTCGCTCGCTGGCGCGTTCTGTCCGGTCACGCTCCACGTTCGCGAGCGGGCTGCCGCGTCGCTGCAAACAGCGCGTAACACGATCGACCTGCTCGCGGCCGCCGGCGCGCCGGTGCTCGTTCTCGCTGAGGCGGGGGACGAGCGTCGCACCGCGATCGCCGGCCGCGTGCCCGCCGATGGGTCGGCGGGTTTCAGCCACGGTGAGTGGCGGCGGTTCGGCGACGGCGTGAACACGGTCGCGCGCTACGCGCGCGAGCGTGGTCTCATCACAGCCTTCCACCCGCACGTCGCGAGCTATATCGAGCGGCCCGAGGAGATCGCGCGCCTCATGCGCGACACGGACCCCACGCTCGTCGGACTGTGCCTCGACACCGGCCACGTCGCCTACGGTGGTGGCGATCCGGTCGACGTCGCGCGCACGCACGCGCGGCGCGTGTGGCACGTGCATCTCAAGGATGTACGACGCGAGGTCCGCGCGGATGCGCTCGCGCGACGGCTCGACTTCCGCGACGCCGTGAGTCTCGGCGTGTTCGCGCCGCTCGGCGACGGATCGCTCGATCTGCGAGGGACTCTCGGCGCGCTGCGTGCGGTGAGCTACTCCGGCTGGCTCATCGTCGAGCAGGACGTGCGGCTGGGCGTGAGCCCGATCGCCGCGCCCCTGCGGGACGCGAAGCGCAGCCGCGCGTACCTGACCGAGGTGCTCGGGGCGTGACCGTCGACGCGTACGTCCTCGGTCGCGTCGGTGCCGACCTGTATCCGCTCCAGCTGAACACACCGCTCGAAGAGGTGCGCACGTTCGAGAAGTTCGTCGGCGGCTTCGCCGGGAACGTGTCGACGGGCCTCGCGCGCCTGGGCGTACGCACCGGCATCGTCTCCGCCGTCGGTGACGACGGTCACGGGCGTTTCATCCGCCACTTTCTCGAAGCCGAAGGCGTCGACTGTGCCGCGCTGTCTGTGCATCCGACGCTGCGGACCGCGCTCGCGTTCTGCGAGGCCTGGCCGCCCGACGACTTCCCGATCACCTTCTATCGCACACCCACCTGCCCGGATTGGGAGCTGCGCGCCGCTCAGATCCCCGAGGACCTCGCGCAAGCGCGCCTGCTGTATGCGTCCGGGACCGGCCTCGCCCGTGAGCCCAGCCGCGCGACGACGTTCGCCGCGCTCCAGCGCGCGCGTCAGCGCGTCATCCTCGATCTCGACTGGCGCGAGATCCTGTGGGAGGACGTGCGCGACTACCCGGAGCTCATCTGGCAGGCCGCGGCGTTCGCGACGGTCGTCGTCGGCGGCGCGAGCGAGTTCGTGGCCGCGGCACTCGATCCGCGCGACCTGCTGAAGCGCGGTCCCAAGGTCGTCATCGTGAAGCGTGGCGCGCAGGGCGCGACGGTCAACGATGCGCATGGCTCGCGCGACATCGCCGGCCTCGCGGTGCCCGTGGTGAATGGGCTTGGCGCGGGTGACGCATTCGGCGCGGCGCTCGGCGCGGCGCTCCTCGCGGGACTCGGCGCCGATGAGGCCGTGCGCCGCGCGAACGCTGCCGGTGCGATCGTCGCCTCGCGTCTCTCCTGCAGCACCGCGATGCCCAGGGCGGCGGAGATCGACGCGCTTCTCGGGGGCGGCAGCGTTGTCGACGGTGCCGTCGTCGCCGGATGATCGCGAGCATCGCGTCACCGCGCGGTGCGGTGTGCGGCCTCGCCCTCGATCACCGCGACAGTCTTCGTGTGGCCGCGCGCAGACACGGCTATCCCGAGGACGCGGCGTCGCTGCGGGCGCTCAAGGTCGAGCTGGTGCGCGGTCTCGCGCGCCTGGCCACCGTCGTCCTCCTTGACGTCGAGCTCGGCCTCGACGCGTTCACCGAGCTCGACGGTACGCCGCTCGTCGTGCCGCTCGAGGCACAGGGCTACGAGTCGCTGGGCGAGGGCCGCATCACGACGCTGCTGGGTGACGTCGATCCCGCCCGGGCCGCCACGCTCGGCGCGATCGGATGCAAGCTGCTGCTTCCGTACCGCCCCGATCTTGCGGATGTCGCGCACCTGCAGGAGGAGATGGTCGCGCGAGTCGTTGCCGACTGCCGCGCGGCGGGTGTGCTCTCGATCATCGAGCCGATCGTGTACGGCGAGGTGCCCGAGCTCGGCAGCGCGGTCGCGGAGACGGCGCGACGGCTTGCCCGTCTCGGGCCGGACATGTTGAAGCTGCAGTACCCGGGAAGCGCGCGACTATGCGAGGTACTCACGCGCGCCTGCGGCGCCGTGCCGTGGGTGCTGCTCGGCGGCGGCACGGATGACGACACGTTCCTCTCTCAACTGCGCGACGCGATGCGCGGCGGAGCGCGTGGCTACATCGTCGGCCGCACCGCGTGGGACGCCGCACTGGTAGAGGACGACGGCGAGAAGCGGCGGGCGATCTCAGAACGCGCCGCCTTCCTGGCGCGTGCGGTGCAGGTGGCTGAGGCGGGCTAGGTCCGGGAACAACCGCGCCGCGTCGGTTGTTTCGAGTTCACATAGCCTGGGAGGACAGCATGCAGGTCAAAGAGCTCGGCCATCTTGTGCTTTACGTAAAGGATCTGGCGCGGTCGCGCCGCTTCTATGGCGAGCTGCTGGGCTGGAAAGAGATCACGCCGGAAGGCGGTATGCAGTTCCCGGCCGCGGCGTTCACCTCCGGTCGCACGCACCACGAGCTGCTGCTCATCGAAGTCGGACCCAGCGCCGCGCCGCTCGCCAAGGGGCGGCGTCTCGGTCTTTATCACTTCGG
>Ga0075421_100007051_pt1 | contig 13738 bp, 9 predicted proteins | sample SoiMetdeltSBSDD5_FD_75292 | JGI IMG/M metagenome (GOLD analysis project Ga0075421, IMG submission 75292) | Bulk soil microbial communities from a Populus tree surrounding site in Tennessee, USA - Soil MetaG P. deltoides SBSDD5 | ecosystem: Environmental > Terrestrial > Soil > Tree plantation...
GTCGCTCGGCGCAGCGCAGCCGATCGGGATCCAGCTCTACACGGTCCGTGATCTCATGCAGCGCAACTTCGAGTACACGCTGCAGCAGGTCGCCGCCATCGGATACAAGGAGGTCGAATTCGCAGGCCTCTACGACAAGAGCCCGAAGACGGTTCGGACGAAGAGCCTCGACAAGCTCGGACTCACCTCACCATCGAGTCACATCCCCTACGAGCGACTCAAGGCCAACGCGGCGGGCGTCGCGGAAGAAGCACGGACACTCGGCAACCGCTACGTCGTGTGTCCGTGGATGGACATGAAGGTGCACCACGATTCCGCCGCGTGGCGCCGCATCGCCGCCGACTTCAATCGCTTCGGCGAGTCGCTCCAGCGCGTCGGGCTCACCTTCGCCTATCACAACCACGACTTCGAGTTCGCGCCGCTCTCCGACGGTGGAAAGGCGTTTGACATCCTGCTGGCGGATTGTGACCCGAAGCTCGTGAAGATCGAGCTCGACTTGTTCTGGATCACGAAGGCAGGCGGGGATCCGCTCGCGTACTTCGCGAAGTGGCCGGGCCGATTCCCGATGGTACACGTGAAGGACAGGACCGGGTCGGGTGAGATGGTGAACGTCGGTCAGGGCTCCATCGACTGGAACAAGATCTTCGCGAAACGACGCGAAGCGGGCATCCAGCATTTCTTCGTCGAGCACGACAACCCGAAGTCACCGCTCGAGGACATCAAGGCCAGCTACACGTACATGTCCAGGCTCGGACTATGACGGGTCGGGAATCGGGCCGGGGCCCACACACGCCCAAAGGCCACCTGGCGGGCGGGGGGAATTACGAATCGGACGGTAGGTCGTCGCGTCGTGAATTCCTCGCTATCGGTGCCGTGAGTCTCTCTGGCCTCGCTGGGCTGCGGCCGGCTCGCTCAAGCGGTACTCGCCCGATTCCCGTTTCCCGACTCAAACAGTCGGCCGCCCGGTGGTGCTACCAGAAGATCCCGATCCGTGACTTCGCGCAGGCCGCGAAGCGCATCGGCCTGGCGGGCATCGATCTGCTACAGCCAGCGGATTGGGCGGTCGTGCGCGAGTACGGGCTCGTCTGCTCGATGGGGTACCCGACGGATCGCCGCGATTTCCTCACGGTCGGGTTCAATGATCGCAAGAATCACCGGATGCTCCTCACGGAGCTGGAGCGGACGATTCCACTCGCGGCAGCACAGGGGGTGCCTAACGTCATCGCGATGTTTGGCAATCGCGGCGGACGAAGCGATGCGGACGCCATCGGCGCGAGTATCGAGGGGCTCTCGAAGATCAAGCCGCTCGCGGAGCAGCACGGCGTGACGGTTTGCGTCGAGCTACTCAACAGCAAGGTCGATCACCGAGATTATCACGGCGACCACACGGCGTTCGGGGTGGAAATCATGAAGGGCGTCGCGTCCCCGCGAGTGAAGCTGCTGTACGACATCTACCACATGCAGATCATGGAGGGCGATGTGATTCGCACGATTCGGGATCACATCGCCCATATCGGCCATTTTCACACCGGCGGTGTGCCCGGCCGCAACGAGATCGACGCGAGCCAGGAACTGAACTACCGCGCCGTCGCCACCGCCATCGCCGACCTGGGCTTCACGGGCTTCGTGGCGCACGAGTTCGTCCCGAAGAATGACCCGCTCACGTCGCTCCAGGCAGCGTTCGAGGTCTTCGCGGTCTAGTCGTGCGTCGGATGTACCCTGGTAAAGAGGCCTGGCCGGCGCATACCACGGGAGAGTGAAGCAAGACCCAACGCTGATTGAAACCGATTGCGCAGACTTCGCAGCAGCCCTCAACCGGGATGCTGGCGTGGCGCGAGATGGTGATAGAAGGGAACAGCCGTCAGGACAATGGCATCCCGATGGGCCGTTCCCCTTAGTCCCGCGCTGGAGAGAGAGGAGCTTTCCCTCGCGTGGACCTTCTGCGAAATCGGCGAAATCGGCTCAATCAGCGTTAGGTCTTTCCAGCACGTCCCGTTCTCGGGGCCAATCCGGCGCAGACCCAGCCAGACCGTTACAGCCTCATGGCCGCCGGCCCCGCTCCCGTGGTGAAGAACACCGCCCGCGTTGCTGGCTCCGGGAACGCCGTCGCGTAATTCTCGAGCCAGCAGTCGGCGAACTCCCGAGCCTCCGCACGACGAACGAGCGCCCACACGCTGCCCCCGAACCCGGCCCCGAACGCCGACGCGGCCACGGCACCTAACGAGCGAGCCGAGCGCGCTAGATGGAACGTCTGGGGAACCTGGTTCCCGAGCAGCAGCTCGGCCCCCCGCTGCGAGCGGTCCACCAGCTCACCGAGCGCCGCGAGATCGGCGGCCTCCAACGCGTCTCCCGCCGCGGGAATGATCTCTCGGCTCTCTATCGCGAACTGATCCAGTCGCGTGAGCAGGTCCGTCTGCTCGAACCCATCGTTCGCAGCCTCGCGCAGCGCCGGATCACGCACAATGGCTTGCAATCGCTCGAGCGCGTCCGAGCTCGACGACAGCACATCCGCGAGCGCGGCGTCCGATCGACCGGTGGCGGCACGCCAGCGGTCGAGTAGCGCGTGAACGCGGCGTGCCTGACGATTGTACAGCTCCAACGCCGACCCGGTCTTCTCCGCCAACACCCCGCTGGCGCCGATCACGAACACATGATCGGCCGGGAGCGGCACGCTTCGCTCGAACCGCACCGGCGCAAACGAGTACTGCACGAGCGCCCCGGGGCGTGAATAGAGGATCGCCGTCTGATCCTGGCTGCCGCTGAACGTGCCGACACCGCGATCGCCGCTGAGTGGACCGAACGATGCGCCATTCTCGATCGCGCCGAGATACCCGGCGAGATCATCTGCCGTCGTGATCGCGCGGCGGTACTCGTCGTGCGCCCCGAGCGCGTTCAGGTCGGACAGGACCAGGAACATCGCGACGACGAGCGCGCTCGAGCTGCTGAGCCCGGCTGCAGGCGGCAGGTCACTCGCGAACGCGATGTCCGCCCCCCGGAGTGGCCCCGGAAAGTTCCGCGCGATTCGGCGCACGACCGTGATCGCGTAGTTCGTCCAGCTCCCATCCGCCGGTGTGAGCGACGCATTCAGCTCGAGGTCGACATGGTCCCCGCTGACGGCGTCGGTGATGCGGACCGCACGGTCATCGCGCGGCGACGCGACAACGGCGATGCCACGCTCGACGGCGCAGATGAGACTTCGCCCCCCGGCATAGTCCGTGTGCTTCCCAAGGAACTCGATCCTTCCAGGCACCCAGAGCCGTACGGTCACCCGCTTCCCGAGCGCCGCCGACGCGCGCGCGAAGAGTCGCGTCTTGCGCGACACCTCGGCCTCGGACATTCCCGAGAGCGCCAAGCGCCCCTCGAGCGCGTGACCCGACACGTCCCGCACCTCCAACCCTCCTCGATCAGAGTGTGACATCGACACCTGCCAGCGCTTCGGCTACCGCAGCAATGTCGGCACGGCTCGACAGATCCAGCACGGGAGCGTGCGTCGGCACCGCGCGAAAGCGCAATCCATACGCGTCTATGGCGTGCTGTACTGCCACCGGGATCTCCAGTTCGCCACGTGCCGATGGCGACACCGTTCGGCACGGCGCGAAGATCGACGGCTCGAACGCCCAGAGGTTCATGCTGATGTATGCCGCGTCGCCCATCGCGCGCGCTGCGGCGGCGTCCGGCTTTTCGACGATGCGGCGAAGGTAGCCGTCACCGTCAATGTCGAGCAGCGCGAACCGCATGATGCGGTCCGCGTCGATTCGTCCATCCGCGAGCAGCGCGTCGCGGCCGAACGCGACGAGCCCAGGCTCGCCCACTCCTTTCAGCGCAGCGTATGCCTCGACGGGGTAGTAGTTGTCCGCGTTCATCACGAGAAACCGATCCCCGCCGACAAATCGTTCGGCGGCGAGAACCGCGTTCGCTGTGCCAACGGGCCGCTCCTGAATAGCGAAGTCGACGCGGAGTCGTTCGAGAAGTCCGTCACGCTCGTAGTGTTCTCGGATCGCCGAATGCTCCGGGCCAATCACGAGACACACATCCGTGATCCCCGCGTCCGCAAGCGCGCTGAGCACGAAGTCGAGAAAGGGCCGGCCGATCGGGATCATGGCCTTGATCCCCTGGTCCGCCATCGCGCCCTGCTGCACGTCGACGGCCGCGCCGCTGTCGGCCTTCCGCATCCGCGTGCCGAGCCCCCTCGCCAGTATGACAGCCTTCATTCAGCTCCGTTCGATGGGGTCTGACCCCATTGAATGGCTCAATGGGGTCTGACCCCATGCCCGCCGTCCTTGAGCCCCACCAGACCTACTACGGCCACCGCGAACACCGCCACCCACATCACCGCCAGCGTTGCTCGGCCATACAGGAAGCTACCCGTGCCGAACAACGCGGCGTAAACGACGAAGCAGCCGAGAATCCACCGGAGCAACGATCGTGCAATGTTGTCGGGGGAAGGGCCGACACCGGCTTCCTCGCGTATTGACGCCCAGCCTTTCCCAGCCGGGCGGACGCGCCGGTAGAACTCGACGAGCGTTGCCCGATCCGTCGGTGCGGTCATGTAGGTGACCACGACCCACACCACCGTTGTCACCGCGATCGTGATGAGCAGCGACGCGTGCGCGGGGATCGTGGCACCGGCTCGGCCCGCGATGACGAACGCGACCGCGACTGCGAACGAGCTGACCATCGCGGCGATCTCGCTCCAGGCGTTGATCCGCCACCAGTACCAGCGGAGCAGATAGATGAGCCCAGTGCCCGCGCCGACCGAGAGTAGCAGGTTGAAGCTCGCCTGCGCCGTGTCGAGCACGAAGGTCAACGCGGCCGCCAGCACCATGAGCACCGCGGTCACGATCCGGCCGACCAGGATGTAGTGCCGCTCGTCCGCGCCCGGTCGCATGAATCGCCGATAGAAGTCGTGTACGATGTACGACGTGCCCCAGTTGAGGTGCGTCGACAGCGTCGAGACGTACGCCGCGAGCAGTCCCGCAACCATGAGCCCGAGCAATCCCGCAGGGAGGAAGGTCAGCATCGCCGGGTAGGCGAGGTCGTGACCGACGAGCGCGGGGTCGACGTACGGAAACGCGCGCCGGATGTCATCGAGCGTCGGGAAGACGAGAAGCGACGCCAGCGCGACGATGATCCACGGCCACGGGCGGAGCGCATAGTGCGCGAAGTTGAAGAAGAGCGTCCCGTCGAACGCGTCCTTCTCCGTCTTTGCCGCGAGCATGCGCTGCGCGATGTAGCTCCCACCGCCGGGCTCGGCCCCCGGATACCACACCGACCACCATTGGACCGTCAACGGGATCACGAAGATCGAGAGCGCGGTCCCCCAGTCGCCAAAATCGGGGACGAACGAAAGGATCGCCGGATCGACGCGCTCGAACAGCGCCGAGAGGCCACCTACCTGCGGCCGCCTAACGGCATACACTGCCGCCGCGACCGACCCCGTCATCGCGATCCCGAACTGAATGAAATCCGTGACGAGAACGCCCCACAACCCTGAGGCGGCCGCGAACGCCACGTTGAGCACGGCACAGACCAGGAGTGTCTGCACCATCGGCCAGCCGAGCAGCACGTTCGCGATCTTGGCGGCGGCGAGGTTCACCGTCGCCATGATGACGCAGTTGAAGAACAGTCCGAGGTACAGCGCTCGGAACCCACGCACGAACGTGGCCGGCCGGCCAGAGTACCGGATCTCGTAGAACTCGAGATCGGTCAGCACACCCGACCGCCGCCACAGGCGCGCGTAGAAGAACACCGTTGCCATGCCGGTGAGCAGGAACGCCCACCAGACCCAGTTGCCAGCGACGCCGCCGGTCCGGACGATGTTCGTGACGAGATTCGGCGTGTCTGTGCTGAAGGTCGTCGCGACCATCGACACGCCGATGAGCCACCACGGCGCCGCCCGCCCCGACGTGAAGAACTCGGCCGTGCTCGACCCGGCGCGCCGCGCGAGCACGATGGCGGGGATGAACGAGACGACGATGGACGCCGCGACGATGAGCCAGTCGAGTTGCGTTAGGCGCATGGCAGGGTTGGGACGTTGGCCTGCTGGGGGCGAACGACTTTACAGATTCCACGGGAGCTCTCGGACAAGACACTCGAGTACCCCGATGCGTGAGAGGCGTTAGGGATCAGGGCAACAGTTCTTCACTGTCCCGTGACCACATCGATTCGGTGCGTTCTGGTCGAGTGAGCGGCGTCGTCCGCGCGCCGCCCCCGAACCGGCGGCCGGAAAGTTGCTCGCCCCGGTGGGCGCGCGGAATGGCACGAGGACCTCCCCCATGAGTAAGATCATCCGAGCCGCCTGCCATGACCGGCGTCTCAACCCCCAGCAGGTACGCAACCCTGTCCCCTGATCGTATGCGGACGTTCATGCTCGCCGCGCTCGCGTGCGGCGTTCTCACTGGAGGCGTCGTGAGCACGACCGATGCGCAGCCTTCTACTCGGTGGCCGATTCACTCGAAGGACCGCCCACAACCGCGCGTAGTGCAACCGCCAGCCAACGTATGGACGGTTGCGCCGCCGGCCGACGCTACCGTGCTGTTCGACGGAACCAGTCTCGCACGTTGGCGGACGGAGAGCGGCGCCGCGCCGGGGTGGAAAGTCGAGAACGGCTACATGGAAGTCGTCGCCGGCACGGGGGGCATCCTGACGCGCGACGGCTTTGGCGACGCCCAACTCCACGTCGAGTGGATGGCCCCTCTCCCCGTCAAAGGCGAGGGGCAGGACCGGGGTAACAGCGGCGTGTTCCTCATGGGCCGCTACGAGGTGCAGGTGCTCGACTCGTACGGGAACGTCACCTATCCCGACGGACAGGCGAGCGCGATCTACGGACAGTATCCGCCGCTCGTGAACGCGAGCCGTCCACCAGGGCAATGGCAGACGTACGACATCATCTTCCACCGCCCTCGGTTCGACGCCGCCGGGAAGGTGACCGCGCCGGCACGCATGACGGTGCTGCACAACGGCGTGCTCGTACACGACAATGCCGTCCTGTCCGGCCCGACGGCACACACAGCGCGCCCGGCGTACGAGCGGCACGAGGACCGTCTTCCCATCTCGCTGCAGGACCACGGGGCGCCGGTGCGATACCGCACCATCTGGATCCGCGACCTCGAGCGACCGTGAGCGCGCGGCGCGTCAGTCGCAATCGCTCAGGGACCGTTCGGCGAGTCAGTCTCGGGCGACAACGTTAGCGCTCGTCAGCGAACCTCCACTGCGCGCGATAGTCGCGCGTAAGGGGCAGGTTCTCCAATCGGACGCGGACCATCTCCACCGGCATCCGCCCACCCTGCAAGATCGCGTCGTGGAACTGGCGGTTCGTCATCCGCCCGGATCGGACGAGCTCACGGTGCATCGCACGGAACTGAAGCCCGCCGATCATGTACGCCACCTGGTACAGCGGCGGGTAGGTACCATTGAACGAGCGCCTCACCTCCGCCTCGGCGTTCGCGCGCTCGTGGCCGACGCGGTCCACGAGGAAGTCCACGGCCTCCTGGGGCGTCATGGTTCCCAGGTGGAAGCGGAGCGAGAAGATGATCCGCGCCGTGCGGTGCATCCGCCAAAACAGCATCCCCACGCGATCCTCGGGCGACCGCGGAAATCCGAGGTCCCAGAGCAGCATCTCCCAGTACAGCGCCCACCCTTCCCCCCAGAACGGCGTGCTGAACACCTGACGATGGCGCATGTAGCGGTCGGTCATGAACCCCTGCAGGTGATGCCCCGGAATCAACTCGTGGTGGACCGTCGAGCGTGAGAAGTGCGGGTTGTTCCCGCGCATGCTCATCATCTTCTCCTCGTGCGTCATCCCGTCGGTGGGATATGAGACGAGGATGGTCTCCCCGCCGAGGAAGAACGGCGAGACCCGCTGTCGCTCCGGCGTCATCATCTCCATCCGCCAGATCTCCTTCGCCAGCGGGGGCACCGTCACAAGCTCGCGGCGTTCGACGAACTCCTCCGCTTCGCGTGCGAGATCGCGGATGAGGTCCGGCTGCTTCCCGGGCTCGACGTAGGTGTTCTTCACTTTTTCGACCGCCTTCCGCCAGTCGTCGCCGAACCCCATTTCGCGCGACGCCTTCTTCATCTCCGCCTCACACCACGCATACTCCCTCTCCGCGATGGCGATGAGGCGATCCGGCGCATACGGCAGCATCTCGTGCTTGAGATCCGCCGCGAGCCCGGACGCGCCGATCGGGTCGCCGATAATCGGGTCCGCGTCCCCCTCCCGGATCCCGACCACACGCTCGCGCAATACCTTCACGTAGGCCTTGAGCGCGTCGTCGGATTTCTTGTACGGATCCTCCGCCCACCACCCGAAGAGCGGGTCATAGCCGGTGTAATAGCGATACCACTGGCCTAACGTGGTCCTCAGGTCTTCGACGAATCCCGCGGCGCGGAAGCCGACGAACCGCACCGTACGCAGCGAATCCCGCACGCGTGCGCTCGTGGTGTCGACCTTCGCCCCGGCTGCGCGCTCTACCACCTTCCGCACACTGTCGATCTGCTTCGCCAGCAGGGCCAGCGTTCGTCCGGCCTCCTGCTGATTGACGGGCTTGAGCTGGCGCCGCGCCTCGATCAGGTCGAACACGGTCGCGGCGAACGGCGTGTACGATTGCATCTCGGCGAGCTGCTGCCGCTCGCGCCCGAGCTGGTACTGCTCGTATTCCAGCGCGTTTCGGAGCAGGACGTAATCGACGCGCCCCTCCTGGGACAGCTCGTCGAAGTCGAGGTCGCGAAGCCGCCCGAGCCACTGGGTGGTGAAGTCCTCCATGCGCTTGAGTCGCGCCGGAGAATACTCGACTCCGTAGCGCCGGCCTAACGCGGATCGATCGGACGCGTAGCGCGACACGATCTCGCCGAGCTCGCTCGGCCGCGCCATCGCGAGCGGCGTCAGCGTGGGCACGGCCGACGTCTCGATCGAGCGGCGAGCGGGCGAGCCGTTGCGAGCTCCCTGCGCGAGCAGCGCGGCCGGGCCGCCGAGCAGGATCACGAGCACGAAGGCCGCGTTCATGCCGGGTCGCCCGGCAGAACATCGCGAGGCCAATTCAGGCGAGCGCGCCATAGAAACCAGTTCCGGAGTGGATGGCGTCCCGCAGGCATGGGGCGCCGGGATCACAGCCAACTTATCGATCGGCTCGCAACGGCGCTAAGAGGAGTCGGCACGGCACGGAAGGAACGGGCGCTGAATTCCGAACGGCGCCGAATTCCGAACGGCGCCAGATGCCAGACGGCGCGAGATGCCAGGGAGCGGAACGACCAAACGCGACAACGGCGCGAGAGGGCAGCCCCTCCGCGCAGTTGTCGTCCTTGGTGGTTCCGCTCCCTGGCATCTCGCGCCGTCTGGGATTTCGCGCTCTTCGGGATTCCGCGCTCTTTGGAATTCAGCGCCCTTTCGTGCTTTGGTACGTCCCGATGATCTCGGCCTGCTCGAGGATATGGCCCCGCATCGCTGCCTCGAGGTCGGCCTTCGTCGCTGTGCCGAGATCTCCGAGGGGAGCGTCGAGCGCGTAGAGCTTGAAGAAGTACCGGTGTCGCCCGATGGGCGGACAGGGCCCCATGTAGCCGACGTTCCCGCCGTCGTTCCTGCCTTCTCGCGCGCCGCTGGGCAGACGCTTACCGGTAGCGCTTTCCCCGAGCTCCCGTGTCGCCGCGGGCATATCGTAGAGCACCCAGTGGACGTACACTCGCTTCGGGGCCGCCGGGTCGGGTGCGTCAGGGTCATCGACGAGCAGCGCTAGACTGCGCGCACGCTCCGGGACGCCAGACCAGGCGAGGGGAGGCGAGACGTCGTGGTCCTCACAGGTGTACTTGATCGGGATCGGTCCATTGTGGGTGAACGCGGGCGACGTGATTACGAGCGGCATGGTGTACCTCGCTGTTGGCGCCACATTTCATGCACCGCCAACGCGCAGGACGGTGGCGCCCCGAACCGCCTGTGCGTCCGCAAGCCGCGCGAGGGCGGCGTTCGCTTGCTCGAGTGGTAGCTCCTCTACCGTCGGATGCAGCGGGATCTCCGCGCCGGCAGCGAGCATCTGCCGAACGTCCTCGCGAGTCACGTTCGCAACGCTCTTGATCTCGCGTTCCATCCAGAGGTGCGACGCGTAGTCGAGACCGCGCAACGCGTCATGGTCCGCACCCGACTTTCGGATTGCATTGATGACCAGACGCCCCCCCGGCGCAAGCCGGGCGAGCGCGCCGACGACCGGACTCCAGGCCGGCGTGGTGTCGATGATCGCGGCCATGCGCTCACCCGGATCATCAGCCAGGTCGCCCGCCCACGTGGCGCCGAGCTGGCGCGCGAACGCGCGTTCGTCCGGGTTTCGAGCGAAGACGTAGACCGGAGAACGAGGATAGCGGTGTCGCGCAAGCGGAAGAACGATGTGCGCGGATGCGCCGAACCCCACGAGCCCGAGCGGCTCACCATCCACCGGGTTCGCGAGGCGCAAGGATCGCATTCCGATCGCCCCGGCGCAGAGCAGCGGCGCAGCCTCGTGGTCGCTGAGACCCGGCGGAATCGCATACGCGAATGCCGCCGGCACCACGGCATACTCCGCATACCCACCGTCCGCATCGCAGCCGGTGGACTGGAAGCTCGGGCACAGGTTCTCGTTGCCTGCCCGGCACCATCGACACTGACCGCACGCGGAGTGGATCCATGCAATCCCGATGCGGTCACCCTCGCGGAACCCTGCCACGTCGCGCCCGGAACCCGCCACTCGTCCTACGATCTGATGCCCGGGAATCAGCGGATAGCGTCGGGCCACGATCCGACCCTCCACCACATCGAGATCGGTTCGACAGACGCCGCAGACCGCGACGCGCACGAGCAGCTCGTTAGGCGCCGGCACAGGCGTGACGACCTCCGTCGCCGTCAACGGCGTCGAGCCGGCGCTAGCCGCTGAGGGCCGGTCGAGCCGCATCGCGCGCATGATGCCTGCATTATCACGGCATCCGGCGCGTCGGTGGAAGAGCAGGTTGCTAGCGACTTCGGCGGGCACGGGTGCGAGCAGCCTTCTTCGCCGCCGCAGACCGGCCGGCTGCACCCTTGGTCCGCACCGCCTTGCGCGCTGCTCTCGATCGCTCCGACGCGGGGCGTTGGCGCGCGACCGATCGCGCGTGCGACGACAGCGCACGCTTCGTCGCGACGGATCGATTCTCACGACGAAGTGCCTGCTTCACGGCACGCGAGCGCCGCGGTGATGGGCTTCGTTTCGTCGCTCGTCGCCCTTTCGCCATGTCACGCGCTGCCTGACGCCGCGTTCGCTTGGATGCCCCTCGCTTGGGCGGCGGAAGCCTGACGCCGGACCGGCGTGCCTTGGAAAGACCGATGGCGATCGCCTGCTTCGTCGATCGCGCGCCGTGCTTCCCTTCGCGTACATGGTGAATCTCTTCCCGCACGAACTCGCCCGCCTGCGTCGACGGCGACTTCCCCTCGCGCGCGTCCTTTCTCGCGCGTTCGATAGTCTCCTTTTCGGGCACGGATTCCTCCTGGTCGCGATGCGGTCCGGCCACCACACGTTGACCAACCTCGACAATGGCCGCCGCACCTCGTTGGAATCGCAATCCGCCTGCCCGCGGTGTCGTTCTGCACCGGGAACGAGGGCTTCCTACGGCCAATCGGCTAAAACGACCTCGCTGGGGCCGGCGAACGCCGAATAGAGCTCGTCGTCGAACGTTCGATACCGCGCCCCGAAGGCCTGCTCGAAGTGCGCGCCCCAATCCGGCCGCGAGCCGTCCGCATCCGTGAACCCGTACTCGTGGGCGAGCGTCCACGAGGCGAACACCTTGCCGGACTTCACCTTCACGTGCGGATCGGCGGCGAGCGCCGCAACGGCGCGACCGACGTACAGCGGCGACTCCGCTGCGATGAAGTTGGGATCCTTCTTCGCGCCGTCGCGCCAGTTCTCCTCGGTCACGCCGAAGTGCTGCAGCATCATCTCGGATCGTAGAAACCCCGGCGTCACCGCAACCGCGGCGACATCATGCTTGCGCAACTCGCGCGCCTGGATGAATGCGAGGCGGATGACGCTCGACTTCACGAGATCGTAGAAGATGTTCCCGCGGTACCCATAGGAGTCGCCGTCGGTGATCTCGACGATGAGGCCGGTACCGCGGCCGTCACGCTCGAACATCAGCGGAGCGCCGTAGTGGCTCGTGACGATGTGCGACCAGACGGCCTGGTCGAGCATCTTGCGGCCGTTCGAGACCTTCACCTGCCAGAACGTCTTCCCCCACTCAGTCAACGCGTCACCGCCCCAGACGTCGTTCACGAGAACGTCGAGGTGGCCGTGATCGCCCCGAACTCGCTCGAAGAGCCGGCGGACCTCGTCTTCGGCCGTGTGGTCGACGCGAACGTGAATCCCTTCTCCGCCCGCCGCGGTTACCCGCTCAGCCGTCTCTTCGATCGTCTCGGGCCGGTCGGCGCCACTCGCGAGGCTTCCTCGTACCGACCGCCCGGTGCAGTACACCGTCGCGCGCTGCTCGCCAAGCGCGACCGCGATCCCTCGGCCCGCACCGCGCGTCGCACCGGCGACGACGGCGACCCGTCCCTGGAGTGCTCGCATTGATGGCCTCCATGACTGTGAGGGGCGGACAATAGACGAACGGCCTTTCACAATCAACGGGTTCACTGGAGGGGCAAGGTCGCGCGGCGATGAGACCGAGGGTACTTTTTCGCCGTCCAATCGCAGCTCTTTGCGACAAGGAGAACCCGGAATGCAGACTCAGTCTCGTTCGACCGTATACGATGTGTGTATCGTCGGGTCCGGCGCCGGCGGCGGCGTGGCGGCCTACATGCTCACGAAAGCCGGCGCTCGCGTCGCCCTGCTCGAGGCCGGCGCCATGTGGGACCCGATCAAGGACGGCGCGATGCTGAAGTGGCCCTACGACTCGCCGCGGCGCGGCGCGTCGACGCGCGAGCGGCCTTTCGGCGAGTTCGACGGATGCATCGGCGGGTGGCAGATCGATGGCGAGCCCTACACGACCGCGCCCGGCACGCAGTTCAATTGGTGGCGCGCGCGCATGCTCGGTGGCCGCACGAACCACTGGGGCCGCATCTCGCTGCGCTTCGGGCCGTACGACTTCCGCCGCAAGAGCATCGACGGGCTCGGCGACGACTGGCCGATCACCTACGACGACGTGAAGCCGTGGTACGACGAGGTGGACAAACTCGTCGGAATCTTCGGCAGCGTGGAGGGTCTGCCCAACGAGCCCGACGGCATCTTCCACACTCCGCCAGTGCCACGCTGCTACGAGCGGCTCGCGACGGCGGCGGCCCGGAAGCTCGGCCTCACCGTCGTCCCGTCACGGCTCTCGATCATCACGAAGCCGCACAACGGCCGCGCACCCTGCCACTACTGCGGGCAGTGCAACCGCGGATGCATGACGAACTCGAACTTCTCGTCAACAGGCGTGCTCGTCGCACCCGCGCTCAAGACCGGGCGCCTGACGTTGATGACCAACGCGATGGTCCGCGAGGTCACGTTAGGCCGGGATGGACTGGCCAATGGCGTGAGCTACGTCGACACTCGGACGCGACGCGACGCACACGTGGCCGCGCGGGTGGTGGTCCTCGCCGCCAGCGCGTGCGAGACCGCGCGGTTACTGCTCAACTCGAAGTCGTCGCTGTTCCCGAACGGCCTCGCGAACTCCAGCGGCACGGTCGGGAAGTATCTGACCGACACGACCGGTACCGACGTCTCCGGATTCATCCCGAAGATGATGGACATGCCGCCGCATAACGAGG
>Ga0075421_100007054_pt1 | contig 13736 bp, 12 predicted proteins | sample SoiMetdeltSBSDD5_FD_75292 | JGI IMG/M metagenome (GOLD analysis project Ga0075421, IMG submission 75292) | Bulk soil microbial communities from a Populus tree surrounding site in Tennessee, USA - Soil MetaG P. deltoides SBSDD5 | ecosystem: Environmental > Terrestrial > Soil > Tree plantation...
CCGATCACCGAGCTCGCCACCGGGGTGGGTCGGCAGGACGACTTCATCGGCATCCACTTCTTCTCGCCGGTCGACAAGATGCCGCTGGTCGAGATCATCGTCGGCGAGAAGACGTCGGACGTTGCGCTGGCGAAGGCGTACGACTACGTACGCCAGATCAAGAAGACGCCGATCGTCGTCAACGACTCGCGTGGGTTCTTCACCTCGCGGGTCTTCGGCTCGCTGGTGATGGAGGGCGCCGCGATGCTCGGCGAGGGCGTCAACCCGGCGTCGATCGAGAAGGCGGCGGTCACGACCGGCTTCCCGGCGCCGCCACTGGCGATGATCGACGAGGTCACCCTGACCCTGCCGCGCACGATCGCCAAGGCGGCGAAGGCGGCCGCCGAGTCGGGTGGTGGGGTGACCTTCACCGAGCACCCGGGCATGGCGGTCGTCGATCGCATGGTCGACGAGTTCGAGCGGACCGGCAAGGCCGCCGGCGCCGGCTTCTACGACTACCCCGGATCGGGATCGAAGCAGCTGTGGCCGGGCCTGTGGGAGCACTTCGTCGGCACGAGGTCCGACCCGGTCACCGGCGAGGGACCGGTGTCGTTCCACGACATGCAGGAGCGGCTGACGTTCATCATGTCGATCGAGACCGTGCGTTGCCTGGCCGAGGGCGTGCTCCGGTCGGTGCCGGACGCGAACATCGGCTCGATCTTCGGCATCGGCTTCCCCCCGTGCTTCGGCGGTGCGCTACAGCACATCAACGGCTACGACGGCGGCGTGCCCGGCTTCGTCGACCGGGCTCGTGAGCTGGCCGCTGCCTACGGAGAGCGGTTCGAGCCCCCGGCGCTGCTCGTCGAGAAGGCCGAGTCGGGCGACCGCTTCGCCTGAGCCGCCATCGGTTTGCACCCGCGTACACCGTCCGAGCCGGTCGCGGTGGTGCGTACGGGCGCAAGACCGGCGGCGGGCTCAGTGCTGGCGATCCCGCCAGGCCTGTTGCTTGGCGCGATTGCCGCAGACCCGCATCGTGCACCATTTGCCCGTCACGGCACGAGAGTTGTCGTAGAACGCCCACCGGCACTGGTCGTCGGCGCAGACCTTGAGGCGCCGCCAGGTGCCGTCGGCCATGGCGTCGACGACCCGGCTGAGGAGGGTTCCGAGGGCGCCGTCGACGCCGGCAGCGCGCGCCGTCGTATGCCAGCCGCGATCGGGTGTGAACTCCACCGACAGGTCGGCTCGGGTCGCGCCGGCGTCGAGCAGCCGCCGGGCGTCGGCGGGGATGTGGGCCCGATCGTGATTGGCGGCCAGGGCGATCCGGAGTGCCTCGCGTAGTTCGATGGCGCGCCGGACGTCGCCGCTCGTCGGCGTGGGATCGGTCGCCAGGTCCTGCGTGACCAGCCAGGTACGCAAGCCGCTGGCCTCGTCGATCTGGTCGGCACCGGTCTCTACGTCGAGTGTGTTGACGAACTGGCGGACGGCTTCGAGCGCCCCCGGCGCGGCAGGCGTCGTCGCGACCATGAATCCAGGATAACCATCTTGCCAAGCCAGCCGGTTACTCATAACCTCCTTAATCATGACACAGGTTATGCGGACCGAGGCCACGGAGCGGGCCTGGACGAATGCCAACTTCCGGCGCCTGTGGGTGGGCGCGGGGGCCTCGTCGTTGGGCTCGGAGATCGCCGAGATCGCCGTACCACTGCTGGCCCTGGTGACCCTGTCGGCGAACGCCGCGGAACTCAGCGCGGTTCGCTCCGCTCAGTTCCTGCCGTTCCTGCTGGCGACGCTGCCACTGGGTCTGCTCGTCGACCGACGGCGCTCGGGGCGGTTGCGGATGATGGTCGGATCGGACCTCGCACGGTTCGTGCTCGTCGCCAGCATCCCGATCTCCGTGTGGTCCGGCTTCGCCAGCCTCGAGCTGTTATGCGTGACGATCTTCTGCGTCGCGACGCTCACCGTGCTCTATCAGGTCGCGGAGTTCGCCCTGCTGCCCAGCCTGGTTCCGAGCCACCTGCTGGTCGACGCCAACGGCAAGATCACCGCGACCCAGGCGGCCAACGAGGTTGGTGGCCGCGGACTCGGCGGGCTGCTCGTCCAGGCGGTGTCTGCTCCGGTCGCCGTCGTCGTCAATGCGCTCGGCTTCTTTCTGTCGGCCCTCAGTCTGCGCCGGATTCGAGTGCCCGAGGAGGTGCCATCGGATTCGACCACTGCCGAGGCCGCCAGTTCCGGGCGAGAACTCGTCGAGGGCCTCCGGATCGCGCTCGGCAATCGCTACATCAGGCCACTCCTTGGCGAGTCGACCACGTACAACATGTTCAGCGAGGCCTTCTTTCTCGCGCTCATGCTGATCCTCGTACGCGACCTCGATTTCTCCGCGGCCGCGGTCGGTCTGGTCTTCACCATGGGCGGGGCCGGCTCGTTCGTCGGCGCCTGGTTCGGCGCGCGTTTCACGCGTCGGTTCGGCTACGGCCGGGTGCTGCTGACGACGCTGATCATCGGGAACATCGCGCCCCTGGCCGCCGTGTTCGTCGACCGGGTCGAGTGGCCACTCCTCCTGCTCTGCTTGGTCTTCCTCACCATGGGGATCGGGATCGGGATCGCCAACGTCCACGGCGTCAGCCTGCGCCAGACCGCCGTGCCGGCGAACCTGCGGGGTCGGGTCAACGCGGCGTACCGGATGATCTCGTGGGGCGCGATCCCGGCGGGTGCGGGTCTCGGCGGACTGCTCGCGACTCAAGCGGGAGCGTACTCGGCCATGGTCGTCGGCGTGGTCGGGGTGGCCGGTGCATCGCTCTGGGTCGTTTTCTCGCCGGTGCCCCGGCTGGCGACCATCGACATCGGGGGTGCCGACCGGATTGCTTGAATGGCCCGGGTGACGACTCGCACCAACATCCTGATCACCGGGGCCAGCTCGGGACTCGGCGAGGGCATGGCGCGACTGTTCGCCGCCCGCGGTCGCAATCTCGCCTTGGCGGCGCGCCGGGTCGACCGACTGGACGCGCTTGCTACCGAGCTTCGCGCCAAGCATCCCGACATCACCGTGGTGACGAGGGAGCTCGACGTCACCGACCACGACCGGGTCTTCAAGGTCTTCGCCGAATGCGCCGACGCGATGGGCGCTCTGGATCGCGTCGTGGTCAACGCCGGTCTCGGCAAGGGCGTGCCGATCGGCCGCGGCCGGTTCGACGTCAACCGGGACACGGTGGAGACGAACTTCGTGGCGGCGTTGGCCCAATGCGAGGCGGCGATGGAGCACTTCTATGCCGTCGGCGACGGGCACCTCGTCGTGATGTCGTCGATCCAGGCCGTCCGCGGCATGCCGCGGAGCATGGCGGCCTATGCCGCGTCCAAGGCGGGTCTGGCCGCCCTGGCCGAGGGGATCCGGGCCGACTGCATCGGCCAGCCGATCAACGTCACGACGCTGCTGCCGGGCTACATTCGGACCGAGATGACCGCTCGACTCCGGATCGCGCCACGGCTGATGGTCGACACCGACGCCGGCTGTCGGTCCTTGGTGTCGGCGATCGAGCGCGAGGTTCCGGAGGCCGTGCTCCCGGCCTGGCCGTGGCGGCCGATCGGGTTCGCCCTGCGCCGGCTGCCGCTGCGGGTCGTACGCCGGATCGTGTGAACGGGCAGGCCTCGGCGCGTACGAGTGTTGGTGCGAGACTGCAGCCTGGCGGGAGATTCGGCGCGATGTTGCGCCAACACTCGGCTCGGGGACGAAGGGGCGGGCAGCATGGGACGTACGACGGCGCTGGCTGCTGTCGGAGCAATCGCGATCGCGACGTTGGCCGCATGCAGCGACGACGGCGGCGGCTCCGACGAGGCGGCGGCCGCCCCGATCGAGACGCTGGCCCAGGCGTGGTCGGCGTCCGATGCGGCGGCCTTCGGTGCGGCGACCGACGCCCCCGAGCCGGCCGGCGAGGCGTTCACCGCCATGACCGAGGAGTTGCTCGCCCCAAAGACCGTGGTGAGCCCCACCGGCGAGCCGGCGTGCACCGACGCCGGCTGCACCCAGACCCTGTCGGTTGCCGCGACCGTCGACGGGCTCGGGGAGTGGAGCTACGAGACCGAGGTCACGACCGTCGCCGCTGGCGACGACTGGACCGTGCAGTGGCAGCCCGCGGTGCTGCATCCAGAGCTGACCGAGCAGACCGCGTTCGAGTATCGCCGGACCGTGCCGAAGCGGGCGCCGATCCTGGACCGTCGCGGCGAGCAGCTCACCTCCTACCGCGACGTCTATCGGATCGGCGTTGTGCCCGGGAAGGCGAAGCCGAGCAGCTATCCGGCGCTCGCGGACCTGCTCGGCGTCGACGGCGACGACCTGCGCGACCGGGCCGCCGCGTCGGAGCCGGACTGGTTCGTCGACGTCATCACGCTCCGGACGTCGGACTACCGGCCGGTGCGGGACCGGCTGCTGCAGATCCCTGGTGTCGCGGTCGACCCGGGCCGGCTGCCGCTGACCCCGACGTCGGAGTGGGGCCGGGCCATCCTGGGCACCGTCGCCCCGGCGACCGCCGAGACGATCCGCAACGCCGGTTCGCTCGCGATCGACACCGACCTCGTCGGGTCGAGTGGGCTCCAGGCGGCGTACGAGGAGCAGCTCGCCGGCTCGCCCGGGGGCGGCGTCGCCCTCGTCGATGCCGAGTCCGGCGCCCAGCGACAGCAGCTGTGGAAGGTGCCGACGACCTACGGCAAGCCAGTGCGCACCACGCTCGACTACCGCTTCCAGGACGCCGCGGAGCGGGCCGTCGCCGGGCAGTCCAAGACGACCGTGCTGGTGGCGGTCAACACGCGTACAGGCGAGATCTTGGCCGATGCGAACGGGCCGGACATCACGTGGTACAACACCGGCTTCGTCGGCGAGTATCCGCCCGGATCGACGTTCAAGCCGGTGTCGGTCGCGGCGCTGATCGAGTCGGGCCAGGACGTCGATGAGGTGGCCGACTGTCCGAGCACGACGGTCGTGGACGGCAAGCGGTTCAAGAACTACGAGTTCACCTCGCTGCCGGCCGGGTCGAGCTTCGCCGACGCGATCGCGGCGTCCTGCAACACCACGGTGGTCAACCGGGCCGAGCGCCTCGGTGACGACGCGCTCAGCCAGACCGCGACGCAGTGGTTCGGCGTCAGCGCCGAGTGGGAGCTGCCGCTGGACGCCTACTCCGGCTCGGTCCCGGCCAACAACAGCCTGGTCGACAAGGCGGCGTCGATGATCGGCCAGGGCCGGGTCCTGATGAGTCCGCTCGGCATGGCGCTGGTCGCCGCGGCGGTCGACTCCGGACAGGCCCGGTCGCCGAGCCTGATCGTCGGCGAGGGCGGCGACCCGGTCGGTGAGCCGCTGCCGGACGCGATCGCGAGCGACCTGCGCCGGATCCTGCGGATGGTCGTGACCGAGGGCACCGCGTCCTCGCTGCGCGGCCTGCCCGGTGACGTGGCGGCCAAGACCGGGACCGCGGAGTACGGCACGGCCGACCCACCGCGTACGCACGGCTGGATGATCGGCTATCGCGGCGATGTCGCCTTCGCCTGCTTGGTGGTCGACGGTGAGGGCGGCAACAGCGACGCCGGCCCGGTCGTGCGCCGCTTCCTGGAGTTAGCGCCCGCCACCGTCGGCTGAGGCGGACTAAGCCGCTCGATCGGGCTCCCGGCCACGGATAAGGCATTGTCCGGATGTGCCGGGGGTCCTTAGAGGACGAGATTTGCAGCATCAGATCTCACCACGAGGAGACCACGATGCTGTCGAACTTGTATATCGTCGCCGAGGACAACTACCGCCGCGACCGTGCGCGTCGGCATTTCGCCGCCGCGAACGTTCGGCGGCAGCTGCGCCGGGCCCGCCGGGCACGTGCGCACTGACACCGAAACTGGCGTCGAGATTGCTCATCTGTCCCGCCGGCGAGCGGCCCCCCTCCTGCCGGCCGTTCTGACTTGCGGGACAGATGTGCAATCTCGACGCCAGTGGTGCTCACGCGGGCGCCTGCCGGGCCCGATAGGCCGCGGCCTTCGTCCGGCTCTGGCAGGCGGTCGAGCAGAACCGCCGCCGGCCGTTGCGCGACACGTCGACATAGACCCGATCGCACGCCTGCGCTACGCACACCCCTAGCCGCTGCGCATGTTCGCTGCCGACGACCACCCCGAGTCCGAAAGACAGCCCGGCCAGCCAGTTGTCCACGGTCTTCTCGCTGCGGGCATGGAAATGCAGATGCCACGGCTCGCCGTCGTGGCGCCGCAGCATCGGCTTGACGCCGACGGCCGCCATCAGGTCGTTGAGATCGCCTGCGGCTCGGTCAAGATCGCCGTCCGCCACCGCTTCGAACACCGCGCGGAGCCGGACCGCCCGGGCGGCGAGCTCGCGGGCGCCGGCGTCGGAGAGGACCCACGGCTGGCCCACCCCGGTGGCATCGTTGACGGCTCGGGTGAGCTCGGCTCCGGTCGGGACGACGTAGTCGCGCCCCTGGTTGTGACCCGGCGTCGCCACGTTGAGCAGTCGGACCGCAACCGCGACGATCGCGTCCAAATGACTGTTGAAATCCACTTGATCAGTCACTCCTGTGCATCTTATGGTTACTGATGAACCAGTGTACGACAGTAATGGAGACCTGATGCTCGCCACCAACACCGCACGTCAATGGCTGGACCGATGGGACCGACAACAGGAGGTCTACATCGCGGATCGGGAAGAACGCTTCGCCGTCATCGGCGACGTCGTCGAGGCGGCGTCCGATCGCCCCGATCCGCTGATCGTCGACCTCGGCTGCGGCCCAGGCTCACTCGCCGCCCGACTGACCGACCGGATGCCGAAGGCTCGCGTCGTCGGCATCGACTCCGACCCGCTGCTGCTCGAGATGGCCCGAGCCGGGTACGGCGACCGGCCCGGCCTGCGGTTCGTCCAGGGCGACCTGCGGACGCCCGGCTGGCACCAGCGACTCGACCTCGACCGGGAGCCGGACGCGTTCGTCAGCACGACCGCCCTGCATTGGATGAACCGCCGCGAGCTCGCCCGCTTGGTGCGTGAATGTGCCGAGTTGATCCACCGGGGCGGTGTCTACGTCAACGGCGATCACATCGAGGACGGCGACCTGCAGCCTCGGCTCGACGAGCTGACCCGCGCTGTTCGGGCGGGCCGGGTACGCCGGGCCGCTGCCGGCGGCGACGAGGACTGGCAGGCCTGGTGGAACGCCGTCGAGAGCGCTCCGGACCTCGCCGAGTTGGTCGCGGCCCGGGCGACGGCCGCCGTCGAGCACGCCAAGTCGGACGCGCCCAGCTACGCCGAGCACGTCGCGATGCTGCGGGCAGCCGGCTTCGCCGAGGCGGGAGCGGTCTGGCAGAGCGGCGACGATCGGGTCCTGGTCGGCATCGCCGAGCGCTGAGCCGCGAGTCTGCGTACATCCGGCCGATTCGCGGCATTGGTCCTCGGCGTCGCCAGCCGCCGTACGGCGTTCTCTGAGGCCCTCAGCCGACTGGCCCGGCGGACATAAGACCAGGCCAGCCGCCTGGATAAGGCATTGTCCCGATGTGCCGGGGCTCCTTAGCGAACGAGTCTGAACGTGTCAGAACAAGCGCTCACGCAGGAGACCACGATGCTATCGACACAGGAACCCTTCCTCAGCTCCGAACTCGAGTTCCGTCGCAACCAGATCCGCGATCAGTTCGCTGCCAGCGCGCAGCGGAAGGCCCGCAGGGCTCGTCGGCTCCCCGCGGCACGCCGCGCGGCCGGCATCCTGTCCGGCCGACTTGCGACGGGAAGTTGAGCCCGGATAGCGGGTCGGCTGCGGTAATCGAGTACGAACTGTCGTCTCGACCGGCGATGATGGTGGATGTGCCACCAGATTCGCCCGCAGCCGGCCCGCTTATCGGTCGCTCTGAGGAGCTCCAGCAACTCACCACTTTGGCCGGCATCGACGCAGACAACGGTGCCGGCTCTGTCGTCGTCGCCGGTGATGCCGGTGTCGGCAAGACCCGGCTGCTCTCTGAGCTACGCGATCAGGCACGGGCAGCAGGCTGGCGCACGGTCCTCGGCCACTGCCTGGACTTCGGCGACAGCGCGCTGCCGTACCTGCCCTTCAGCGAGGCCTTCGGCCGGCTGGCCTCGGACTCCCCGGCGTTGGCCGACACCCTGGTCAAGGCGAGTCCCGCCGTCGCCCGGCTGATGCCGGGCCGCCGCATCCTCTCCGACGCCGAGCACGCCGCCGTCGAACGCGTCGAGCGTGCCGAGCTCTTCGACGCGATCCACCGGGCGATCGACCACCTCGCCAACTCCGGTCCGCTGCTCCTCGTCGTCGAGGACCTGCACTGGGCCGACGAGTCGACCCGCGAGATGCTGAGCTTCCTGTTCACCCGGCCCTTCAACGGCCGGGTCGCGATCGTGGCGTCCTATCGCAGCGACGACCTCCATCGCCGCCACCCGCTCCGCGCGACCGTCGCGGAATGGTCCCGGCTGCCCGGTGTCGCCCGGCTCCAGCTGGATCCGCTCGAGGACGCCGATGTGCGGAGCCTGGTCCGGACGTTGCACTCGGCGCCGATGCGGGAGCGCGACGTACACACGATTGTCGAGCGGGCAGAGGGCAACGCGTTCTTCACCGAGGAGCTCGTCGCCGCCACCGAGGGCGGTGCGCGGTCGTTGCCCACAAACCTCGCCGATCTGCTTCTCGTCCGGCTCGACCAGCTCGACGACGACACTCGGACCGTGGTCAGGGCCGCCGGGGTCGCTGGCCGGCGGGTGTCGCACGAGTTGCTCGCCCGCGTCGTCGAGATCGACGCCGGTGCGCTGGACGAGGCGCTGCGGGCAGCCGTGGAGCGGAACGTGTTGGTCGCGGTGAGCGCCGACAGCTACGCGTTCCGCCACGCGCTGCTCGCCGAGGCGGTCTACGACGACCTGCTTCCTGGTGAGCGGGTACGACTGCACGCCGCCTATGTGGCGGCGCTGCGTACTCGCGAGGTCGGCGGCACCGCCGCGGAGCTGGCGCGGCATGCGCGGGCGGCCCACGATCTGACGACGGCCGCGGTCGCCAGTGTCGACGCGGGCGACGAGGCCATGACCGTCGCCGGGCCCGACGAGGCCGCCCGGCACTACGAGCTGGCGCTGGAACTACTGACCGAGGACACCACCGGCATCGCCGACGACAAGTGCATCGACCTGATCGACCTCGCCATCAAGGCCAGTGAGGCGGCCGCCGCCGCCGGGCACCCGATCCGGGCACTGGCCCTGGTCCAGGACCAGCTGCAGGCCCTGCCCGACAGCACGCCGCCGCTCGACCGGGCCCGTCTGCTGCATGCCGTCGTCACTGCCGCCGGCCTGAGCGACAACACCGTCAACTCCCTGGAGCTGACGACCGACGCCTTGAAGCTGGTGCCGGCCGAGCCGCCGTCGCCGTTGCTCGCGCAGGTCCTCGACGTACATGCCCGGGCGAACTTCCACCGCCAGCGCACTGAAGAAGCGGTGCGGTTCGCCAACGAGGCGGTTCGGCTCGGCCGCGAGCTCGGGCTGCCGGACGTGATCGCCAACGCCACGACCACACTGGCCAAGCTCGAGGAGCGGGCGGGCGACCCCGACTCCTCGCAGCGCGTCCTCGAGAAGAACATCGCCGAGGCCAGGGCGGCCGGAGAGTACCTCGGCGAGATTCGCGGCCTCTACTTCCTGGGCAATCTGCATTTCGAGCACGGTCACCTGGCCGAGGCCTTCGAGGTCTTCCAGACCGCGGCCGCCCGCTCCGAGGAGCTGAGCCGGCCGTGGGCGCCCTTCGGCGTCGACTCCCGGGTGATGGCCGGCATCGTGGCCCACGTACGCGGCGAATGGGACACCGTCAACCGGATCGTCGACGTCACCGGCCAATCGCCGCCGGGCCTCGCCGAGGCGATGCTCGCAGCCGTCGGGATGCTGGTCTCGGCCGGTCGCGGCGATCAGGACGCCCTCGAGCTGCTGCCGCACCTGGATACCTGGTGGACCCGCGAGGCGGTGATCGGCGTCCAGGCGGTCGGCGCCGCGATCGACCTCTACGGCGACGCCGGACGGATCGACGACGCGGTCGCCGTCCACGACCAGGTCGTCGCCAGCGTCGTGGAGCTGTGGCAGGAGGACTTCCCGGCCCGCACCCGGATCGGCGCCACCCTCATCGGACAGCTCGCCACCGAGGCCGCCCGCAGTGGTCACGCCGACCATGCCGATCTGGCCCGTCGTGGCGAGGCCCTCCTCGCGGCCTCCGACCGGGCGATCGAGCGCACGTCGCGACTCGGTCGCCGGCGTGGCCCCGAGGGTGACGCCTGGCTGTCTCGAATCACCGCCGAACACGCCCGCCTGCGGTGGCTGACCGGCGTCGACGCTCCGCCGGAGGCCGACCTTGTCGCGGCCTGGGAGCGCGCTGTCGCCGATTTCGAGCGGTTCGGACACGTCTTCGAAACGGCGCGTTCCCAGGCGCGGCTGGCCGCCGTGCTGCGCGCCGTGGGTCGATCCGACGACGCCAGGGCAGTCAGCGATCCGGCCCGCGAGACAGCCCGCCGGCTCGGTGCCACTCCGCTGCTGACCGAGCTGCGCACCCTCGGCCCGGCCCGATCCGGCCGCCGCGCCACGGTCGCCGAGCGCGAGGAGGCGCTGACGCCACGAGAGCAGGAGATCCTCGCCTTGGTGGCCCAGGGCCGGACCAACCGCGAGATTGCCAATCAGCTCTACATCAGCGCGAAGACCGTCAGCGTCCACATCTCGAACATCCTGTCCAAGCTGGGCGCAGGCGGCCGGACCGAGGCGGTCGCCTTGGCGCGCCGGCGCGGGCTGCTCGACGACTGAGTGCGACTCCCGCAATGCGACGCATGTCCGCGCCTAACCGATAATTGACAATCGAACGGTTACTTCCTCTGCATGACTCCAGGTAACGATTCAAGACACAATTGGGTTCATGCATTGGGTGATGGTCGACGACCTGGCGATGCCGAAGTGCATCGGCGGGCATCCGGCCCTGGACTTCTGCAACACCTGGGCGGGATGGGACGAGCCGCCTGATTCGCGTCGCGAGTGGCTGAAGAGCTACGACCACGTGGCGGTCTGGGCCTGGCACGCCGGCCTGATCGGCGAATCGGACGCGCGACGGCTGCGTCGGGCCGCGGCCCAGTCGGCCGGTCCGGCGGCGGGACTCCTGGTCGACGCCCGGAGACTGCGTACGACGCTGCACACCGCCGTGCTTCGGCCCGACGACGCCCGTGCGCTGGGTGGGGTCACCGGGTTCATCCGCAAGGCGGCCGGGCAGGTGAGCATCCGGCCAGGTGAGCCGCCCCGCTGGGAATTCCCGTCCTCCACCGGGCTCGAGCTGCCGCTGCACGCGGTGGCGTGGTCCGCCGGTGAGCTGCTGACCTCCGAGCGGCTGGCGACCGTCAAGGCTTGCCCTGGTGACGACTGCGGCTGGTTGTTCCTCGACCGCAGCGGCCGGCGGCGCTGGTGCAGCATGAGCGCGTGCGGGAATCGCGCCAAGGTGGCGGCATACGCGCGACGGCAGCGGTCGACGCGACCTCGCTCGGTGGATCTGCCCACCTAGGCTGAGGCCGTGACCGAAGACGTGCTACAGCTCATCCCTCGCGATCCGTCCGATGCGCCCGGGGCACTTGGCGGCTACTGCCAGGGCCTGTCCGTGCGGGGCGCGTCCGAGCTGCTGTTCATCAGCGGCCAGATCCCGCAGGATCGAGTCGGCCAGGTGCCACCGGGGTTCGAGGACCAGTGTCGGATGGTCTGGCGCAACATCGTTGCGACGCTCGAGGCCGCCGCGCTCGACGTCGGGCAGCTGGTGAAGGTGACGACGTACTTGTCCAGCCGCGAGTACGCGGCGACCAACTCGGCCGTCCGGCGAGAGGTCCTCGGCGACCATCGACCGGCGCTTACGGTCGTCGTCGCCGAGATCTTCGACCCCGCCTGGCTGCTGGAGATCGAGGCCATCGCCGCGGCCTGAGCGACGCCGGCCGTCGAGGGGTAGCGCAAAGCGGTCCGGACTTGCTTAAGTGGGGAGTCCAGCCCACGACCGTGTCGAGGTCATGATGACGGACAAGAAGTCGAAGCCGGCATCGTCAGACGACGACCTGCACCGGAAGTTCCGCGAGGCGCTGCGCCGCAAGCAGCGGTCCCCGCACCGGACGCCGGAGTCGGAGCCGGGACACAGCGACGGGACCGGACCGGCCGCCGCTGATGTGCAGCGCAAGGAGTTCCGGCGCAAGACGGGGTGAGCCGGATCAGGACGGCGAGGTCGTCGCGAGTTCGCGGGACGAGCCGCGCAGGCCGTACCAGCCGAACAAGCCACCCAGTGCGAGCAGCACCGCGCAGATGAGCATGGCGGACTGGTAGCCCTCGTTGAAGGCGACCGGATCCTCGTAGTCGTCGCCGGTGAGGCCGACAGCGACGGGGAGCGCGGCCACCGCGAGCAGACTGCCCGCCCGCGCCACCGCGTTGTTGACCCCACTCGCGATGCCCGCCCAGCGGTCCGGTGCGGCGGCGAGGACGGTGGCGGTCAGCGGCGCCACCAAGCAGGTCAGGCCGATCGAGAACAGCACCATGCCCGGCAAGACGTCGATCCAGTACGACGAGTCGGCGCCGACGCCCATCAGTAGCAACGCCCCGAGGGCACACAGGATCGGACCCACGGTCATCTGCAGCTGCGGACCGATCCGGGCGGCGAGCGCGGCCGAACGGCCGGAGAACAGCAGCATGACGACCGTGATCGGCAAAGTCGCGAGCCCGGCGGCCAACGGCTCGTAGCCGGCGACGACCTGCAACTGCAGCACCAGCAGGAAGGTCAAAGCGCCCAGCGCGCCGTAGACCACGAAGGTCAGCAGGTTGCTCGCGCTGAACACGCGCGACTGGAACAGCGCCGGCGGCACCATCGGGTTGGGTCGGCGCTGGCTGAGGGCGAACGCGACCAGGGCGGCGACCCCGATGACGGCGGCGGTCCCGATCATGGCCGCCGACTGGCTGCCGGCCTCGATCAGGGCGTACGTGATCGCACCGAGCCCGACCGCACCGAGCGTCGCGCCGAGCAGATCGAAGCGCCTGCCCGCCTGCGGGTCGCGGCTCTCGGGGACGTGCCGGATCGTGATGGCGACGACGGCGACCGCGATCGGCACGTTGATCCAGAAGACATAGCGCCAGCCGACCGTCTGGACGAGGCCGCCGCCGAGGAACGGGCCGAGCAGCGTGGTGACGCCGGCCATGCCGGACCACAGTCCGATCGCCCGGGCTCGATCCTCTCGGCGGTACGAGCCTTGCATCATCGCCAGGCTGCCGGGTGTCAGCAAGGCGGCGCCGATGCCTTGCACCGCCCGGCCGGCGATCAGCATCTCGGCGCTCGGCGCCAATGCACAGGCGGCGCTGGCGATCGCGAACCACACCGTCCCGATCGTGAACATCCGGCGCCGCCCGAGTCGGTCTCCGAGCGAGCCGCCGACCAGGATCAGCGACGCGAGCGCGAGCAGGTAGGAGTTGATGACCCACTGGAGATCGGCCAGCGACGCGTTGAGGTCGGTGCCGATGTCCCGTACCGCGACGTTGACCACCGTGCCGTCGAGGAACGCCATGCCGGTGCCGAGGACCGCGGCCGCCAGTAGCCAACGGCCCCGGGCCGAGGTGAGTTCGACCGGATCGTCGCATTGCGGCTGCTGGCCGCAGGGACTGACGGTCCGGTCGCGCGAATCATGGGTCGCCGGCGTCGTCACGCTCTAAGTGAACCGCATCGCCCTGGGGTGGTGTTCCCGTCGCCGGCCCGAAAGTTGGCGTGAGACTGCAA
>Ga0075421_100007055_pt1 | contig 13733 bp, 7 predicted proteins | sample SoiMetdeltSBSDD5_FD_75292 | JGI IMG/M metagenome (GOLD analysis project Ga0075421, IMG submission 75292) | Bulk soil microbial communities from a Populus tree surrounding site in Tennessee, USA - Soil MetaG P. deltoides SBSDD5 | ecosystem: Environmental > Terrestrial > Soil > Tree plantation...
GAACCCTGCTCGCATACCGGCCGTACGGGACCTTGCGCCCAGGCGCTCGTTGACGCGGGCGTTAGCCGCGTGGTGACCGCCACAAAGGATCCGAATCCTGAAGTGAACGGCCGCGGTCTGACGCTCTTGCAGGAGGCAGGAATCGAGGTCGTGACCGGAATACTCGAGAGTGAGGCGCGCCGGTTGAACGAAGCCTTCATCACCTTCAAGACCAGTCACCGGCCTTTTGGGATTCTGAAACTTGCCATGACTCTCGATGGCAAAATTGCCACGAAGTCAGGCGAATCCCAGTGGATCACGTCGGAACAATCGAGGGCAGCGGTCCAGGACCTACGTCATCGCGTTGACGCCGTCGTTACTGGAAGCGGAACGTTCATGCGTGACAACCCGCAGCTCACCGACAGGACGGGCAAACCTCGGCGGCGACCGCTTCTGCGCGTCATACTCGACCGGCGTTTGCGCGTCGACCAGGCGCCGGATTTCATGATTTTTCGCTCCAGCCTGCGCGCTTTGATGGATGACCTGTACAGCCGCGAGATTCAAAGCTTCATGCTCGAATGCGGTCCGGACCTGGCTTTTGACGCCCTCGAATCCGGCATCATTGATAAGATAGTGGCCTTTGTTGCCCCGAGCATTCTCGGTGGACGCGAAACACCGGTCATCGGTGGAGATGGCTTCGAACGGCTTGCTGACGCGCTCAAACTACAGGACATGTCGGCTGTACCGGTCGGACCCGACCTGATGATCACCGCATATGTTCACAGGAATTATTGAAGAGGCCGGCGAAATCATCGGGCTCGACGAATCTCAGGACTTTCGAACGATACGAGTGCGCGTTCAAACCCTCGTGGACGACCTGCGGCCGGGCTCGAGCATCGCCGTCAACGGAGTTTGCCTGACCGTGCGGTCCCCGCAAACAGACGGCTTTGCAGCAGAACTATCCGCTGAAACGCTGCAACGGACAACGCTCGGACAACTGAGACCGGGTTCGGTCGTCAATCTGGAACGGCCGATGCGGGCGGATGCCAGATTCGGCGGTCATATCGTTCAAGGTCATGTGGACGGAACCGGCGAGATCCGGCACTTCACGCGAAGTGCCGGGAATTGGGATCTGGAGATCGAGTTCCCGGCCGCTGCCGCTCGATACATTGTGGAAAAAGGCTCGATTGCCGTGGACGGCATCAGCCTGACGGTCGCTGCGCTGCGGCCGCAACATGCATTTTCCATCGCCATAATTCCGCACACGTTCGACCATACGAACCTGAGGGCCGCAGAGCCCGGCGATCGCGTGAATCTGGAATACGATGTTGTCGCCAAATATGTGGAAAGTCTTTTGAAGCCGTATGACATTCGCAACCATTGAAGAAGCAATCGAGGAGATCCAGGAAGGCCGTATCGTCATCATCGTCGATGATGAGGATCGCGAGAATGAAGGCGACCTCATGGCTGCGGCCGAAAAGGTAACGCCGGAAACGATCAACTTCATGGCCCGGCATGGTCGTGGTCTGATCTGTCTGTCTATGACCGGGCAACGACTGGATGAGTTGAACATCCCGCTTATGGTGTCCGACCACAGCAACACCTCTCAATACGGAACCGCTTTCTGTGTCTCCATCGAAGCAAAGCGCAATGTCTCCACGGGAATATCAGCCTTCGATCGCGCGCGGACTGTCTTAACCGCCATCGATCCCAAAACGCGACCCAATGATCTCGCCCGGCCTGGTCACATTTTTCCTCTGCGCGCTCGTGACGGTGGCGTCCTGGTACGCGCGGGCCAGACGGAAGCTTCCGTCGATCTGGCCACTATCGCCGGCTTGAATCCTTCGGCCGTCATTTGCGAAATCATGAAAGAAGACGGAACGATGGCTCGGGTTCCCGATCTTTTTGAGTTCGCGACACAGCATGGTTTGAAGATCATTACCGTCGCCGATTTGATCCGATACCGACTACGAACGGAACGCTTTGTCCGAAAAGTCGGTGAGACCGTTTTGCCGACACGTCATGGAAGGTTCAGGATGATCTCCTTCGAGAGCGTCATTGACAGCGAAAGCCATATCGCGCTGGTCAAAGGAGACATCGAACACGCCGAGAACGTTTTAGTCCGCGTTCACTCGCATTGCCTGACGGGCGACGTCTTTGGATCAGTCGCGTGCCATTGCCAGGAGCAGATCGATCGCGCGTTGTCCATGATCGAGAGTGAGGGCCGAGGCGTGTTTCTTTACCTTCACCAGGAAGGACATTCGAAGTGCGGCGACGAACTGCAATATCACGGCAAGTACAGCCCGGACTCGAATGAAACGCTCGGCTTGCGCGGCGAGCAACGCGAGTACGGTATTGGCGCGCAAATCCTCGCGTCGTTGAACATCAAGACGATGCGAATAATTACCAACCATCCACGCAAGCTTGTCGCTCTGGAAGCGTACGGCCTGACGATAACGGCACAAGTTCCGTTTTCAGTTGTTCCCGCCGTCCGGTAGGAGCATTTGGAAATTAAGGTTCCAGAAACCGACAGAGACCCCGGTCCTCCAATTGCACTTCTGTAGGGCGACACTGTTTCTCCTTGTGTTCGACTCTTTTGGCGAAGCGGGTGCCGTAGCCTGACGGCACCCCTTTTCTCTTTTAAGAGAATGAGTTGTGGTGTGTTGGCACAAATTTAGACCTTTTGTTGGGAACGTGTATGCGATATGGTAGGCTTACTCGATTTTATAGATAGGACTGCGCACTTCTACTGATGTCTGACAGAGAAATCATCATCAGGTCGCTGCAGAAAATTGACCGGCGAATCCGGGGCAACCGTCTGCTCCGAGAGTTGATGTTTGGTCTGTCGATCCTCTTATTGGTGCCCGTCGTCTTCAAAATCTGGGATCTGTTCCAACCGTTTCGCGGCGTAACCGTCATTGCCGTCTTGGGGTTGTGGTTCATCGGCGTAGTCGTGTACTTCGCATCGAGGCTCTCTCGAAAAGGCAGTCTCGCTCATGCTGCCGCCGCGATCGACAAGAAAGCCTCACTGCACGACGAACTTAAGTCCGCTTACTGGTTCGTAATGAACCCAACGGCTGTCAAGCGCTCCACCGATTGGGTGGAACTTCAGGTACGCCGGGCGGCACACCAGGTTATCCAGCTTGATGTCCAGCGGCATTACCCAACGAGAATTCCGTCTACATCCTACGCCGTAGTTCTTCTGATCGCCCTCTTCGTCGGTTTGAATTTCGTTCCGCTGTCGCAGAACCACAACTGGGCTTACTTGCAGGCCGCGCCGGCGTTTTCATTGAGCGCGGAAGAACAGCGGTTGATCAATCAGACGAAGCAGCTCTTGAAGCAAGCCGAAAAGCTCGATCAACCCGAACTCGTCAAGAAGCTTGAAGAGATCGTTCAAAACCTGCAGGAAGGAAACATCGATACTGCGGAAGCGCTGCGGCAACTCGAAGATCTGAGAAACCAGCTCGACGAAGGCAATCTCGACATGGCGAATATCAATGAAGGCCTTGACGAGATGGCTAAAGACCTCCAAGGCAATCCGGAAACTGACGACATCGCGAAGGCGATGTCCGAGCACGATCTCCAGGAAAGCGCGGATAAACTACGCGAACTCGCCAACGAACTCACTAAAGAGGACGACGCGGCCAAGATGAAAGCGCTCGAGGAAGCGCTTCAACAGGCATCCGACAACAACAGTCCCGCGATGCAAAAGCTCGCCGATGACATGAAGAACGCGGCGAACAGTCTGGCTGATAAGAACTCCAAAGGTGCACAGGATGCCTTGAATCAGGCATCGAAGGATTTGCAGAATCTCGCCGACAAAGTCGAACAACAGCTTGCGAAGAATTCTGCAGCGCAACAGCTTCAGGATCTTCAGGACCAGATCCGACAACGCCAGCAGCAATCGCAGCAGGGTAAAGAAGCGCAGCAACAGGCCGGTAAAGGCCAGCAGGGTCAAAAAAGCGAGTCCGCCGATGCTGCAAACTCCGACGGTGAAAGCGGAGACGCCGAAGGTTCCGGCGCTGCAGATCAGGCTTCCGGTCAGGGTAAAGAAGGACAGCAGGCCGGCAAACCCGGCGAAGGTGGGCAGGCCGGAGCACAGGGACAAGGCCAGAATCCTTCAGGCGCCGGGAATGCGCCAATGAACATCATGGGCGCTCCGACGAAACTGAATGTCCAACTCGAACAGGAGAAACTAAACGCCGAAAGTGAAGGCGGCACGCCACAAAATCTTGAAGAAGCGAGCAAGCAGGAACGTTCCAAGCTGGATTACCGCAACGTGCGGTCCGAGTTGAGTCCGGCGCAGAAGGATGTCCTTACCCAGGATAAGATTCCATGGGAATACAAGAGCCTCATTAAAAACTACTTTCAGGCAATCCGGCCCCCTCGTGGAAAGTGATGAGTACTGCCATCGACCAGCAGATAGAAACCTTCCAGAATCAATTTAAGAAAGTCCGAGATGAAGTCTCGAAGGTGATCGTCGGCTACTCGGAGATCATCGACGGCGTCATCATGAGCCTGCTTGCGAACGGTCACGTCCTGCTCGAAGGCGTACCGGGTCTCGGAAAAACGAAACTGGTTTCGACGCTGAGCAACGTCATGCATTTGAAGTTCTCGCGAATCCAGTTCACGCCGGACCTCATGCCTGCCGACATCACAGGCACCAACGTCGTGCAGGAGAGCGCCGTCGGCGAAAAGTTCTTAGAGTTCCAGCAAGGCCCGATCTTCGCGAACATCGTGCTTGCCGATGAAGTGAACCGGGCGACGCCCAAAACTCAATCGGCTTTGCTTGAGGCGATGGAAGAGACCACCGTTACAGTCGGCAAAACGACGTTCAGGCTCGACGCCCCGTTTTTTGTGCTCGCGACTCAGAACCCGCTCGAGATGGAAGGCACTTATCCGTTGCCTGAAGCGCAACTGGACCGCTTTTTCATGAAATTGAAAGTGGACTATCCCACCGTCGCTAGTCTGCACACGATCATGAATCGGACCACGCGCGTAGAAGAGCCACAGGTGCAGCGGATCGTGGATAAAGATCAGATTCTCGAGATGAGAAGAGTCGTTCGCGCGGTACCGATTGCGCGGCCGGTTCAAGACTATGCGATTCGCATCATGTTGGGAACGCATCCGCGCCCGCCATACGCTAACGCAACAGTAATGCGCTTTGTCCGGTACGGAGCGAGCCCGCGTGGGGCTCAGGCGCTGGTGATCGGCGGCAAGATTCGAGCACTTTTAAACAACCGCGTCCACGTATCCTGCGAGGACATCCGGGCCGTCGCTTACGGCGCCCTGCGTCATCGGGTGTTATTGAATTTCGAAGGCGAGGCCGAACGCGTCGACACGGATACCATCCTGAAGTCGATCCTGGAGAGCACGCCGGAACCTAATTGATAGCGAATGGCGGTTTGCGAATTCCATGTCGACGACGAGCAACGTAACCCTATTTGATGACGAGTTTCTTAAGAAACTCGAGTACCTGAACATCATCTCCAAAAGGCTCTTCGCGGGGCAGCTGAAGGCCGAACGACGCACAAGAAAACGCGGAACCGGCTTGGAATTCGCGGATTACCGCGCTTACGTTTCCGGCGACGACTTTCGGCATCTGGACTGGAAAGCCTACCTGCGGTTGAATCGGTTGATCCTGAAGTTATTTGAGGAAGAAGAAGACCTGCCGATCTACTTCTTCGTCGATGTCAGCCAGTCCATGAACTACGGACAGCCTTCAAAACTCGATTACGCCAAGCGAGTCGCCGCCGCTCTCTGCTACATCGGACTGGCAAACCTGGACCGGATTAACATCATTGCCTACGCGGACAAAGTTCGCGGCGAACTGCCTCCACAGCGGGGAAAAGGCCGCATCTTCAAAGTATTCCGATTCTTGTCCGATGTTGACGCCGGGGGAGAGACGAACGCGCTGGACTCCTTGAAAACTTATTGCACTTCGACCCGCCGCCGGGGTCTGGCTGTGGTGATTTCAGACTTCTTCGACCAGCACGGATTTGAGCCGGCGCTGGATATCCTGCGCCATTTTCGTCACGACATTTTCGTCGTTCATATCGCAAGCCACGAAGAGATGGATCCGCACCTGCGCGGTGAACTGTTGTTGGTTGACTCGGAAAGCCAGCAAAGCCGCGAAATTACGATCACCCCTTCGCTTCTGTCCGCGTACCACGCGGAGTACAATCGTTTTTGCGAACAACTCGAAAGCTATTGCTGGAAATATCAACTGGGATACGTACGGACGGCGACCGATTTTCCATTCGAAGAGCTGGTACTAAAAGTGTTTCGTCAGGGGAGATTCGTAAAGTGATGTGTCAGGCCAAATCATTATGAGGTTCCTTGCACTCACCGGCGGACAAACGGCACTACTCGGCCTTCTCACCGCCGCCACAATCATTGCGCTGTATTTCCTCAAGCTTCGGCATCGGCGTGTTTTCGTTTCGTCTTCCCTACTCTGGCATCGCGTTCTTGACGATCGTCAATCGCATTCATTGATGGAAAAACTGCGACGGATCATTTCGATCATCATCGCGGTAACCATCGCCCTTCTGATCGCGATTTCGCTTGCCCGCCCGGAGATCGAAGCCTTGACGGGCAAGAACGAACGCATCGTGATCGTGATGGACACTTCTCCAACAATGGGGACGCACACCAGCGACGGAAAAACGCGCTGGGACCATGCTGTAGCTCAAGCAAACAGCTTGTTGACGAGCGGCGGCCCGACGACGGAATTTCGAATTTCAGATAGCTCAGGACGAATCGCGTCGTCTTTCACAACCGACAGAAACGAGATCCGCGACTTGCTGTCGAAAATGAAACCGGTAGCCGCTGACCCGCAGATGCCGAAAGTGGATGCGACAGATTCGCTGGTCTATTTCGTATCCGACGGCGTCACCATTCCTCAGGTGCCGAAGGAAGTGAAACGGATCTCGGTATTCGAAAAGGCAAATAATGTCGGCATTACGGCGTTCGAGCTGCGCACGAGACCATCGATCCCACCGGTTTACGACGCGTACCTCGAGGTCCAGAACTTCGGCGGAGAACCGGTGCAGGCGGACATCACTGTCAGCGGAGTCGGCGGCCAAAGAATCAGCCGATCCCTGAATCTTGCTGCGGAAGAATCGTTTCAGGAGACATTCGATCTCACACCTTTCGAAGGTGGTCCGATCCGCGCGACCGCTGAATCGAAGAACGACTCGCTTCCGGCCGATGACATCGCCTTTGCGTATCTGCCGATCAAGCGTCGCAGCCGCACATTGCTCGTTACGAAGGGCAACACGTACCTGCAAACGCTTTTAAAGCTCGACTCGTTTGTCGACCTGACCGTCGTCGATCCTGCGAGCTTCAAGGAAGGCGACTTTGATGCATACGTCTTCGACCGGTTCGCGCCACCCACGGTGCCGGCCCGCCCATCGTTGATTATCGGTGCGCCCGATGCCCCATGGCTTCGGCCCGGCCAGGGCGTCATTCAGAAACCGCCGATCACGACTTGGTCCGAAAGCCATCCGATCATGCAGTTCGTGTCCGTGCACGACATGACAATCGAACGCGCAGTGCGTATCGACGCGCGCGATCTGACTGTTGTCGCAGCATCCAACCAGACTCCACTGATTGTGGCCTCGGATCGACCGCGATGGGTAATGCTGGCGTTCGACCTGGATTCCACGGATTTCCCGTTTCATGTCGGCTTCCCAGTATTTGTCGATAACGTTCTGGCCTGGTTCAGCCGCGATCAACTTGCCATCCACAGAGTGCCTGGCACAATAGAAGTTCCTTTACAGAATGCGCAGATCCGTTCGATCGACAACAAGACGATCGAAGCCCAGCCGCAGCTGGGTAAAACCGTGTTCGAAGCGATCGAGCCGGGCCTCTACACAGCAACGCAGGGCGATGCGCGAATCCGCATCGCGGTGAATTTGTCGAACCGCGAATTCTCAGACGTGAATCGGTCGGCTTTCCGGAACGACGCGATACCCGTATCCGGCCAACGGCTGCTGAAACGGGAGCTCTGGTTTTATATGCTTTTCGTCGCCATCGTGTTGATCGCTGGCGAGTGGTTCACATATCACAAGAGGATCACGTTGTGAGTCTGACGTTCGACACATACTGGCCGCTGCTGTTGCTTGCGCTGGTGCCTTACCTATGGGTGGTGCAGCGCCGGTCTCAGACCGATCTGAGCCCAAAGCATTTGTTCACGGCCGGAATCATTCGATCGTTGATCCTGGTGCTGCTTGTTGCCGGACTGATGCAGCCCACCCTGAAACGCTCCGGTGACTGGATTTCGTCCGTCTACCTGCTGGATGTCTCGCAGAGTGTTTCGCCTCAAGCGATGCAGAGCGCAATCCAATGGATTCAAGAGACCAACGACGCCGGACGCCCCCATCACGCACGGTTCATCCCATTCGGTTCGAATTCGCGGGTCTTCGACACTCTTGATTCGCTGAAGAACGTGGATGTGTCCTCGCGCGCTCTCGAGGGATCCATCGATCAAAGCGCAACGGACCTGGAGGACGCGGTTGATCGCGCCCTGAGGACTTTCGCGCCGCATCACCTCAAACGGCTGGTGCTCATCACTGATGGAAACGAAAACGTCGGCCATATCACGACCATGCTGCCCAGACTCAAGCAGGAAGGCGTGCATGTATACACGGTACCGTTGCAGACTCGGACGAATCACGATGTCTGGGTCGAAGCCGTATTGGCGCCGTCGCATGTCGCCGCCGAGGAATCATTCCCAGTCGAAGTCCACATTTACAGTCAGGTCGAGGGCAGCGGCGAAGTCGAATTGAAACTCGCAGACAAGTCACTCGGCAAACGTCAGGTCCAATTGACGAAGGGATTGAACCGGGTCGCCTTCGAGACACAGTTAAAGGAAGACGCCGGCCCAGTCACGCTTGACGCGACCGTAAAAGCCGCTGGGGATCCGTTCAACGACAACAACACGTATCGCGAGTCCGTTGTCATCGAGGGCAAGCCGCGGATCCTCTATGTCGAAGGTCATCGGGAGAGCGCTCGATACCTGCAAGCCGCACTGGAACTCGAAGGTTTCAAGGTGGATGCCGTCACGTCTGAAGCGGTCCCGGAAACGGTCGATGTTTTAGACGCATACGACCTCATTGTCCTCAGTGACGTCGCCCGGAGCGCGCTTACAGAGAATCAGATGAAGGCCATGGCCACCTACGTTCGCGATCTCGGCGGCGGATTCATTTTGTCCGGCGGTGAGAACAACTACGGGCAAGGTGGCTACTCCAAGACGGTGATCGAGGAGGTTCTGCCGGTCACGTTTGAAACTCGAAAAGAAAAGCCGAATTCGATCGGCATGATTGTGGTCCTCGACAAATCCGGCAGTATGGGCGGTCAGAAAATCGAACTGGCCAAAGAAGCCACCAAGGCGCCCTTGGAATTGCTCAAGGACAACGATAAGTTCGGTGTCGTCGCATTTGATTACAACTTCTACTGGCCCGTACGCCTGCAAGGGGTCGCCGGAAACCGCGCCTCAATGACGCAATCGATCAGTTCGATCATCGCAGGTGGGGAGACGAATATTTACCCGGCCCTCCGCGAAGCCTACATACAGCTGGCAGGCGGAGGAACCGAAGTCAAACACGTCATTCTGCTGTCCGACGGCCGCTCGTTACCCGACGACTATCAGGGCCTTCTGCAAAAGATGTCCGACGCGAAGATCACCGTATCGAGCGTTGCCGTGGGAAGCGGTTCGGACCGTGAACTTCTCCAGAACATCGCTACTTGGGGAAAAGGGCGTTCGTACTACATCGAAGATGCGACGAGAGTCCCCCAGATTTTCACCCAGGAAACGGAAATGGCGACCGGAAAGACTCTCAAGGAAGAGCCGTTCAAGCCCCTGGTGAAAAAGACGGTTGATGCTTTCAAAGGCATCGATTTCAACACCGCCCCGACGCTTCTGGGCTATGTGACCACCAAGGCCAAAGATACTTCCGAGGTTCTTCTCGAAGCCCCCGTTATCGGAGAAAAGCCCGATCCCCTGCTCGCGCGATGGCAGTACGGGCTGGGAAAGACGGCCGCGTTTACGTCCGACCTTAAGGACAGGTGGGCAGTTGAATGGCTGCGTTGGAGCGGTTATCCGAAGTTCTGGTCACAGCTTGTACGTGAAACCATGCGCCGGCGCGACGATGATTCATTCGATTTCCGCGTCGAACGTGTAAACAATGAAGCACACATCACGGTGAACGCCGTCCAAAAGGATGGCCAATTCCGAAATAAACTGTCGAATCAGGTGAGAATCATCGCGCCGGATCAAAGCGTGTCTGAGATCCCAGTGCGACAGATCGGTCCGGGATCATACGAGGCGAAGGCTCCACTTCCCCAAAAAGGAACGTTCACGTTCCGTGCTGTCACCGATCAAGCCGGTGGTCCCTCCAGGATTCTGCCGTTTTCTTACCCTGACGAATATCACTTCTATCCACCGAATACCGACCTGTTGCGCGCTGTAGCGACTGAGACCGGCGGTGCTTTCCAGCCAAACGCGCAGGAGATCTTCAATCCGCGCGGTGAAACCACGGCGCTTCCGACTCCTTTATGGCCTTACCTGGCTGTGACGGCGCTCCTGCTCTACGTCGTCGACGTGTTACTGCGCCGCATCCGACTATTTGAATAGCCTCACTGAAAAACGTCGCAAGATCGAGGCACGCAGGCATAAAGCCTGCGGCTACGCGGTTCACCTTACAGTGCGCCCGTAGGCGCGGGCTTTATGCCCGCGTGTTCGGGGTTCGCAATACTTTCGCGTCAGAAGTGAGTTAAAACCTTGCGGGAACGTCAATTCGCTGTTGGCTGGGAACACGCTCATGTGTTTTCATCAGAGCAGAGAAGAGCAGTTCAATGAGATCCGCCGCGCCCCCCGTCACTCCGAGCCGCCAGGTCCGCGTGGTTTTGTCTACGACCGCGTTGGTTACCTTTCTGTCTGTCTGGAAGGCGGCAGCGCTGGCACTCGCGGAATTGGGAATTTCGGCCTTCTTTGTGGTCGGCATTGCGCGTTCGGTTCTCGGTGAAACCGCGCCGTGGTACGTACTCGCCGCTTGTCTTGTGGCGCCGCTTGTCCGTGCGATCGACATCGAAGGATGGGGATATTTCGTAACCGGTGGCTTAGCCGGGCGCGCGGAAAAAGCGTTCGGCAATCGAATGGCAAGCGTCGCGAGTGCGGCATCCCTGACCGAGCGCTTTTTGCTCATCGCGATCACAACCGTGCTTTGCGGGCAGTACGCCGTCAGTTTCGGCGCTGCATGGATGGCGGAATGGAGCGTCACCGCTCGCCTTACGATTCAGGAATTAGTCACCGTCGGCGCAATCATTCTGATCGGGCTCATCTGGACGCGTAATCGGTTTGGCCTCTACTTGTCGCAAACCGCCGTCGCAAAACTTGTCTGGGTCGGCATCGGCCTGATCCTTGTGGTAATCGGATTGGCCGCCATGACTGTTGCCCGGCATCCCATACCTTTCCTTGGAATGCTTGTTCCTCCACAGGAACTCGCCTCGATCTCGCCCAAATACATTCTTCGATGGCTCACCGGTTTTGCCCTCGTCTTGCCTGTGTTGGGCGGTGGCGACGCTCTTGCGCGCGCGGCACATGAGTTTCCACCGCCAAGGCTAAAGTCTCTTCGCCGGACGAGCTTGTTTGTTTCGATTTTCATTTTCATCACGCTGGCGTTTTCTTCGTTCCTTTACGTTTCGATCGTCCCGAAACATGAAACGCCGATCTGGGCCGCTACGCCGCTTCAGGGAATCGTCCAGCACATCGAAATTCCGGCATGGGCTCTGGGTTTTGTCACGTTTTTCGTCCTCGCTTCAGCGCTTCTAATGTTGATACCGGCCGCTCAGGCGGCGCTGGATGACGCGGAGCAGATGTTGCGGCACGCCTCGGCGCAACGGGCCCGATCAGAAGGGTTAGGGCCAGCAACGCAGGCGAAAATTCCATCGGCTCCGATCAACGTTGCCGCGGCCGCAGCAGTACTGATCGTGTTCTCCAGCGGCGCTCAGATCACCTGGCTAAGCCGCGCGTACGGAATGTCCATTGCCGCAGTTTTGCTCGTAAAGATCGCGGTGCTGGTGCGGCTGCGGTCGGCTCAAGGCGAGCAGCGGCCGTTCACTGCGCCGGTGAATCTTCGGTTGGGAAAGCGCGAAATGCCGCTTGGGGCTATCGCACTAGGGCTGATCGTCGGAGCGGCTTCGCTCGCCATGCTTCTCTACGGCGATATTCCGTCCATTGCCGCGACAGGTCTGATTGCGGGCATCGGCGTCGTGATGCTGAGGCGCGAACCGGAAGCTGAATCCGGCGTCGAGGAGGAAGAGGCGCCATTCCAGTTGTCGACCGCACCTGACGTGTCCCTGGGACAGCTTGGAATCAAACCCGGCAATGTTCTTGTCCCGGTCCGGCATGCACACGCGCTTTCCCCGGTTCGAGCAGCGTTGCATGAAGCGGGAGACCGCGAAGTCGTGGTTATGACGATCCGTGTTCTCGGTTTGGACGTGGACGACGAAGCGGGCGGCGGCAGCACTTCGACACCAGACGAACGGCATTTATTCTCCCAGGTCGTTGCCTTGACGGAACGATACGGCCGGCCGGTCCGTCTCCTTATCGTGCCGGCGCAGAATGTGTTTGAGGGCACCATCGCGGTGGCCCTTCGTCTGTTCTCCTCAGAAGTACACGTCGGCGAATCGTCGACGCTTTCGACCGACGAACAGGCCCGTCTGCTCGGTGAGGCCTGGGAACGGGCGGATAAACCGAAAAATCAGCATCTCCGCCTTGTCATACATCGCAACAACGGCAGAACCGATTCCTATCACCTTGGCGCACACGCGCCATCTCTATCGCCCAATGATCTCGATCTGATTCACCGCGTCTGGCTGGATGCCGTGAAGGCAGTCGGACCGCACGTGCATCATCACGACGTCGTTCGGGCGGCGCTTACACAAATGGAACAACAGCTCACCGGTACGCAACGTGAAGAAGCGCTCGACATGATTCGCAGCGTTGCGCGGCCCGCGGACGAGATTGCGGCGGCCGTGCACGCGAAGGATTACTCGCGTGTCCGAGATCTGGCGCGCAATCGCCACGCAAGCGATCTGGCCGTGGCGTTGACTGAGCTTGGTGTCGAGGATCAGGTTGTCGTTTTTCGTGTTCTGCCTCGCAAGGACGCGGCCACCGTTTTTGAATACCTGACGCGAGAGCAGCAGGAGGCGCTGCTTCGCGCAATGGCGCAGGAAGACGTTGCCACGTTGCTCAACAACATGGCACCTGACGACCGCACCACCTTCCTCGAGGAATTGCCGGCGTCGGTCACAAGACAACTACTCACACTGCTCACACCCAAAGAGCGGTCAGTTGCGCTGACACTGCTCGGGTACCCTGACGAGTCCATCGGGCGTCTGATGACGCCGCACTACGTTGCCGTCCACGAGGACTGGACCGTGCGTGAAGTCCTGGACTATATCCGCACGCATGGTCAGGATAGCGAAACGTTGAACGTCGTTTATGTCGTCGATGAACAAGGCTTGCTGGTGGACGACATCCGGATCCGCGAGCTTCTTCTGACGTCACCGGAAAATCGAGTGGTCGACCTGATGGACCGCCGATTCGTCGCGCTGAAGGCGACAGACGATCAGAAAGAGGCCGTCGCAATTTTCAAACAGTACGACCGTACTGCCCTTCCTGTGACAGATACGTCGGGAATGCTGATCGGCATCGTCACGATCGACGACGTACTGGACGTCGCCGAAGC
>Ga0075421_100007056_pt1 | contig 13732 bp, 10 predicted proteins | sample SoiMetdeltSBSDD5_FD_75292 | JGI IMG/M metagenome (GOLD analysis project Ga0075421, IMG submission 75292) | Bulk soil microbial communities from a Populus tree surrounding site in Tennessee, USA - Soil MetaG P. deltoides SBSDD5 | ecosystem: Environmental > Terrestrial > Soil > Tree plantation...
TAGTCGTACATGCCGCAGGTGGTCATGACGCTCAACACCTCGTCGACATTCGACGCCTTGAGGACACGCTCGTGCGTCACGGGGTTCGTGCCGCCAACGGCGAGCGTCGCCCCCATGATGCTGAGGTCGCGGCAGTCGACCTCGATCGAGCACTGCCGGAAGTAGAGGTCGAGGTCGGGCTCCGGGTCGCGCTCGATGATCCCGGAGTTGCGGAGCAGGTGGCTGATGGCGCGGTTGCGGTGGCCGCTCTCGCGCTCCGAGACGTAGACGGACTCGTCGAGGCGAAGCGGACGGCCTGCGTAGAGCGAGAAGAGCGCGAGGAGGCGCTCCCAGCGATCTTCGGGCGAGCTCCCCGCGACGAGCGACGTGGCCGCGATCGCGCCCGCGTTGATCATCGGGTTCCTCGGCCTCCCGGTGGACGCCTCGAGGCTGATCTCGTTGAACGCATCGCCCGTCGGCTCGACTCCGATGCGCTGGAGCACCGCCGCCTTGCCGCGATCCTCGAGGGCCAGGCCGTAGACGAACGGTTTCGAGATCGATTGGATGGTGAAGGGCTGGCGGCTGTCGCCGACCTCGTACACCGACCCTTCGGCGGTCGCGATGGCGATGCCGAACCAGCTCGCGTCCGCTCGGGCGAGCTCGGGGATGTAGGTCGCGAGAGCGCCGCCCGAGAGCGGGCGGAACCGCTCGTGGAGGGCCCCCAACCTCCGGGCAATCGGGCACCGATCGAGAGGCAGGCGCACGTCGCTTCGTACCCGGACGACCCGAAATGGGTTGAATGTGGCGCGCATCGAGCAAGGGACGTGCCCGACTGCGCGCGCAGGAGGCGCGTCGTCCGCACCCTGGCTGCCCCGGGATCGGGCAACGTGTCGCCTGCAAACGCGGCAATCCGGATCGTTCGAAGCGCGAATGTGCCTGCGTCTCTTGTGGAGTAGGTGCGACGGTTGCATGATCCGGCCGCCTCGAACCGTCGTCCGCGGCCGAGCTTCGGTTCCTTCCCTCCTCGCGCAGTCCTCTTCGGTGAGGACAGAACGCAATTTCCTGTCGCGCAACGTGCGTCTCCTCCATTTCGCTCTTGGCCTCGCAACGGTGTTCGCGGTGTCGTGGCCGCAGCTCGCCCTCGCGCAGACGTGCGAGGCCATCGCGCGAGCCGCTTCCGTACAGGGCGACGTGGAGTGGCGCCGGGATCCCGCCGGACCCTGGCAGGCGCTGACCCAGGACACGTCGCTATGCGCTGGAGACACGATCCGCGCCAGCGCGCACAGCCGCGCGGACATCGCGCTCGAGAATCGCTCGATGCTGCGCCTGCGGGAGAGCACGGAGATCACGCTCGAGGGCATGGGCGCCGACGACAGCGCGGGCGTGGAGCTCTTGCAGGGAGCGGCCCACTTCCTGACCCGCAGCGGCCCGCGTGCGGTCGAGGTGAAGACACCGTTCGCGGTCGCCGGCGTCCGCGGCACCGAGTTCAGCGTCGAGGTCGACGGGCAGCAGACGTCGCTCACCGTGTTCGAGGGCAGCGTCGCGACGACCAATGCGGCGGGGAGCCTGATGCTCGCCGCCGGCCAGTCGGCCGTCGCAGCGGCGGGTCAGGCGCCGGCGCTGCGCCTGGTCGCGCAGCCGCGCGACGCCGTGCGCTGGACCCTCTACTACCTGCCCGTCGTGCACTCGCGCGTCTCGGAGTTCACGGGAGACGCGGCCTGGCAGCAGAGCACGCAGCAATCCATCGAGGACTTCCGGCGCGGCGATCTGACGAGCGCGCTCGCGAGGGTCGATGCGATTCCCGCGCAGGACGTGCCTGCCCCCTCCTTCTTCGCCTATCGCGCCTCGCTGCTGCTCGCCGTCGGCAGCGTCGACGAGGCGGAGGCCGATCTCGAGCGGGCGCTGGCGATCTCGCCGGGCGATGCCGATGCGCTGGCGCTCCGCACCATCATCGCGGTGGCGCAGGGCCGGCTGGATGAAGCGGAGCAGCTCTCCATGCAGGCCGTGAGCTCGGCGCCGAAGAGTGCGTCGGCGTGGCTCGCGCGCTCGTACGTCCAGCAAGCGCGTTTCGATCTCGCCGCTGCGCGCGAGAGCGTGCGCAGGGCGGTCGAGGTGGAGCCGGAGGATGCGCTGGCGTGGGCACGCCTCGCCGAGCTCGAGTCTTCGTTCGGCGAGTTCCGCCCGGCTCGCGCTGCCGCGCAGCGAGCCGTCGAGATCGACTCCGAGCTGTCGCGCACCCAGACCGTGCTGGGGTTCATCCAGCTCTTCTACCTCGACCGGCTACAGGCCCGCTGGGCCTTTCAGCGCGCGATGTCGATCGATCAGGCGGATCCTCTGCCGCGGCTCGGCTACGGGCTCCTGAGGATTCGCGAGGGCGATCTCGACGGAGGCGCTCGCGAGATCGAGACCGCCGCCAGCCTCGACCCCGGCAACGCGCTGATCCGCAGCTATCTCGGCAAGGCCTACTACGAGGAGAAGCGCACCGGGGCCGACCTGCGCGAGTGGGATCTCGCCAAGCAGCTCGATCCGAACGATCCGACGCCCTGGTTCTACTCGGCGATCGCAAAACAGACCACGAACCAGCCGGTGGCCGCGCTGTCCGACATGCAGAAGGCGATCGAGCTCAACGACAACCGAGCTGTGTACCGATCGCGTCTGCTCCTGGATGGAGACGAAGCGGCGCGCGCCGCGAGCCAGGGACGCATCTACGGCGATCTCGGCTTCCAGCAGCTCGCCCTGGTCGAGGGCTGGAGGTCGGTCAACGCGGACCCGACCGAGTTCTCCGGCCATCGGCTGCTCGCAGACTCGTACTCGACGCAGCCGCGCCACGAGATCGCCCGCGTGAGCGAGCTGATGCAATCGCAGCTGCTCCAGCCCCTGAACGTCACGCCGATCCAGCCGCGCGAGGGCGCGGGCAGCCTCTTCCTGCTGAGCGCACAGGGACCGTCGACTCTCTCCACGAACGAATTCAATCCGCTCTTCAACCGCAACCGGTTGACCGGCCAGCTCCAGGGGCTCGCCGGCAACCAGGACACCTGGCGGGGCACGGGCATCGCGGCGGGGATCTACGACCGCGCCTCGGTCAGCGTCGCGTACGACTACTTCGAGACCGACGGCTTCCGCACCAACAATCACCAGACGGACGGTGTCGCCACGGGCTTCGCGCAGTTCCAGCTCGGCCCCGCGACCAGCGTGCAGGCGGAGGTGCGCGGTCGCAGCCTCGACAATGGAGATCTGGAGCTCCGCTACTTCGATCAGGACTTCAGCCGCTTCCTCGACGAGAGCACCGACACGATCGCCGCGCGCGGCGGCGCTCGCCACAGCTTCTCGCCGAACCACACCGTGCTGGCTTCCTACGTCTACCAGCACGCGGACACCCACTTCAAGGATCTGCTGCCGGACCCGGACTTCGGCGACTTCTCGATCGATCTCGATCTCGAGGAGTCCGGCAACAACGGCGAAGGTCAGTACCTCTACCGCTCGGACCCGTTCGACCTGATGGGCTTCGTGCGCGGCGTCAACGCGGTGGTGGGCGGCGGCTACGCCGGCGTCGACGCGCACGAGAAGACGCGCAACGAGAACAGCGAGCCCTTCCCCTTCGTCGAGGAGCTGTCGCGCCATCCCGACGTGAAGCACGCGAACGGCTACCTCTATTCCACCTGGCTGCTGGCCGGCGACGTCGGGCTGACGCTCGGCGTCTCGGGTGATGCCTTCGACGAGAACGAAGGCGTTGGCGACGAGAGCCAGGTCAATCCGAAGGCAGGCATCACCTGGTCGCCCGGGTTCCTGCCCGGCGGCACCTTCCGGGCCGCCGCCTTCCGCACGCTCAAGCGCACCCTGATCAGCGACCAGACCCTCGAGCCGACGCAGGTCGCGGGCTTCAACCAGTTCTTCGACGACCCGAATGCCACCAAGGCGTGGCGCTACGGCGTCGCGTACGACCAGCAGGTGACGGAGAGCGTTTTTGCCGGCGTGGAGCTCTCGCGGCGCGACCTGGAGACGCCGCAGGCGGTGTTCGGCGCCGCCGACGTCGAGGTCCAGCACGTCGACTGGAACGAGGAGCTGGCGCGCCTCTACCTGTTCCTGACGCCCTTCGACTGGATGTCCCTGCGCGCCGAGTACCGCTACGAGCGCTTCGAGCGGGATCCCTTCGAAGACGCCTTCGGCACGGAGGTCTTCTTCGCGTTCGACCACGTGAAGACGCACAGCGTCCCGTTCGGAGTCCAGCTCTTCCACCCCTCCGGGATCGGGGGTCAGTTCGGGGCGACCTGGGTCCACCAGGACGGGCAGTTCTTCCGCGACGACCTCCAGACCAGCGAGGCGGACTCCCGCAGCTTCTGGATGCTGGACACGGCGCTCCGCTACCGCCTGCCCCAGCGCTACGGCTTCGTCACGGCCGGCGTGAACAATTTTCTCGACGAAGACGACACCTACCAGGCCACGGACGTGCGCAATCCGGCGATCCTGCCGGGATTGCCGGGCCGCTTCTACTACGTGAGCGTTGCGCTCGCGTTCCCGTAGTCCATTCGAGATCCCCCCGGATCCATCACAGGAGAACATCCCATGCGGAACAAGCAGCAGCAGATCCACCACCGATTCGCGCGGGTCGCGACGGCGACCTTCGCGTTCGCATTCTTAGCGGCCGCAGGCGGCGTCCGGGCCGAGGAGCCCCTCGCCTGCACCACCAGCAGCGCCTTCCCCGACGGAAAGGGTGGCGGCAGGTTCACGATCACGGCCTCGGAGCCCTTCGCGGTTGCGTGCGCGGATGGCTCCGAGTGCACGCGCATGAACTACGTCGTGACGTCGCCGTTCAACTTGTTTCCGGATCACGTCGTCGTGCTGGTCTCGGCAGACGTCGAGATCGAGGTCCCCGACGAGCGCTTCGTCTCCGGCACCTGCGACAACGACCCGACCACGGGCGTAGGCGGCGAGTGTCACCTGCAGACCGTGCGGCTGAACGCAGCCGCCAACAAGCGGGACTTCGCGCTCGTCGTGCGCGGCACGAAGACCGTGGTGCCCTCGACCGTCCATGTGAAGAAGGGCAGCGTCCTGGAGGCCTGCCGCATCGCGTCGCTCGGGACCGACGACGGCGCGCTCGATCCCTTCCAGAGCGTGGCGGAGCTCACGACGATCGCGTTCAAGGGATGCAAGGTGAGCATCCCCAAGAACGTCGACGACGGGGCGCCGGGCGCCGCGTTCTTCGCGAGCGGCTCCGACCCGGACTGCAAGTTCGTCGCGAACGGCGAGCCGCTCGAGAACCTCTCGCTCGAGGTCAACGGCACGGCGGTCGGCCTCACGCGCTTCTCGACCGACTTCGAAGCGGGCAGCGGCGAGGGATCGTGCAGCACCCAGGTGATCCGCGGTCGGATCTACTCGTTCTGCACCTGCAAGGACACGAACGGCGACGGGATCGCGGACGATCCGCGGCCGCCCTGTCTGTAGCCGCCGCGACTACTTCTTGACCGTTGCCTCGTAGACCCCCTCCCAGTCCGTGGGAGGGGGCGCGAGGCAGAGCTCTGCGCAGCGCTCGAGCAGGGTCCGCGCGGGACCGTCGCCGGGCCATGCCGCGAGGCAGGCCTCGAGCGGCGCTCGTGCATCGTCGAAGCAGCGCTCGCGGTAGGCGCGCAGGCCCTCCGCGTAGCAGGAGAGCGAGCGCTCCCTGGCTTCGGGAAGCGACTCCCCGGAGCGTCCCAGCAGCTCGTAGATCCGCGTGGGCCGCTGCCGCCCGACCACCCGCACGAGGTCGATCTCGCGCAGCCGGAAGGCGTCACCGAGCAGGGTCACGGTGTTCTCGCCCACCAGGATCTCGCTCCGGTAGATCTTGTTGAGTCCTTCGAGCCGCGATCCGAGGTTGACCTCGTCGCCGAGTGCTCCGTAGGAGATGCGGTACACCGAGCCGACGTTCCCGACGAGCATCACACCCGAATTGATGCCGGTGCGCGCCGTGAGCGGGGCGCGTCCCTTGCTGATCCAGTCTTCGTTCAGCGCGCGGCGCGCCTCGCGCATGTCGAGCGCCGCGACGCAGGCCCGCACGGCGTGGTCGGGCTGGTCGAGCGGGGCGCCGAAGATCGCCATCAACTCGTCGCCGACGTACTCCTTGATCATCCCCTGCTGGGCAAAGATCGGCTCGGTCATGCGGGCGTAGTACTCGGACAGGAGGCCGATCAGCTCGCGGGGCGCGCAGCGCTCGGAGTACGTCGTGAAGTTCGCGAGATCGCTGAACAGGACCGTGAGAACCTTCTCCTCGCCACCGAGCTCGAGCCTCCCAGGGTCCGCGAGCATCTGGTCGACCACCGTCGGGGCGACGTAGCGGCCGAAGGCGTCGTGGATCCGCTTCCGCTCGCGCGTTTCGCGGACGTAGTAGTAGAGGGTGAGCAGGAAGTAGTTCGCTCCGAGCGCGAACAGCGGGTAGACGATGCCGAGCCACATGCCGCGCTCGACGAAGAGCCAGTGCGCGAGCACGACGTACGCGACAGCGAGCAACGCAACGGAGAGCAGTCCCACCCGCGCGCTCGCGCGCGGAAGGATCAGCCCGACGGCGCTGCCGAGCACGACGATCGCGAGCAGGTCGAAGATCTCCGACCACGCCGGGCGCGTGAGGAAACGGTCGGTGAGGATGTTGTCGATGACGTTGGCGTGAATCTCGACGCCCGGGAAGACGTGGCCGAACGGGGTGCTGCGCATGTCGTAGAGAGCCGTCGCGGTCGCGCCGACCAGCACGATGCGATCGCGGAACGCGTGGTCCGGCACGGCGCCTGCGACGATGTCCGCGATCGACCAGGATGGGAAGGTGTGCCGCGGCCCCGCGTAGTCGATCAGGAGGCGGCCCTTCTCGTCGGTCGGCACGAAGCGCGGCCCGACCCGGATGCCCTTCACCCCCTCGCGCGCGATGTCCACCTGGAGCCGGGGCGTGCCGAGCGCCTGCCAGACCGTCGCGACCGAGAGCGGAGGAAACAGGGCGTCACCGGCCTGGATCACCATCGGCATCCAGCGCACGACGCCGTCCCGATCCTGCCGGACGTCGAAGTAGCCCGACGAGGCAGCCGCCTCGAGCAGGAGCGGCAGGTTCACCTCGGGTGCGATGGCCGTCTCCAGCGCGGGACGATGGTCGGGGTCCTCCTCCATCACGAGCGGGTACTGCGCGGGGCGGAGCGCGTCGATGCGCCGCGCGGCCTCCTCCGTGTCGATCTGGCGGTCTGCCCCGCCACCCGACGCGCGCGGGTCCTCGTCCGGCATGTGGAAGAAGTATCCGAGCACGACCGGAGCCGAGGAGCGGCGCATGGCGTCGGCCAGCGCCCGATCGTGGTCCGCTCCCGTGCGCGCCTGCTCGAGCAGTGCGTCGAGGCGAGCGTCCCGGATGCCGAGCCCGTCGAGCGACTCGCGCAGCTGCGCGACGAAGCGAAGTTCCGAGTTCTCGTCCGGCTCCCAGAATCCGGCGTCGAAGCCGATCACCCGCGCTCCGCCGCGTGACAGCGCATCGATCAGCGCGGCGAAGTGTGAGCGTGGCCACGGCCAACGTCCGAGCCGGTCGAGACTTTCCTCGTCGATCCGGGCCAGCGCGATCGACGGCGAGGGCTCGCGCGGCCCGCGCGAGAGGAAGCGCAGGTCGAAGCTGCGCAGCTCCAGCATGTCGAGGAGGGGCACCTGGAGCCGCAGGAGTGCCGCGGCGAGCAGGATGCTGAAGGCGCTGATGGATGCCGCGTTCAGGCCCAGGATGTTTCGCAGGTCGAAGCGGCTCACCGCGCGAGTTCCTCGAGAGGGGCACGGTAGCCGACGGCTCTCGGCTACCGAATCGAGCCTCTAGCTCTCGATCAACACCTTCAGCGCACCGGGCGCTGCTGCGAGCGTCAGCGCCTCCTCCGCGCGTGCGAGCGGCACGCGCGCGGAGATCAGCGGCAGGACGTCGACGGCGGCGTTCGCGAGCGCGCGAAGCGCGGGCGCGAAGGGCCCGCAGCGCGAGCCGACCACGCGGATCTCGTGGATGACGAGGGGCGCGAGATCGACCTGCGGGCTCTCGGCAAGCGTGCTCTTCAGCACGAGTGTCCCGCGCGGGAGCGTCGCGGCGACGGCGGTGCGGAAGCCGTCGGCGCTGCCGGTCGCCTCGACGACGAGCTCACACGACTCCGGTGCCCCGTCACCCGCGAGCGACGTCTCGATGCCGCGTCGCGCGAGCAGCGCGAGCTTCTCGGGGTGGCGCCCGACCGCGTGCACGCGCGCGCCGGCGACCGCGAGCACCTGCGCGACGAGCAGCCCGAGCTTGCCGTCGCCGAGCACGAGGCAGCGCGTGCCCCGCGCCACCGGCACCTGCTCGAGGATTTCGAAGGCGGCTGCGAGGGGCTCCGTGAAGACGGCGCGCGCGTCGGACACGGCGTCCGGCACCGCGTGCAGGTTCGCGAGCGGCACGCGGACCCGCTCGGCGATGGCGCCGTCGGCGCCCTGGATGCCCATCACCTGACGGGTCGGGCAGTGACGCGCGAGCCCGGCCTCGCAGGTGGCGCAGCGGCCGCAGGCGAAGTTGATCTCGCCCACCACGCGGCGTGCCATCCATTCGCGTGGGCCGCTCTCGACGCAGCCGACGAACTCGTGCCCGAGCACGCCGCGAAAGCCCATGTAGCCCTTCACGAGCTCGAGGTCCGTGTTGCAGACGCCCGCGAGTGTCACGCGGACGAGCGCGGTGCCGGGCAGGAGCTCGGGCGCGTCCATCTCCGCGACGCGCGCACCCTGCTCGTCGAGCCGTAACGCCAGCATGGGCATCAGCGCAGGAATTCGAGCACGGCGTCCGCGATTGCGTCCGGCGCGTCGAGCTCGGCCATGTGGCCGGCGCCCTCGACGGAGCGGATCTGCACGAGCCCGCCGAGCCCGGAGGCGAAGCGCTTGGCGTAGCTCGCCGGTACCACGCGGTCCTGCGAGCCCCAGACGAGCAGGGTCGGCGCAGCGATGCGATGCAGGCGCTTCCCGAGCCCGCGATCGCCGGTCGGCCAGAGCAGGCGCGCGGCCGCCTCCTCCGCGCGGACCTGCGTCACCTGCCACTCGATCTCGTCCTCGCCGTCGGGGCGCGCGAGGAAGGCCTCGTACTTCGCGGGATCCGCGCAGAGCATTCCGGCGACCTCGCCCTTGCGCAGCGCGAAGGCGTCGGCGACCGGCTCACGCTCGTCGAAGAGGCCGAAGGGCGCGATCAGCGCGAGCCGCCGCACCGACTCGCGCGAGAACGCCGCGACCTCCGCCGCGAGCGTCGCGCCGACCGACGCGCCGACGAGATCCGCACCGGCGGCACCCGAGGCCTCGAGCAGGTCCAGGGTTGCGATCACCCAGTCCGCGAGGTCGTCGAGCTCCTCGTGGCCGCGCGCGCCCGGGAAGCCCGGCAGCGACGGCGCGATCACGCGCCGCCGCGCCGCCAGCCGGTCGAGGAACGCGGGCCAGCGCGGCAGCCCTCGCAGCCCGCCGAGGTAGCAGAGCGGCGCGCCCGTGCCCTGCTCCCACACGCGCGCCTCGCCGCAGCGCGGCACGCGAACCTTACGTTCATCCGGCACGCGCACCTTCCGTTCGGTCGGTGCCGCGCTCACGCGCGCGCGCGCTCGCGCACCGGAGCGCGTTCCGACGCGGGCAGCGGACGCGGCCACCAGTGGTTCTCCCAGCGGTCGTCCCACAGCCCGCGCAGCTGCGGCATCACGCGCTTCGCGAAGAGCTCCGTGTTGTGGAGCGTGAGCTGGCGATCCATGTTGCCGAACTGGAGCAGCAGCATGAGCTGGCCGACGCGCAGGTCGGTCGCCACCTGGCGGAGCTGATCGGCGACTTCGTCCGGGCTGCCGATGATCACGTAGCCCTGCTCGACGATGTCCTCGAAGCGCCGACCAGTGGATGCCTGCCGCTCGTTCGACACAAGCTGCGCCGCCTGCACCACCTGCGACTGCACGCGCGCACGCAGCGTCGCTTCGCTCGAGTAGCCGGGCGGCGCCGCGTAGCGCGCGTCGACGTGCAGGCAGCGCCCGTAGAAGTACTCCGCGGGCTCGCGGTAGAGCTCCATCGCCTCGGCGCGCGATTCGGCGACGCCCACGAACTGGAGGAAGCCGGCGCGGTACGGGTTCGGCTCCTTGCCGAGGCGCTCCATCTCCTGCCAGAAGCCGTCCATCGTGGCCTTGCCGAGCTTGTACCCGAAGTAGGAGAGGTACGAGTAGACGTAGTCGCGCTCGGCGCACCATCGCCACGTCTCGACGGAGCCGCCGCCCGGGATCCAGATCGGCGGGTGCGGCTTCTGGAGCGGACGCGGCCATACGTTCACGTAGCGGAGCTTGTTGAAGCGCCCGTTCCACGCGAAGGGCGAAGGCTCGGTCCATGCCTTCACGATCAGGTCGTGCGCCTCGTGGTAGCGCTGGCGGAGCTGGCTCGGGTTCTGGCCGTAGGCGAAGCAGGTGTCCATCGGCGTGCCGACGGGGAAGCCCGCGACGAGGCGTCCGCCGGAGATGCAGTCGAGCATCGCCATCTCCTCGGCGACGCGGACCGGCGGGTTGTAGAGCGCAAGCGAGTTGCCCATCACGACGAGAGCTGCGTCGCGTGTGCGCCGCGCGAGGCTGGCGGCGATGAGGTTCGGCGAGGGCATCAGCCCGTAGCCGTTCTGGTGGTGCTCGTTCACGCAGATGCCGTCGAAGCCCACCTCGGCGGCGTGCTCGAGCTCGTCCATGAACTCGTTGTACATGCCGTGCGCGAGCGTCGGGTCGAACAGGCGCGAGTCGATGTCGACCCAGACGGAGGGATGGCGCTCGGCGAAGTCCTCCGGAAGCCGCGTGTAGGGCATCAGGTGGAACCACAGCAGCTTCATGGGTGACCTGTTTCGCGCCTCAGCCCCCCTTCGCGGGGGCCCGCCTTCGCTCGGCTTCGCCTCGCTGCGCGCGCCTTCGGCGCTTGCCTATGCTGAGCGACGCTTTCCAGGGGGTCAAGCGACGGCGATGCGCATGTGTCCCGAGTGCGGAGAGGAGTATCTCCCGACGGTGAGCGAGTGCGCGGATTGCCGCATCGCGCTGGTGGCGTCGGGCGACGAGCCGGTGCACCCCACATCACGCGAGCTGCCGCCCGCTGCGCAGCTCGTCTGCGTGCGGACGGCGACCTTGGGTTGGGCGCAGGGCCTTTCGGAGCTCCTCTCCGAGGCCGGCATCACGCACCGCCTCGAAGCGCAGGAGCCCGACGACTCGTCGACGCAGACGGCCGCACGCAGACGTCTCGCGGACAGTCCCTACGGCGTCTTCGTGCGCGAGCAGGACGTCGCGGAAGCGCGCGAGGTCGACCGCGAGTTCATGCGCACGCAGATCCCCGATGTTCCCGAGGAAGCGGCTGCCGTCGTGGAAGGCGAGGGCTGTCCGGCCTGTGGTGCAGCCGTCGCGGCTGACGCTGTGGAGTGTCCCGAGTGCGGGCTGGCACTGCTCGAGGCTTAGGTCTGCTCTGCGCGGTTGCGGTGCTCGCGTGCGGCGCGCGCGGCGGCGAGGGCGCGAGCGACCTCCCGACCGCGACGATCCACGTCGGCAACCACCGCCTGACCGTGGAGGTCGCCGCGACGCCGGCTGCGCGCGCGCGCGGGCTGATGTTCCGCAAGGAGCTCGCCGACGACCGCGGCATGCTCTTCATGTTCCCGGACGAGCGCGTGCTCGAGTTCTGGATGCGGAACACGGAGATCCCGCTCTCGATCGCATTCGCGGAGGCGTCGGGTCGAATCGTGCGCATCGCAGACATGGAGCCCCGCTCCGAGGCGCTCGTCTCGAGCGGCGTGCCCGCGCGCTACGCGCTGGAAGTCAATCGCGGCTGGTACGCTGCGCATGGCGTGCAGAGCGGCGACTCGCTCGGCCGCCTGCCGGCGCCGTCCGTCGAGTGAACCGAACGAAGGAGAAGAGATCCCCATGACGAGCCCCGATCACATCCGCTCCGTCTATTCCCGCTACGTCGATCTCGTGAGCGTCGGCGACTCCGTCGCGGTCGCCGCGCTCTACGCGAAGGACGCGATCCTCGAAGATCCCATCGGCGCGCCGCTCCAGCGCGGGCGCGAGGCCATCCAGAAGTTCTACGCGGCGTCGGCGGGAGCCGTGAAGCTCACGCTCTCCGGTCCCGTGCGCGTGTGCGGCCGCGAGGCCGCCGGGCCGATGCTCGCGACCCTCCAGGGCGCCGACGGCCGCCGCGCCTACATCGACATCATCGACGTGATGACCTTCGACGAGGAAGGGCTCATCACCTCGATGCGGGCCTTCTGGAGCCCGGACGCCATCCGGAAGGAGTAGGCCGACGGGGCAGCCCGCAAAATCGCGGGGTTGTAGCATCGGCTGCACGGTTCGTGCCGCCAGTAGAATACCGTTTTATTTCCGTGGACTTCCAAGGTTTTTCTCTGTTAGGATGGTCGCGCTGTCACCTTTTCGCGCCTCGCTGTAACGGAACACCCCAGGAGATCACTAGATGTCGATGCTCATGAAGCTCTGTCTCTCTCTTCTCTTCTGCTTCGTCGGCGCAGCCGCCGCGAACGCCACGTCGCTCACGCTCGACAACTGTGACGGCGGCTGCAACGGCGCCGACGTCACCCTCGATGTGACGAACAACAACAACGGCACCTTCACGGTGCTCTACACCTTCGACACGACCGAGTACAACGGTCCGGGTGACTATCTCGTCCAGGTGGGCTTCAAGACGATCCAGGGCTACACGGACGCCGATCTGGTGTCGGTGTCGCACGGCAGCGTGTCGGACTGGTCGCTCGCGGTCACCGCGCCGGTCACCAGCAATGGATCGCCGTGCACCGCCGGCGGCGATGGCACCGACAAGGTGTGCATCTACGCGTTGGACAACCTGCTCAGCGCGAATGCCGACCAGATTTACGTTTTCGAGTTCCTGGTTACCGGCGGCACCGAGATGGACGACGATGATTGGCACTTCGGCGGCCAGTGGGGCGATACCTCCCCCGCCAGAGGGCAGATCCTCTCCGACGAGAAGGGCGCGCCCCCGATTCCGGAGCCTTCCGCTGCGCTCCTCTTCGGGATCGGGGTCGTGACGGTCGGCCGCTCGCTGCGCCGCCGCGCGTAGCCGCAGAGCCGGCACTTCGTTTGCAGTGCCGCCGGGCCGAAAGGCCCGGCGGCACTACGTCGTCGCGGCCGCTCGGCGACGACGCGCGTTCTACAAGCGCGGCGCAGCGAGGCTCGCATGCCGCGGCGCGTTCGCAGCAAGGACGACGGTCGTGCTGCCGTGGCTAGCCGAGCTGCGCCGCAGCGTTCCGCCGCGCAGTTTCTCCCGCGCGTGCGGACGCTGGCGAGCCTGCGCGCCGCCGCGCAGCGCTGCCGCGGCTGCGATCTCTACCGCAACGCGACGCAGGCGGTACTGGGTGAGGGCCCGGCGCACGCGCGCCTCGTGCTGTCGGCGAGCAGCCGGGCAACCAGGAGGATCGCGAGGGCCGGCCGTTCGTCGGGCCGGCGGGGAAGCTGCTCGATCGCGCGCTCGCGCGGGCCGGCTTCGAGCGCAGCGAGATCTATCTCACCAACGCCGTGAAGCACTTCAAGTGGCGCGCGCGCGGCAAGCTGCGGATCCACGCGAAGCCCGACGCGCGCGAGGTGCGCGCCTGCCGGCCGTGGTTCGAGGCGGAGCTCGAGACGATCGAGCCAGAGGCCGTCGTCGCGCTCGGTGCGACCGCGGCGCAGGCGCTCTTCGGCGCGAGCGCGCGCGTCACCGTGCAGCGTGGGCGTGTGTTTCCGTCGCCGTGGGCGCGCTGCTCCGCCATGACGGTCCATCC
>Ga0075421_100007058_pt1 | contig 13731 bp, 16 predicted proteins | sample SoiMetdeltSBSDD5_FD_75292 | JGI IMG/M metagenome (GOLD analysis project Ga0075421, IMG submission 75292) | Bulk soil microbial communities from a Populus tree surrounding site in Tennessee, USA - Soil MetaG P. deltoides SBSDD5 | ecosystem: Environmental > Terrestrial > Soil > Tree plantation...
TTATGGGTACCCTTGAAAAGCAAATGCTCCAAGAAATGTGAGGCTCCGCCCAGTTGGGCCGCCTCATCCCGAGAGCCGACCCCGACCCACAGCCCAAACGTCACGCTGCGCATGGCGGGAATGCCCTCGGTGAGGATGCGCATGCCGTTGGGCAAGACGGTGCGGCGGACAACCCCTCCGAGGTCGCCCGCCACCGTTTTGGTTATGGCCCGAGCAGGCTTCATTCGCGGCGCTGGCGGCGCTCGCGGCGCGGACCCTCGCCTTCCCGGCGCTCACCGCGCTCGCGCGGTGGCCGGTCGATCCTCTCCTCTGACGGATGGCGTGCCGCCCGCTCGGTCACGATCGGGTTGCCGTCGGGGCCGATCTTGTCCAGGTAGATCTTCCCGCGCGCGTCGATGTCGGCGATCATGACTTCCACCTTGTCGCCGACGTTGAGGAAGTCCTCGACCTTCTCGACGCGCTTGCCGTCGCCCACCTTGGAGATGTGCAGCAGGCCGTCCCTGCCCGGCACGAGCGAGATGAACGCCCCGAACGCGGCCGTCTTGACCACCGTGCCGAGGAAGCGGTCGCCCACCTTGGGCAGGGTCGGGTTGGCGATGGCGTTGATCCGCTCCACCGCGGCCTGGGCCGAGGGGCCGTCGGTCGCGCCGACGTAGATCGTGCCGTCGTCCTCGATGGAGATCTCGGCGCCGGTCTCGTCCTGGATGGCGTTGATGGTCTGGCCCTTCGGGCCGATCACCATGCCGATCTTGTCGACCGGGATCTTCACCATGGTGACGCGCGGCGCGTAGTCGCTCATCTCGCCGGGCGCCGCGATCGCCTGGGCCATCACGCCCAGGATGGTCTGGCGCGCCTCGTGCGCCTGCTGCAACGCCCCGGCCAGCACGTCGGACGGGATGCCGTCGAGCTTGGTGTCAAGCTGCAGCGCGGTCACGAACTCCGACGTGCCCGCCACCTTGAAGTCCATGTCGCCGAAGGCGTCCTCGGCGCCGAGGATGTCGGTGAGCGTCACATACTCCGTCTTGCCGTCGACCTCGTCGGAGATGAGGCCCATCGCGATGCCCGCGACCGGCGCCTTGAGCGGCACACCGGCGTCCAGCAGCGACAGGGTTGAGGCACAGACCGAGCCCATCGAGGTGGAACCGTTGGAGCCCAACGCCTCCGACACCTGACGAATCGCGTACGGGAACTCTTCGCGCGCCGGCAGCACCGGCACCAGCGCCCTCTCCGCCAGGGCACCGTGGCCGATCTCGCGGCGCTTGGGCGAGCCCACCCGGCCGGTCTCACCGGTCGAGTAGGGCGGGAAGTTGTAGTTGTGCATGTAGCGCTTGGTCTTGACCGGGGACAGGGTGTCGAGGGCCTGCTCCATGCGCAGCATGTTCAGCGTGGTCACGCCCATGATCTGGGTCTCGCCCCGCTCAAAGAGCGCCGAGCCGTGCACGCGCGGGAGCACGTCGACCTCGGCGGTCAGGTCGCGGATGTCGCGAAGGCCCCGGCCGTCGATGCGCACACCCTCGCGCAGCACGCGGGAGCGCACCTCGGTCTTGGTCAGCGAGCGGAAAGCCGCCGGGATCTCCTTCTCGCGCCCCTCGAACAGCGGCGCCACCTCGGCGTAGACCTTCTCCTTCACCAGCTCCAGCGCCTCTTCGCGCTCGGCCTTGCCGGCGATCTTCAGAGCCTCGCCGACCTCGCCGCCCGCGGCGGCCTTGACCGCCGAGTAGACGTCGTCGCCGTAATCAAGGAAAACCGGGAACTCCTGCACCGGCTTGGCGGCGATCTCCGCCAGCTCGTCCTGCGCCCGGCACAGCTCGCGGATGGCGGCCTTGGCCGCCTCCAGCCCGCTGGCCACGACCTCCTCGGTCGGGGCGGTCGCGCCCTCGGAGACCAGCTTGAAGGTGTGCTCGGTCGCCTCGGCCTCGACCATCATCACGGCGACGTCGCCGTCGGGCAGCACCCTGCCCGCGACCACCATGTCGAAGGTGGCGCGCTCAAGCTCCTCGTACGTGGGGAAGGCGACCCACTGCCCGTCGATGTGCGCGATCCGGGTCGCGCCGATCGGGCCGCTGAACGGCAGGCCGGAAAGCTTGGTGGACATGCTCGCCGCGTTGATCGCGACTACGTCGTACGGGTGGGCGGGGTCGAGCGAGAGCACCGTCTCGATCACCTGGACCTCGTTGCGCAGCCCCTTCACGAACGACGGGCGCAACGGCCGGTCGATCAGGCGGCAGGTGAGCGTCGCGTCCTCGCTCGGGCGCCCCTCCCGGCGGAAGAACGAACCCGGGATGCGGCCCGCCGCATACATGCGCTCCTCGACGTCGACCGTCAGCGGGAAGAAGTCGAACTGCTCCTTGGGCTGCTTGCTCGCGGTGGTGGTGGAAAGGACCACGGTCTCGCCGAGCTTGGCAGCCACGGAGCCGGCGGCCTGCCTCGCCAGCCGGCCGGTGGAAAACGTGATCTCACGGGTGCCGAACGAGCCATTGTCGATCACGGCTTTGGTGTGCTGTTCGCCGAGTGTCGTCTCGGTCATTGAGCTTCCTGCTCCTTCTGTCGTGAGGCACACCGCAGAAGGCTAGGGGAAGAGCCGGTCTTCGATCGAAGTGTTCGGGATGGCTCCCGGACACCACTACCGAGGACCGACGCCTGCCTCGATGTGCCTTGTCCTGTAAAAGTGGGGAGCGATCGGCGCGATCACTCCCCGCTGTGTCACCGGCGCAGGCCGAGTCGCTCAAGGAGCGCACGGTAGCGCTGGATGTCTGTCTTCTGAAGGTAGGCAAGCAGCCGCTTGCGGCGGCCGACCAGCAGCAGCAGCCCGCGGCGGCTGTGGTGGTCGTGCTTGTGCACCTTCAGGTGCTCGGTCAGATCCTTGATCCTCTGGGTCAGCATCGCGACCTGGACCTCCGGGGAACCGGTGTCGCCCTCGGTGGTCGCGAAGTCCTGGATGATCTTGGTCTTGACGTCGGCTTCGAGCGCCATAATCTCCCTAACGGTCAGGTTTTTGCGCCCCGGGCCCGCGGCGTCGTGCAGGCGGTCGGGGCTATAACGCCCTCAAGGCTATCAGTTGGGCGGTGCGGCTACGCCTAGTACCTCTCTTGTGCGCGCCACGTCATCGGAGATCGCCTCGACGAGCGCCTCGACCGTCTCGAACCTCTCCTGCGGGCGCAAGCGCGCCACGAAATCGAGCGCGACGCGTTCCCCGTAGAGATCGCCATCGAAGTCGAGGACATACGCCTCGACCCGCCGCTCCTGCCCCGAGAAGGTGGGGTTGGTCCCGATCGAGGCGGCGGCCGGCAGCCGCTGGCCACCCCTTATGAGCCACGCCGCATAAACCCCATCAGCGGGTACCGCCGTGAAGCGGGCCGTCAGCAGATTAGCTGTCGGGAATCCGATTTTCCGCCCCCGCTGGTCGCCGCGGACCACGACACCCTCGACCCGGTGCGGCCGCCCGAGCACCTCCGCGGCGGTCGTCACATCACCGGCGTCCACGCAAGCCCGCACATATGTCGAGGAGTAGATGGTGCCGTTGTCGCTGACCAGCGGTGCCGACTCGACCGCGAAGCCGAAGCGGTGGCCCAGCTCGGTGAGCAGCGCTATGTCGCCAGCCGCCTTGTGGCCGAAGCGGAAGTTCTCCCCCACCACGACCACCGCGGCGTGCAGGTGCTCGACCAGGATGTCGTGCACGAACTGCTCCGCGCTCACCCGGGAGAAGTCGAGTGTGAACGGCTGCACGCACAGCACGTCGACGCCCAGATCGGCGAGCAGCTCGGCCTTGCGCTGCGGGCTGGTCAGCATCGCCGGGTGCGAGCCGGGCCGCACCACCTCGGACGGGTGCGGGTCGAACGTGAGCACCAGCGAGGGCAGCTTCAGGGCGCGGGCCCGCTGCACCGCGTGGCTGATCGTCGCCTGGTGCCCGGTGTGGACGCCGTCGAAGACGCCGATGGTCACCACCGACCGCCCCCAGCCACCCGGCGCCGCCTCGTAACCCCGCCACCGCTGCATTTTCAGCCTCCCACCAGGACCATCTCGGCACGGGCCTTGCCGGCGCGCTCACTGACCACAGCGAGCGCCGTGCCATCGGGCCCGAGAACACCGTACGGTCCCGGCATCCCGGATGGCGCAAGCGGGCCGCCGTGCGACACGACACGCGCCTGCTCTTCGTCCACCTCACGGGTGGGCATCAGGCGCTTAAGCGCATCGGCGATCGGCAATACCCGCATGTCATCAAGGGTGCTGGCCTCATCGATGGTGAAGTTGCCCACTCGCGTCCTGCGCAAGGCGATGAGGTGGCCGCCCACCCCCAAGGCAATCCCAAGGTCTCGTGCAATGGCGCGGATATAGGTACCCGATGAGCAATCCACGACGACATCGACATCTGTCACGCCATCGCCCCGCCGGATCTCACCGATCTCGATGCTGTTGATCGTCACTCGGCGGGCGGGCAGCTCCACCGCCTCGCCCTGGCGCACCCGATGGTAGGAGCGAACACCTTTGATCTTGATTGCGCTGACGGCGCTCGGGACCTGGTCGATCTCCCCGACCATGCTCTGCAGCGCCGGCGTGATGGCACCGTCCGCCACCGGGGCGAGGTTGGAGGAGATCACCTCGCCCTCGGCGTCATCGGTGATCGTCGCCTGTCCCAGCCGGATGGTCGCGCGGTACACCTTGCCCGTGCCGACGACATAGGTCAGCAGCCGGGTCGCACGGCCCACGCCAAGCACGAGCACGCCCGTGGCCATGGGATCCAGCGTGCCGCCGTGACCGACCTTGCGGGTGCCCAGCGCGCGGCGCGCCCGCGCGACAACGTCGTGGGACGTCATGCCGCCCGGCTTATCGACGACGACCAAGCCATCTACTGCAGTCACGGAAAACAAGCCTGACAGGCTTGCGGCCGTGGCCGATACTCGGCCCTATGGGTTCGCAGCTACCCGAGTGGATGAGAAACCCCAAGCCGCCCGAGCGCACCACCCTGGGTTGGGAGATTGGGCAGTCCCTGCGCCGCACCCGGCTCTGGCGCTTCGGCTCAGCTTCTCGTGAGCGCTGGAGCAACCGTTACCGGATCACCCGGCGCTTCCCGAAGACCACGGCGATCATCGCCTGGTTCGTCTCGCTGGCGGTCGCGGTTTGTGTCTACTACTGGATGCTGCTGTTACTGGCGCGTGTCGATTGACATCTGCAAGGCGCGGCGAGCCTGCTCGCGATCTTCCGCGGTGGCCTGCTTAGGCTGCTTGGTGGCTTGAGCTTCCTTGGTGGGCATGACAAACGGACCTTCCAAAATCCAACGCTGCAAAAGACTCCGCGCCGATGCCGGGATCACCGGATCATGTCCTGCGGATGAACGGCGAGCGCCGGGGTTGGTAAACCCACCTAAAGGCGTTGCGTTACCAAACTATCGTTCAGGTCCAAATATTGTTAACGGATTCTCACCTGGCGAGAAAATGCCAGCCGCACCACATCCAGAACCCGAGCAGCGCCAGCCGGCCGACCGGCAGCCCGCCCATCTCGTAACGCATGATCACGGCGGCGACGTCGCCGAGGCGCGGGATCCGCGAACCCTCCCGCCGCGCCGCCCACTCCAGCCCCAACGCCACCAGCACCACGGCGATGAAGCCGATGATGGCGAGAAGACGCGTAACACTCATGCCGAAGCCTCCTTCGTCGGCTTCGCTCGGCATCCGCCTCGCAATGCATGAGCGAATCCCAATTTCATGATGAGCTCCCGCAAGCGTCCACTCATGCCGAAGCCTCCTTCGTCGGCTTCGCTCGGCATCATGATGAGCTCCCGCAAGCGTCCGCTCATCGCCGCACCATCCCCCAGAACACGATCAGCCAGCCGAAGTATGCCGCGCTGCGCAGCGGGTAGCTTTCCAGCAGCGGGTCGGCCAGCAGCGACAGGGTCGGATAGTCGAAACTGGAGCCACCCGCGTACGTCGCCACCTCCACCGCCACGAACAGCCCCACCGGCAGCAACCACCAGACCACCCCCGGCGCAATCTCCTGCGGTGTGACGATCCTCGGCATCCGGCTGGACAGGCCGGCCACCATCAGCGCCGTGCCGAGCAACAGCACGTAAAGGTTGGCGGCGAGCGAGAACGAGGGGAACAGGCCACCCAGCAGGGAAAGGGGGATGAAGGCGCCACCCATCACGTAGGGCCGCGTCCAGATGCTGGCGTGCTCCACCACCGCTTCTTCAGGTCGCTCCATGACCCAATTCTGACCGCACGGCCAGCCAAAAGGGGAGGGAAACTCGCCTCTGCTCGGGAGCGTCAGCCCAAGATCATGCGGACCGCGGAGATGACCTCCTCGGCGGTGCCCCTGCCGGTGAAGCCCGCGGCAAGCCTGTGCCCGCCCCCGCCGAGCGCCACGGCCACCTCGCTCACATCGGCGCCTCCCTTGCTGCGCAAGGAGACCGCCCACTCATCCGGGGTCACCTGCTTGAGCAAGCACGCCACGTCGGCCTCGGCGGTGCAGCGCACCGAGTCGATCAGCGCCTCCAGCACATAGGCGGGCTGGTCGTGCCGCTGGAGGTCGTCGAGCGTGGCGACCGCGGTCACCAGACCCAACCCCCGAACCGCGGCGGGATCGAGCGACGCCCGCCCCAGCACCTCGCCGAAGAGCCTGACCGCGCCGAACGGCCGGGTGTCGAAGACGCGCCGCGAGATCTCGCCAACGCTGATCCCCGTCTCGACCAGGCGCGCCGCCAGCTGGTGCACCTCAGGTGTGGTCAGGTCGAATTTGAACGACCCGGTGTCGGTCACCAGCGCCACATAGAGGCACTCCGCGATCTCCTTGTCGAAGACCACGCCCAGGCGCTCCAGCAGCCGCGCGGCCACCACCGCCGTCGCCGCAGCCCCCGGATCGACAAGGCGCAGCTTGCCGAAGCCCGTGTTGGAGGCGTGATGGTCCAGGACCAGGCTGACCTTCGCCGTGTGCAGCCTATCCACCAGCGAACCCAGCCGGCCCGTGCTGGCGGCGTCGAACGTCACCAGCAGGTCGGGCTCGGCGTAGGCCTGCTCCTCGGGGACCAGCAGATCCATCGCGGGCATGCGCAGCGGATCCGGTACCGCGAAAGGCCCCGGAAAAGTGCACTGCAACTGCTCCACACCGAGCTGTCTGAGCCCCTGCCCGAAGCCGAGCATGCTGCCCAGCGCGTCACCGTCGGGATTGACGTGGCACACCAGCAGCACCCTGGCATCGGGCCGCACCACATCCCGCACCGCGGCGGTGGCCGCCTCCCAGTCCAGGCTCACCGCCGGACGCTCGGGGCTGTCGAGTCCTCCGACTCGATCTTGTATGGCTGCGAGTCGCCCGCGTATTTCGCCTTCTCCGCGAGCTTCTGCACCTCCTCGTCGCGCTGCCGTGCCTCGGCCAGCAGGTCGTCGATCTGCTTAACGTGCTCCTGCACGTCGTCGAGCACGAACGCCAGCGACGGCGAGTGCCGCAGGCCGAGAGCCTTGCCAACGGTGCTGCGCAGCAGGCCCTTGGCGCTCTCCAGCGCCGCCGCCGTCGATGCCTGCGCGGCCGCGTCGCCGAGCACGGTGTAGAAGATCGTCGCCTCGCGAAGATCGGCGGTCAGGCGCGCGTCGGTGATGGTGATCATGCCGAGCCGCGGGTCTTTGATCGTGCGAACCGCCGAAGCCACCAACTCCTTAACCCGCTCCGAGTGCCGGCGCACCTTTGCCGGATCAGTCATCACGTCACCTCCGCCTTCAGTTACCCCACGACAGTACCCGTCACAACTGAGGGTTTAGCCGCCTCAGTCTCCGTCCCAAAACGGTGCCAATCAGTCCTCGTCCCCGAGCCAGCGCCGGCGCACGGACAGCAACTCCACCTCCGGCCGGCCCGCGACGAGCCGCTCGCACGAATCCAGCACCTGGGCCACGTGAGCGGCGTCCGCCGCCACCACCGCGACCCCAATTTCACACCGCCCGTGCAAGTCAAGCGCACCCACCTCGGCGGCCGCCACCTCGAACTTGCGCAGCGCCGCGATGATCGGGCGCACGTAAGAACGCTTGGCCTTCAGAGATCTGGAATCCCCCGGAAGCAGCAGGTCGAAAACCGCGGTACCCGTATGCACAAGGAGTCAGGCTAGCTTCCGGGCCACCACGATGTCGCGCGTGATTCCCTGATCTACCCAGTGTTCGAATCTTGCTCCGACGGGTACCAAGTGATGCTCTTCAAAAATCTCAATCGCCTGCTCGCGGGGCGCGAAGTGGGTGTTCCACGAAAGCCCGATCGCGCCGCCGATGCGCAGCAGGTCGGCCCAGCCGGGCAGCGCTTGCTCCAGCAACGCGACCGGCGAGCCCGTGTTGTGCACCACACCGTAGGGCAGGTCACCGGCGATCACGTCGACCGACCGCGCCTTCATCAGGCTGCGCGACAGCACGGTGTCGGCCTCATAGAGCGTCACCGTCTGCTCCTTTTGGATCGTCGCGTCGAACCGGCGGCCCAGCCGCTTGCCCTCGCGCCGCACCGGGGTCATGTCGGTGGTGTGCTTGATCTGCTTGCGCCGCAGGTAGGTCCGCATGAACGCCGCGTACGCCTCGACGTCCTTACGGTCGTGCTCGATGCCGATGGCGTTCCAGCCATACATCATCGCCTGGTTGAGCGTCGTCCCCCTCCCGGCGACCGGGTCGAGCACCGTAAACCTCCGCTCCAGCAAGCCCCACGAGGTGGCCGCCGCGGTCACATTGAGCAGCAGCTTGGTGAAGTGCTCGTTGGTCTTGCCCGCGTACTTTGGGATCGTGATGAGATCGTCGTCGAACCGGTCCAGTCGCCTGGCCTCCACCGGTTTCAAGAGATCGTTGTGCAGCTCGAAGAAGGCATACGCCGACGACAGGTTGGCCAGAATCTCCAGCCGCTCCGGGTCGGTCTCGAAGACCAGATAGTCATGCCCGCCAAGCGGAACGGAGGGCTGGATCTCCAGCCCTCCTCCGCCCATCGCTTGCATCTCCGCCGTTACCAGCGCCGCGGCCGACCGGTTGTAGACCCGGTTGGCCGACGGCGCTAGCAACAAGGCATATCGCAACTGTGCAACTCCTAGACGCGCGGCTTCTCACGCATCTCGAAGGTCTCGATCACGTCGCCGACTTGCAGGTTGCCGTAGCCACCCAGAGTCAGACCGCACTCGAAGCCCTCGCGCACCTCGGTCGCGTCGTCCTTGAACCGCTTGAGCGAGCTGATCGTGGCGTTCTCCGCCACCACCGTGCCCTCGCGGACCACGCGTGCCTTGGCATTGCGGCGGATGAGGCCGCTCCGCACGATACAACCGGCGATGAGACCCACCTTCGACGAGCGGAAGACCTCGCGGACCTCCGCCGTGCCGAGCGCGACCTCCTCGTACTCCGGCTTGAGCATGCCCTTGAGCGCCGACTCGATCTCGTCGATGGCCTGGTAGATGACGGTGTAGTACCGGATCTCCACGCCGTTGCGGTCGGCCAGCTCGCGCGCCTGCTGCATCGGCCGAACATTGAAACCGATGATGATCGCGGTTGCGTCGGACGAGGCGGACGCCAGGTTGACGTCGTTCTCGGTGATCGCACCCACGCCCCGGTGGATGATCCGCAGCTGCAGCTCCTCCGGGATCGGCAGCTTGACCAGAGCATCCTCCAGCGCCTCCACCGAACCGGACACGTCGCCCTTGATGATCAGGTCGAGCGAGGTGCGCTCGCCCTCCTTGATCTTCTCGAGCAGGGTCTCCAGCGTCGCCCGGCCACGCATGGTGGCCTGCTCCGCGGCACGGCGGCGAGCCTGACGCTGCTCGGCGATCTGGCGGACCGTGCGGTCGTCGTCGGCGCCGAGGAAGGTGTCGCCGGCGCCGGGCACGGCGGTCAGACCGAGCACCGCCACCGGACGGGCCGGGCCCGCCTCGCCGACGTTCTGCAGGTTCTCGTCGAGCATGGCCCGCACACGCCCGTAGGCGTTGCCAGCCACGATCGAGTCGCCGACCCGCAGCATGCCCTTCTGCACCAGCACCGTCGCGACCGGACCGCGCCCCTTGTCGAGGTGCGCCTCGATCGCGATGCCCTGCGCGTGACCGTCGATCGGCGCCCGAAGGTCGAGCGCGGCGTCGGCGGTGAGCAGGATCCCCTCGAGCAGGTCCTCGATGCCGATGCCGGGCTTGGCCGCCACGTTGACGAACATGGTGTCGCCGCCATACTCCTCGGCGACAAGACCATACTCGGTCAGCTGCTGGCGGACCTTGTCCGGGTTGGCCTCCGGCTTGTCAATCTTGTTGACCGCCACCACGATCGGTACGTCGGCCGCCTTGGCGTGGTTGAGCGCCTCGACCGTCTGCGGCATAACGCCGTCATCGGCCGCGACGACCAGCACCACGATGTCGGTGGCCTGCGCACCACGGGCACGCATGGCGGTGAACGCCTCGTGACCGGGGGTGTCGATAAACGTGATCGCCCTGTCCTGGCCCTCGTGCTCGACGCGGACCTGGTACGCGCCGATGTGCTGGGTGATGCCGCCCGCCTCCCGCGCGACCTGGTCGGTCTTGCGGATGGCGTCGAGCAGCTTGGTCTTACCGTGGTCGACGTGACCCATCACGGTCACCACCGGCGGCCTCGAGACTAGGTGCTCCTCGTCCACCTCGGCGTCGAGGTCGATGTTGAAGCGCGCCAACAGCTCGCGGTCCTCGTCCTCGGGGCTGACGATCTCCACGGTGAAGCCGAGGTGCTCACCGAGCAGGAGCAGGGTCTCGTCGGTACACGACTGTGTCGCCGTGACCATCTCGCCCAGGTTGAACATCTCCTGGACCAGCGAGCCCGGGTTGGCGTTGATCCGCTCGGCGAAGTCGCTCAGCGAGGCACCACGGGGCAGCCGGACCGTCTGGCCGGCACCGCGCGGCGCACCCGAGCTCATCGTCGGGGCGGACAGGTTGTCGAACTCTTGGCGCCGTTGCTTCTTGGACTTGCGGCCGCGGGCCTTGCCGCCCGACTTGCCGAAAGCACCAGCGGCGCCGCCGCCACGACCACGGCCACCCGCACCGGGACGGCCGCCACCACCGGGCGCCCCGCCACCGGGACCACCCCGGAAGCCGGTGCTCGGACCGCCACCGGGACCGCCCCCACCGGGACCGCCACGGTAACCGCCGCCGCCGCCCGGACCACCGCCGGGACCGCCACGGAAGCCGGTGCCGCCGCCGCCCGGACCACCGCCGGGACGGCCACGGTCGCCGCCGGGACCGCCACGGAAGCCGGTGCCGCCGCCGCCCGGACCACCGCCGGGACGGCCACGGTCGCCGCCGGGACCGCCGCCCGCACGCGGCGGGCGCTGGCTCGGCATCGACGCCGGGTTGGGCCTCGGGGGCATGCCAGCCGGGGTCGGCCGCGGGCCCATCGAAGCCGGGTTGGGCCTGGGCATCCCGTCGGGACGCGGGCCACGCCCGCCACCCGGCGTGATGCCGAAGGGGTTGTTTCCGCCACTGCGCGCCGGCCTGGCGCCGCGGTCGCCGCCGGGACGGCCCTCGCCACGGTCACCGCCGCGCGGCGCCGCCGGGCGCGCGCCATCGCCACGCCGCTCGGACGGCCCACCCGACCTGCCGCCACCATCGCGACGCTCACTCGGCGCGGACGGACGGGAACCGCCCTGCGGCCGAGCCGGACCGCCCGCGGCGACCGAGCCGGGACGCGGGGGCATGAAGCTTGGTTTGGGTCCGGCCTCGCCAGCGGGCTTGTCCCGCTGGGCCTGCTGCGCGGCGCGAGCCGCTTCTTGCTCGGCCTTCAACGCCGCGGCACGGGCCTCCGCCGCGGCGACCTCGATGTCATGCGCGCTCGCCGGCTTGGCAACCGGCGCGGGCGGAAGCAACGACGGCGCCTTGGGCTTTGATGTCGCTACCGGGGCCGCTACTTTCTTTGGTGGTGTCGGCTTCGCCGCCACCTTGGGTTCACTCGCGGTCGTCGCAGCCGCTGCCGGTCGGGCACTCGGCGCCGGCGGGGCGGCCGCGAAGGCCTCCTTCAACCGCCTGGCAACCGGAGCTTCCACCGTGCTCGACGCCGACTTGACGAACTCGCCCATCTCCTTGAGCTTGGCGAGCACGTTCTTGCTCTCGACACCGAGTTCTTTCGCAAGCTCATGAACGCGGGCTTTGCCTGCCACTGCACTCCTCATCTCGAGGCCGCGAGGGCAGTCACCCGCGCGACCTCACTTGTGCACTAGAAGCCTGATCATTTCAGTGACTTCATCGTGTGCTCATGTTGGTCGTCCTTACTCCTTCGGCAGGGCGGGCGCCCCGCCTACGGTCTTTTCCGGGCCTGACGGCACTCCCGCATGGCCCAGATCACCAAGCCGTTGCCGGCCGGTGATCGCCTCGTCCAGCTCACCGGTGTCGAGGACACCTGTGACCCGCAACGCTCGCCCGAAGGCTCGACGTCGCAGCGCCGACTCGAGACAGCCCGGAACGGGATGCAGGTACGCTCCCCGGCCGGGCAGTGTGCGGCGCGAATCAGGCCGGAGGATAAATCCATCGACTGACGCGATCGCCACCACACGCAACAACGCTGAGACGGGCGCGCGTTGCCTGCACCCCACGCAGGTCCGCAACGGAACCTGCGCATGGTTGAGCCACGCGTGACCTGTCACCCACGAATACTACTCCATAACAGGCGGCCGCTCCGCGCCGCTGGCAGGGCAGTGACATGGCGCCGCCTCCCGCGTCGCGGCAGGGAGTCAGGAGTTATGCCGTTATCGGGGCCTCTCCGGCCTCGGCGGCCGGCTCTTCCGGGGTGCGCTGTCGGGTTGCGGCGTCGGCCACATCGGAGCGGATGTCGATCCGCCAGCCGGTCAGGCGCGCCGCCAGCCTGGCATTTTGCCCTTCGCGGCCGATCGCGAGCGACAGCTGGTAGTCCGGGACGATCACCCTCGCCGCCCGGGCCGCAAGGTCGACAACCTCGACCTTGAGCGCCTTCGCCGGGGAGAGCGCATTGCCCACGAACTCGGCCGGATCCTCCGACCAATCGATGATATCAATTTTCTCGCCGTGCAGCTCGCTCATGACCGCCCGCACCCGCTGCCCCATTGGACCGATGCACGCACCCTTGGCGTTGACCCCTGGGACGGTCGAGCGTACTGCGATCTTCGTGCGGTGGCCAGCCTCGCGCGCGATCGCCGCGATCTCGACGGTACCGTCGGCGATCTCCGGGACCTCGAGCGCAAAAAGCTTCTTCACCAGGGCCGGGTGCGACCGCGACACGGTGACCTGCGGCCCGCGGAAGCCCTTGGCGACGTGCACCACGACGGCCCGGATGCGCTGTCCGTGGGGATATGTCTCACCGGGTACCTGTTCCGACTGCGGCAGGACGGCCTCGACCTTGCCGAGATCGATCGACACGATCCCCTTCTCCGTGCGCGACTCGTGTGCCTGGATCACGCCGGTGACCAGGTCGCCGTCGCGGTTGGCATATTCACCGAAGTGGACCTCGTCGGTCGCCTCCCGCAGCCGCTGGAGGATGACCTGCTTGGCGGTCATGGCGGCGATGCGCCCGAAGTCATGCGGGGTGTCGTCGGCCTCCCGCACCAGGTTGCCCTCGGAATCGAACTCCTGGGCGTAGACGATGGCGGCGCCGGTGTGGCGGTCGATCTCGACGCGAGCGTGGGACTGCGCCCCTTCGGTGTGCCGGTACGCCGTGAGAAGGGCGGACTCGATCGCGTGCAGGATCGTCTCCTCGGAGATCTCCTTGTCGCGTGCCAGGGCCCTCAGGGCCGCAAGATCGATATTCACCGCTCCTCCTC